>WNGI01000365.1_pt1 | contig 33181 bp, 28 predicted proteins | sample 5400621 | NCBI WGS metagenome assembly WNGI01 (sample SAMN13153374, study PRJNA577476) | soil metagenome | isolation source: 20 cm soil or saprolite under Garry oak tree replicate 1 | place: USA:California | collected 2016-06-15
CCGGCTCGCCTTGCGAGGCGGTCAGCTTCAGCGAGCCGTCGGGCTGCAGAAGGCGGAGCACCGAGAACGTGCCCCCGAGCAGGCCCAGCGAGCTCTCCACGATGCGCTTGCCGACGTCGGCGGCGTCCAGGCTCTCGGTGAGCATGCGGGCCAGCCGGGCCAGCTCTTCCGCCTCCCGCCGCCGACGCGTCGCCTCCGAATATAGCCGGGCGTTTTCCATGAGCACCGCGGCCTGGTCACTGATGCCGGAGACGAGCCGCATCTCGTCGGGGGTGAACCGGCGGCGCTCGCGCCACCACACCGCGAAGAAGCCACCGATCGGTGCGCCCTTCACGATCATGGGCACGAAGAGCAGCGACTGGTGGGGGAAGCGCCCGACCGTGGCCCGATCGATCCGCGGATCGTTGGCCACGTCGTCCGACGTCAGCGGCCGGCAGTCCCGCCAGGCTTCCTCCAGCCCGGGATGCCCGACGATCGGAATCGGGTGCTCGACGAAGCTCTCGTAGAGATCGGGCGGCACGTGATACCCCGCGATCGGCCGGAGCACGTTGCGGCCGGTGTCGGCGAGATACGCGCCCACCATGTCGGCGTCGAGGGTCCGCGCGATCTCGCGGGCGACGCGCCGCATCGTCTCGGTGGGGTCGAGCGTGGCGCTCACCGCCTGGCTGACCGTGAGCAGCGTCTCCGTCTCACGCAGCCGCGCCTGCGTCTGCTGGAAGAGCCGTGCGTTGTCGATGGCCAGCGCGGCGTGGGTGGCGACGGCGTTCAGGAACTGGAGCTCTTCGTCGGCGAAGGCGCGGGCGTCGCGGTTGAGCAGCGTCAGCACGCCCAGCGTGTCTTCCTTGAGCGTGATCGGAATGGCCACCGAACTGCTGGACGAGTGACGTGTCGCGCCACCGGGCGTTGCTCGTCAGGTTCGCGTGGACGGCCGGGCGCCGGGTGCGCATGACGCCGGCGCTGAGCTGTTGCACCGCGCTCAGCTTCTCGATGGCCCCGAGCGATGCCTCGATACCGGCGGCGGCCCGGAAGATGAGGTCCTCGCCGTCGAGGAGGAGCACGAGGGCGGCGTCCATCCCCGTCAGCCGGCGGGCCTCCTCGGCGATGCGGGGCAGCAGCCGGTCGAGATCGATCTCGGTGGCCAGCTCCCGGCTGAGGGCGACCAGCGCCTCCTGGCGGCGCTCGAGCCGACGCCGGACCGTGATGTCGCGCGCGCTGCCCAGGACCGCTACGGGCACGCCGTCCTTGAGCACGGGCCGGCCCACCACTTCCAGGATGACGTGCTCGCCGCTCTTGCCGATGAAGTCCGCCGTGAACGACTCCGGACGCTCGCCGGCCAGCATGCGGCGCACGATCGCCGTCGCCTTGTCCCGATCGGCGGGAGCGACGAACTCGCTGATGTTCATGCTGAGGAGCTCGTCGTGCGTGTAGCCGCTCACGCGCACGCCCGCCTCGTTGATCTCGAGGATGCGGCCCTGCAAGTCGTGGAGGTAGACCACGTCGATGACGTTCTCGAACAGCTCGCGATAGCGGGTCTCCGACACCGCCAGCCGCTCGCGGGCCTCGCGCTCGGCCTCCAGCAGCCGCGCGTTCTCGATGGCGATGCCGGCCTGCCGGGCGATACCCTCGACGAGCCGGAGCTCCTCGCTCAGGAAGTCGTGGTGGGAGCGGGTCCACGCCACCGCGAAGCCGCCGATGACCTCGCCCTTGACCACCATGGGCACGGCGAGCACCGACTTGTGCGGCAGCACGCGGAACAGCGGATGGTCGAAGCGCGGATCGGCCTGACTGTCGCTGGCAAAGACCGCTCGCGTGAAATCGGCCGCCTCCCGCATCGCCCCCTGGTCCATCGCCATCGGTGTGGTCGCAAAGAAGGCCTTCAGGTCGGGCGGCACGTGATAGCCGGCCACCGGGACGAAGTCGCGGCCGCCCTCGTTCCGTCGCCACACGCCGCCCATCTCTGCGCCGAGGGCGCGCACCATCTCCCGGATCGTGCGGCGCCCGATCTCGGTCACGTCGAGGATCGACCCGGCCGCCTGGCTCACCACGAGCAGCGTCTGGGTCTCGCTCAAGCGCTGCTGCGTCTGCTCCCACAGCCGCGCGTTCCAGATGGCCACCGAGGCTGAGTTGGCCAGCGCCTCGACCAGTCGCACCTCGTCGGGCGCGAAGACGCGCGGCTCGCGGGTGGCGACGGTCAGGATGCCGACCGGCTGATCCTCCAGCATGAGGGGCACGCCGAGGAACGACACGAGGCCTTCGTCGCGCACGCGGCCGCGGTTGCGCACGCGCTCGTCCGTGCGGAGGTCGTTCACGACGACCGACGTGCGGTGATAGATGATCGAGCCGATGAGGCCCTCACCGGCCGACACACGGACACGTTCGGGCGGCGTTTCCAGGGTGGCACCGGCCTGGGCATGGAGCCGGAACTCCCCTTGCTCGGTGTCGCGGAGCCAGATGCGAACCACGCACTCGGTCTCCAGGCGGTGGCGCACGAGTTCGGCCAGCCGGTGCAAGACCTCGCCGAGGTCGAGCGTGCTGGCGAGCAGACGACCGGCCTCGACCATGCTCTGGGCCTCGGCCGCCCGGCGCACCGTGCCCTCGTACAGCCGCGAGTTCTCGACAGCAATCGCGACTTGATTCGCGACAATCTTCAGTAGTTGTTCCTCGTCGGAGCGCGCGCCGGCCGGCACGATGTGCTTCACGGTCATGACGCCGAGCGGGCGACCACGGACGGCCAGCGGCACGCTGAGCTCCACCTCGATCGACTCGTCGGCGGACCCCGGCAGGACGCCGCGCGCCCGCGCCTCGGGGGCGGGGCCGGCGGCGGAGACGCGAACGCCGGCGGGATCCGAGAGCTCCACGATGAGGCTCTGGGCGCCGAGCGCCTTCACCAGCGAGGGGAGCAGGCGTTCGAGCAGCGCGGTGACGCGCAGCTCGGACGTGATGTCCTGGACGACGCCATGAAGATCCTCGAGCTGGACCGCACGGCGCACGAAGTGCTGGTTGAGCCGCTTGAGCTCCTCGACCTGGTTGACGAGACGGTAGACCAGGCGCTGGTTGAGCTCGCGCAGATAGGCGGGCGCTTCCTGCTCCTCGACCCATTCCCGCTTGCCCCGCAGGAAGTCGGCGACCTGCCGCGGGAACGCGTCGGCGTCGATCGGCTTGGCGATGTATCCGTCGCACCCGGCCACCAGCGTGCGCTGGCGATCGCCCTCCATCGCGTAGGCGGTGACGGCCACGATCGGCACCTGCTTGAGGCTCGGAAACGACTTGAGGATCACCCCGACTTCGTAGCCGTCCACGCCGGGCAGGTTCATGTCGAGCAGGATCAGCGCGGGTTGCTCGCGAAGCGCCGCCTCGATGCCGGCGAGGCCTTCCTCGGCGTCGACCAGCGTGTAGCCTTCCGACTCGAGGAGCGCCCGCACGAGCATGCGGTTCTCGGGGTTGTCCTCGATGTAGAGGATCTTGACACCGTTCCGCTCGCGGCGGCCGATCGACATCAGCGCACGAACCTCAGTGGGCCGGGACCGGCGCGCACGGCAGCGTGAAGTGGAAGGTGGAGCCCGTATTCTCTCGGCTCTCCGCCCACATCTTTCCGCCGTGGAGCTCGACGAATTTCTTGCTGATGGCGAGACCGAGACCGGTGCCGCCGACGTCGCGGGACACGGGGTTCTCGAGCCGCTCGAACGGCTCGAAGAGACGGCCGAGGTCTTCCTTGCGGATCCCGACCCCGGTGTCGCTGACCGCCACGTGAATGCCGTCACCGCCAAGCTTGACGCCGACGGAGACGCGGCCGCCCGGCGTGAACTTGATGGCGTTCGAGAGCAGGTTCAGGAGAACCTGGCGGATCTTCGCGCGGTCGCCCGACATGGTCGGCAGATCGAACGCGACGGACTTGTCGAGCTTGATGGGCTTGCCCCGCGCCAGCGGCAGCGAGACCTCCACGCACTCGTCGATCAGGGCCGCCAGCTCGAACTCCGCCTGGTCGAGGGCCAGCCGCCCGGCCTCGATCGAGGAGATGTCGAGGATCGAGTTGATGAGCCCGAGCAGGTGCTGGCTCGAGGTGTGGACGGAGCGGACGTATTTCTCCTGGCGCTCGTTGAGGTCACCGTCGATGCGGTTCAGCAGGACCTTGGAGAACCCGATGATGGAGTTCAGCGGCGTCCGCAGCTCGTGCGACACGCCGGCCAGGAACTGCGACTTCAAGCGGCTGGCCTGGAGCAGCTGGGCGTTGGACTCGCCCAGCTCCTCGTACAGCCGGGCGTTCTCGAGTGAGATGGCCGCCTGACTGGCCAGCAGCCGGAGCACCTGCAGCTCGCGGTCGTCGAAGATCTCGCCCGAAAGCTTCTCGCCGAGCAGCAGGATCCCGATCATCTTGTTCTCGGTCTTCAGGGCCACGACCAGCGACGCGTGCAGCTCCTCCAGCTCGTCCTCGGCGCCGTCGAAGAAGTCGACCAGTCGGGGGTTGAGCTTCAACTCGTCCTTCACCAGGACGTCGTCCGTCTGCCGCAGCCACTCGAGCAGCCGGCTGTTGCCGCGGACGGGGGAGGCCTTCGGCGCCTGCTCGATGGCGGCCTCTTCCAGGGCCACCGCGAAGTGGCGGCCTTCTGCCTCCAGCAGCAGCGCGCAGTGGGTGAGCGGCACGCCGCGCAGCACGCCGTGGACGAGCGCGTGCATCAGCGCGTCCATGTCGAGGATGCGTCCCATCCGCGTGCTGAGCGCGATCAGCGTGTCGTGGGATCCGCGCCGGCGGCTGAACATCAGGCGCTGCACGCGGTCCTCGATGGCCTGGCCGAGCGGGCCCATGAGCACGGTGACGATGAGACCGAGCGGAAGGACGATCCAGAGCGCGCTCTTCGCCTCGAGGTCGAAGGCGCGCTCGGCCACTCGCGTCACCACGGCCAGCACGCCGGTGATGAGGCCGCCGGCCAGCGCGTACATCGAGTACTTCTTGACCGCGACGCTGACGTCGAACATCCGGTAGCGGATGATCGCCATCCCGAGCAGCAGCGCGCAGATCATGTTGGCCGGGATGCCGGGCGGGTAGACCTTGTCGAGCGCCGGCAGCGACTTGGCCAGCGCGAAGCGCATGATGTCGATGAAGCCGGCGCCGATCGTCAGGCTCGTGCCGATCAGGATGAGCATGGCGCGGTTGCGGCGGAAGCTCGACGCCGTCCGCCGGTAGGCACGCCCGAGATGGACCAGGCCCATCACGAAGAACGTGTAGAAGGAGAGGATGAAGACGTTGTAGAGGATGCCGGGGACGGGCGCCCATCCCCACGTCGTCGTCTTGACGCCCTTCATGAAGAGGGCCGAGCCGCTGAGGTTGATCGCCATGAAGGCGCCGGCGATGCCGTAGGCGGCCAGCAGCGACGTGCGCCGCTCCACCGTGCTGTCGAGGAAGATCAGGACGAAGTGATAGTAGAAGGCCGGCAACGCGATGATACCGACGTGGACGATGATCTCGGCCAGGAACGCGCTCGGCTCGTCGGGCGCCCGGCGCAGCAGGAACACGCCGAGGTTCCACAGCGCGAAGCCCGCCACGAAATAGGCGAACAGGCGGTTGAGCCGGCTGCGGGAGTTGCGCAAGAGCGCGATCCCGAGCAGGGAGACGTTGAGGAGAAAGGCGGCGAGCGGGAGGAGCTGATGAAGACTCACAGATACTTGTCCCGGCGCCTCAGCTCTTCCAACTCCTCCTTGAGAATCCCGAAGACGAACACGTCCCAGTAGCGGCCGTCGTGGTAGGCCGCCTTGCGGAGCACGCCTTCCTGCACGCAGTTGTTGCGCTTCAGGGTGTTGATGCTCAACGCGTTGTACTCGTAGACCTTGGCCTCGATCCGCCGAAGCCCGAGGACATCCATTCCATAATAGGAGATGAGCCGGCAGGCATGTACGCCAAATCCGCGCTTGAGGGCCTTCTGGTCGGCCACGATCGCTTCGATGTAGGCGTAGCCCTCCACGACGTGGACGTTGAACAGGCGGATCAGGCCCACGGGCTTATCCCATCCCTGGTGGGCCTCGATCATGAACACCACCTGGGTCGGGTCGTTCAGCACGGCCTCGTAGAACGACGGGTCCTTGTCGTACTGGTGCTTGTAGGCGTGCAGGAACTCGCTCCCCACCATCTTCTCGACGTGGGGATCGTCGGCCCATTCGGACAGATGCTCGAGGTCGCCGGGCACGAGCGTGCGCAGCGAAATCCACTTGCCGCGCATGACGACGAGCGGCTCGGTGGCGGGCGCGCTGCCGCGCGCCGGCTCAGCCTCGGCCATGGCGATCACCCCTCCGAAGGGCGTTCGGCCCCGATCGACGACGCCCACACGTCGCGGCCACGGGGCCGCCGGTGCGTACGCGCGGGCCAGCGCTAGCGCGCTCACTGCCTGCACGGAGCGACCAGACCAACATGAACACCGCCGATCATCGTCATTCCCTTCTCACCGGTTGAGGTCGTCACGCAGCCCGTGAGGGCCGCCCACGAGGAACGCCGGGAAGGCGTGATCACGCCTCCCCGGCTCCTCGATCACTTCGAGAACAACAACAACGCCTTCGTCAACGGGATCCCCAGCACGAACTCGGTGCTGTCGACCCGACAGAATTTGCCCCACGGCCCGAAGTCTTTCACCGCGCCCTTGCACGTGAAGCCCGGGAAGACGTCGGCCGGATTCTGGTAGTAGTACGTCCCGCCGATGTTGAACGGGATGAGGAACACCCCGCGGTAGTTGCCCCGCTCACGGCGATACTCGGCCCGCCAGGTGCCCGTGATGGGCGCGGTGGCCGTGACGCTCGCCGTGCTCAAATCGAGGTCGCCCCGGATGTCGATCTCACCCGTGACCAGGAGCGTGTCGAGTGAATTCCGATTCGGATCGATGTCGGTCAGGAGCTGGATCGTGCCTTTCACGGGGCCGTGCCCGGTGCCGAGGTCCACGGCCGACGACGCGTCGGCCTTCACGAAGGCCCCCGTCACGAACACCGACTTCGGGCCGACCGCCACCACGTCCGTCCCCAGCAGCGAGGCCTGCGCCAACCGGCGCTTCAGCTCGGACGTGTCGTCGTGGCGCACGGCCTTCAAGCGGAGCGCCTCGTTCACCTCGTAGAGGGTCACCCGCGCCACCGGAGTCTCGGCCCGCGCCGGCAACGGCAGAACCAGAACCATCAGAACGGCCACCAGGGCTAACCACACACTGAACAATCGACTTCGCCAATGTTCACTGAACATGCGTCATCCCCTCACCTCTCGCCGGAATGTGCGGCGAGCACCAAGTCACTGCTCTCCAAAGATGACATGAGAGATTTCTCCAGAAATCACCTCACCTGTAGCCAACCGCCGTCGTCACCCACCTTCCCGATCGGAATCCTTGCGTACCCAGGCCAGCAGACTCACGTCGTCGAAGAACGTTCTTCGGAGATCGAGCACCGTGAAGCCGGCGTTGCGCAGCCGCGCCTCGAACTCCGCTTCCGGCCAGTAGTGCGGCCCGATCGGCCGCCGGATCGCTTCGAAAATCGCGTTGGGGAGCACCCAGCGCAGGCAGCGCATCGCGCTGCCGAGACCGTCGCGCCGGCGGATCGCCTGAAACGTCGCGGCCAGCGGCACCCGACGCGTGAAATTGACGAACACTCCGCGGCCACCCGGCTTGAGCGCCCGCCAGGCCAGCTGCAGCACCTCGACCGGCCGGGGGTGGGCGTAGAGCGAGTGGACGTTGACCACCTGATCGAACGCGCCGTCCCAACGCGGGTCGCCGGTGGCGACGTCGGCGTGCTGGAAGGCCACGTTGGCGAGCTGCTTGGCCCGGCGCTTCTCGCGCGCCAGCTCGATGAGCGGCTCGTACGGATCGACACCCAGAGCCGAGAAGCCGGCCTCGGCCAGGAGCAGCGTGATGTTGCCGGGACCGCATCCGATGTCGAGCACCCGCACGTCGCGGCGTGGCGTGTCGGCGGGCGTGCCCGCCTTGACACAGGCCAGCACTTCGCCGCTCAGCGACTGGTAGGGCGCGAAGCGGTCGAAGATGTAGTCGTACACGACGCCGTAGCCGACCGTCAGCGCGCGCTGGAGACTCCAGTCCGCGCCGCCCGCCATGGCCGAGCGCACGCCGTGCACGCCGCGGACCGCGCTCATCCGCGCTCCACCAAGGCTTCCTCCACCGCTTTCCGCAACTGCTCGCGCGTGAACGGCTTGAGGAGAATCGAGTGGAAGCCCATCGCGGTCGCGTCGTCCATGACGTCGGACGTCCCGTGGCCAGTGAGCAGCATGAACGCCATGTCGGGACGGAGATCGTGCGCCTGCTCGAAGACCTCGAACCCGTTCATGTCGGGCATCTTGTAATCGACGATCAAGAGATCGAAGGGTTCCTTACGAAGCAGGTCGAGCGCGGCCGCGCCGCGATGCGCGCCCTTCACGACGTACCCGAGCGTCTGGAGCATATTGACGCACAGCACCACGACCTCGCCCGCATCATCGACGATGAGAACCTTGCCTTTTTCGTTTTCCTGGGTCATCGGCCGCCATTCCACGGAGCACACAGTTGCTCCCCTTGGGTGGTGATCGGTAGATACGAGGATGAATCGGAGGGGGGTGAGGAACCTAGTGAAAAGGGACTAGAAACGAGCCAAGGGCCCCCGAGCGCTTGCGGGACGCTCAGGTACCGCCACTGCCCCTGGGGCAAATAGACCTTTCCGCTTCGCGAAACACGAAGCAACTCAGACGTATCAAAGCCCCGTAAACCCTGTCAACGACAAGATTTTGGGCGGTCGCGCTCGTCTCCCGGGCTCGGGCGGCCTCATTTCCGCGACCACTGCCCCGCGTCGTCTTGCACCCACGCGCCGGGCGAAGCCTTGTCGCGATGCGCCTTCGCAAACGCAGCCTGCACGCGGGCAATATCACCGGGCGGCATCTGGTTCTGCTCGACCAGCGTGCGGTAGAGCACCATGCGATCACGGTTCTCGGCGCTGACGAGCGCCGGGACGGTGGCCGGGCAGCCGGTGCCGGGCCGCGCCTCCAGCAGTCCCAGATTGTTCTCGCCGATGCATCCCTTGGTCATCGCCGCGGCCAGCTCGGGGAACCGGGCGCGGCGCGACTCGATCACCACGACGACCTCTGGCGTGCGCGTTTTGAGGTCGGGGACGGCCTGCGCTTCGACAACCGTGGGCCCGAACAGGCTGATGAGGCGCGTGCCGCCCTCCGAGCGAGGAGACGTCGGGGCGGGCTCGATCGGCGCGTCCTTGGGCGTGCGCACGAGGTCCTCGATGTTCGAGGCCGCGCTGTCGATCTTCTCCTGGGGGAACTGCACGTTGATCGTCACGGCCACGCAGCCGGCGAGCAGCACCGCGAGCCACGGAATCGAGTGCGAGCGAGTCATGGCGACGTCCCTCTCGTCAGTGTGCGCGCCAGCACCGTCAGCGGCACGTTCCGGAAGTTGATGGCGTCCACCGGCCCCGGGAAGATCCCGAGCCGCTTCTTGCCCTTCAGTGACAAATCGATGTGGCCGGCCCCCTGGTTCCAGGTGAGCGAGCCTTCCAGCGACTCGTAGTTGAAGACGCGCAGGTTCTGCAGCGTCTGGTGCAGGACCCCGGTGGTTTCGGCTTGAACGGCCGCGGAGTCGAGCAACTGCTGGATCGGCTCGATGCTCACCTCGCCGCCGCCCTCGGAGGTGAGCTGCACCACGGCGGCCAAGCCCTTGTCGGTCGTGTACTGAGCGGTCAGGACGTAGTGGGCGTGACCGGTGATCTGGCCGGCGCTCGTGCCGACGTCGCGAACGAGCGCGGCGAGATCGACGCGCGAGCCTTCGAGCCGCGCGCGCATGGGCGTCGGCCGGCCGTCCACGGAGGCTTCCATCCAGCCGCCGCCTTGACCGCCGTAATGGCCGTAGCGGATGTCGGGCAGCAGCAGGCGCCCACCGCTCAGCCTCGCGCTGCTGGTCACGCCGGTGGCCGTGAAGCCGTAGGCTCTGACGCGTTCGGCCGTCATCGTACCCGCCGCGGCAGCTTCGGCGCCGAATGAGACGGGCACGGTGGCCCGGATTCCGGTGAGCGTCACGTGGCCGCCGGCCGTGACGTCGGCCTCGCTGAGCTGCGCCTCCACGGTCCCGCGAAACACCAGCGGGCTGGTGCTGCCGAGCTCTCCGGCGACGGTGGCTCGTCCCGTCAAGCGCACCGGTAACGGCAGCAACGGCGCCAGTCCTGATGCGTCATCGACGGTGCCGCGGATCTCGATCGGCCACAGGCCGCCGCGACGTGACGCCGCCGTGACCTGGCCGATGGTGCGGCCCTCGCGGCTGAGCGTCAGCGTCGAGGCGCCGATGCCGATCGCGGCCGCGCGATCCGAGGCAAGCTCGATCGTCGCGGTGCCGGCGACGTCGAACGGAAGATGCGCCAGCGCCGGCGTCGTGACCGCCTGGCCCGTGAAATCGAAGCTGGCCACCGGACGAGGGCCTCGGGTCGTACCGGTGAAGCGTGAGACGAGCGTACGCGCGGCGATCTCGGTCGACATCGCCGCTCCCAACCGTTGCGCCAGTCTTCGGGCGTCGAACGGCTCGATCGTGACCTCACCGTTGAACGCGCCGTCCGAGATTCCATACGCGGCGCGCCCGCGGACGGCGCTGCCGTCGATGGTGCCTTCGGCGCGACCGCTCAGCGGACGGCCATCGGCCGGGAGCGTGGCCGCGCCCTCGAGATGGACATCGCGTCCCGAGTCGAACACGTAACGGGTGACGACGAGCTCGACCTTTGCCGGATCCCAATGGGACGTCAATTCGATCACGGGGGCCGTCGTCGTGTCGCCGGCGGTGAGACGCGCGCTCGCCGTCATGCTGCCACCACGGGCCAGGCGCACCTCACCGCTCCCGGCCAGCACCGTGGACTTCGGCAGCGAGGCTGGCCACAGCCCGGCGAGACGTGACGGAGCTGCAGTGAAGTCGATCCGTGTGGCCACGATGCCGTCGGCCGATCCCGTGCTCTGCATCGTGAGTCGGAGGGCTCGTGCGCCAGCGTCGAGAAGGGCCAGCGTCAGCGTCAGGCCGCTCGTGGTCTTGTCTCCGGTCAGCTCGAGCGCAAACGTGTGGCCGGCGCGGGTGAGCTGGCCACCGTCGACGCGGAGTGAGAACGCGCCCGGCCACCGGAGCAGCGTGGCGGCCGCGTTGCGCAGGGCTTCGATGGCGGCGGTAGGGTCCTTTGACTCGACGCCGTCGCGTGCCGTGACCGACGTGGACGCCGCCACGATCGTGAGGCGACGGCCGGTCGGCACAATGAGCGGCAAGACGCCGCCCTCGATGTCGAGCTGACCGATGACAATCTCGACGGGCGAACCGCTGACGGCAGGGACACGCACGCCGCTCAGCCGCAGACTGGTCCCGCGCGTGACGGCGCGCTCGACGGTGATGGGCACTCCCAGGCGGCCGCTGAGGACTCCGGCGACGATCCGCCCCGTTCTACGCTCTTCACCGAGAAGATACCAGCCGCCGGCGCCGGCGATGACGGCTCCCAGCAGCGCCGCCACCGCGACGATCTGCACGATACGGCGCGCCCGCGACTTCATGGACTCACAGTATCAGACGGTTCCGCGCAACCAGGATTCACGCTCGGGATGGGCGCCCCGTATCGCGATCATGGGTCCGACCGCGACCATATATATGGGCAGCCGAGACAACGACAGCCTCTCTGGGCGACGGGAACGACGCCGGGGCGAACGCCTAATAACTCTTGGGCAGGCCGAGCACGTGCTCAGAGAGGTAGTTCAGCACCATCTGCTGGGACACCGGTGCGATCTTGTAGAGCCGCACCTCGCGGAACAGTCGCTCGACGTGAAACTCCTTCGCGTACCCGTAGCCGCCGTGCGTCTGCACGGCCACGTCGCAGGCCTCGAAGCCCGCGTCGGCGGCCAGCAGCTTGGCCGTGTTCGCCTCGGCCCCGCAGGGACGACCGTGGTCGAAGAGCCAGGCCGCCTTCATCGTGATGAGCTCGGCCGCCTCCAGCTTGGCCCACGCCTGGGCGAGCGGATGAGCGATCGCCTGGTTCTGGCCGATCGGTCGGCCGAAGACCACGCGCTCCTTGGCGTACTGAGACGCGCGCTCGATAGCGGCCCGCCCGATCCCGACGGCCTCGATGGCCGTGAGCACGCGCTCGGGATTCAAGGAGTCGAGCAGGTGATAGAAGCCGCGCCCAACCTCGCCGACGACGTCAGAGGTGGGAATCTCGAGGCCGTCGATGAAGATCTCGTTTGAATCCACCGCCCGCCGGCCCATCTTGTCGATCTCGCGCACCGTGATCTTCGTCCGGTCGAACGGCGTGAAGAAGAGCGTCAGGCCGGCGAACGGCTTGGCCGAGTCGCGTGGCGACGTGCGGGCGAGGAGCAGGATGTGGGTGGCCTGGCGCGCGTTCGTGTTCCAGACCTTGCGGCCGTTCACCACGAACCGATCACCTTGACGCTCGGCACGCGTCTCGATGCGCGAGGTGTCGGTGCCCGCGTTGGGCTCGGTGACGCCGAACGACATCACACAGTCGCCGCGGGCGATCGCCGGCAGGTAGCGCTCCTTGAGCGCCGCGCTGCCGTGCTTGACGACCGGCATCGGCGGAAAGACGTAGAAGTGGATCGGCGAGGCGCCGGTGGTTCCCGCGCCGGCCGCGCAGATCTCGTGGAGGAGAATGGCCGCCTCGGTGACGCCGAGCCCGGAGCCGCCGTACTCTTCGGGGATCACGATGCCCAGCCAGCCACCGGCGCCGAACGCCTTCACGAACTCCCACGGATAGTCGCCGCTCTTGTCCTTCTCGAGCCAGTAGTCGGCGGGAAACGAGCGGGCGAGCGTCGCGACTTCCTTGCGGATGAGCTCCTGCTGCTCGGTGAGCGCAAAGTCCATGATCTGTCCTCGCCTGCGCCGGGTTCTGGTGGGATTCTACTCCATGGTGACTCGCCTCGGCGGTCTCGCGCTCGTCGTGCTGCTCGTCGCCGGCTGTGGCGGTGGCGGTGCACCTCCCGGTGTCGAGCTCGTGTTCCGCCACTCGCGCATGCCAGGCCAGGACGATCCTCTGCCCCGGCTGCTTCGCGGATTCGAGCATGAGCACCCGGGCGTGCGGGTCACTCACGAGCCGTTGCCGTGGACCGCCGACGTCCAGCATCAATTCTACGTGATCAATCTCGAGGGCCGTGCCGCCGGCTTCGACGTGTTGATGGTCGACGTCATCTGGACTGCCGAGTTCGCCCGCGCGGGGTGGCTGCTCGACCTGACCGACCGCTGGCCGGCGGCCGAGCGCGGCGAGCACTTCGAGGCGACGGTGGCGACGGCCATGCTGGATGGGCGCGTGTGGGCGGTGCCCTGGGTCATGAACGTCGGCCTCCTCTACTACCGGAGCGATCTGCTCGACGCGAGCGGCTTCGCGCCACCACGAAGCTACGAGGAGCTCGCCCACCAGGCTCGCGTGGTAATGGAGCGCGCCGCCGATCGCCGGCTCGGCGGCTTCGTCTGGCAGGGCCGTCAGTACGAGGGACTCGTCGTCAACGTGCTCGAGGAGCTCTGGGCGCGCGGTGTCGAGCTCGTCGCGACGAACGGGCGAGTGCTGGTCGATCTCGATGGCGCCGCCGCCGCGCTCGGCTTCCGGCGACGGCTGCTGACCGATGGGATCTCCCCGTCGCTCGTGACGGGCGCCGACGAGGAGCAGACACGCCGCGAATTCGGCGCCGGGCGCGCCGTGTTCCTTCGCAACTGGCCCTACGCGCGGAGGCTGTTCGAGAGGCCGACGTCGGCGGTGCGGGGCCGTGTCGGCGTCACGGCGCTGCCGGGCGGCGGCGCGCTCGGAGGCGCCCATCTCGCGATCAACCGGGCCACGCATCATCCCGAGCTGGCCTGGCAGCTCGTTCGCTTCCTGACCAGCGACCGGGCCCAGCTCGCGATCGCCGAAGCGGTCGGTCTCCACCCGACGAAGCCGAAACTGCTCGAGCCGGCATTGCGATCGATCTTCGCCGCCGCACGGCCGCGGCCGATCACGCCGTGGTACCAGACGCTCTCGGCCACGATGCAGCCCGCCTTCTCGGCGGCGATCACCGGCGTGACCCCGCCGCGCGATGCGCTCGCGACCGCGCGGCTCCAGCTCGAATACTTCCTTGCCGACCGATGGCCGCAGTAGGAGCCGAGCGACACGAGCGGGCTGGGCCCCGCCAGTCGCGAGGCGACCATATGAGGGTTGGAGCCGAGCGGCCCGAGCGATGAGAGCCCCGGCCGAACGACGCCTCGCGGCGGTGTTGCTGGCTCCAGCGCTCGCGGTGCTGGCGAGTGTCACCCTCTATCCGCTGGCGCAGGCACTCGTCCTGTCGCTCGAGCGCCGCGTGCCGGTGTTCGGCATCGACGAGTTCGTCGGCCTGCGCCACTACGCGTTTCTCCTTCGCGATCCTGCCTTCGCCAACGCGCTGCGCGTGACCGCGGTGTTTACCGTCGCTTCCGTCGCGCTCGAGGTGGTCCTCGGTGTGGCCGCGGCGCTCGCGCTGGCCACGATGCGACGCTGGCGCGCGGTTGGCGTTGGCCTCCTGCTACTGCCCTGGTGCGTGCCCGGCGTCGTCACGGCGCGGATCTTCGAGTGGCTCTACGAGCCCACGGGCTGGCTCGGGATCCCCGGCCGCGCGCTGCCGGCGCTCATCGTCGCGGATGTGTGGCGCACCACGCCGTTCCTGGCCCTCTTCGCGTATGCCCGCCTGATCAGCATCCCGCCCGCGATCGGAGAAGCCGCCGCCGTGGACGGCGCCGGACGGCTCGCCACGTTGCGGGCGATCACGCTGCCGCTGCTGGCGCCAGTGTTACTGACGGCCGCGCTCTTCCGCACGCTCGACGCCCTGCGCGCATTCGATCTCATGTACGTCCTCACCGGCGGCGGGCCGGCGGCGACCACCGAGACACTGACCCTCTATGCGTATCGCCACCTCTTCCAGACACTGCAGCTCGGTCTCGGCGCGGCCGCGGCGGTGCTCGTGCTGGTCATCGTGGCCCTCGTGGCGTGGGCCCACGTGCATGCGCTCGACGCCACCGAGGCGCGGACGTGAGCCACCGGCGCGAGCTCCTGGTGCTGCTCGCGCTGGCGGTCTATGCGAGCCCGGTTGCCTGGCAGCTTCTGACGTCGATCACACCGTCCGAGGAACTCCAGCAGGGCGCGCGTCTCTGGCCTTCACATCCCACGCTCGCCAGCTACGCGGTGGTCTTCACGCAGAGCCCGTTGCCGCGCGCACTGGTGAACAGCATCGGGATCGCATTGACGACAACCCTTCTGGGCACCGTGCTCGGAACTCTCGGCGCCTACGCGTTGGCCCGTCTGGCGGTTCCAGGACGGCGAGCGTTGGTGCTCGGAATCTTGATGACCACGGCGTTGCCCGCGATCGCGACGGTGGGGCCGCTCTACCTGACGATGCGGGCGCTCGGCCTTCGCGACACGTGGGGCGCGGTCATCATCGCCCACACGTCGATCGCCTTGCCGCTGATGCTCTGGCTGATGGCGCGATTCCTGCGCGCGCTACCCCGCGAGCTGGAAGATGCGGCCTTCGTCGACGGCGCCGGCCGGCTCCAGGCGCTACGCCACGTCGTGGTGCCGGCCGCCGCGCCCGGCATCGCGTCGGCGGCGGTGGTGACGTTCCTCCTCTCGTGGAATGAGTTCCTCTTCGCGTACACGTTCACGGCGACCGAGGCGAGTCGGACGGCGCCGGTGGCGCTCGCGCTCTTTCCCGGCGTGTTCGAGATCCCCTGGGCCGACGTGGCCGCCGCCTCGGTGCTCACCTCGGCCCCGCCCCTCCTCGTCGTCGTGCTGCTCCAGCGCGCGCTGGTGCGGGGGCTCCTGGCCGGGGGTGTGCGCGAGTGAGCCGCCCGTCGCAGTGTTATGATGGCGCGCCGTGGCGGTGAAGGAGCTCTACGCGCTTCAGAACGGCTTCATGGGCGCCCAGCGCTCGCTGCTCTTCTACGGCGAATACTCGGGCGATCGCGTGCAGATCCCCGTCACCTGCTGGCTGGTGAAGACCACCGACGGCACGATCCTCTTCGACACCGGGCTCTCACCACGCGCGGTTCCCGGTCTCATGCGCAACGACCCGCTGGCGCGCTTCACCGAGGAGGACCTGCTCGTCCACCGGCTCGACACCCTCGGGCTTCAGGCGGCCGACGTCGACCTCGTCGTCATCTCACACCTGCACTACGACCACGCCGGGGGCGCAGGGTTCTTCGTGAAGTCGGAGCTGGTCGTGCAGCAGGACGAGTATTCCTACGCGCACCACCCGGCGGCGTTCTTCGCGCCGTTTTATTACCGGAAGAACTTCGACCTGCCCGATGCGCGCTGGCGCCTGCTCGATGGCGATACCGAGCTGGCGCCCGGGGTGACGGCGCTGCGCACTGATGGCCACACGCCCGGGCACCAGTCGCTCCTGGTGGAGCTGCCGCAGACGGGCCCCGTGATCCTCGCCGGCGACGCGTGCTACTGGCAGGAGCACATCGACGGCGAGCGCCCGCCCGGCGTCGTCTGGAATCCCACGCAGGCCATGCACTCCATCAAGCGGCTGAAGACGCTGGCACGGCTGACCGGTGGCCGCATCTTCCCGAGCCACGACCCGGAGTTCTGGCGCACGATCAAACAGGCGCCCGACGCGATTCGCTGAAGGCGGCGGCGCCTAGGAACGCCGCGGGACCTTCGCGCCTTTCTTTCGCGCTTCGCTCAGCCCGATTGCGATCGCCTGCTTGCGACTCCTCACCTTCTTGCCGCTCCGGCCGCTCGTCAGCGTCCCGCGCTTCTTCCGCCGCATCGCGCTCTTCACCATCGAGCTGGCTTTCCTGCCGTACGTTCGCTTCCGCGCCATGAGCACCCTCCTTTGCAAGTGCGTGCGCACACGCACACGCTCGAGCGAAACGTCATGCAAGGGCCATGCTCATTGAACGGGCGACGCGAGTTTCCTGATCTCGACCTCGTCCCCGGCCGCGCGTCCGAGCATCGACAGCGTGATCGGCGACACGCCGGCCTCCCGGGATGCCCCATCGCGGACCGCACCAACCCAGCAGCGTACCGGCGCTCCGGCACGGTTCACGAGCTCCACGACGTGGCCGCGCGTGACGCCAAGCCTCCGCGCCGTTGCTCCATCGAGCGAGACGATGCGCGTTTGCGCCTCGTCGTGACTGGCGAGGCGGAGCGTCGCGATCACCCGCTCGGCGGCGAGCTCGCGGCGGCGCTGAGCCGTGGCGGCCTCGTCGAGAACGCCATCGGTGACGACGACGCCATAGAGCGACGCGGCAGCGGCCGGGGTCACCACGCCCTGGGCCAGATCGACGAGCACGCGCACGGGATCGCGCTCGAGCGGATCGCCAAACCCTCCCCCACCCGAAGACGCCATGACGACGACGTCGTCGCGCACGAGCGGGAACGCGCTCACCTTCCCCGGCAGCGGCGACGGCTCGACGTCGGCTCCAGCGCGCTTGACGTAGAACCGGTTCGGCGCGCCGCCGTAGCCGCCACAGACACCGTAGGGGCTCAGCAGGCTCTTCTCGGCGAGCACGGAGAGCTGAGCTGAAGGCGCCAGCACCCTGACCTCGCGGACGAGTCCCAGCCCGCCACGATAGTGGCCGGCGCCGCCCGAGTCCGGCCGGAGCTCGCAGCGCTCGACCCGCAACGGATACTTCTGCTCGACGGCCTCCACGGGCTGGATGGTCGTGATGTCGCTCTCGGTGAACGCGCGCACGGCGTTGTTGCCGTCGCCGCCGTCCCAACCGCCGGTACCCCCGGCCGGGTACTCGTAGAAGATGAAGTCCGGCCCACCGACGTAGCAGTGATTGCCGCCGCCCTTGAGATCGCCCGTCACCTTCCCCGCGATCGCCTGCGAAAGCGCTCCCATCACGGCCGATTCAACGCAGTACTTGACCTCGACCATCCCGCCGCACGGCGCCGGGCGTCGCGCGTTGACGATCGTGCCCTCGGGAGCGATGACGGTGAGCGGGCGGAAGGCGCCCGAATTGATCTCACCGCCCGGATCGAGAAACGCCTTGAGGATCGTGAAGGCTCCGGTCGGCGCCATCGCAGGGCCGACGTTGGTCGGGCCTGCCGTCTGCGGCGACGTGCCGGCGAGATCGACGATGACACGATCACCGCTCACGGTGACCGAGGCGCGCACCCGCAGCGGCTCGAGCTGATCGTGACCTCCCTCCAGGTACGCCTCGTACGCGTACTGGCCGGGCGGCAACTCGCGGATCCGCTGACGCATGCGTTGCTCGGCGCGATCGAGCAACTCGCTCACGCAGGCCTGCAGCGTCGCGTGGCCATAACGGCCGAGCAACGCCTCCACGCGCTCCGCGGCTTTGCGACACGTGCCGATCATGGCCCGGAAGTCGCCCTCGCGCTCCCGCGGCCCGCGCATGTTGGCGAAGATCAGGTCGAGCGCCGCCTGGTTCGGACGGCCACGCTCGACGATGCGGATCGGGGGGATGCGCACGCCTTCCTGGTAGATCTCGGTCGCGCGTCCCGAGAGACTGCCCGGGCTCATGCCGCCGACGTCGCCCCAGTGGGCGCGGACCACCGGAAACAGGAAGAGCTCGCCCGTCTGGCCGGCGGGAGCCGGGGCGAACATCGGGTAGATCATCGCCACGTCGTTGAGGTGCGTGCCGCCCGTGTAGGGATCGTTGTGCAGGAAAATGTCGCCTGGATGAATGTCGTCCCCGAAGCGCTCGTGGACGGCCTTCATCGACCACGAGATGGGCACGATGTGGAGCGGATGGTCCTGGCCGCGCGACATCGCCACGATCTGAGCGTGGCGGTCCATGAGCACGCAGGAGAAGTCCTCGCCCTCGTACAGGATCGACGAGTACGCCGTGCGCACGAGCGTCACGCGCATCTCGCGCACGATCGAGGAGAGCGCCTCACGGACGACCTCGAGCGTGATCGGGTCGATCACGCGCCGCGCTCCAGGACGAGATGGCCCGCGCCGGCCAGGCGTGCCCGCCATGCGGGAAAGACGACGGTCGTAGCGCCGAACTCTTCGACGATCGCGGGGCCGTCCACCCGGGCGAGGCCGGGTAAGCGGTCGCGCTCGTAGACGGGCGTCGGCGCGGCGCGGCCCGCGAACCAGACGTCACGAGTCGCGATCCGTGCGTCGTCGACCGTGCCACCTCCAGCGCTCCACTGTGACGGGTCGGGCTTGTCGACGACGCCGTAGGTGGACATCCGTGCGTTCACCACCTCGACGTCCCCATCGGGGTCCGCGTGGCCATAGGTGGCGAGATGGCGCGCGTTGAAGTCCGCGATGATCGCCGGCGCATCGAGCGCGCCGGGCGGCAGCGGGACGCTGAGCTCGAAGGCCTGGCCGGCGTAGCGCAGATCGAGTGAGCGTTCGGTGCGCCGCGACCGCTCGTCGAAGCCGTCGGCGTCGAGCCGGCGGGCCGCGGCCGCGCTCATCTCGGCGAACGCGGCTTCGAGCGCGGGCACCCGCTCGTGCAGCCGGCCGACGCGGGTCCGCACGTCGTCGTGCTTGACGTCGGAGACGAGCAGGCCGAGCGCCGAGAAGTTCCCGGGGTGTCTCGGCACCAGGACACGCGGGATGCCGAGCTCTTCGGCGACGGGGATGGCGTGCATGGGGCCGGCTCCTCCGAAGGCGATGAGCGTGAAGTCGCGCGGATCGTGGCCCTGCTGGATCGAGATCTCGCGGATCGAGGCGGTCATGCGCGCCACCGCGATGTCGATGATGCCTTCGGCCAGTCGCGTCCGGTCCAGCCGGAGGCGAGCGGCGAGCGCCGCGACGGCGTTCCGGGCGAGGTCGGCGTGAATCCGGAGCGCGCCGCCAAGCGGGCGCTCGGTCGACATCCTGCCGAGCACGATGTTGGCGTCGGTCACCGTGGGCTCGACGCCCCCGAGGCCGTAGGCGGCGGGCCCGGGCTGAGCGCCGGCACTGCGCGGGCCGACCTGGAGCGCGCCGTCGATGTCGAGCCAGGCGATGGATCCGCCGCCGGCGCCGACCGTCCGGATGTCGATCTGAGCGACCTTCACCGGGAAGGCAGCGATGAGGTTATCGGTCGTCGTCAGTGGCCGGCCGTCCCGCACGAGGCAGACGTCCGTGCTCGTGCCGCCCATGTCGTACGTGATGAAGTCGGTGATACCCGCCCGCGCAGCGGTGAAGCAGCCCTGGCTCACGCCGCCGGCCGGCCCGGACACCGTCGTGCGGATCGGGAGCCGTCGCGCGGTCTCGACGGTCATCATTCCGCCGCTCGATCCGATCGTCAGCACCCCAGAGGCGTAGCCGGCCTCGAACAGCTTCTTCTCCAGCCCCGCGAGATAACGGTCCATCAGCGGCTGCAGGTAGGCGTTGAGCACCGTGGTCGAGAATCGCTCGAACTCGCGGTACTCCGGCACGACGTCGGACGAGAGCGACGCCGGCACCTCGGGAAAGCGCTCGCGGAAGCGCTCGCCGACGGCGCGCTCGTGAGCGGAATTGGCGTAGGCGTGGAGCAGGCAGACGGCCAGAGCCTCGGGCGCCGCTCGGCCGAGCGAGTCGATCACGCGATCGACGCTGCCGCCGTGCAGCTGTGTGAGCACCGCGCCGTCGTGGAGCATGCGCTCGTCGACCTCGAACCTCAGCGCGCGCTCGACGAAGGGCTTCGGTCTCACGAACGTCGGCACGAACAGCACGGGGATGTTGCGCTTGGTTCGGCCGATCTCGATCAGGTCGCGGAAGCCCGCGGTCGTGATCAGGGCCACGCGAGCCCCGCGCCGCTCGAGGATCGCGTTGGTTCCCACCGTCGTGCCGTGGACGAGCCGGCGCACGCCGCGGCCGTCGATGCCGAGGGCGTCGAGACCCGCCAGGACGGCGGCGGCCTCGTTGTTCGGCTGTGACGGCACCTTGGTGACGACCACCCGCCCGCTGGCGCCGTCCACCGCGGTGACGTCCGTGAAGGTGCCGCCCACGTCGATCCCGACCACGAACATGCGCGAACATTAGCAGAGGAGCGGAGTAGGATCGAGGGATGGAGGTTCGCGCGCTCACCGAAGCCGACGCCGAGGCCTGGCTCGCGCTCCGGCTGCGGGCGCTGCGAGAACATCCCGACGCGTTCGTGGCCACGCCGGAGGAGACCGAATCACTTCCGGACGTGAAGAAGCGCTTCGCCACCGCGCGAGACGACGAATCCATCGTGGTCGGCGCCTTCGACCCTCACCTGGTGGGAATCGTCGGCTGCTATCGTCTGGAAGCCACCAAGGAGCGCCACATCGCGCGGATCTGGGGGATGTACATCGCTCCCGAGGCGCGCGGGCGCGGCATCGGGCGCTTCATGCTGGACGTCGTCATCACGCTAACGCGCGAGTGGCCCGAGCTCGATCATCTCTGGCTCCACGTCATGCGCCACCAGACCGCCGCCCGGCGGCTCTATCTCTCGTGCGGCTTCGAGGTGATCGGCAGCCATCCGCGTGTCCTGCGCGTCGGGGATTGCTACTACGACGAGGACCAGATGGTCTTCCGGCTGCGATGACGATCGCCGACCGGCTCGCCAAGCTCGACTGGGAGGCCATCGAGCAGAGTCTCGGCGAGTGGGGCTACGCCAGGACGCCGCCCATGCTCACGGCCGACGAGTGCGCGAGCCTGATCGCGCTGTACAGCGAGGAGAGTCGCTTCCGCAGCCGTGTGGACATGGCGCGCTACCGCTTCGGCATCGGCGACTACAAGTACTTCGCCCACCCGCTGCCACCCGTCGTCGCGGACTTGCGAGCACACGCGTATCCGCCGCTGGCCCGGATCGCCAACCGCTGGGAGAAATCGCTCGGAGCGCGCCGCCGCTATCCCGACGATCTCCCCGGCCTGCTAGCCATCTGCCGGCGCGCCGGCCAGACGAAACCCACACCGCTCCTGCTCCACTACGAGACCGGCGGCTACAACTGTCTCCACCAGGACCTCTACGGCGACGTCGCCTTCCCGCTGCAGATCACCGCCTTCCTCAGCCGCCGTGGCGTCGACTACGAGGGCGGCGAGTTCTTGCTGGTCGAGCAGCGCCCTCGCGCCCAGTCCCGGGGCCAGGCCATCGCCACCGAGCAGGGAGAGCTGGTGATCTTCACCACGCGGGAGCGGCCGGCGCGAGGCCAGCGCGGCTGGCACCGCGTCACCATGCGCCACGGCGTCAGCCGCCTCACCACCGGTACCCGCTACACGCTGGGCGTGATCTTCCACGACGCGAAATAGTGTCGTGCGAGCCGAGACGCCCCCGAGTTGCCGCAGGCACGAGGGCGGCGAGGCGAGCGGTGAAATGATCGCCAATCGTGCGAGCCGAGACGCCCCGTGGCAGTGCGAGGTGAACCGCGCTCGGCGCGGTAAGCCGCAGCCGTGACATGGCCGAGGAGTGCCGCAGGCACGAGGGCGGCGAGGCGAGCGGTGCCGAGACGCCCGGTGGCAGTGCGAGGTGAACCGCGCTCGGCGCGGTGAGCCGCAGCCGTGACATGATCGAGGCGTGCCGCAGGCACGAGGGCGGCGAGGCGAGCGGTGAAAGTTCCGGACTATAATCCACGGCCATGAGCGCCATCGCCCGGATCGCCGAGTTCGTCGTCAAGACCCGCCTGGATGACTGTCCTCGTGATGCCATCGCGAGCGTCCGTCGCGCGGCGCTCGACTCGATCGGCGTCATGCTCGCCGGCAGCACCGAGCCGATCGCGCGGATCGTCCGCGAGGTCGCGCGGGCCGAGGGTGGCACGCCGCTCTGCACGGTGGTCGGTGCCTCGCTGCGCACGTCGCCCACGTGGGCCGCGCTCGCCAACGGCGCCGCCGGACACGCCCACGACTTCGACGACACGTCGTTCGCGCTGTTGGGCCATCCGAGCGTGCCCCTGCTGGCCGCCGCGCTGGCTGCCGCCGAGGCCGAGACGGCGGACGGCGCCGCCGTGACGCTCGCCTACCTGCTCGGGTTCGAAATCGACGCCGCCATCGGCAGCGCGATCAATCCGGATCACTACACGCGCGGCTGGCATTCCACCGCGACCATCGGAACGATCGGCTGCGCCGCCGCGGCGGCGCGTCTGCTCGCCCTCGATCTTGGTCAGGTCCGCCACGCGCTGGGACTGGCCGTCTCGCTGGCGTCGGGGCTGAAGGAGAACTTTGGCTCGATGACCAAGCCCTATCACGCGGGCCACGCCGCGCGGAACGGCGTGCTCGCCGCCTTGCTCGCGCGTGAGGGACTCACGGCGTCGGAGTCGGCCCTCGACGGCAAGCAGGGATTCCTGGAGGCGACGGGCACGGCCCCCGTCCCCGCCGCTGCGCTCGCGACGGCGCTCGACGGACTCGGCCAGCGCTGGCACGTGCTCGAGACCGGCGTGGCGGTCAAGCCGTATCCGTCGTGTGCGTTGACCCACTCCGCCATCGACGCACTCCTCGACCTCAGGACACGTCATGGCTTCGCGGCCGATCAGGTCGCCGGGATCGAGGTGGGAGTGAACCACGTCGTGCCGAGCGTGCTCATCCATCCCGCGCCGACGACTGCGCTCGAGCGCAAGTTCTCGATGCAGTTCTGTGCGGCCGCCGCCGCTGCCGAAGGCCGCGTCGACCTCGCCTCGTTCGAGCGCCCGATCCCCGAGCCCGTGGGTTCGCTGATGGCGCGCGTGACGATGGTCGTCGATCCCGCGCTGCCCGACCGCATGGAGCAGCACGCGTGGAGCCGCGTGACCGTGCGGCTCCGTGACGGCCGCACGCTGGCTTCGCCCGCGCGCGGGGCCACCGGTCATCACGATCAGCCGCTCACCGCCGAGGCGCTGCGCGCCAAGTTCCTCGCTTGCTGCGAAGGCACGCTCTCGCCGGGCGACGCTGCGGGCATCGCCGAGCAGCTCGAGCACCTGGAAGCCATCCCCGACATCCGGGCGCTGACCTCGCGCCTCGTCGCCGACCGCGACTAAGGAGATCCCGATGGGCGTTCTCGACGGCATCACCGTCCTCGAAGTCGCGCGCGTCCCGCCGGCGGAGATGCCGGGCATGTTCCTCGCCGACATGGGCGCCGACGTGCTGAAGATCGAGACGCCGGGACTGGATCACACCGACGATCCGGACGCGCAACGCCGTGCCGCCTTTGCCTTCGTCAACCGCAACAAGCGCTCGATGGCGCTCAACATGAAAGCGCCCGAGGGCCAGGAGATCTTCCGGCGCCTGGCCACCAACGCCGACGTGATCGTCGAAGGCTTTCGCCCGGGCGTGATGAAACGGCTCGGCGCCGATTACGAGACGATTCGCGCGCTCAACGCGCGCATCGTGTACTGTTCGCTCTCCGGTTTCGGCCAGAGCGGGCCGGCCGCCGGGTATCCGGCGCACGACCTGAACTATCTCTCGCTGGCCGCCGTCCTGGGCTTGATCGGTGAGCGCGACCGCAAGCCCGCCATCCCCCTCAACCTGGTGGCCGACTATGCCGGGGCCAGCCTGCACGGCGCCCTCGGCATCGTGCTCGCGCTGTTCGCGCGCGAGCGGACCGGCCGGGGCCAGCACGTGGACGTCTCGTATCTCGACACCACGATCTCGTTACTGGCGGCGACGCCCAACATGCGTTTCTTCTTCTCCGACGGCGTGGCCCCGAAGCGCGGCGAGGGCTTCCTGGGCGGCTCGTATCCGTACTACGCGATCTACGAGACCCGCGACAACAAGCTCCTCACCATCGCCTGTACCGAGCCGTGGCTGTGGGAGAACTTCTGCAAGGCCATCAACCGGCCCGATCTCCTCAAGTTCGCGCGCAAGCCCGATCAGTTCGTCCGCGCGGCCAACGCGGAAGAGGACGGCGCCCGCCGCGAGATCGAGGCGATCATCAAGACGCGCACCCGCGACGAGTGGTACGAGCTCCTCGTCAAGGCCGACGTCTGCGTGGGCAAGGTCTACGACCCGCAGGAGATGGTCAGCGATCCCCAGGTGAACCACCGCAAGATGGTCGTGGACGTCGAGCATCCGAAGTTCGGGAAGGTCCGTCAGTTCGGCGTGGCCATCAAGCTGTCGGAGACGCCGGGGACCGTGCGGACCGCGGCGCCCATCAGCGGCGAGCACACCGAGCAGGTGCTCTCGACGCTCGGCCTGAGCCGCGAGGAGATCGCCGGGCTCCGCGCCAAGCGCGTCATCGAGTAATCGCCCGCCGTGGCCGGGCGCTGGCGTGCGCTCGCCGCCCTGTCGCTGGCCGAGCTGTTCGCGCTGTCCCTGTGGTTCAGCGCCTCCGCCGTGCTTCCCGCACTCTCGCGCGAGTGGTCGCTGGGGGCCTCGGGACGCGCCGGCCTCACCATCGCCGTGCAGCTCGGCTTCATCGTCGGCACGCTGGCGAGCGCGCTCGGCAACCTGCCCGACGTCTGGTCGCCGCGCCTGCTCATGCTCGGCAGTATCGTGGCCGGTGTCGTCGCCAACACCACACTCGCCCTTACCGTCGACGGCCTGGGCCCGGCGCTGACGCTGCGGTTCGTCACGGGCCTTGCCATGGCCGGTGCCTATCCACCGGCGATGAAGATCATCGCCACCTGGTTCAGAGAGCGGCGCGGGCTCGCCATCGGGGTCCTGATCGGCGCGCTGACCGTGGGCTCGGCGATACCCCACTTCATTCGCGGCGTCACCGATCTGCCCTGGCGTCAGACGCTCCTGGCCGCATCCGGGCTCGCCACGATCGCCGCGCTGATCGTCTGGCTCGGCGTGAGCGAAGGCCCGTACCGATTTCCACCCGCGCGGTTCGACGTGCGCATGGCCGCCACGGTGTTCAGGGAGCGCCCGCTGCGTCTGGCCTGCTTCGGCTACTTCGGTCACATGTGGGAGCTCTACGCGATGTGGGCGTGGCTCGGCGTGTTCTTCGCCGAGAGCCTGGCCACCCGAGGCGGCGCCGGGTACGCGGGGCTGAACGCGAGCCTGGCCACGTTCGTCGCGATGGCCGCAGGCGCCGCCGGCTGTTACGCGGGAGGGATCGTCTCCGATCGCTGGGGTCGCACGACGCTGACGATGGCGGCCATGGCGCTTTCGGGTCTCTGTGCGCTGCTGATCGGCCTGACGTTCGGCGGGCCACCGTGGTTGACGCTCCTCGTCGGTGTGGTCTGGGGCGTCACCGTCATCGCCGACTCGGCGCAGTTCTCCACGGCCGTCACCGAGCTCTCACCACCCGCGTACGTGGGCACCGCCCTGACGACGCAGACGAGTGTCGGCTTCGCGCTCACGATGGTCTCGATCTGGCTGATCCCGCCCCTCGCCGATCTGGTGGGGTGGCGCTGGGCCTTTGCGGCGCTGGCCGCCGGACCGTTCCTCGGCGTGGTCGCGATGGCGCGGCTGCGCGCACTCCCGGACGCGCTCAAGCTGGCGAGCGGCCGTCGTTAGAACTCCCGCGCGAGGCCTGAGAGCGAGCGGTCAGGGGACGGGGACGGGGGCGCCGGCCACGAGGCGACGGATCAGGCCCTCGCCCTCGGTCGCCAGCCACGCGAGGGTCGAGCTGTAGCCGAAGCGGAGCGCGGCGCGCGCGGCCTCGAAGCCCATCGACGGCCCGAACAGCGGGCTCTTCGTACGCGGCGGCTCGAGGAGGAAGAAGGCCGTGCGCGGAAAGCGCACGGCCAGCGTGGTCAGGCCGAGCTGGAGCAGGTTCTGCCCGTAGATCCGGCTCGCCTGCTCCATGATCGTCCACAGCCCACGCGACCGCATGGTGGCGCCCTCGCCGTCGCAGAGGTTCGGCACCAGGGGGTGGACGACGAAGACGACGTCGGCGCCGGCTTCGGCCGCGAGATCGGCGTGGCCGCTGAATCCGACACCGCCATCGACGTAATCGCGCCCACCGATGGTGTAGGGCTCGAAGAAGCCGGGGATCGCCGACGACGCGGCCACGGCCTGGCTGATCGGCACGTCACACAGCGCGCCCTGCCCGAAGACCGCGCGCTCGGCCCGGTCGAGATCGATGGCAGGAATCAGGAGCGTACGTGGCAGATTGGGAAACGAGTTGGTCAGTCCCTTCAACTCGAAGCCCTGGCGCATGAAGCGCTCGAGAGCGACCAGCGAGAAGAACCCCGGCGGCAGGTCGCGCTCGGCGCGGGCCAGCATGTCGGGGATGGAGCCCCGGACCGCGGTCACCGCGTTCTTGCCGAACGCCCACATCATCCGCCCGAAGCGGCTCGCGGCTTGCCGGAACGAGTCCGGCGCGAACACGGCGCCCCGGCGGAAGTTCAGGGGATCGTCGAGGTCCTGATCGAGGATCCGGTACAGGTCGCGGGCCCGCACGCCGTTGGCGAGGAGCGACGCGACGACCGATCCGGCGCTGCAGCCGACGTAGACGTCGAAGCCACGGCCTTCACCGTTGAGCCGCTCTTCGAGCGCGGCCAGCGCTCCGACCTCGTACATGCCGCCGATGACACCCCCACCGCCCAGGGCGAGGGCAATCCGCGGCCGTGCCTTGCCCCAGAACCGCCGGGACTGCCAGAAGATCGAGGCGCGTCGAAAGAGCGTCATAGGTCCACGTTTAGGTGTAGCAAAGGCCTTGCCATAGTTACAACTCCTGATGATCAGGGCCTTATGACAATAACGAGCGGCGCAACCGGCAAGTTCTGCCGCGGGTGGAGTATGTTGGAAATGTGGGGCGTCGCATCTTTGGCGGTTACCGGAAGGCCTGGAGCCCGATCCTCCTGACGTATTTCTGTTACGGCGCGAGCGCCGTCACGGCGGTCGCTGACGTCTTTTTCCAGAAAGACACGCTCAAACTGACACCCTCCGAAGTCGCTGGAATCGCGTTCTGGCTGGGACTTCCGTGGTCCATGAAGATGGTTGCAGGGGTCGCCTCCGACGTCTACCCGATTCTGGGAAGTCGTCGCATCGCGTACCTGTTCCTAGGATGCGCGGCGAGCGCGGCCGGCTTCCTGGCCATGGCCGGAAGTGTCGCTACAAGGACAGGCTACCTGGTCGCGTCGCTCTTGATCACCATCGGCTTCATGGTCCAGGACGTCGTCGCCGACGCGCTCAGTGTGGAAGTCGCGAAGACCGATGAAGAAATCGGTCAGATCCAGACGCTCGGCCGCATGGCCACGCTCGGCGGTGGTATCAGCGTTGGCTACCTGTCGGGATGGTTGGCGGAGACGATCGGCACCCGGGCGACCTTCGGCGTGGCCGCGCTGTTGCCCGTCCTCGTCGTGTTGAGCGTTCCGTTTGCTCGCCCCGGAAGGGGCGCGGCGCGCGTCACCGCGACGGCGGCGCCGGGTGACGGCGGGCCGCTCGGAGGCGGCAAGGCCCGCATGGTGATGCTGGTGGGCCTCGGCTATGCCGCCTTCGGCGTCATCCTCGAGATGCTCGACGTTCCGTTCAACCAGGAAATCGTGCTCACCGTCTCCGTGGCGTTGATTGCGCTGCTGCTCCAGCGTGTCGGCATCTCTCGTGGCGTCGCCGTGGCCTCGATCGTGATCTTCCTGTTCCGGGCGACACCGGATGTCGGCCAGGGCTACAGCTACTGGGCGATCGATCGCCTCGGCTTCGACCAGCGCTTCCTGGGCCTGCTCGCCCAGGTGTCCTCGATCCTGAGCCTGGGCGGCCTGTTGCTCTTCAGGAAGTCGATCGTCCGCCGGCCGGTGAGCTTCACGCTGTTCTGGGTCGTCATCGCCGGGACGTTGCTCTACCTGCCCAACGTCGGCCTGTTCTACGGCCTGCACGAGTGGCTGGGGATCAGCGCGCGTACGCTGGCCTTCATCGACACGACCATCTCGGCGCCGCTCGCCCAGCTCACGATGGTGCCGATGCTCATCCTGATCGCGAAGTCGGCGCCCGCCGGCGCCGAGGCCACCATGTTCGCGATCATGGCGTCGCTGATGAACCTGGCGCTCTCGGCGAGCCAGCTCTTCACGCGCTACCTGAACGATCTCTTCGCGGTGACCCAGCAGGACTACTCGAACCTGGGACAGCTGATGATCGTGGTCGGCCTCGTGAACCTGCTGCCGCTGCTGGCCCTGCCGCTGCTGTGGAAGGCCGAGCAGCCGGCGCTCGCCGAAGCGCCGCACGTCCTCCCGAGCGAGCAGGTCGAGACCCCGTAGCGCCGAGCGCGCCGTGCCATGCGGGATCGACGATGACGCCGCCTCTGGTCGGGCGCCGCCGAATCCTCCTCGTTCGCGCCTGCGCGAGCGTGATCGTCCTCGTCGTCACCCTCGCCGCCGTCGAGGTCGAGATTCGACTGCTCGTCGGCTTGCCGCGGCCCGAGCGGCTGCCGCTGGCCCGCGTGATTCCGCATCCCGAGCTCGGGTGGACGATGATGCCGGGCGACCTTCACTACACCTACGACATTCCGGTGCAGCTCAACGCCCTCGGGTACCGCGGGCCCGCGGTGAGCGCGAAGGCGGCGACCGAGTACCGCATCGTGGCCCTGGGCGACTCTCACGTCTACGGACAGGGCGTCGCCGACGCCGACCTCGCCACCGCGCTGATCGAGCGGCACTATCGGCAGCCGCCGGCGTCCTGTGACGTGCGCGTCATCAATCTCGGCGTCCGCGCCTACAGCATCAACCAGGAATATGCCGTGCTCCGGCGCCTCGGCCCCGCGCTCGCTCCCGATCTGGTCCTCCTGTTCTTCTACCTGAACGACTTCGAGCTGGTGGACGTGCACCGCCGCTGGGAGCGCTTCAAGCATCTGGACTGGTACACGTTCGACCTCGGGGCCAAGCCGGCCGGCGACGTCATGCGCTGGTGGACGATCCGCCAGATCGCGCGGACGAGCGCGCTCATCAACTGGGCGCACGACGCGTGGTTCGCGTGGACAGCGCGAGACGACTTCGAGGAGGCCGCGTTGCGGGGCCATCTCGACCAGCGGATGATCGACGACGTGCACGAGTACCTCGTGCGGTTCGTCGCGCTGGCCGACGAGCTGAACACGCGTTTCACCATCGTGGTCGTGCCTCACGCCGCCCAGATCCGGCGGGAGTTTCCGCAGAACCGGTATCAGCGCACGATCACCGAGATGGCCGGGCGCCTGCGAACGAGCGTCATCGACCCGCTGCCGGTCTTCCGCCGCGACTATGCCGAGCACAAGCGCTGGCCCGTCATCCCGTTCGACGGTCACTACGACGCGGCCGGCCAACGGCTGCTGGCCACCGGCGTGCTCGAGCACCTCGCTACCGAATGGCCGGAGCCCCGCTGTCCGGCCCGGCGCCGGGGCGCGTGACGTCGATGCGGCCGTGCGCACTCGCGGTTCTCGCCTTCACCATGGGCCTGGGCGTGGCGGATGCAGAGCCGCGCCCCGAGGTGGCCGAGGCCACCGTGACCGTCATGCGCCAGCTCGAGGCGTTCCGGCGGGACGATTTCGACGCGGCATACGAGCTCGCCTCCGCCACCATCAAGGAGATCTTCGACCGGCCGACGTTCGAGACCATGGTCCGCCGCGGGTACCCGGAGATCGCACGTTCGGTCTCGGCGGTCGTCATCGAAGGTGACGTCGGCCCCGACGACCACGTCTACTTGCGGATCACTATCCACGGCACGAACGGTCGCAGCGTGGACGCGATCTACGACCTGGTCCGGGAGGGCTCGCAGTGGCGCATCAACGGCGTCGTGGCCCGGCCGACGACGGGCACGGTCTAGCGCCGTTGAGATGCCTCGACACTCTCACGCAGCCGCGCCCGCTCCTCGCGAATGACGCGCAGGACGCTGCCATCGAGCGTGCCATCGTGCGCAATGTCCATCAGGATGTAGGCAAGCAACATGCCGATGATGAGGATCAGCAGCGCGTTCATCGTCCGCCGTACCGGCGTGAGCGACAGGTGCCCGCACACACGGCAGCGTCGGTTGTCTTCCTGGCCGGCTCGTCGCTCGTGGAAAAACGTACGCATGATCGGTCTCCGCTGAGCCGTTCTCAGCGTACTTGGACGGCGAACCCGCGTCACGCGTTCACTCGAACGTGTCAGGCGGCGGGACGAGCGCACGCCGACGTCATGATCCGCCTCCCGGTGGCAGGTGGGCAAGATAGTCGGCGAGCAGCTCGATGTCCTGCGCCGACAGCGGCTGCGCCGACATCGTCATGCTGCCGTCGAGATCGGCGGCCGTCTGCGCCTTGAAGCCGCGGAGCTGCTTGAGGAGGTACTCCTGCTGCTGGCCGGCCAGTCGTGGAATGTGCTTCTGGCCCATCAGCGCCGGCGTGTGACAGGAGCTGCAGAAATGCTGCTTGACCAGGCGCTCGCCGGCCTCGGCCGTGGCCACCGCGCCCACGGCGGGCGGCGATGCCGGCGTCTGGGCGGCGTAGTAGGCGGCGAGATCCTGCATGTCCGCGTCGCTCAGGTTCATGGCGAACGGCGTCATCTGCGGATCGCGGCGCTTGTCACGCTTGAACATCACGAGCTGGTAGTACGTGAAGGTGGGTGGCTGGCTGGCCAGCGAGGGAACGGTCGGCATCGTGGAGTTGCCACTCGGGCCGTGGCAGGGTGCGCACGGCTCGGCCTTGCGGCGTCCGGCCTCGGCGTCGGCGGCGTCCGCCACGGGCGTGGCGGCCAGGGCCGTCACGCCCGCGACGAGCGCGAGCAGAAAGTGACGCGTCTTACTTCTGGTAGCTGACGCGGTAGATGGCCCCCGCGTAGTCATCGGCGATCAGCAGCGAGCCGTCCTTCATCTCCTGCACGTAGGCGGGGCGGCCCCAGAACTGCCCGCCGGCGCCCATCCAACCCTCGGCGAAGACTTCTTCCTTGGGCGGGCGGCCGGCCTGGAGCGTCACCATCGTCACGCGGAAGCCGATCTTGTCGGTCTTGTTCCACGAGCCCTTCTCCGCGATGAAGAGCCGGTTCGTGTACTCGGGCGGGAACATGCTGCCGCGGTAGAAGTGGATGCCGATCGGTGACACGTGGGGCCCGAGCTTGAGCAGCGGGGCGGCGAACTCGCTGCAGGCGTGGCCCTTGCCGAAGGCGGGATCGAGGATGTCGCCCTGGTGGCACACCGGATACCCGAAGTGCACGCCGCGCTGCACGACGTGATGCAGCGTATCGTTGGGCACGTCCTCGCCGAGCCAGTCGCGCCCGTGGTTGCTGAAGTACAGCTCCTTGGTCACCGGATGGAAGTCGTGGCCGACGCTGTTGCGAACGCCCCGGGCGACGTACTCGAGCCCCGTGCCGTCGGGGTTGATCCGGACGATCGCGGCGTGGGTCTCGGGCGGCATGCAGATGTTGCAGGGCGCGCCGATGTTGAAGTAGAGCTTGCCGTCCGGCCCGAACGAGAGGTACTTCCACCCGTGTGGGAGGTCCTTCGGCAACGTGTCGATGACAACCTTCGGCTGCGGCACGCTGTCGAGGTTGTTCTCGATCCCCTCGTACTTCGTGATGCGGGAGATCTCGGCCACGTAGAGCGCGCCGTCCTTGAAGGCCACGCCGTTGGGCATCTGCAATCCCTTGGCGATCGTCTTCACCTCGCGGCGGCCGTTCTGATCGACGATCGCGTACACGTTGCCGGCGCCACGGCTACTGACGAAGAGCGTGCCCTTGTCGCCCCAGGTCATGGCCCGGGCGTTGTCGATGCCGCTGGCCCAGAGTTCGACCTTGAAGCCGGCCGGAACCTTGATCGTGTTGACGGGGATCTCGCTCGCCGCCTTCGGCGCTGGGGGCTGCGCGTGCGGCGCCAGCGGCGAGCTCGCCTGGTCGGGTGACCGGCCTTGCTGCCAGGTCGGCGGGGGCGCCGGTGCTTGCTGGGCGAGGACCGGCACGGCCAGGACGAGGACGAGAATGGCGAGGAGCGCTGCCTTCATGGCGTTGCCTCCTTGAGGTTCCTGTGGCGCGGAACCTAATACGACCTCCTCCGCGTGTCAATGGAGGGGAAAACCCTTCGCCGCCAACACCGGCACCTGACGTATATATATGGTCGCGGTGGCGCCTCGCCCGCATGATCTCTCGATGGTACGGTCCTCGGTCGTGTAATGCGGCCGTCAGAAGTCCCCAGGAAGGTCGTCCGCCCGGCCCTCGTTGGGACGTGCTTCTGCTTCATCCTCATCGCCGTCGAAGCGAAGTCCTCGTCAGCGGAGGAAGTTGTGGGGAGGAGGCAGTTCTCCGACCAGCTCGTGATCCCCGAGCCCTTCGTCGAAGATGAGCTGGCCTTTCCTTCGATCCTCAACATCGTGCGCCCACGCCGTGCCGGCGAACCGCGCACACGGACGACTCAGCTCGGCGCCGAGCTCAAGAAGCGGTTGACCGCCGATTTCGAACTCTCGCTCGGAGGCAGCCTCCTCGAGCTCAGTCCCGATGGAAAGCCGACCACGACGGGTTTCGGGAATCTCGAGGTGGGTCTGAAATACCAGTTCCT
>WNGI01000944.1_pt1 | contig 33156 bp, 33 predicted proteins | sample 5400621 | NCBI WGS metagenome assembly WNGI01 (sample SAMN13153374, study PRJNA577476) | soil metagenome | isolation source: 20 cm soil or saprolite under Garry oak tree replicate 1 | place: USA:California | collected 2016-06-15
TCCCGGTCGCGGTGCGTTCGACTCGGGGCGAATTTCGTTCACGGAACGACAACAAACGTGTCGAAGAATCGAAAGGTATTCAACGGAGGGTCACGAGGACCTGCCCGGCTCGGACCACATCGTTCTCCTTCACCAGGACGGAGGCGACCCACCCGCCTCCGGGCGCCGGCACTTCCATTTCCATCTTCATCGCCTCCATGACCAAGAGGATGTCGCCCGGGTGGACGGAATCTCCTGCCTTCACCTTGACCTTCACAATCATGCCCGGGATATCGGCGGTCACGTCCATCTCCGTCGATCCTCCCGGTTTTCAAAGGAGTTCCTTGATGTTCGTCCGTTCGATGCCCTCCCGCTTCATCGCGGACTCGAGGGCTTTCAGGATCTCCGGCGTGTTCGGCGCGTCGCCGTGGACGCAGACGCTCTTGACCTCGACCCGGATGTCCTGACCGGTGACCGTGGTCACCTTCCCCTCCTTCAGGAGTCGGACGAAGCGGCGCGCGACCTCGTCCGGGTCCCAGGCCTTCTTCGCGCGTTCGAGGGCGAGCGAACCGTTCGGGAGGTAGTTCAACTCGACGAACCCTTCCGGTACCACCGGGAGACCGCGCTTCTCGGCGATCTTGTATGTCAGGGAATGGGGCATCGCGTACAGGAGGAGTTCCGGATCGTATTCCTGGATCCCCTCGACGATGCCCTCCGAGAGCTCCTGGTCGTTGACCGCGACCGTGTACATGGCCCCATGGGGCTTGACGTGCTGCAACTTCATGCCGTTCGCCTTGAGGAAGCCGGCGAGGGCCCCGACCTGGTAGATCACGTCGTCCTTGAGCTCGTCCTTCGTCACCTGGATGTAGCGCCGGCCGAATCCCTCGCGATCCGGGAAGCCGGTGTGGGCGCCGACCGCCACCCCGTGCTTCTTCGCCAGTTGAACGGTCTTCCGCATCACGTGCGGGTCGCTCGCATGGAAGCCGCAAGCGATGTTCGCGGACGTGACGAAGGGCATGACCTCCTCGTCCCGCCCCAGCTTCCAGATCCCATAGCTCTCGCCCATGTCGCAGTTCAGATCCACTCGCACCGCCACGCAGCTCACCGTCCCTGGACGATCGAGGATTCCGTCAGCAGGTTCTCCCGCTCGTCCCAGGCGCGATACCCGTCGTCGATCCGCACCGACGTGAATCGGGTCGTGTCGCCGGTCTTGCTCTGGCCGACGCGGTCCAGGTCGACCGCGATGACCGTGCCGATCGTCGCGAACCCACCCCCGCTCACGGCATCGTTCGGCAGGAGGATCGGTTCTACCCCGGGACCCGTCGTGTGCACGCTGCCGACCGGGTAGCCCGAATCCACGACGTTCGTCGGATCGGAGCCCGCGCCGAACGGAGGCGTCCTCGTGACGCATTCGAGCTGCGGACCCAGGTAGCGGTAGCCTACCCGGTCGATCTTGCTCGACACCTGCCAGTCCGTGGAGAGGAAGGTCTTGATGCCGCGCTCCGTGTAGACGTAACTCTCGACGCCGATGACAACGCGAAGGTCTGCATGCGCGCCGAACTGGGGAATTCGGCTCGGATCCACCCGTCGGCCTTCCAGGCCTACCGGCGGGACCGCCGGCTTCCCCACCTTCAGGACATCGCCCTTTCGGAGCACACGCCCCTCGTGGCCACCGATCTCGCCGCGCGCGTAGGTGGCCTTGCTCCCCAGGACGAGAGGCACGTCGATGCCGCCGGCCACCGCGAGGTAAGCGCGACATCCGTTCATCATCCTCCCGAAGGACAGGAGGTCGCCCGCCTTCGCGCCAACGGTTTCCCACATGGGGACGGGGTCCCCGTTCAACTTCGGGGAGAGGTCGCCGCCGGTCAGGGCGATCGCGTGCGGATCGCGGAACCGGACCTGCGGACCGAGCATCGTGATCTCGATGCCGGCCTCGTTCTTGTCATTCCCGACGAGCAGATTCCCCAGGCCCAAGGAGAGGCCATCCTGGGCCCCGGAAGGAGGAATCCCTTGCGAGTAGTATCCGGGCCGCCCGTAGAGGTCTTGAACACTGGCCTCGAGGCCCTGTTGGACGATCTCGAGCAACTCAGCCGCCTCCCATGAGCGCTTTCGTGTAGCCGGGAGGGTCCCGCAGGTACCCTTCCGGTTCGAACGTCACATTCCGGATCGGGAAGCGGTACGTGCCGTCCTCGATCCCGGCCCAGACGCGGTCGTACCCGTCCCGGTCGACCGATCGCCACCGCAAGATGTCGCCGGGTTTCAGGAGCACCGGATTCTCCTTGAAGTCCGGATACCTCTGGCGCGCGTCGTAGATCGGATTCGTCGTCCGCCCGAGAAGTTGGTAGCCGCCGGGATTGCGGACGGAGTAGATCGCGAGGAAGGCGCCGCCCAGTCCGACCGCGCGATCCGGTGTCCAAGTCCGCGGCCGGTTGTACTTCGGCGCCTGGATCGCCTCTTCGTTGCCGACGCCGAGCGGATACAACCACGGGAGGCCCGGCGTGAAACCAACCATGACGGTCCAATAGGGCGTGGCGCACAACGCGTTGATAAAGGACTCGCGGTCGGAGAAGTGGTTCTCGCGGGCGACGAAGTCGATGTTGGGGACCTCGCCTGTGTTGTGGTGCCCCTTGAAGGCCTCCGCGCACTCGGTGGTCCACGGATCCGCGAAGAGGATCGGGAAGTCGATGATGCGCGTCGGGATCTGCGTGAGCTGCGTCATCGATTGCTCGATGCCCTTGAGCCGTCCGATCAGGGAGTCCGCGTGCAGCTTCGTCCGGTCGTATTCGACGAGCATCGAACAGATCGAAGGGATGACCTCGACGATGCCCGGGATCCGGGCCTGCTTGATGGCCTCCGCCATGGAGAGGGTCTTGAAATTCTGCGCGAGCTCCATGTCGATGCTGAACTCGACGAACACGTATCGGTCGCCGCCGTAGTCGTAGCGGGCACTCCGATGCGCCACCCCCGTCTCCTCCGGAAAACGGACCTGCGGAAGGAAGCACGATCCGTGTTCGAATGAGAAACCGATGAACGCTATTTATGCCTATTCGTCGTCCACGCGTTCCTTCCAATTCCGCGCGGGCTTTTTCGAACTTCCTTCGACGGCGCGGGTCCTCCTTCGCAGGAAGAGCAAGAGCCCGACGGCCGGTGCCGCGGCGAGGGCGCCGTAGCCGAGCACCGCCGAGAGCGACGCGCCGCCCGCGGGAATCACGACGAAGCCGCCGGGCAGGATGCCCAGGTTCACGCTGTGGTTCGTCCCGTCGTGGTTGGTCCACACGACGGTGCTCCCGACCGGGACCCGGATGACCTCCGGGTGGAAGCCCATGTCATGGATCTGGACCGCGACCGGAGTCGAAGTCGCATTGCCCGGGACGACCTCCACGATCCCGGTCATGTCGATGTGCGGGTTGCAATGGTACACGTAGACCGCGGGAGCATCGAACGTCGTCTCCCAGCTCGACCCGTTCTGCAACGGACCGGACGCCCGCTCGATCGTCAGGTTCAGGGTCGGGCCGGGAGGGTCGCCTTGCCACCGCCGCCAGTCGATCTCCGCGAAGATCGTCCACGTTACGTGGGCGGTCACCGAGCCCGCGTTCCGGATGACGAGGAAGTAGGGCAGGTCGCCGCTCAAGTCCGACGCATATTGCGCGCCGTCGGTCGCGGGGCCGAGAGGCGGGACGATCGTCTGGTATGGCCGACCGTCGCGGAACGCGTAGAAGTTCTCGAGATCCAAGAAGAGCAGGTCGATCAGGCCCGGACCAACGACGTAGGTCTGCCACCACACCTGGCCCATGTAGTTGAAGTAGTCACTTCGCAACCAGACAAAGTGAGGTTCCCATGTCCCCGGCTCCAAGACGTCCGTGCTGCTCTTGTAAATCGGCTTGTGCGAAGCGCGGACGACGGAGGCGCTGGCCACCAGGCATACGGCCAACAGAAGGGCGATCCCCCAACCCCGCACGATCCCGCCAAATGGACGGAGGCGATTAAGATGTTTTCTCCTGCGCGCGGACTTCGCTGAAAGACTTTAGAGAGGGGGCGCGTTCCGCCGACGGATGTTCAACCGGATCCTCGTCGCGAACCGCGGGGAGATCGCCGTGCGAATCATGCGGGCGTGCCGCGAACTCTCCATCCCGACGGTTGCCGTCTATTCGGACCCGGATGCGGACGCGCCGTTCGTCCGGTATGCCCACGAGTCGATCCCTCTCGGAGGGGCGAAGCTCTCCGAGACGTACCTGAACATCCGCAAGGTCGTCGACGCCGCAGTCAAGGCCGCCGCGGACGCGATCCATCCGGGTTATGGACTCCTCTCTGAGAATCCCGCGTTCCCGGAGGCCTGCAAGGAGGCCGGGATCGTCTTCATCGGCCCCCCGCCCGCCGCGATGCGCGCGATGGGAGGGAAGGCTCCGGCCCGCGAGCTCGTTCGCTCCCTCGGCGTCCCCGTGACTCCGGGCAGCGAGGGAATCGTCCCGCGGCTCGAGGACGGCCTGCCAATCGCGGAGCGGATCGGCTATCCGGTCCTCGTGAAGGCGACGGCCGGCGGAGGCGGCATCGGCATGAAGATCGCGAGGGATCCGGAGGAACTCAAAGCGGCCTTCGACGCGACGCGGCGGATGGCGGTCGCCTCGTTCGGGGACGGCCGCCTCCTCCTGGAGAAGTACCTCGACGATCCGAGGCACGTCGAGATCCAAGTCGCCGCGGACGGACACGGCCGGACCGTCCACTTGTTCGAGCGCGAATGCAGCGTGCAGCGACGGTTCCAAAAGCTCATCGAGGAAACGCCGTCGATGGCCTTGACCGAGGAGCTGCGGGAAGAGATGGGGCGCGCCGCGGTGCGGATCGCGGAGGCCGCCGGATATCGGAACCTCGGGACGGTCGAGTTCATGGTCTCCCGGGGACACTTCTATTTCATGGAGATGAACACGCGACTGCAGGTCGAGCATCCTGTCACCGAGGTCACGACGGGCCTCGACCTCGTCCATACGCAGATTCGGATCGCAGCGGGAGAGGAGCATCTCCCCGAGCAGGCGTCGATCACGCGCCGCGGCCATGGCATCGAGTGCCGGATCAACGCGGAGGACCCCGCGAAGAACTTCATGCCGAATCCGGGGACGATCACCCGCTGGGACGAACCCGGAGGGCCCCACGTGCGGCTCGATTCGGGGGTCGCGGCCGGCAGCGTCGTGTCCTTCCACTACGACCCCCTCCTGGCGAAGCTCATCGTGTGGGGCGGCGATCGCCCGCTCGCGATCCGTCGGATGCAACGCGCCCTCGCGGAATTCAAGGTGGAAGGCGTCAAGACGACCATCCCGTTCCACCGCGCGGCGTTGGCCCATCCGGCCTTCGTTTCGGGCAACTACAACACCGAGATCGCCGCATCGGTCAAGTTGGCGTGAGCCCGCCACTAGCGTTAAATCCGTCTCGGCCCTTGCGCCCGCGGGGAGCCCGATGTCGGCGGGAGCGACGATCGGTCGCGTTCGGAATGCGACCTACCAATTCTATCGGTGGCGATACGAAAGCGCCTTCCTCGTGAACCTCGGATTAGCGGGCCTCTTCGCTTGTCTCACGGGATTCGGCGCGCTGATCAAGATCTACCTGCCTTGGACTCCGGTGCCGATCACCGGCCAGGTGTTTTTCGTCCTCGCGTCGGCGGTCGTCCTCGGCAAGCATTATGGCGGCCTGAGCCAGATCCTCTATGCGTTCGTCGGGATCCTCGGCGTCCCCTGGTTCGCCGGATCGAACACGAGCCCCGAGCCGATATTCGCGGGACTCCCGGGCCTCTATCGGGGGATCGGCGGCTTTGCGATCCTGACCGGCGCCACGTTCGGATACATCCTCGGGTTCATCGCCGCGGCGTTCCTGATCGGCTGGGCGCTCGACGCGCGGGTCCGATACCGCCGACCGGCGTACCTCGCGCTCCTCCTCGTGGCGGGGATCGGCCTCGTCTATCTGCTCGGAGCCATCTGGTTCTACGCATGGTGGACGACCGGGTTCGGAGTCATCGCCTCCAGGGGAGGCCTCCCGCTCGACTCCCTCCTGGTGAAGACCGTGATCCCGTTCGTCCCCTTGGACCTCGTGAAGGCGGCCATCGTGCTGGGGATCGGGACCGTCATCCTGCCGAATCGGCCGTTCGCGCGGGAGAGGGACGCGGCGACGGGCGCCTAACGCCTAGTCCATCGGGACCGCGATGTCTTCCTTGAGGCGCTCGATCACGATCCGGGTATCGGATCGCTCGATGTCCTTCATCGAGATCAACTCGTAGACGATCCGGTTGAGGTCGGCACGGTTCTTCGCGCGGATCAGGACGACGTAGTCGGTGTCGCCCATCAGGAAGTAGACGGCCCAAATGCCCGGGATCTTCGGAAGGGCCTTGCTCAACCGCTCGTAGGATTTCGGATCGTACCGCGAGCGGATGAAGCTCACCGCGAGGATGTCGTACCCGAGCTTGACCGGATCCACGATCGCGTGGTACCCTTTGATGATGCCTTCCTCCTCGAGCCTCTTGATGCGGTAGTGGACCGAGGAGGAGGCGAGCCCGGTCTTCTTCGCGAGGTCGCCGAGGCTGACCTTGTCGTCCTTCTGGAGCCGCTCCAAAATGATCCGGTCCGGGCGCTCGACGTCTTTCGGTTCGTCCGGCCGCTTGGGCTTCGGCCGCGTCGCGGCGAGGCCCATCAGCTCACCCCGGCGAGGCCTTCGAACACCTGGACGATCGCGGACCAATCCCGGTCGGCGAGGCCGCCCGCGATCGCCGCCTGGTGGAGCTCGTTGAGAAACGCCGTGATCGGCATCGGGACCTGCGTCTGGCTTCCCGTCTCCAGGGCGAGTCCGAGGTCTTTCCGCATCAACCGCAGGGCGAACGTCGGAGCGAAGTTCCGATCGACGATCGCCTTTCCTTTGAATTCCAGGAGCGGAGACCGAGCGGACCCTTGCAAGATCACGTCGAGCATTTGCTGAGGAGGCAAGCCTGCCTTCTTTCCGAGGACGAATGCTTCCGAGAATCCCGCGAGGCTCGCCGCGAGTACCACGTTGTTGACGAGTTTCATGTAACAGCCCATGCCGTTCGGACCCAGATGGAACACATTCTTGCCCATCGCGCGCAGGACAGGAAGGACGGACTCGACGACTTCGGGATCCCCGCCGACGAGCAGCGTCAGCGAGGCGTCCGCGGCGGCCTTCACGCTCCCGGACACCGGGCTGTCGATCATGATCATCCCGCGGGACGCGACTTGCTGGGCGATGTCCCGCGAATCCTTCGGGGAAATCGTGCTCATGTCGATAATCCGAAGGTTCGGACGACGGGCCGCGACGACGCCCTCGGCGCCGAGAAGGACTTCGCGGACGGCGCGGGCGTCCTCGAGCATCGTGATGACCACGTCGGACTTCTCCGCGACGTGCTGTGGGCCGTCGGCCCACGCCGCCCCTTTCTCGACGAGCGGTCGCGCCTTCGATTCGGTCCGGTTCCAGACGATGACGGAGAATCCGGCTTTCAGAAGGTTGCTCGCCATCGGCGCGCCCATGTTCCCGAGACCGATGAACCCGATGAGCTTCGGCCCCTCCACCCTCTCACCGATCACTTCATCATCCCGAATCATTAAAAACCATTCGCCTCCTCGTAGGCCGCGCCGTCACGGATTCGATGGACCGCCTTTCCTTTCGACCGCGGGACGAAAACCCATCGATTTCTTATAGGCCGGGGAGAATAGGAAGGCCCGACGAGACGCGCTCGCGGGGCCGCGGCGCTCGGGGGCATGAGGATGGACGATGTGGCAGCGGAAACCCTGGTCCGGATCCGCAATTTGACGAAGACCTTCCCCGGCGACGTGAAGGCGCTGAAGGGAATCTCGCTCGACGTCCGCGAGGGCGAGTTCTTCACCCTCCTCGGACCGAGCGGCAGCGGCAAATCAACCCTCCTGAAGATCCTGGCCGGCCTGGAGACCCCGGATTCCGGAGACGTCATCATCGCGGGCAAGGATATGACGCGGGTCCCGCCGTACCGGCGGAACACGAGCCTCATCTTCCAGGAGTACGCGCTGTTCCCTCACATGACCGCGGAGGAGAACGTCGAGTACGGCCTCAAAGTGCACGGGATCGACAAAGAGGAGCGGCAGAAGCGGGTCGAGGAGATGTTCCGGTTCGTGGACCTCGAGGGGAAGCAGAAACGCCGGGTCTGGGAACTCTCCGGCGGCGAGCGCCAGCGCGTTGCGATCGCCCGGAGCATGGCGATCGCCCCTGAAGTCCTGCTCCTCGACGAGGTGCTGAACACGCTCGACGAGAAGCTCCGGAAGGAGATGCAGATCGAACTCCGGCGGTTCCAGCATGAGCTGAAGAAGACGTTCATCTTCGTGACGCACAGCCAGGAGGAGGCGCTGACGATGAGCGACCGCGTCGGCGTCATGAATTTCGGCGTCCTCGAGCAGGTGGGCACGCCGCTCGAGCTGTACCAGCATCCGAAGAACCATTTCGTCGCCGATTTCATCGGGATGAGCAACCTCTTCGCGGGGGACATCGTGGCGACGGACGACCGACGCGTCACCGTTGATTCGAACGGACTCCGGTTCCATCTCCGGTCGAATGCGTCCACGCCCTCGGGGAGCGCGCTGGCATTCTTCGTTCCGGATGAACGGATCGAGATCGGTGCCGCGTCGGAAGCGATGGCGAACCGGTTCCCCGGCGAGGTCCGCGATGTGATCTTCAAAGGTCCGTACGTTCACTACGAGATCGCCTTGGGGGACGGGCGGTTGTTACGGGCGAAGAAGATGGGCGAGCGGACCTTCTTGGAGCGGGGCGCCCGCGTCCAGGTCGGCTGGGACCTCGGGGACGCCACGGTCCTCCACAGCTAGCGATCCTTGTCGCCCTCACCGTCCGATGCCTTCTTCCGAAGGGACGGGCGCGAGACCTTGTGAAAGTCGTCCGCCAGGAGAATCGTCGAGGCCGCCTCGACGCCCCGACGCCACGCCGACAACCTTGGCCCCAGCGGTTCTCGAAAGAGGCCGTGCTCGTAGTCGACCGGCTCCCGCTGCCCCGCGAGGATCCCCCAGTCCGCCGACTTCGCATGGGCGGTTCGCAGGGCCAGCACGGCGTCCAGGGGTTTCAGTCCGAGATTCGCCGCGAGGCATGCGGCGAGGTCCTCCAGCGCGAGGCCGAAGGCTTCGACCGCGAGCTGCTCCCGGCCTTCGACGCGGCTCGCATCCCGGCGGACCCGGGAAGACGCGGCCATCTCGGCTCCTGCGCCGCCCGCGAGAAACCGTGGCATTTCGATCGAGGCCGCGGCGGCGCCAATCGCCTTCCGTGCCAGGGTCTTGTAAAGCTCCGCGGCGGCTTGACCGGGGCCGAGCACGAGCAGGCTCACGACCTGGGGGTCCGGGCAACGGTCGATGATGGTGCACTTCGATCCACCGAGACGGATCTCTTCGACGAGGCCGGCATGGCCCAACTGGTCCGTTCGAATCTCCTGGAAGTCCTTGATGAGACCCGCCCCGGTCGCCCGAGCGAGGTCTCGCATGTACTCCGGTCGCATGACCGCCCGGATCCCGAAGATGCCGGCCTTCGCGAGGAGTTTGTGTCCGTAATCCGACATGCCGAGCGTCGTGACGACGACGTTCGCCCCCGCGGCCTGGAGTCTCTCGACAATTCTTCGTGTGTAGTCCTCTCCGACCGCGCTGTATCCTTCGAGTTGCGCCGGACTTTGGAGTCGGACCTTGCTCTCGCCGTACCAGCGAAGTCGCGGCTCGTGGACGCCCGCCTTCCCGCGAATCGGCTCGGCGTCGAGGAGGGCGATGCGAGCGTCTTCAACCCGCGGAGGCATGTTCGGGTCGTCCCGCCATCGGTCCAGGACGTAGCCGTCGATGACACGGACGGAGAACGCGCCCGCGGCCTTCGCGAACACGTGGATGTCCCGCCGGCTGCATCGCCAGCCCTGCGGCGTCTTGGAAGCAATCCGGGTCGCGGCCTGCACGACGGCTTTAGCAAGCTCCTCCCGGGGCCTCGGATCGAGCCACCCTCCGAGGCAACCTCGCGCGACATCGAGCAGCAAGGCCCCCTCAAATGGATCGAGGGCAACCGCGGATGCCTCAGCCGATCCGATCGCCCAATCCAGCCCGATCTCGAATCCGCGGACGATTCTCGCCGGTCGGACGCCCTGATCGAGCAATGGGCCGGAGCGGTGGAGCAGCCGGACCGCGAGCAGCGCCGCGAGCTTGGTCCCATCGGCCCACTCCTCCTCCTGCGCGGTCGCGATCGAGCGGAGGATCTTCCCGACAGGATGGGGCGAGTCGAGGGTCGACAGCATCCGCGCTCCATCCGTCGCCGGGATCGCATTCCCCTTGGCGTCGAGGAAGAGCTTTGCCCGGCCTCCGGGCCCGTAGGTCGGCGCGAGAAACGACTCGATCGCCCCGGCCATGTCTCGGTTGTGAGCCAGGAGGTCGAAGCCCGGCGGCTTGCCGCCCTTCTGCGATGGCGTCGACGGAAAGGCGGCGGGCGTCGTCATCGCGTCGGTGGCCAGCGCTCGCTGCACCTTAAGACCTCCTCCCGTGAGCGCCCGTCTCCGGGAGCGCGAAGGTGGCGAAGGCCGCCAGGACCGAGAGGAGGGCGAAGGCCTCGAGGACTCCCTCGAAGGACCTGGTGAGGTCGACCGCGATGCCCGCCGCGAGAGGGCCGACGAGCGCGCCGACGTACGCGAAGGAAACGACGATTCCCGACCCGCGGCCTACTTCGTCCGAGGAGAAGAGGTCGACCGGGAGAAGCAGGACGAGGGCGAAGATCGCCATCTCGGCGAGGCCGAGGCCGACGGACACCGCCGGAATCGCCACGAGGGGCAACCGCCCGATCAGGAGCAGGAGGGCGGCGATCAGGACATGAGGCCCCCAAAGGAACGGACGGCGGGCCCTCAGTCGATCGGACAGGATCGGAGCGAGGAAAATGGCGGGGACGCCGACCGCGATCAAGAGCGTGAGCTGACCCAAGGCCGCATCGAGGCCGAGGCCGCGCGAGGCCAGGTATGGCGGATAGTTCCCGACGAGAAAGAAGTAGCTCGCGTTGCCCGCCGCAAAGAGGAACGCGAGGACCCAAAGTTCCCGTCGGCGGAGGAGGGTTCGGAATCCGGTCTCGGATTGACGCGGGGACGGATGTGCCGGTGAAACCCAAAGAGTCCAGGCCCCGACAACGCAGACGCCAAGGGCGGCCCAGATCACCAGAGCCCATCGCCAAGAACCCAAAACATCGGCCAGCGGTTTCGTGAGATAGACGCCCGCGACGCTTCCCATGATCAGGCCCGTGGAGTAGACCCCAGTCGCGAATCCTCCGAGGTCGCGGCCATACCGAGTGCTCACCAACTTCGGAAGATTGGGGATCACGAGTCCAAGTCCGAGGCCGAACACGACGGCCGCGGTAAGCAGGAGGACGGTCCCGCCAGGGACCGCTCGGAGGCCCGCTCCTCCCGTCGCGATCGCCCCTCCGAGGGTCACGGACCGCCGAATGCCTGAGCGGTCGGCGAGGAACCCGCCGGGGATGGCGGCAATCGCCATCGAAAGGAACGGCAGCGCCAGGACCAAAGATCGAAGGGTGAAGGTGAGGGCCAACTCGTTTTGAATTGCGGGCAGCAGCGGGTCGACGGACAGGAGCAATCCCCACATCGTGAAGCCCACGGTCCAGGCCAAAGCGAGGTCACGGCGGGCATCGCGTGCCGGCGTCGATGGTTCGTCGGCTTGAACGGAGCCCATGTTCGCCCTCGGTAAGCAACGACCCGACAAGACCTCTCCGAAAACCGATCGATTGAGGGCGTACGATACGAAATGATCACTGCAGGTTCTGGGCGAGGACTTCCATGGCCCGGGTCATGTCCTTCCGTTCGAGGAGGAAGATCGTGTCCGTGTAGGCGGACATCTCCTCGATGATGTTGATGCCGCGGGAGGCGAGGGCGCCCGACAAGAACGCGAGGAGCCCCGGCGTCTTCTCGATTGTTTCCGGACTCGTCACGTCGATCTCCACGAGCCCGCGGGTCACGCCGATGAGGTGCTCCGATCTGAGTTTCTTGGTGACCCGTGAGACCGAGTCGTCGTCCACGATGATCACAGTGCCCTGGGACACCTGGATGAGCCGGCAGACGCGGTTCTCGTCGAGGAGTTCCTCGACCACGTCCCCGAGGCGCTGGAGCACATCGACCCCTTCGACGACCGTGATCGTCGCGACCTTCGTCCGGGTTTGGACGCGGCTCTTCTGGAGCATCCGACGGACGGCGTCTTCACTGTACCCGCGGAGCTTTTCGACCGGATAACGTCGGCAGGCCGCCAGCACGGCCTCTCTCTGTCGGATCCCGAGCTCCTTAGAGATCTTCCTCGCGAGGGCCGAATAGTTCACGATGCCCATCTTGAGTCCGTCCGAGACGCTGGGATGGGCCGCGATGTACTCCCGCACCTCCCGCGCGACCGGCGCCATCAACAACTGTACAACATGTCCGATATTTGACAATTTTGTCCTGAAATGCCATCATGATGTCGACACGCTCAAATACACATCCACGAGTGTTCATCGCAAGAATTGGTTGGGGCACGGTCGCCCATGACGCGGGATAAAGTGGTTTTGGCCTATTCCGGAGGCTTGGACACCTCCGTCGCCATTCGGTGGCTCCAGGATCGAGGGATGGACGTCGTCACGCTGACGATCGACGTCGGACAGCCGGGAGACCTCGACGGGATCCGGGAGAAAGCCCGGCGCCTCGGGGCGAAGACCCACGTGGTCGACGCGCGCCGCGAGTTCGCGGAGCAGTTCGTCCTCCCGGGACTCCAGGCCAACGCGATGTACGAAGGGCAGTATCCCCTCAGCACCGCCCTCGCGCGACCTCTCATCGGCAAGCACCTCGTCGCCGTCGCGCAGAAAGAAGGGGCCGCCTTCATCGCGCACGGGTGCACTGGCAAAGGGAACGACCAGGTGCGATTCGACCTATGCACGACGGCCCTCGCACCGCATCTGACGGTGGTCGCACCCGCGAGAGAGTGGGGCATGACGCGGGAGCAGGAGATCGAATACGCGAAGGAGCGCGGGATCCCAGTACCCGTCGACAACGGCTCGCCGTACTCCACCGACGAGAACCTCTGGGGCCGCTCCGTCGAATGCGGAGTCCTCGAGGATCCGAGGATCGAGCCGCCCGAGGAAGTCTACAGCTGGACGACGAGCCCCGCCGCCGCGCCGGACGAGGCCGCGCACGCGACGATCCATTTCGATGGCGGCAAGCCGACGGCCCTCCAAGGTCGGTCGCTCGAGTTCGTCGACCTCATCGCGTCCCTCAACGAGCTCGCCGGGCGCCACGGCGTCGGCCGCATCGACCATGTCGAATCGCGCGTCGTCGGGATCAAGTCCCGCGAGGTCTACGAATGCCCCGCCGCGACCGTCCTCGTCAAGGCCCACCAGGCCCTCGAGGCCTTGGTCCTCCCGCGGGACCTGCTCGAGTTCCAGCGCTCCGTCGCCGCCCGCTACGCCACGCTCGTGTACGACGGCCTCTGGTTCACCCCCCTCCGGGAGGCGCTCGACGCCTTCGTCGCCTCGACTCAGGAGCGGGTGACCGGGGACGTCAGCGTCAAGCTGTTCAAGGGAGCCGCCACCGTCGTCGGCCGCGCCTCGCCCTACTCCCTCTACGATCACGCCCTCGCGACGTACTCGCAGGGCGACCGATTCCGGCAATCGATGGCGGAGGGTTTCATCTACGTGTGGGGCCTGCCGGCGCGCACCTGGGCCGCCGCGGGAGAGAAGGCGCCAACCGCGCCGAAGCTCCTGAAGGCCGCGAAGAGGGCGAAGTGAAGATGGCGGCCACCGTGCAATCGAAGGGCGGGCCAAGCGGAGCGCCGCCGTCCTATGTCGAGTCTCCGGCCTGGCGATTCCTCGCCTCGCTCCCGGTCGATCGCAAGCTCGCGCGATACGATGTCGCGGGCAGCATCGCCCATGTGCAGATGCTCGCCGCAGTGGGCATCCTCACGATCGACGAGGCGGGAGCCTTGACCAAGGGCCTCCGGGCCGTTCACGCCGCGATCGTCGCCGGGAGCTTCCCATGGCGGGAGGACCTCGAGGACGTCCACACGAACATCGAGGTGAGCCTGACGGAGCGGCTCGGCTCCCTCGGCGCGAAGGTCCACACGGCCCGGAGCCGGAACGACCAGATCGCGCTCGATGAGCGCCTCTACCTGCGGGAGGCGATCACGGCGGTCCGTCAAGAGATCCTGCGCCTCGAGCTCGCCCTCCTCGATCAAGCGGAGGCCAATGCCCAGGTGCCGATGCCGGGGTACACGCATCTCCAACGGGCCCAGCCCGTTACCGTCGGGCATCACCTGCTCGCCCACTTCTGGCCTCTGGTTCGGGACGACCAACGCCTGTCGGATTGCTTCGCGCGAGCGAACGTGTCGCCCCTGGGCGCGGCCGCCCTCGCGGGGAGCACGCTGCCAATCGATCCCGCGATCCCGGCGCGGATCCTCGGATTCGCGGGGACCTTCGAGAACTCGATCGATGCGGTGACCGACCGGGACTACTTCGCAGAGTTCCTCTTCGACTTCTCACTTCTCGCGGTGCATCTGTCCTCGATCGGAGAAGAGATTGTCCTGTGGGCCTCCCAGGAATTCGCATTCCTCCGGCCCGCGGCCGCCCTGGGCTCGGGCAGCAGCCTGATGCCGCAGAAACGGAATCCCGACGTCGCCGAACTGGCCCGCGGAAAGTCCGGCCGGGTCATCGGAGATTTGGTCTCTCTCCTCACGACGTTGAAGGGCCTGCCCCAGGGATACAACCGAGATCTCCAGGAGGATAAGGCCCCGGTCTTCGACGCGGTCGACCACGTCGTCGCGACGCTCAATGCACTGACGACCGCAATCTCCGCCCTCGAATTCGACGAGGCGCGCCTCCTGGCGGCGGCATCGGACCCGCGGTTGCTCGCGACGGACCTCGCCGAACATCTGGTCGCCCGGGGCGTCCCGTTCCGAGAGGCACACGAGACCGTCGCCCGCTACCTCGCCCTGGACCGGCCCCTCGAGGCGAAACCGCTCCGAGGGTTCGACCCGCGGTTCGGCGACGATGTGCAGAAAGTCCTCGACGTCCGCGCGTCGCTCGCGGCTCGGAAGACACCCGGCGGTCCTTCCCTCGAGGCGATCCGGATCCAACTGGCCCGGGCCCACGACGCCGTCGGCCTTCAGCGGTACTCCATCTCGAAACACGCGGAATGCATCGAACTCGTCGACGCGCTCCTGAAGGAGGGACCTTGATGGCCGATTGTCCCGAGTGCGGTCGGGCGATCGAGAAGAGCAACCTGATCGAAGGGGAGATCTTCCCATGCCCCGATTGCGGCCTCGAGCTCGAGGTCACCGCCGTCGAGCCGTTCCGCGTCGACACGGCTCCTCGAGAAGCGGAGGATTGGGGTGAGTGAGACGTTCACCCTGGGCCTTTTCTACACCGTGATCCGACCCGAGGAGAAGTGGATCCTCGAGGCCTCGGCCGCCCGGGGCGTCCCCGTGGAGCGACTCCACGACGAGGCGGTCACCTTCCCCTTGGTGCGCAATGGCTTCCAGGCGGACCTCGTCCTCAACCGCAGCGTGAGCCACAGTCGGTCCCTCTACGCCTTGCGGTTCTTCGAGCACTACGGGGTCCCGACCGTCAACCCGTACGAGGTCGTCTCCCTCTGCGGAGACAAGGTCCTGGCGAGCCTCCGGCTCGCGGAGGCGGGCATCCCGACGCCGCGGACCGTCGTCGCCCTCACTCCCGAGGCCGCGATGAAAGCCCTCGATGAAGTCGGCTATCCCGCGGTCCTGAAACCGCCGATCGGATCGTGGGGTCGCCTGATGGCGAAGGTCGACGATCCTGAGGAGGCCGAGCAGATCATCGAGCACAAGACGGCGCTCGGTTCCCCGATGCACTCCATCTTCTACGTCCAGGAATTCGTCGAGAAACCGGACCGGGACCTCCGCGCCTTCGTCGTCGGGGACCGAATCGTCGCGGCGATGTATCGCCATTCGAAGGATTGGCGAACGAACGCGGCCCGCGGGGCGGACTCGGAAGGCCTCGCCCCGACCGCGGAAATGTCGGAGCTCGCATTGAAGGCCGCGGAGGCGGTCGGAGGCGGCGTCCTCGCCGTCGATCTCATGGAATCGCCTGAAGGCCTCGTCGTCCACGAGGTGAATCCGACCCCGGAGTTCCGCGCCCTGACAGCGGCCACCGGCGTCGACGTCGCGGGCGCCGTCGTCGATTACGTCCTCGAGGTCGCGAAGCGATGAAGATCGCGATCGTCGGCGGTTCCGGTTACACCGGAGGAGAGATCCTCCGACTCCTCCTCCGACATCCGAAGGTCGAGGTTGGCCAAGTCACCTCGGACTCGATGGCGGGAAAACCGGTGAGCCGGGCTCACCCGAACCTCCGCAAGGTCACGGACCTCGTGTTCACGCCCCATGCGGACCTGGACTCGTGCGACCTGCTTTTCCTCGCGATGCCCCACGGCCGTTCCATGGTCCGCATACCCGAGTTCCTCGTGCGGGCGGGGAAGGTCATCGACCTCAGCGCGGACTTCCGGCTGAAAGATCCGGCCCTCTATCGTGAATACTACGGCGTCGAGCATCCGCGTCCGGACCTCCTCGCGGCCTCCGTCTACGGGCTCCCCGAAATCCACCGCGAGGCGATTCGCCGCGCGACCCTCATCTCAGGCCCGGGATGCATCGCGACCGCGGCGATCCTCGCGATCCGGCCTCTTCTGAAGGCGGGCATCGTCGACACGGGACGAGTCGTCGTCGATGCGAAGACGGGATCCTCGGCCGGGGGACTCGATGGAGGTCCCGCATCCCAGCACGCGGAGCGGTCCGGGGTCATGCGCGTCTACGCGCCCGCAGGCCATCGCCACACGGCGGAGATCGAGCAGGAAGCCGGTGGGAAGATCGCCCTCTCCTGCCACGCGGTCGAGGCGGTGCGCGGAATCCTGGCGACCTGCCATGTCTTCCTCAAAGATTCCATCGGGACCAAGGACCTGTGGAAGATCTTCCGCGACGCATACGGTTCCGAACCTTTCGTGCGGATCGTGACGGAGGCGTCTGGATTGTACCGGTTCCCCGAGCCGAAAATCCTCGCGGGGACGAACTTCTGCGACGTCGGCTTCGCCGTCGATCCCCACGCGGGGCGCGTCGTCGCGGTGGCGGCCCTCGACAACCTGATGAAAGGCGCGGCGGGCACCGCGGTCCAGTGCATGAACCTCGTCGCCGGTTATCCGGAGACGATGGGGCTCGAGTTCCTCGGTTTGCATCCGGTGTGAGGTGACCATCCGTAAATGTTCGTCGTGAAGGTCGGCGGGGCGGAAGGCAACGGGATCGATAACGTACTGATCGATCTGGCGCCGCGGCGGGACTACGTCCTCGTCCATGGCGGATCGAACGAGGTGGATCGGCTCGCGGAGGCCCTCGGGCGTCCGATTCGCTGGCTCACCTCCCCAAGCGGAATCGTCTCGCGGTATACGGATCGGGAGACGATGGAAGTCTTCACGATGGCCCTCACCGGGAAGCTGAACACCGCGATCGTCGCGCGCCTGCAATCCCTCGGCGCGCCCGCGGTGGGCCTGAGCGGCGTCGATGGCGGCCTCCTGACCGGCCGCCGCAAGGAGGCCGTGCGATCCGTCGACAACGGCCGGGTGCTCCTCGTGAAGGACGACCACTCCGGCACGGTCGAACGGGTGAATGCGACCTTGATCCGGCTTCTCTTCGACGCGGGCTACGTTCCCGTGATCTCTCCGCCAGGCGTGACGCCTCAGGGAGAATTGATCAACGCGGACGCGGACCGGATCGCGGCCCAGGTCGCGGTCGCGATGGAGGCCCAGGCCCTTGTGCTGCTGACGAACGTCCCCGGACTGCTCCGCGAGCCGAGCGACCCATCGACCTTGATTCGGGAGGTCCCGCGAGAGCGCCTTCTTACTTTCATGGACTTCGCGTACGGCCGGATGAAGAAGAAGTTGATCGCCGCCGGGGAGGCGCTGGAGGGCGGCGTGCCGCGCGTCGTCATCGCCTCTTCCCAGCAACCGGATCCCGTCGAACGGGCCCTCGACGGCATGGGGACGGTGATCTCGTGAGCGCTGCGGCCGCGAGGGCCGTCGAATTCGCGAGCTCGCCGAAGCGAGAGCCCACCTTCGTTCGCGGATCGATGGCGACGTTGTGGGACGACGCGGGCAGGGAGTACATCGATTGCGGGGCGTCCTTCGGCGTCGGGAACCTCGGCCATTGCAACCCCGCGATCGTCGAGGCGATCACGCGCCAGGCCCAGGAGCTCATCCACGTCGGCCCTTCGTTCGGGACCGATGCGAAGGCGGCCTTCGTCGAGAAATTGCTCTCCGTGGCCCCGTCGAACCTGAACCGGGTCTTCCTGAGCAATTCTGGCTCCGAGGCGGTCGAGGCCGCGATCAAGTTCGCTCGGGCCGCGACCGGCCGCACGAAGATCGTCGCCGCGATGCGGGGATTCCATGGGCGGACGATGGGCGCGCTGAGCGCCACCTGGCGACGAGAGTTCCGCGAGCCGTTCGAGCCCCTCGTCCCCGGTTTCCAGCATGTGCCCTTCAACGACGTCGAAGCCCTCGGCAAAGCCGTGGACGGGGAGACCGCCGCGGTCATCCTCGAGGCCGTCCAAGGGGAGGGAGGCGTCCACGTCGCCTCGCCGGAGTACCTTCCCGCCGCGCGCGAGGCGTGCGACCGGGCGGGAGCCCTCCTGATCATCGACGAAGTACAGACGGGGATGGGCCGGACCGGGCGGCTCTTCGCGGTCGAGCGTTGGGGTGTGCAACCGGACCTCCTCACCCTCGCGAAGTCCCTGGCGGGCGGGGTGCCGATCGGGGCGACCCTGGCGACCGAGGAGGTCGAACGTGGGTTCAAGGGAAGTCACACGTCCACGTTCGGCGGGAACCCTCTCGCCTGCGCGGCCGGCACCGCGGCGATCGATTACACGATCAGAGAAAGGCTGCCAGACCGCGCGGAACGACTCGGCCTGATCGGCATCGAAGCGATCCAACGTTTCGACTCTCCTTCCGTCCGCGAAGTGCGCGGCTTGGGACTCATGATCGGCATCGAGCTCCGCGCCAAGGCCGCCCCGGTCCTCCAGGCGCTTCAGGACGACGGCGTCCTCGCAATCGGTGCCGGCTCGAGCGTCGTGCGCCTCCTGCCGCCCCTCGTCATCACGGACGACCAATGGTCGCGGTCGCTCGACGCGCTAGGACGGGCTCTCCAGCATGGATGATGTCGAGGTCCTCCGCGCCCTCGTGGAGGAGTACAGCCCCTCGGGCCACGAGCAACGGGCCGTTGGGAGATTCTCGGACCTCGCCATCGAGCTGGGCTTCGATGTGCGGACCGATGAGGTCGGAAATGCGATCGCGCGCATCGGTCGCGGATCCCCCCGGATCGTGTTCCTGGGCCACATCGACACGGTCGAAGGAGCCTTGCCGGTCCGCCTCGAGGGCGACCGCCTCCACGGGAGAGGGACGTGTGATGCGAAAGGCCCCCTCGCGTCGGCGCTCATGGCGGCGAGCGGTCACTCGTCGGCCGGGGAGATCCTGATCATCGGCGCGGTGGGAGAGGAGCGCGACTCGCGAGGGACCCGCCATCTGATTCAGCACTTGGCCCGGCCCGACTTCCTCATTGTCGGCGAGCCGAGCGGCTGGGATGCCGTGACGATCGGGTACAAGGGGAACCTCAGTCTCGTCGTCCATATGCAAGGCGAGCGGGCGCATCTCGCATCCCCGGAACCCACGACGGTAGAGAAGGGCCTCGGATTCCTCGAGAAGCTGCGCCAGTTTTGCGAAACGAAACGAGGCGGGACTTCATTCGACTCCGTGGCGATGAAGGTCCATTCAATCAGGTCCACGAATGAGGGCGGCCCGGAGGCGGTCGAAATCGGACTGAACTTCCGCCTTCCGCCCGGGCTCGCGGCCTCCGAGATCCTCGGCTTCCTTGACCGGTTCCCGGAGCCCATTTCGTACGAAGTCCTCGACCAATCGGCAGCGGTCCAAGTCGCCCCGAGGAATGAAGTGGTCCGCGCCCTGTGCGCGGGAATCCGCGAGCGGGGACGCCGCCCGACCCTCCTGCGGAAGCTCGGTACGTCCGATTTGAACCTCGCGGTTCCGGCGTGGCAGTGTCCGGCGGCCGCGTACGGGCCCGGCGATTCCCACCTCGATCACACCGAAGGCGAGAGCATTGCAATCTCTGATTTTCTCCGGGGGATCGCGGTGCTGCGCGTCGCCTTTTCGCGCCTTGCGACCGCCTCGCTCGCGGCTTCACCAACGACCGCATTGGCGGTGCCATAGGTCCACGAGGGGCTTCACGAGAGGGCTTTGCACAACAGCGGCAGGCTCACATCGTACCGATACGAGATGTTGGAGTGGGTGTCGTCGAACTCCTCGTACACATGCTTGATCCCGCGGTCCCGTAGTTTCTTGTGCAGCACACGGGCGCCCCAGATGAGGTTGTACTGGTCCTTGGTGCCGCAGTCGATGTAGACGAGCCGCATCCGGCGCAGTCGCGACGCGTACCGGTCGACCATGGTCACGGGATCCCATCGCCGCCAGCGGGCCCACACCTCCGGGCGCCATTCCCCGGTGTCCAGGTCGAAAGGGAAATCGGCGCCCAATTCGCGGCTCTTCGGATTGGGAGAATAGTGAGCCGCCATCCCGATCGTGTTGAGCACGGGGGCCATCTCCTCCCGGCGGCGATTCGGCTGGCGCCAGAACCATCGGAGCCATCCCGTGGGCCCTCCGTGGTCCTGGAAGGCGGCGAGGGCCCTTGGGAAGTCCATGATGTAACAGAGCTCGAAGAGGGCATCCCCCGAGTGGTCGGCGAGGGCGGACCAGGTGTCCGGATGGAGCATCCCCTGGACAATCGAGCCGTAGCCTCCGGAGGACTTGCCCCAGATCCCGCGGCGCGAGACGCGGTACTTCGACTCGACGAATGGGAGGATCTCCTTTCGCAGGTAGTCGTCGTACCGTCCGGTCGCGCTCGAGTTGATGTACTGATTGCCGCCGACTTTCGTGAAGCAGTCGACCATCGGGACGATCAACGGTCCCATCTTGCCCGTCCGGATGAGCCGGTCGAGCCGGGACTTCAAGTCCTCGCCGAGCGGATCAAACCCGAAGAGCGACTTGCCGGTCCCCGTGTAGCCGACAATCCCATACGCCGCGGGATATCGCTTGCGGGAATCGTACCGGGGAGGCAAATAGATCGCCACGTCCCGACGGGTCGGATCCCCCAGCGGATTTCCCTTCAGGACTTCGGAATCCAACGTTTCAATGACGACTTCGCCGCCCGCCATGCACCAACCCGACGAGGCACACGCGTAGAGGCCATTAAGGCTGCGTTCAGAAGGAGCCCCCGCGCAGCGGTCGCTAGATGTGGAAGATCAAGGCGAGAATCCGAGAGATCAGGATGGCGGTCACGGATGCGGCGATGACCGAGAGCCGGCCCAGGATGCCGATGTCGTAGGGCCAGACGGCCATACTGGCCAATTTTCGGTCCATCATGTCCACTCGGAAAATGTGGGCCATATCATCCGCCGGCCGCGGATCCGACGAATCCTCGAAAACCGTTTGCAATTTTGGACCGAAGGCAATCCTCGCGGCTCGCTTCTCCGCGATCATGCGCCGGTGAAGCGTCCTCAGCGGGGTGAAGAAGTTCAGGACCCCCACAATGATGAGACCGAAGAGAAAGGACCCGACGCCCACGATGTCCGCCGTCGACGGTACGCTCGGCGCGGTCAGCAACGAAAGCAGGAAGAGGGCGATCAATCCGAAGTAGACGGTCGCCAGGGAGAGCGCCAGGGATCCGATCGGCTTGAGGCCGAGGAAGGAGTCCTCGTAGTAAGGCCGGAGTTGGAGAGGAGCGGAACTGAATCGGCGAATGCCTCTCGTGATGCTGTAATAGGTCCATACGACGGACGACAGGGCGAGGGTGACCAAGGCAAGGGAGACGATCTGGAAAATGGAAGAGAAGAATTCCAGTGGCGAGAAGGTAGGGTCCAGATTGAACACGATGGTCGAGGGGCCACCCAAAATGGCCGGGACATTCGTGGCGAGGAGAAGGCCCCCGAGGAACACGACCCATGTCCCGACCTGGGGCCTCGCGGAGGAAATTCCCGCGAAGGCCTGTCGGAACCCCAAACGTCCGTCCGGGAGGAGCGCTTCAACGGAATGGGCGGTTTCCCACAGCTTCGTCCGCATGTACCGGGGCGCGTAAAACGAATATGCGAACAAGGCGTCTTCCGCGAGGTACTGCCACGAAGACGCCGTCTGCAGAGCCATGGGCAAGCTCGCGCTCTCGACGTACTTTGCAAGAAGCGAATTGAGGAAGCCGAACACGACGAAGCCGAACAGGAAGCAGCCGAGTGCGTACGGGAGGCGGAAGGCGGAGATGAATCGCTCTGCCAAAGTCATCTCTCCAGGTTCATCGTGGTAGGTCTCGGGACCGGACCGATCAGCCTCCAGCGTCCCGCGGCGCGCCTCCCGCATGCTCCCCCGCGGGCGTAGTCGGCCATGTGGAATGAAGATATCGGACTAGGGCGGCCGTCCTCCAGCATGCCCATGGAACGGCTGATTCGCATTTTTGAAAATCGTCCCACGCGGGTTAAATACCGTAACGCAAACGGGTGCGACCTCAGGAGCGCACGTACCATGCTTCGATCACCGAGCTCGCGTGGATCCAAAGCGACCTTCGTCCTCCCGATCGTGTTCGCCCTCGTCGCCCTTGCTCTCCTAGGCATCGTCGCCACGCCGGCCGCGGCCGCCCCCGCGGCGCCATACTTCGGTTCGATGGTCCAGGTCGACCAGGCCCCCGGATACCAGGGTGGCCAATCGTCCATGGCGATCGGCTCGGACGGCGTGATCTATCTGGCGTACTCCGGATGGGGCGGCTCGACCACGGGGACCGATGTCTTCTTCACGAAATCCTCCAACGGTCGGACCTGGACCGTCCCGCTGCGGGTGAATGACGACAGCGGTGGCACGGCCCAGACGGAGCCGACCCTGACACTCGATCCGTCGAACAACGTCTACATCGCTTGGACGGACGGACGCAGCGGGAACAACGACGTGTACTTCTCGAAATCCACGACGGGCGGGGCGAGCTTCTCCCCGAACGTCCGCGTGAACATCGACGTCACGACGAACGGCCAGACGGAGCCGTCCATCGCGGTCGATCCGGTGAACCCGCACCTCATCCACGCGGTGTGGACGGACACCCGGCGGCGGAGCAAGGCGCGCCGGCGATCGCCGTCGCCCCCGATCGGTCCGTCAACGTCGTCTGGAGGGACCCGAGCAACGGCGCGAAGGGCCCTGACATCTACTACGTCAAGTCGACGAACCTCGGAGGAACCTGGGCCACCGTCGTCATCGTGAACCGCGACACCGGGAACGCGGCGCAGACCGAACCGACGATCGCGGTGAACGCGTCCGGCGCGATCTTCGTCGCTTGGACGGACAGCTCCTTCACCAGCACCGCACCGGACATCGCCGCCACCGTGTCGACCAACGGCGGAGCGTCCTTCCCCGTTGCGGTCAAGGTGAACGACGACGCCGGCACCGTCCAGCAAGGTCAACCGACCCTCGCGGTCCGTGGAGACCGCGCCCAGCTCGCGTGGTCCGACTACCGGACAGGCGGCCCCTATCCTTACGCCATCTACACGTCCTCCTACGACGGCGTCTCGTGGTCCGCGAACATCCAGGTCAACGGGGACACGGGGGCGCACTTCGAGGCGAATCCCGCGGTGGGCATCGATGCCGCGGGGGACATCGTCGTCGCCTGGACCAGTTGGAGCGTCGTGACGGTCTTCCCCGTGCCGATCATCCAGCAGGAGATCCTCGCCTCCGTCCGCGACGTCGTGGCGCCCACGGCCTCGGCCGGTTCGTCGGCCACGGTGGATCAAGGGACCGCCGCATCGTTCGACGGGAGCGGCTCCGCAGACAACCTCGGGATCGCCTCGGCCTCCTGGGACTTCGGGGACGGCTCGACGTCGATGGGCCTGACGGCCTCGCACAGCTATGCGAACCCAGGATTGTACACGGCCACTCTGACCGTCTGGGACAACTCGGGAAACGCGGCCACCGCGACCCGCTCGGTCACGGTCCGAGACACGGCCGCCCCGATCCCGCGCGGCGGGGGCGACCGAACGGCCGATGAAGGCCAGTCGCTCTTCTTCGACGGCTCCGCCTCCAGCGACAACGTCGCGGTGACGAGCTATCTGTGGGACTTCGGCGACGGCTCGAACGCCACTTCCGCCACCGCGACCCACGTCTACGCCCGCACCGGTACGTACACGGCCAAGTTGACCGTGAGGGACGCCGCGGGGAACCCTGCGACGACTCAGTTCACGGTGACGATCCGACCGAACGGCCTCTTGACCTACATCGAGATCCTCGGAGGGATCGTCGGCCTGCTCTTGATCCTCGTCGGCCTCCTCACTTGGATGGTCCTGGGCGTCCGGAAGAAGGGTCTCGAGCACGCACCTCGGGCCGCGAGCGGAGGGAATCCGATGCCCCCGCCGCCGACCGACGGGGACCCGTTGGACATGAGTCTCCCGCCGAAGGGGCCCTAGGCACGCCGGGAAGGCGGACCGGATGGTCCGCCCCTTTCTCCTTTCCTGGCTCGCCTAGTCCTCGTACTGGACCAGGGAGTAGACGTTGTCGTCCGGATCGAAGAACCGGGCCATGATCCCGCCCCAGCCCTGCGCCTCGGCCTTCTCCTTGAAACGAACGCCCTTCGCGAGGAGCTGCTCCTGCAGCTTGTAGATGTTGTCCGTCGTGAAGCCGATCCCCGTCTCCTCGCCGATGTGCGCGATGTCGGAGTCGTAGTCTGAGGGGTTGTCGTACATCTGCTTGGTCGGCGTGAAGGGCATGATGCTCGTCTCCTTCTCCGAGAAGCGGTAGTCGGTGAAGCCCTCCTCACCCGGCACGCGGTGGGACTTCAGGCCCAGCGCCTTCTTGAAGAACTCGCCGGTCTTCTTCGAGTCCTTCGAGACGACGGTGGCGAAGGTGAGGGCCGAAACGCCCTTGCGGCGGACCTTCGGTTTGTCCGGTTGCGCGAGGAACAGCACGTTCCCGTCCGGATCCGTGAAGCGTCCGAACGTCCCGTCTTCCCGCTCGATCTCGGCCTTGACGCCCTTCTTCTTCAGATCCGCGACGGTGCCCTTCAGGTCGTTCGTCAGGAATCCGATGCCCGTGATCCCGCCGATCATCTTGAGCCGGGCTTCGTAGACGTCCTGTCCCCACTCCGGCGTCGGCTGCCACGGCGTCAAGGAAGCATCTCGACCGCTCTTCGTCGCGCCGAGGGCGAGATAACCCCACTTCGGCATCGAGGACCGAACCTTGAGGCCGATCTTCTTCGTGTAAAACGCCTTCGCCGCTTTCAAGTCCTTCACGTAGATTTCCAGGTCTGTCAACTGAAGCTTCGTCATGCAAAACCCCTGTTTTCGCCGCCGTATCGACACGGCGACTCATAAAGGAGTCGAAAAGGGAACCCGCAATGCCCCGGAATTGTCGGAGGCTCCGATGGGCGGCCCAACCGCGAAAGCGGAGAACCATCTAGAACGTGACAACGCAGTCCTCGGGCCGCTTGTCCTCCCGCAGCCGCGAGAACGAAGGGGCGCGCATGTGCCGGTCCTTCGAGAACTCGAGGAAATGGACCTCCGCCACGATCTCCGGCCGCGTCCAGAACCCGACGTGGGCGTCGATCTCGGGGACCTCGGGGAAAGGACAGGCTTCCTGGCGCAAGGCGACGAGCCGCGGATAGAGCGACCGCCGGAAGAGCTCGGAGAATCCCGTGCCGACGCGGCCGACGTGGAACAAGGCGCCCTCATAGTACGCGCCCATGATCAGGGAGCCGAACGTGTCCTCCCGCTCCCCCTCCCCGGCCGTGATGCCCGCGATTACGCAATCGAGGGTCGTCTTCTTCTTGATCTTGATCCAGTCCTTCGTCCGTTTGCCCGGAGAGTACCGCGCATCTTTTCGCTTCGCGATGATGCCTTCCAGGCCGCGGGCGATGACGGCGTTGTAGTAGTCGACCCCGCGGGCCTCGACGTAGTCGCTGAGCACGATCCGATCGTCCTCCTCGAGGACCTCGCGAAGGAGCGCCTTCCGCTCCATCTGCGGCTTGCCCATCACATTCTCGTCGCCGATGTAGAGGACGTCGAAGGCCACGTAGGTTGCAGGGAGCGTCTTCACGAGATAGTCCTGGTGGATCTTGGTGCCCGGGCGTTCCCGCTCCTGCAGCTTCTCGAAGCTCGGCTTCCCCTCCCACATCACGACGATCTCGCCGTCGATGATCGCCGGCTTCTTCGTCCGCACCTTGAGGTCCGGGTACCGCGGCTCGATGAAGGTCATCCGGCGGTTCTGGAACCGCTGGCGCTCGCGGAGGAAGCAGATGGCCCGCGTCCCGTCCCACTTGAGCTCGTAGATGTGATCGACGGAATCGAACGGCGTCTCGCGGCTCTCCGCGAGCATCGGCTTGATCAGGAGGGAGTACGGGTCCGGAGCCATCGAGTCCTCGCCGCTCCCCGGCCACGGATCAATTCGCTTTCGCGGCAGCCAAGCTCGCTTTCAAGGCCGCCATGAGGTCCTGGGTCGGCTTCGCCTCAACTTTCGTGACGGCGGGCAGCTCCTTGCCTTCCACCTTGGCCTGGATGAGTTGCATCAGCGCATCGCGATAGCGGTCCTTGTACCGCGACAGGTCGAACTCCATCACCAAGGTCTTGATGAGCTGCAGGGCCAGGTCGAGCTCTGCCTCCGAGATGACGACGGGCTGCGTGGCGGGAGGCTCCGGAGGCGATTTCACTTCGTCCTCATGCATGAGTGTCGTGAGCACGAGGCTGCCGTTCAGCGGGCTGATCGACACGAGCTGCTCCTTCTTCCAGAGGACGGCGCGGGCGATCGCGACCTTGCCGGTCCGCATGAGGGCCTGCCGGAACAGCTCGAACGGCTTGAGGCTGATCTCCTCGGGACCCAGGTAATAGTTGCGCTCCCGCAGAATCGGGCTGATGTCCTGGGCCTCGACGAAGCCCGCCACCTCGAGGGCCTTGCTCGCCTCGAGCGGGATTGAGTCGAAGTCCTTGTCCGTCAGGATGACGTACTGGCCCTTCGCGTACTCGTAGCCCTTCACCATGTCCTTCGATTCGACCGGCACGTTGTCCTTCGGGCAGACGTACGGCCGCCGAAGCGCGGTCATGCACGAGGCGTGAAGGGTCGTGAAAGACAGGTCTTTGCTCTCGGTCGCCCCGAACAACTTCACCGGGATGTTCACGAGGCCGAACGCGATCGCGCCGCTCCACAAGGCCCGCGCCATAGATTCAATCTCCTGAGATTCTAAATGAAAGACCGGGAGGGTCTTAACGATTTGTTTGACCTTGTTTAACCTTATTCAAGGTTGATATCTTACCGCGCTTGGGGTTCGGCCGGGGACCGCGATTCACTGAGATCGGCCCGCGAGTAGGCTTTCTGGGAACCCGAACCCTAACTTGCCCGTCGTCGCGTATCGATAGAGCGCGGTCACCAGGATGCTCTGGGCCGCCGCGCCGAGGAGGCCGAGGATCAGCCAATAGACGACGGCGATTCCGGCCCCGACCAGGAGGCCGGCAATCCCGCCGATCGCGACGCCACCGATGAGGAGCAAGAGGCCCGGGAGCGCAAGCAGGATGAAGATCGCGCCGAGGCTGAAGTATCCGCCCATGGCCTCGCCCCATGTCTTGCGAAGGAGCGAACCGCTTCGCTTGACCGCGGCCCACGGTCCGACTTTCTCGAAGATCAGGACCGGGACCACGAGATACGTGATGACGCCCCAGGCCGCACCCGCGAATCCGGCGATGATGCGGCCGATGATCCCGGCGCGTTCCGCGATCGCACGCAGGATCAGCCCGACGGTCGCGCTGAGGAGGGCCCAACCCGCGATGCGACGGAGGTTCTCGTTCGCGACTTTCAGCCCGTCCGAGATCGTCGGGTCCCCGCCATTCAGGCGGATCATCGCGGCCCCCATGACGGCCGCGTTGAAGTAGATCGAAACGAAGAACGTGACGAAGTACACAACCGCGAGGCCCGCATAGAAAAAGACGCTCCCGAATGGGTTCGTCGGAGTGGGAGCGAAGAAGAAGATCCCGATGAAGAAGAGGATCCACGCGACGCCGGTCGTGAGTAGGGATAGGAACGGGAGCACGATGAGGCCCTTCTCTCTCCGGAGGATGCTCAAGCTGACTTTCGTCAGCTGCCAACCTATACGAAGCCGTTCGAAGAAACCGAGACGTCGCACCGGCGCTGGAAACGACCCGAGTCCCGTCGAGGACGGGACGGTCGGCGGAGGGGACCACATGGAGACCGGGGCGCCCATCCGGAGCGGCCTACATCAACCCATCGGAGGGACGCCCATCTCGAGAAACGGATCGTGTTGGATCGCATATTAGCGCCGCGCAGGTTGGCCTGGAATGTTTTCAAGAGAAACTACTTAAGAGAACGGCGAATACGCGCGCCCCGGCGGCCGATGAAACGCTCCTCGCGGGCTTGGAAGAAGCGCGGGAAGATGCGCTGGAAATGGCGCAAGAAGCGGATGCGCCGCCGCAAGAGAGAGCAGAAGATGCGTCAGCGGTGAGCCACCACCTCCATCGCAGGGGAGGCGGTCCTCCCTTCCGGGTCGATTCCACGGATGAGAATTGGAGCGTCGCCTTTCATGTCCTCGGGGAGACCATAGACGGTCGCGATGCGCAGCGGATCCCTGATCGGGCAATACGCTCGGCTCGTCGTCAGCCGAGGATCCGGGCCGTTGCACAAAGGCATGAAGATCGCTTGCCGGCTCACCGGACTCGCGATCCTTGACCCGCGCGGAAAGCAATCCGCGATCCGTGGCGAGGTCGTGTCGAACGATGCGGACGGACCGTTCCCCTCCTGGCTCCTCGCGGGATCCCTGATTATCACGCCGGAGGATCCGAATCTCTCCGAAGCGCGGATCCTCGAAGGCGGGACCTTCCGCGCGCGGCTCGGGCTCCTGTCGGACGACGGCGAACTCGTCGCGACCGGAGAAGGATCCCTGGTCCGCCTCTCGGACGAGGTCCCGTACGACCGCACCTGTCCCGGTTGCCAAGGATGGAAGATCTGCGAGGACTGTGCAGGCACAGGCGAAGAGGGCGCTCTGCCGTGCGCCTATTGCAAGGGGAGCGGGCAGTGCACCTATTGCGAGGGCGTCGGTTCGGTCACGGAATTGAACGACTGGATCGAGTGAAACGGAAACTCGCCCGCGGGAACAATCCGCGACGCAAACTTAGATATCCCCTCGGCTCTTCCGCGGCCTCGGAGACCCATGGGGACGTAGTTTAGCCTGGTAGAATTACGGGCTCCAGTCATGGGCTTGATGGCGAACGGGTTTGCTGATTCCGGTGATGACAGACTGGAGCGCTGACCCATGGTTCGCACAACACGCGTGGGTCGCTCCCCGCGTGGGAGAAACCCGTCGATCAGGGTTCAAATCCCTGCGTCCCCACTCCTTTCGGAGGGTGGTGCCAAATCGTCCCCGGTCCTGTCCTGCATCAGTTGAAGCGCAAGGCAGCGTCGGGGTCACTCATGCCCCGTAATTTCCCGTAACGGTTTTGCGGAGGCTAAACGGGGTTGACCCCTGCGGCCATCGAAGAAGACCGCGGTTGTCATGCGGTGCCGGATTGGCCGCGACTCGGGAACGGCGACCGTCGAATTCCGGAAGCCTTTTTCCGTGTCGGGCTGATGCGGCGAAGGATGCGGGGGCGGGTACTCGGAGCCGAGCTCGCGATCGTGCTCGCGGCGCTCGTCTTCGCCGAGACAGGCGTTATCCTCCTCGAACTTCGGACCGATCGAATCCTCGATTGGTTCGTTTCTCTCGTGCCTCTCATCTGGATCGACGTCTCCGTGCTCTTCCTCTATGCCTTCTTCCGTCTCTACTTCAGTGCGCGCATAGACTCTCCCGCATCGGAAGGCGGTTGGGCGCGGGCAATTCCTTTTCTCTTCCCGAACTTCCAGGTCATTCGGGCTCGAAGGAAGCGATTTCGAAGGGTTTGGTTCACCGGAGCCCTTGCATATGCGCTCGCATACGCCTTCCTGCAGGGGATTTTTGTCGTGGACCCATCCGGTTCCCTGCAACCGGTTTTCGTCGTCATCGAGAGTGCGATCGGGTATGGTCCAGGCATCGCGTGGGCCCCAACCGCGACCTTCGGCGTCCAGATCCGACCGTATTCCCTCGCCGCCGCAGTGGTCCTGTCTCTGTTCTCCGGGCTCGTGGTCGCCCTGGCGATCCAGGTCGTCTCGAGGGGCCAGCGGGCCGCGCGCGCATTCCCCGGTCCGCTCCTCGGGCTCGCGGTCATGTGCCCCGCCTGTGCGAGCGGACCCGTGTCGGGACTCTTCCTCGCCTACGTCGCGCCGATCGCGTTCATGGGAGGCATCGGATCCGCGTCCGCATTCTCGCGGCTGCTCGGCTTCTCGACGTTCCTGCTGATCGCGACGCTTGTCCTCTTGTGGAGCGTGATCTCCTTCATCACGAACGTCCTGCTTCCGAACGCTCCCTCGAGGACATCGCATGAGGCCGGCTCGAGGTTCGCCTAATTCATCCCGACGAGTCCGGGCTGGCGAAGATCGGAGTCGCTCCGTCCCTTCAGGCGTCCACGATGAGGGTTCCCCACATCCCCTTGTCTTGGTGGACCTTCCAGTCCGTCCGGTCGACCTGGTGGCACGCGAAGAAGTAGGTGCCCGGGGTGTTGACGACGAACCAGAATAGGAAGGTGTTTCCGGGGTCAACATCGTGGTCGACGCACGAATCCGGACAGCCAACGCGGCTCAGGTTCGCCCAGGAATCGTGGTAACCGGTGTACTCGTCGACCGTGGCATTGCCGATCGCCTCGTCGTTCTGATATCCGGGGTTGTGCGACTCGGCGAGGGCGAGCGCATACCTCACCGTTGCCAGGATGGTCCCCCGGTCCCCGCTGAACAAGAGGAACTCGTGAGCCATCGTCCCGCTATTGTTCATCGTGACCACGATGAGCTGGCCCGCCTTCACCTCCCACTGCGGGTTGTAGTTCGATCGGTCGTAGCCGACATCGAACGTCATGAGGTGGACGGTGAAGTCCGCCGATCGCGCGGGTTGCAAGGCGGGGACTACGACCAAGTCCATCACGGCGGCGGTGGCGGCCACCGCGATGACGATCGCAATCACGACGCCCAGAGCGCTCCGCTTTGGCGCGGCCGTCGCGGGCCCGCCAGCTCTCGCTCCTTCTGCGGAGCAATGGCAGTCCCTTTTCACATTATACATCCTCGCGGCGATCATCGTCGGCGGCGCGGTCTTCGTCCTCTTCTTCTATTTTCTCATCAAGTACCGGAGGAAACCCGGGGCCGCGGAGCCGCCGGACGCGCCTCGCCTCGGCGTGATGGCGGACCGGGGGAACCCCGCCCTCGCCGCCGTCCTGACTGTCCTGCTGGTCGCCCTGTTTTTCGGCCTGACGATCAACACCTTCGCCCTCAACGCATTTCTCCAGAATCCCCCGAACGATCCCAACGCCCTCTACATCGACGTCATCGGCTTCCAGTGGGGCTGGCGCTTCGTCTATCCGAACGAGCATGAGCTCATCGACGAACTCCGCGTGCCCGTCGTCAATACCACCTGCACGGCCGCGTTGCGGGGATGCTGGAGCGGGACCGTCATCCTGAACATCACGAGCCAGGACGTCTTCCACTCCTTCGGCATCGCGATCTTCAAGATCAAGCGGGACGCGATCCCCGGCCGGGTGAACCAGGCGTGGTTCGTCGCGGACAGGCTCGGCATCCCGGAGACCATCCCCGAGTACCGTGAGGCGGTCCGCTGCTACGAGCTGTGCGGGACCGGACACGCGCGCATGTTCGCGGATCTCCTCGTGCTGACCCAGGACAACTTCCGAGACTGGTACAATGGAACCTAGAGGCAACTGATGGTCGACTGGCACCCTCTGAAACGCTGGCTCTTCACGACGAACCATAAGGATGTCGGGGTCCTCTACCTCGTCACCTCCCTCTACTTCTTCGTCGCCGCGGGCATCCTCGCCCTGACCTTCCGCACGCAGCTCGCGGTCCCCTCCAACACGTTCCTCCAGCCGGACGAGTACAACCAGGCCGTGACGACCCACGGACTCCTCATGCTCCTCTGGGTCCTCACCCCGCTCGGCGCGGCCTTCGCGAACTATTTCGTCCCGATCCAGATCGGCGCGCGCGACATGGCGTTCCCGCGGTTGAACGCCCTCAGCTACTGGGTCTACCTCGCGAGCGGCCTCCTCGCCCTGTCGAGCTTCTTCGCGGGCGGCGGGACCGCGGACTGGGGCTGGACGACGTACGCGCCCCTGAACACGGTCGAGTTCAGCCCCGCGGTCGGCGGCTCGATGATGGGGCTCGCCCTGATGCTCCTCATGGCCTCGAGCATCGTGTCGACCGTGAACTTCCTCGTGACGATCTTCCGGCTCCGTGCCCCCGGGATGTCCCTCATGAAGCTCCCGCTGTTCACCTGGGGCTGGATCTTCACGAGCCTCCTGATGCTCTGGGCCTTCCCCGCCTTCGTGTCGGCCCTCAGCTTGCTCGTCGCGGACCGCGCCTTCGGCACCGTCTTCTTCACCTCGACCCAAGGCGGCCCGCTCCTCTGGGACCACATGTTCTGGTTCTTCGGACACCCAGAGGTGTACGTCCTCCTGCTGCCCGGCTTCGCGATCACCGGCGACCTGATCTCGACCTTCAGCCGCCGGCCCCTGTACGCGAAGAAGCTGATCATCCCGTGCCTCGCGATCGCCAGCATCCTGAGCTTCACCGTGTGGGCCCACCACATGTTCATGACCGGGATCTCGCAGAGCCTGCTCGAGGCGTTCAACATCACAACGGAACTCATCTCGATCCCGTTCGCGATCATCGTCCTCGCGTACATCCTCACCCTGCGCGGCGGCTCCATCCGATTCACGACCCCGATGCTCTTCGCTGTCGGATCTCTGGGCTTGTTCATCATCGGCGGCATCACCGGCGTATTCAACTCCTCCGTCGCCCTCGACACGGCGTTCCGGGGCACGTTCTGGGTCGTCGGCCACTTCCACTACACGATCGTCGGCGGCGGCCTGACTGGCCTCTTCGGCGGCCTGTACTATTGGTTCCCGAAGATCACGGGCCGCATGTACAACGAGCGGCTCGGCAAGATCCACTTCGCCTTCTAC
>WNGI01000343.1_pt1 | contig 33131 bp, 34 predicted proteins | sample 5400621 | NCBI WGS metagenome assembly WNGI01 (sample SAMN13153374, study PRJNA577476) | soil metagenome | isolation source: 20 cm soil or saprolite under Garry oak tree replicate 1 | place: USA:California | collected 2016-06-15
CTCGTGCAGGGCAGCCTGATCGAAGCGACGGCGCTGTCGCCCTACCTCGGATACGAGGTGACCGCCGAGCTCGTCAAAGAAGCGCTGGCGTCGGGACGTTCCTTCCGCGACGTCGTCGCCGCTCGCGGCCTCGTCGATCGCGCAGCGCTCGGCCGCTTGCTCGATCCGCACGCGATCACCGGCCCGCAACGCGTCGACGTGGCGTTGCGCCGGCGGCTGCAGGCCACGCCCGCCTACCGGCGGGCACGGGCGGCGATGTGATAAAACCGTTGCCCATCGTGGACGGCGGTCCATACTTCAGGTGACGATGCGATACGTGCTGGTGGCCGACGATGACCTCCTGTGGCGCATGCTCGGGCCGACGCCCCTGGGCGGCGAGCGTCCGGTCTACGTCGTGCCGCGCCCCGCGCTGGCGGCCCGGATCTCGCGAGGCGGGGGCGTGGCCGTGGCCGGTGATCCGTCGGCCGAGCGCGTCTATCGCCGGGCGTTCGTCTCGGGCCAGGAAGCCGCGGTGGTGGCGGTGCCGAGGGCCCGCCGGGGGCGTGTCCTGGCCGCGCTTCGTCGCGCGGCGCCGGGCGCGCCCGTGGTCGTCGTCGCCGACGAGGACGATCCCACGCCCGGCGACGTGACGTTGCTCTCCCCCGCTGCGCTGGCCGAGCTGGTCGTCGAACCGGTACTCGCGCGCGCGCTCACACGTGCTCGCGTGGAGCGAGTGCGCGCACACTTCGAGCGCGCGGAGCGGGTCCTCATCATGATCCAGGACGATCCCGACCCCGACGCCATCGCCTCGGCGCTCGCCCTGAAGATCGTGCTCGGCCGCACCCGCGGTGGCGCCACCATCGGCACCTTCGGCACCGTCGGCCGGCCCGAGAACCGGGCCATGACGCGCATCCTCGACATCGACGTCGAGCGACTCACGGTGAGCGCGGTGCGCGAGTACGACCGCGTCGCCATGGTCGACGCCCAGCCGGCCTTCTTCGAAGAGCCGCTCGGCGAGATCGACCTCGTGATCGACCATCACCCGACGGAAGCGCCCGTGCGAGCGCGACTCAGGGACGTGCGCCCCTCGTATGGCGCGACCTCGACGATCCTGACCGAGTACCTGCGCGCGGTCGACGTCAAGGTCAGCCCGCGACTGGCCACGGCGCTGCTCTACGGCATCAAGGCCGACACGCTGGCCCTCGAGCGCGGCGCCACGCGCGCCGACATGGACGCCTTCGCGTTCCTGCACGGGCTCGCCAATCACGGCGCGCTGCGACGCATCGAGCGGCCGGAGCTGCCACCAGCCGTGCTCGATCTCCTGGCCGAGGCCATCACGCGGCGCCGCCTCGTGGATGGCGTCATGTTCACCCACGTCGGCCCGATGCCCTACCGCGAGCTGGCCGCTCAGTTCGCCGATCTGCTGCTGCAGGTCGAAGGCGCGGAATGGACGGTGGTCTCGGGAGAGATCGAGGGCGAGCTTCACATCTCGGTGCGCAACTCCGGCCACGAGCGCACGGCCGGTGACGTCGTGCGCCAGGCCTTCGCCGATCTGGGCCGGGCCGGCGGCCACCGCGCCATGGCCAAGGCGGTCATCCAGCAGCGTGACTGGCCCGCCGGTGACGTGGCGGCGACCGTGAGCGCGCGGTTCCTGCGCGCGCTGCGCGGCGGACGAGGCCGGGCAGGCGCGTGAGCGAGACCGAGCGCCTGACCGAGTCGGTCAAGGAGCTGCTCGGCGGCGGGCGCGACGAGCGCCTGGCCGGGCTCCTCGAGAATGCCCACGCTGCCGACATCTCGTCGGTCCTGCGCGAGCTCCCGCTGCCCGATCAGGTCCGCCTCTTCAGATTGCTGTCGTCGCAGCACGCGGGCGAGGTCCTCTCCGAGCTCGACGATCCCACCCAGCGCGAGCTGCTGCGCGCCCTCGACGAGCAAGAAGTCTCGCGCGTCCTCGACCAGATGCCGGCCGACGACGTCGTCGAGGTCGTGGAGGAGCTTCCCAAGGAAGAGGCGGAAAAGATCCTCGACCTCATGGCCGAGGAGAAGTCCGAGGAGGTGCAGGAGCTCCTCGAGTACCGCGAGGGCACCGCCGGTCGCCTGATGTCGCCGAACGTCGTGGCGGTCCACGAAGCCGCCACCGTGGCCCAGGCCATCGAGCACATCCGCAAGTCGAAGTCGGGCGACGACGCGTTCTACGTCTACGTCGTCGACGACCACGATCACCTGGTGGGTTTCGTGCCGCTCCACCGATTGCTCACCGCCGATCCACGGACGCCCATTCACGCCATCCGCAACGCGGACGTGGAGAGCGTGGCCGTCGACACGGATCAGGAGGAAGTGGCCCGGCTGGTGGAGCGCTATGACCTCGTCCAGGTGCCGGTCGTCGACGCCAGCCGCCGGCTACTCGGCGCCATCGGCGTCGACGACGTCATCGACATCATCCACGAGGAGGCGACCGAGGACATCCAGCGCCTGGGTGGTGTCGCCGGTGACGAGACCGTCCTCGATCCCCCCGAAGCCGTCTTCACGAAGCGGCTCGTGTGGCGGCTGATCAACCTCGGCACGGCCGTGCTCGCGGCGTCGGTCATCGGGCTGTTCGAATCGTCCATCAGGTCGCTGGCGCTCCTCGCGGTCTTCATGCCGATCGTGGCCTCGATGGGCGGCATCGGCACGACGCAGACGGCCACCGTCGTCGTCCGCGGCATCGCGCTCGGCGAGGTCTCGCGGCCCGTGCTGGGCCGCGTGCTCTGGAAGGAACTGTGGCTGGGCCTGACCACCGGCGCGGCCAACGGCCTCGTGATTGCAGCGATCGCCTACCTGTGGAAGGGCCAGATCCTCCTCTCGCTCATCCTCGGCGTCGCGCTGCTCTTCAACATGCTGGTCGCCGCCGTCGTGGGAACGCTGGTCCCGATCGCGCTCAAGGCGTTCCGAATCGACCCGGCGATCGCGTCCAGCGTGATCATCACCACGTTCACTGATGTCTTTGGATTCTTTTCATTCCTGGGCCTGGCCACGGTCCTCATCCGCTTCCTGCTGTAGCGGTCGAGGTGCTTTGCAAACGCGACCACGGGCGGTTAAGATAGCGGCGCATTTCGGGGATTCGTGCGGTCAGCATCAGGACCGCCTCCCGTCCATAGCGCTGGAGGGCACCGCGTGGACGTAGTCCTGGAGAAGAGGCAGGTCCAGCGCGCGTACGAGTTGTACGCGCCCATCTACGATTTCATCTTCGACTGGATCTTCGCTCCCGGCCGCGCGGCCGCCATCGCTCGTCTCGCTCTGCAGCCGACCGACCGCGTGCTCGAGGTCGGTATCGGGACCGGTCTCAACCTCCCGCTGTATCCGCCCGCGGTGCACCTCACCGGCATCGACCTCTCGCAGGAGATGCTCGACAAGGCGGTCGAGCGCGTGCAGACGCTGACGATGCCCAGCGTGACGCTCAAGGTGATGGATGCCACCTCGATGGACTTCGGCGACAACGAGTTCGACAAGGCGGTGGCGACCTACGTGATCTCCGCCGTCCCCGATCCCGTCTCCGTGCTGCGCGAAGTGCGGCGCGTGGTACGCCCGGGCGGCACGATCGTGATCCTCAATCACTTCAGGAGCGAGCGACGCGTGTTCGGTCACGTCGAGGACTTCGTCGCGCCGGTGTGTACGCGGCTCGGCTGGAAGTCGAATCTCGCGATGACGCCGCTGCTCACGCGCGTGGGCCTCACGCCCGAGCTCATCGTGAAGGTGAATCTCTTCAACGGCTGGCGTCTCGTCCAGTGCATCAACCGGAAGTAAGCCTGCTCGTTCGTTCGTAGCGTCGTTCCTCCAGCCGCCCAGATTCTGGGATGTTCCCTGGGTGACGTGTCAGCGTGGCGGGACCTCGACGCGCTTTGTCAGCTGAGCCGCTTTGGCAACCGCGCAAATGTGCGCCGGACCGGGAAGTCTCTCGGGGGCCGGCGCTGGCACCCCTGTTGCTCCTCCTGGCTGCCCGGGAGGGCCCCATGAGCACCGGACGCGTGGTGGGTCTGCTTGCGCTTGTCGTGATGACGTTGCTCACCGTCGGAGCCGACGCACAACTCGCGCGCGTCGGCGTCGTGACGACGTTGCAGGGCTCGGCCACGCTGACGCGCGTGTCCGTCCCGCAGGGGATGCCGCTCAAGCAGCGGGACGACGTGTTCGTGGCCGACCGCATCGTCACCGGAGACAACGCGCTCGCCCGCATCCTGCTCGGGGGCAAGGCCGTCGTCACCGTGCGCGAGCGCTCGGCGTTGACCATCAGCGAGTCGGCGCACACCGCCACTCTCGACGTGACCGGAGGCAAGATCGCCCTGGCCGTGGTGAAGGAACGAATGAAGCCGGGCGAGCAGATCGAGATCCGCACGCCGAACGCCGTCGCCGGAATCCGCGGCACTGTCGTCATCACGGAAGTGTCCCAGGCGACGTCCCAGGTGGGTGAGTCGGCCAAGGGCTTCACGACCACGATCACGGTCTTGACCGGTGCGATCGAGGTGCGTCAGATCGATGGCTTGACGCGCCAGCCGTTCGGCGCCGGCGTGCTCGTGACGGCATCGCAAGCCATTCGCATCACCGGAGCCGCGGCCCCGCGCCCCGTCCAGCCCGTCACCCCCGACGTCCGACAGCGCCTGAGCGACGAGTTCAAGCTGGGGCTGAAGGACGCGCCGGCGCCGTCCTCCAGTGAGTTGCTGCAGCAGACGACGAACGCGCTGCGCGGCTCGTCGGGAACGGCGTCCACCACGACGAACGGACAAACGTCGACGACGTCGTCGTCGAATTCCACCGGCTCATCGTCCTCCGGCGGCTCATCGTCTTCGAGCGGGTCCTCGAGCGGAGCCTCGCCGTCGAGCGGGCCGTCGGCAAGCCCGTCGACGACGCCCACCACGTCCTCGTCCGTCTCCGCCCCTCCGGTGACGACACCGGCGCCCTCACTCGTTCCCTCGTCGTCGCTGACCGGTTCGGGATCGAGCGCAACGGCAGGGAACTCGGGCTCGGATAACGTGGGCAACGACGACAACAAGTCGGGCTCCAACCGGAAAGCGAACCAGGAGAGCCTGCTGCAGAAGGAGCTCAAGTCGCTCCGCAGGCGCAGATAGCTTCGGGGGATATATCCCCAGTTCTATACCGTTATAGTTCCTTTTCTTCATTGACGCGCTTCCACCGCGCCGGCGAAGATCGTCGGATCGGAGGAGGCGGTCAATGCAGGCATTCACATCTCGGCTGTCGCTCGTCCTCGTCGCGCTCGCCCTCATTTCGCCGGCATCTGCGTTCGCTCAGCTGACCAAGGCGGGCGTGGTCACCACGCTGCAGGGGACGGCGACCGTGACCCGCGCATCGCTCTCCCAGCCCCAGCCCCTGAAGTTCAGGGACGACGTGTTCGTGCAAGATCGTGTCGTGACCGGTGACGACTCCGTCGCCCGCATCCTGCTCGGCGGCGAGGCCATCGTCACGGTTCGCGAGCGCTCGTCGCTCACGATCTCGGAATCGCCGGGTGTCTCGACCGTGAACGTCGGCGAGGGCCGGGCCGCGATCGCCGTCGTCAAGGAGCGGATGAAGCCCGGCGAGACGGTCGAAATTCGAACGCCCAACGCCATCGCCGGAATCCGAGGCACGATCGTAGTCGTGGAGGTCGATCGGGTGAGCGCACAGGCAGGCTCGAGCTCCAACGCCGCCTACACGACCCGCTTCACCGTGATCACCGGCGAGGTGCTGGTGCGCCAGCTCCGTGGGGGCCAGCCGTTCGGCGCCGGCGTGACGCTGGGCAAGAACGACCAGGCGCGGTTCACGGGCCTGACGGCTCCCGTCACCCGATCGCTGACACCGGCGGAGGCCGGCGCGCTCTCGAACAGTTTCAAGGCGGCGAAGTCGGAGCCGCCGGCGGCCGCGAACGCATCCATCGTCACCCAGTCACAAGCCCTGGCCATCAAGGTGATGGACGACGGAATTCCGAAGCCAGGGCCGTCGGCTTCGGGGAACGGTAACCTCAAGAGGTCGATTCAAACGTCGATCATCCCCGGTTACTACGACCGGCGCCGCGATGAGGCCATCCAGGAAGTGACGCGAACCCAGAGCGGCCGGGAGGCGTTGCAGGATGCCCAGACCTCGGCGCAAGTGCTGAACAGCCTCTCGCCATCCGACCGGCAGCAACTCAACATTTTGATCCAGCAGTTCAGGCTCTCGAACAGTGGGCCCGGCAGTCTCAACAGCGGGTCGGGCGGCGGCTCCAGCAACAGCGGACCCGGTAACGGCACGATCACGCTGCCAAGCGGCCTCCAGGTCATCATTGAAAACGGCAAGCCGAAGAGCATTAACAGTGGATCTGGGAGCACCAGCAGCGGCTCGAGCGGCCACCACTGAGCGTTGCCCCGCGACCTTGAGGGGCCGTGCTCGTCTCAGTGGCTCCGGCTCAGCAGCGGCTCAGTACGTATAGGACACCGACAGTGTGTAGATGCTTCGGGTGTACGTGTACGGGGCGAGATTCGATCGCTGGTTGGTGCCCTGGTAGTCAGCGCCCACTGTGAACCCGCCTCCGACCGGGACTTCCACCCGGAGCAGGTGCGTGTACTCGTCGTCCTGACGCTTGCGCGTGCCCGGGTCGTCCTCGGGAAAGAGCGTGTTCTTGTTCAGGTAGTTGCGCCGGTGGAGACTGAAGTCGTAGATCAGCCGCACGTTGTACCAGGGCAGTGTGTACTGCGCTCCCACGATGAAGCGATTGCCGAGATAGGCGAAGTTGGAGCCCTGGGCAGATTCGTAGTCGAACTGATGCCCGAGCTTGAGCAGGTGACGGTCCTGGGCGAACCGAAAGACGTGGAGCAGGCCCAGCATGTAGTTGTTGCCGTCCTGGAACTGCTCGGAGTCGACCTGGCCTTTCTCGACGAAATTCCTCACTTCCGCCTTGAAGATGACGTTGGTCAGGTTGTGGGGGCCCTCGACGAGCGTCGAGTAGATCGAGGCCGCGTGGCGCTGGAGCAGCTCCGTCCCGCCGAGCATCAGGTATTCGTACGCGTACTGCACGCTGGAGATGAGCGGCATCGATCCGAGCAGGTCCTGACGGCTGACCGTCACCGTGCCCAGGTGGTCGATGATGTTGAACGACGGCAGGCGGTTGTTGTAGGTGGTGAAGAACGAGTATCCGACCGTCGACGTCCACGGTCCCGTCTTCAGCCAGTCGTACTCCAGCCGCAGTGAGGCGAGCTCGCCCCAGCTCTGGTTCTCGGGGCGGCGAAGCGCGTTGACGGTGTCGCTGCTCGGGTGTGCGCTCGGCCGCGCGTTCACGTTGTCGTCGAAGTACCCGCCCAGGCGAAGGCTGGCGTGCAATCTCCATTCGGCATCGCGCGACTCGGCGAACGACTGGCGCAGACGCTCGGCCGGTCCGGCGAGCGGCGAGGCCGGCTGCAGCCGGAGCGCCTGCTCCACCTCGGCCGCCGCCTGCCGGGACATGCCCATGGCATTGAGGGCGAGGCCCGTATAGAAGCGCGTGAGCTGCGCGATGTTGGGATCGGTCGTGCGGCCGGCGCGGAACGCCTGGAGGGCACCCTGGTGGTCGCCCTTCCGGTAGCGAAGGTAACCGACGTAATATCCGAGGGAGTCGAGGCCGGGATCGCGCCGGAACACGTGCTCGAGGACGACCTGCGCTTCGTCGTACCGGTTCAACGAGAAGTAGGCGAGGCCCAGCTGGTACGCTACCGCCATTTCCTCCGGAGAGATCCGGCGCGCCCGCTCGAGCAGTGGCGCCGCCTCGGCGGCCTTGTTCTGCGCCATGAGCGCGACGCCGGCGTAGTACAGGGCTTCGACGTGGCCGGGCTCGCGCTGCAGCGCGCGGCGGAAGCCCTCCAGCGCCTCGTCGTATTTCTTGTCCTCGAGAGCCAGGATGCCCTCGGCCACGAACACGTCGGCCTCGCTGGGCTGGCACCACGCCACATCGGCCGTGGCCAGGACCGCGATCGAGGCCAGCAGGCCCGCGGCGAGGCCGCGACCGGTCACAGCGATGCGCTCCGCCCGTCGGCGCCGGTCGGGCGGTGGATGCCCCAGCCGGCCAGCTTGGTGAGCACGGTGTTGCGATGGACGCCGAGCCGCCGGGCTCCCCGACTCACGTTCCAGCCCACGCTCTCGAGCACCCGCAGCACGTACTGCCGCTCGAATTGATCGCAGGCCTCGCGCAGCGGCAACCCCGTGTCCTCGGTGAGCCCCACCCCGGTTTCGGGCAGCGCCAGGTCGAGCGGAATATCGTGCATCTGGAGCACGGGCTCCCGCGCCAGCACGACCGCCCGGTGGATAACGTTCTGGAGCTCGCGCACGTTCCCAGGCCAGTCGTAGCGAACGAGCGTCTCCAGGGCCCCGGCCGTGATCGAGCGGACGTCGCGATTGCACTCGCGGGCGATCTTGCGCACGAAGTGCTCGACGAGGATCGGAATGTCGTCGCGCCGCTGGCGGAGCGGGGGCACGTCGATGGGCACCACGTTCAGGCGATAGAAGAGATCGTCGCGGAACGCCCGCTGGCGCACGGCCATCCGGAGATTGACGTTAGTCGCCGCGAGCACGCGCACGTCGACGGGAATCGGCCGCACGCCGCCGATGCGTTCCACCTCGCGCTCCTGGAGCACACGGAGCAGCCGCGTCTGCAGATCGAGGCGGAGCGAGCCGATCTCGTCGAGGAAGACGGTGCCACCGTGCGCCAGCTCGAACTTGCCGAGCTTGCGCGCGTGCGCGCCGGTGAAGGCGCCGCGCTCGTGGCCGAAGAGCTCCGATTCGATGAGCGTGTCGGGGATGGCCGCCACGTTGACGGCGACGAACGGCTGATCGCGCCGGGGACTCCGCCGGTGGATCGCCCGCGCCACCAGCTCCTTGCCGGTGCCGCTCTCGCCCGTGATGAGCACGGTCGTGGTCGTCTCGGCCAGCTGCGTGATGAGCTGATAAATGCGCACCATTTCGGCGTGGCGCCCGACCAGCCCCTCGAAGGCGTTGGCGCTCTCCCATCCGCTGGGAGCGAGCGCCGATCTCAGACAAAGGACCTCGCGCTCGAGCGCCCGCTTCTCGAGCGCACGCTGGACCAGGAGGTTCAGATCGTCCACGTCGAACGGCTTCACCAGGTAGTCGTAGGCGCCCAACCGCATCGCCGCGACGGCCGTCCGCACGTCGCGGACCGCGGTAGCCAGGATCACCACGATCGTTGGATCGAGGGCCTTGATGCGGGCCAGGACCTCGATGCCCGGCTCTCCGGGCATCCGCTGGTCGAGCATGACCACGTCGACCTCGCGCGCCCGGAGCACGTCCAGTGCGACGCCGCCGTCCTCGGCTTCGATCACGTCGCACGTCTCTTCCAGGATCGCGCGCACGGAGGCTCGCACGCCGTCCTCGTCGTCCACGACGAGGACCGTGCCGCGCCGGACCGCGGCGGGATTCTCGGCCAGCGCCGCCTTCATGGCCGGCGCGGTCGCTCGAGCACGACGTACTCGTTCTTGCCGGCTCCGCCGCTGCCCGCGCGGTGGACCCACAGCGGCACGACGTCGCCGGGCTTGAGCGCGGCCAGCTCGCGATAGAACGTGGCGGCGTCGCCGACGGTCCGGCCCTTCACGGCCAGGATGATGTCGCCTCGCTGCAGGCCGGCGCGCTCCGCGGCACTGCCCGGCGCCACCTCGGTGATGACCACGCCGCGCGAGAAGGAACGGCCGAGGAGCGTGGCGGGATCATCGGCCGGCAGCGGCTCGATGGTGAGCCCCCACATCGCGTCGCTGCGAGCCGCCGCCGGCTCGTCGGTCGGCATCTCGGCGACGGCGACCGTCATCGGAAGCCGCGCCTCGTCGCGGACCACGACGAGCGTCACCGACTGTCCGGGCGTCACCGCGGCCACCCGGCGCTGCAGCTCCGGCACCTCTCGGACGGTCTCGCCGGCAAACTGCACCACGACGTCGCCCGCCCGAACGCCGGCGACTTCGGCGGGGCCACCCTTCATGACGTCGGCAATCAGGACGCCCTGCCGCTCCCGGACGCCGAAGCTCGAGGCGAGCTCGTCGGTGACGTCCTGGATGACGATGCCGAGCCAGCCCCGCACGACGCGGCCACCCGCGATGAGCTGCTTCATCACGTCGCGCGCCATGTTGGCGGGAATCGCGAAGCCGATCCCCTGCCCCGAGGCGACGATCGCGGTGTTGATGCCCACGACTTTGCCGTCGAGGTTCAGGAGGGGGCCCCCGGAATTGCCGGGATTGATGGACGCATCGGTCTGGATGAAGTTCTCGTAGGTGGCCACGCCGACGCGGGTGCGCGCGGTCGCGGAGACGATACCCGCGGTCACGGTCCGGTCGAGCCCGAACGGGTTCCCGATCGCGATCACCCACTGGCCGACGCGCAAGCGGTCGGAGTCGCCGAGCTCGGCCACGGGCAGCGGGCCGGCGCCATCGACCTTGAGCACGGCGAGGTCGGTCTTCACGTCGCGACCGACGAGCCGCGCGGGGAGCTTCCGGGCGTCCGAGAGTCGCACGATGATGGCCTGAGCGTTCTCGACAACGTGGTTGTTGGTCAAGATGTATCCAGAAGGATCCACGATGACGCCCGAGCCGGTCGCCCGTGGCTCGTCGCGACGGCGACGGAAGCGGTCGACGAACTCGTCGCCGAAGAATTCACGGAACCGCTCGAGCTCGGCGGGCGGCGCGTCCTTGCGCGGAATGGCGCTGACGTTCACGACGGCCGGCGTCACGCGGTCGGCGACGTTGGCGAACGCATCTTCCAGGGCGCGCAGCACGGCCTGGGGGCCGGCGTCGGGCGCTTCGAGGCGCCCAGCCCACGCGGCAACGGTCATGAGGAATATGGTAACGAGAACGAGGAGAGCTTGCATGCGATACCAAAAGATTTTAACGGGCGCGGGCGCTAATCTGCTAGAGACTTGACGGTCAGCTCCACGATGTCGCGCGTGGCGGGCGTCACCGGCGCCTGAGACCCCCGGCGGAGGCCACCGACCCACACGATCTCGCGTCCGGATTCCACGAGGGGCAACCGGTCGCGGTCCCAGCGCGGGACCTTGGCGTCGATCAGAAACGTTTTGAGGCGCCGCTCGCCCCGCTCGGAGAACGGCCGGAAACGGTCGCCGCGCTCGCGGCCACGGACGTGAAGCGGCATGGCGAGCGCGTCGGCGTCGAATGCCACGCAACCTCGATCACGGGGGAGAACGTACCCGGCGGCGCCGATGTGACGTGCCTCGATTCGGAGGCCGATCTCGGACAGCAACGTCACGCCGGGTACGTTGAGGACACGCCGCCGGAGATGGACGGGCGCGGCGACGCCGATCCTGACGAGGTCGCCGCTGACGTCGAACGTGACACCGTCGAGCCGGAACGGTCGCCGCGGCGATGGAGCCGCGAGCATGCGGCGCAGGCCGCGATGTGCCCACGCGCGCAGCGGCCCACGGTGACCGAGGCGCACGGCGCCCTGGCGGAGGACGTCGGCCGCAACCAGCGGCGGCAACCCGGCCAGCGCCGAGCGAGCGAGTACGAGCGCGTCGCCGTCGATGGTGGCCAGGCGCCCGAGCGCGTCCCCGGCAACGCGCTCCAGTGTGTCCACGGCCTGGCGGGCTTCGCGAGCGACGCGAGCCAGCCTCGCCGAAAGATCCCCGGCGTGCGCGGTGGCGAGAAGCGGAAGGAGGTCGTGGCGGATCCGGTTCCGCAAGAACCTGAGATCACGATTCGTGGGATCCTCGATCCAGCCGAGGCCGACGGCGTCGAGATGCGCGGTCAGCTCCGCGCGACGAAGATCGAGCAGCGGACGGATGATGCGGCCGCGCGTCGGCGGGATACCGGCCAGCCCGCGTAGCCCCGCGCCCTCCAGCACGCGCATGAGCACGGTCTCGGCCTGATCATCGGCCGTGTGGCCCAAGGCGATGCGATCCGCCCCGATCTGGTTCGCGTGACGTTCGAGCGCGGCATAACGCGCCTGACGGGCGGCGGCCTCCAGCGAGCCGTTCGACGAGACCGCCACCGGGATTACGTCCACCGGCACGCCGAGCCGGGCGCCGAGCGCCTGCACGTGCTCGGCGTCACGCCATGACTCCGGCCGCAGACGGTGGTCGACGTGAAGCGCCGAAAGCCGCAGTCGATACGCTGACGTCAGGCTCGTGAGGACCGACAGGAGCGCGGTGGAGTCGGCGCCACCGGACACGCCGATCACGACGTGCTCGCCGCCGGTGAGCATGGCGTGGCGGCGAAGCGTGGCGCGAACGGTCTCGAGAACGACGGGCGCCGCCAGGGCACTACCCTCCCTGCAGGCCCACCCAGATCTCGCCGTCCTCGAAGTGCTCCTTCTTCCAGACGGGGACCGTCTGCTTGAGCGTGTCGATCGCATACCGGCAGGCTTCGAACGCGTCGCCTCGATGCGCGGCCGAGACCGCGATCAGCACGCTCGACTCGCCGATCTCGAGCCGGCCCACCCGATGCAGCATGGCGACGCGCTTCACCCCCGGCCAGCGTGCGTGCACGGTGTCGCCGATCTCGCGCATCTTCGCCTCGGCCATGGGGCTGTGGGCCTCGTACTCCAGATACTTGACGGGCCGCCCTCCCGTTTCGTTGCGTACCACGCCCGAGAAGACGACGATTCCGCCGGCTCCGGGGTGGTCCACGGCGGCCGCCGCCGCGTCGGGCGACAGTGGGCTCGTCACGACCTGATAGCGATCGCCGCCGGCGCCACCGCTCACGGGCGGAAACAGACAGAGCTCGTCGCCGGCCTGCAGCCGATGCTCGGGCGCGACGTAATCGTGGCCCACCGCGAACAGCGTGAACGGCCGGTAGGCCTCGAGCTCGGGATGACGATGCACGACGGCCGACCAGGCAGACTCCACGGTGCCATCGTCAGGGAGGTCGATCTCGAGCCGCTCGCGCCCCGTGGCCTCGCGGTACCGGGCGAAGAAACGAACCCGAACACGCACAGCGGTGCTACGCGGTCGCTAGAAGCGGTGGGACTGGCCGCAGCCGCAGCTGGACTTCACGTTGGGATTGTTGATCGCGAATCCGGCGCCCAGCATGTTGTTGTCGACGAAGTCGATCTCGCAGCCGGTCAGATATGGCGCGCTGTGCTGATCGATGAAGACGCGGATGCCCTGGGACTCGATGACCGTATCCCCGGCGCCCTGTTCCTCTTCCCATCCGAGCTCGTACGACATTCCGGAGCAGCCACCGCCCACCAGGCGGACGCGCAGCCCCCAGTCCGGCTTGCCTTCCTCTTGCCGCAGCTCGCTGACCTTCTTGGCAGCCGTCTCAGTTAGGGTCACCATGGCCTTGGCCTCCTGCCGGTTGATCTTCTCAAATATTATCACAAGATACCGCCCGCGGGCAGGAGGGTGATCTCCTCCAGCGCGGCCCGCGGCGGAAGTGCGGCCATGAGCACGACCGCCCGTGCGACGTCCTCGGGCCGAAGCATGCGGCCACGGTCGGGAGCGTTCGGGATCGTGTCCCAGAGCGGAGTATCCGTGGCCCCGGCCACGACGACGCCGACGCGCACGCCGTCGCCGCGGATCTCTTCGGCCAACACCCGACTGAAGGCCACGAGGCCCGCCTTGGTCGCGCTGTAGACGGCGGCGCCGGCGATTGCGCGTGTCGCCGCGATCGAGGCGATGTTGATGATGGTGCCGCGCCGCTGGCGCGTCATCGCCGGGACCACGGCCCGGCAGCACACCATGGCCGCGCGCAGGTTCACCGCCAGCATGGCGTCCCAATCGTTCGGCTTCCCGCCACTGACCGGGCCGAACGCGGCGACTCCGGCCGCCGTCACCAGGAGATCGATTCGTCCCAACTCGGCCACCGTCTGCTCGACGAGCGCCTCCACGGCGCCGTCCTGCGTCACGTCGGTGGGCACCGCCAGCGCGCGGCCGCCATTCTCGCGAATCTCGGCGGCCACGGCCGCGACCTCCTGCCGCGTCCGCGCCGCGAGCGTGACCGCGGCGCCCTCGCGCGCCAGGGCCAGGGCCACGGCCCGGCCGATCCCGCGCCCGGCCCCGGTCACGATGGCTGTCTGACCGCCGAGCGCCGTCAAATGGAGAGCCCCGGGCTGCTCTTGATGAGCGCCATGAACTCGGCCCGCGTCTCGGGACGATCGCGAAACGCTCCCAGCATCGCCGAGGTGACCGCCTTGGAATTCTGCTTCTCGACCCCGCGCATCAGCATGCACAAGTGAAACGCCTCCATGACGACGGCCACGCCACGCGGCTGGAGGACCTCGTCGAGCGTCGTGGCGATCTGCGTCGTGAGCCTTTCCTGCACTTGCAGCCGCCGCGCGTACATCTCGACCAGCCGCGGGATCTTCGACAGGCCCACGATCTTCTTCCGCGGCATGTAGGCCACGTGGCACTTCCCCGCGAAGGGCAACAGGTGGTGTTCGCACAGCGAGAACACGTCGATGTCCTTGACGACCACCATCTCGTCGTACTCCTCGACGAAGAGCGCATCGTTGAGGACGTCGTGGACGTTCATGCGGTAGCCAGAGGTCAGATAGCGCAACGATTTCTCGACACGCTCCGGCGTTCGCGCGAGGCCCTCGCGGCACGCGTCCTCGCCGAGCTCGGCGAGGAGCTGCCCGACGAGGCGCGCGACGGTTCCGGGCTCTTCGCTCATGATTCGCCTCGATACTCGAACCGGTTCTTCGCCGTCTCCACCACGGTCACCCGGCGGAGGATTCCCGCGGGCAGCGCGGCGGCCAGCGGCCGCCAGAACGCGCGAGCCAGGCTCTCACCGGTGGTGATCACACCGGCCAGGACGGGTGCGGCCTCGAGCGAATGGTGATCGATCTGATCCAGGAGCCTCCGCTGCACGATCTCGTCGAGCTCCCCGAGGTCGAGGACCATGCCGGTCACCCGATCGGGCTTCCCGCCGACCGTGACCTCCAGGTAGTAGTTGTGACCGTGCACGCCGGCGCACGCCCCGTAGAGCGCCGCATTGTCCTCGACCGAGAGCGCGGGGTTGCCGAGCTGGTGGGCCGCGCTGAAGTGGTACACGCGCGTCAGCTCGACGGTCATACGGCGTCCTCGGCACGGACGTCGACGTACAGCGTTGGATCTTCGAACACTCGAACCTGCCACAGACGCTCGGAGCCGAGCTTGGCGGCCAGCAGGTCCCAGATGACGAGCGCGATGTTCTCCGTGGTCGGCACGCGATTCCGAAAGAGGGCGTCGGCATTCAGATCCGCGTGATCGAAGCGGTCCACGACGGTCTCACCGACGATGCGCTTGAGCTCGCTCAGATCGATCACCATCCCCGTGCGCTCGTCGATGGGTCCGCGGACCGTGACGTCGACCGTGTAGTTGTGCCCGTGCGGAACGGTCAGCCGCCCGAAGACCCGCTCGTTCTCGGCGGCCGGCCAGCTCTCGACCCAGTACTTATGGCCGGCGGCGAAGGAAAAGCGGCGCGTGCTGTACGCGGTGGCGCTCATGCCGACAGCGCCTGCACGAATCGACTGGCCACAGGTACGAGATCGAACGTCTCCACGCGTCGTCGTCCCTCCTCTCCCATCTCTCGACGCAGCTTCGCGTCGCTCAACAATCTCTCCAGGGCCGTCGCCAGCTCGTCCGGGCTCCGGGGAGCGACAAGCAATCCCACCCGGCGGTCGAGGACGACCTCCGGAACCGCTGCCGCCCGGCAGGCGACGATGGGAAGACCGGCCGCCATGGCCTCGGCATAGACGATCCCGAAGCCCTCCTGAACGCTGGGCAGGCAAAAGCAGTGCGCACGTCCATATTCTACGGCGAGGGTCGAGCGCGCGACCTGCCCAAGGAAGACGACGCTGTCGCCAAGGCCGTGCCGGGCGGCCAGCGCCCTGAGGCGGGCGGACTCCGGCCCCTCTCCTACGATGCGAACCTGGAGCGTGGCGATTCGGCTCCGGAGGCGTGCCGCCGCGATGACGAGATCGTCGAGGCGCTTGCGTGGATACATGCGCGCCACCGCGAGCACGGTCGGTCGCGTGGCGGGGCGGGCGTTCGCTGCCGCGAAGAGCGCTCGCCACGACCGGAGATCGACGGGCTCGGGCACGACGGCGATCTTCTCCGCGGGCACGGCATAGGCCGCCGCGGCGACGCCGGCCGAGTAGTGGCTGGGCACGATCACGCGGTCGGCGCGCGCACAGTTCGCGCGCTCCCAGCCCGCCTGCAACTCGAGGAGGCGCCGCACGTAACCTCGCTCGTTGAGGAGCTCGTCGGCGATGATGCCCTTGAGCGCGACGACGAACGGCGTGCGTCCGCGTCGCCGCGCCCACAAGAATCCATCGAGATCGACGCCGACGACGACGTCGGCGTCGGGCGGCGCGGCCGCGACCCCAGCGTTGAACAGCCAGCGATCGAGGGTATGGAAGCGTGTCCGGAAGGGCGGCGTGCGGAGCGTCACGTCGTGACCGAGCTCGCCCAGCCCGCGCCGCAGTCCGTCCAGCGCGACGAACGTCCCGCTGCCCTCCGTCGTGGTCGGTGGCGTGGAGGTGAGGAACGTCAGGCGCACGGCGAGGGCCTCAGCGGCCCTGGAAACGCGGCGGGCGCTTCTCGAGGAACGCCCGCGTCCCCTCCTTGTAGTCGTCGCTCTCGAACGTCTTCAGCGCGAGCGCACGCAGGCGCTCCTCGTGCTCGTCACCGGGGCCGGCGAGATATCCGTCGACCGTGACCTTGGCGCCCTGGACGGAGAGCGGAGCGTTGTCGGCCACGGTGCGCAGGTACTCGTAGGTGTAGGCCTCGAGCGCTGCGGCAGGCAGGAGGCGCTGAATGAAGCCCATGTGGAGCGCCTCGCCGTCGTCGACCGTGCGAGCCGAGAAGAGGATGTCCTTGGCGTACGCAGGGCCCACGAGGTCGATGAGCTGACCGACGGCAGCGGCGCCGTAGATGATGGAGAGCCGCGCCGCCGGGATCCCGAAGCGCGAGCCCTCGGCAGCGAAGCGAAGGTCACAGGCCATCGCGACCGCCATCGCGCCGCCCATGCAGTAACCGAAGATCATCGCCACGGTGGGCTTGGGACAGGCCCGGATGGCGGTGTAGGCGGCCTCGGTCTCAGCGTTGTAACGCACGGCGGTCGCGGTGTCCTTGCGATTCTCGGTGAACTCCGAAATGTCCGCGCCCGATGCGAAGGCCTGGGTGCCGGCGCCACGGTAGACGATCGCGCGCACGCCATCGTCCCTGGCCAGCTCCGCCGTCACGCGGGCGAGGTCCTGCCACATGAGCAGGCTGATCGCGTTGCGCACATGGGGACGGTTGAAGACGACCGTGGCGATGGCGCCATCGCGCTGCACGAGGATGTCGCGCTGACTCACGGACGCGGAGTGTAGCCTCAAGGAGCGACCGATTCAAACCGCCGCCCGACATCCCGCCGCGGGGCCCCGACAACGCCGCCGGTTGAAGGTGGTGGCGGTGGGAGGAATTGAACCTCCGACACGGGGCTTATGAGACCCCTGCTCTGCCGCTGAGCTACACCGCCGGAGAGGAACGACGCCCCAAGAACCCGCGAAATTGTACCGCAAAACGCGGGGTCGAAAGGGGCTAGACACCATAATCCGTTTGTTATAATCCCGGCCAGGATTTCAACGGTATTCGCTCCACCCTGCGGAGGGGCCTTCACATGCAGTTCCGGACATTCCCCTGGCCTGAACCCGTCGAGCTTCGTCAGTCTCCCAACGGCGACGAGGACGAAGAAGTGGCCGAAGACGAGGACCTCGACGAAGACGAGGACCTCGAAGACGACGAGGTCGCGGACGACGATCTCGAAGACGAGGACGATGACTTCGACGACGACGACGACTTCGAGGCCGATGACGATGACGACGATCTCGAAGACGACGAGGTCGCTGAAGACGCCGACGAAGAGGAGGACGAGGGCGAGGAAGAGGACGACAAAGTGTAGTCCATCCCGAGACGTGGAGGAGCATCACCCATGGCACTCTTGAGCGGAGATGGCTGGCTGTTCCTGCTGCGGTGGTTCCACTTCCTGGCGGGTATCACCTGGATCGGGATGCTCTATTACTTCAACTTCGTGCAGACGCCGTTCTTCGCCACGGCGGAGGCGCCGGTCCGCACGGGCATGCTCGCCACCGGCCTCGTCAGTCGCGCCCTGTGGTGGTTCCGGTGGGGCGCGATGTTCACGTTCATCACCGGCTGGCTGTACCTGCTCCACCGCATGGGCCAGCTCGGAGGGCCGCGTGAATTCCTCGCCCAGCCCTATGGCCTGACCATTCTGATCGGTGGCCTGCTGGGCACCACGATGTGGTTCAACGTCTGGTTCATCATCTGGCCGGCGCAACAGGTGGTCATGGCCTCGGCCACGCAGGTCAAGGGCGGCGGTCAAGCCATCCCCGAAGCGGCCGCCCGCGGCCAGCGCGGCGGCTTCGCCTCACGGACGAACACGATGCTCTCGATCCCGATGCTGTTCTTCATGGGCGCGGCCTCTCACCTGGGCTGGGTCGGGCCCCTGACAGGCTCCACGAAGATGGGCATGCTCATCCTGATGGTCGTCGTCATTGTCGTCGCCGAGTACAACGCGCTCGTCGGCACGGCCGGCCCCGGCAAGAAGATGCTGAGCACGCTCAAGGGGACGTTCTGGGCTGGCTTCGTGCTCACCGCGATCTTCTGGATCGTGAGCGTCATCCTCACGCCACGGATGTAAGCTCGCCGCGCTTCCCGGTGTTCTCGGGCCCGGTGACGGACGCCGGGCCCGAGGTGTTTCTGGCGCCGCTTCTACTTGAGGTATGCGGCCAACGCCGGAATGTCGTTGGCGACCTGCGGCTGCGGCGGCATGACGGCCGTCGGCCGCTTCGGCCGGTATCCTGGCGGGTACGTTCCGCGCAGAACTTTGCTCTCGAGGAGCTCCCGTGTCGAGCCCTTGAGCGGAGGCCCCACGGGCCCCGCTTGAGCCGGGTCGGTCGCGTGGCAGGCCGTGCACTGCGCGAGGTAGACCTGGCGGCCGCGCTCGGCTTCGGGATCGAGCGTGGGGCCGCCACACCCCACGACGGCCGACGCCATGAGAAGCAGCGCAAGGAAGCGCGAGGCGCGGGGCATGCGGCGGCGGAGTCTACTGACGCAGGCGGGACGTGTCAAACGACCGCGGCCGGCCAGGGGCCGACCGCGGTGAGCTATCAGGCCTGAGGCGCTGGACGCAGACGGAGTCGGGCAGTTTCGAAGTCGATGAGCCGGCCGGGCTGGCCGCTGCGCCGCCGCCGCCGAGGCCGCTGCTGCTCGTCCTCGAACTCCAGCAGCCCCACGTAATCGTCGAGGGTGAGGCGCTGGGTCGGACGCCGCAGGATCGTGCGGATCTCGCTCAGGGCCAGGCGTAGTCGCCACCATGCGTTCCGGAGACGGCGCATGAACCGAACCGGCTCCACCGCGGTGGGCACCGGCACTGCCGGCGTGGTCGAAGGGAAATAATAGACGTTCGAATCACTCAAGCGGTTGCTCATCGCTGACCTCGCGTGTCCATCATTGTGCTGGCACGGCGGAGCGCTTCGTCGAGTGCGCTTTTGGCCCGATATGTTTCGATCATCGTCGTCACGCGCTCGCGCTCCCCGCCATCGGCGGGATCCAGATCGACGACACGAGCACGGAAAACCTGACGGGCTTCGACGAGGGAATCGAGCAGAGTCCGCGTCGCCTCGACCTGTGCGCGCACCGCTTCGGGCCGGTGGCGGGGCTCGGCGATCATGACTTTGGGCCGTTCGGGTGCCGGGACGATGGCCTTGGGCAGCACGATGTCCGGGCGCCACAGCGCGATCCCGGACGAACGCGTGACGAGCGGAGCAGCCGGCGTCTCGAGCATCTCCTGGTGGTGCCGGTTGTTCAGGAAGTTCATAGACACTGGTCTGCATCGCAACTCCAGTGCCATGGTCGACCGCCGCTAAAGTCAGAAAATTACGACGATTGGAAAAAATCTAATTTCAGCGGGCCCCGGAGAAACTCCCGGCCACTGGGAGTTCCTCCTGGGACGATAGGAGGGCGAAAGCCTCAGGCGGGACGGACGATGTTGAAGTCGCGGATCTTCTTGTTGAGGGTCTTGATGTCGACTTCGAGCACTCGGGCCGCCTGGGCCTTGTTCCAGGCCGTCGACTGAAGCACGCGCTCGACATACTGCCGCTCCATCTCCTGGAGGGAGACGAGCGGCGTCTGGGCGGGCTCGGCCGCCGTGCGCTTGACCACGGTCAGCTCGGCGGGCAGCGCGTTGGCCTGCACCTCGTCACCATCGTGGAGGATCTGCAGGCGCTCGATGAGGTTGCGCAGCTCCCGGATGTTGCCCGGCCATTCGTACCGCTGGAGCCGTTCCATGGCGTCGGCTGAGAAGCGGAGCGGCTGACCCCCGCGAGCGCCCGGGGCCGAGAAGTGCTGGACGAGGAGCGGGATGTCATCGCGGCGGCGGCGCAACGCGGGCACCGGAATGACGATGGTGGCCACGCGGTAGAAGAGGTCCCAGCGGAATCGACCCTCGGTGGCCTCCCGATTCAGGTCCTTGTTGGTGGCGGCCACGATGCGCGCGTCGACGTTGAACGCGCGCTCCTCGCCGACCCGTCGCACCTCGCCGGAATCGAGGACCCGCAGCAGGCGTACCTGCATGGCCGGCGACATCTCGCCGATCTCGTCCAGGAAGAGCGTGCCGCCGTCGGCCGCCTCGAAGAGGCCCACGCGGGAGTTGACGGCTCCGCTGAACGCGCCGCGCTTGTGTCCGAACAGCTCCGTCTCCAGCAGCGTGTCGGGCAGCGCGCCGCAGTTGACGGACACGAACGGTCGCGACGCGCGGCGGCTCTTCAAGTGGACCGAGCGGGCCACCAGCTCCTTGCCCGTCCCGCTCTCGCCGTTGATCAACACGGGGCTATCGCTGGCGGCCACCCGCGCGATCATCGAAACGACGTCCACGATCTCGGGGCTGTCGCCGACGATGTGCGGCATGCCATCGCGGCGGGTCATCACCTCTTTGAGCGCGTGGTTCTCCCGCCGCAAGTCCTTCTTCTCGGCGGCTTTGCCGATGACCTGGACCAGCTCGGCGTTGCGCCAGGGTTTGGCCACGAAGTCATAGGCGCCGAGCCGCATGGCCTCGACGGCCGTTTCCACGTCGGCGTTTCCGGTGAGGATGACGAACTCGGTGTCGACGTCGCTCTCTCGCGCCCAGCGGAGAATGTCGAGGCCGGACGCATCGGGCAACTTGACGTCGAGGAGGACGACGTCGAATTCCTGGCGGCCGAGGGTGGCCATGGCGTCCGCCCCCGAGCTCGCTTCCGTCGTCGACCAGCTGCTCTTGGTCAACACCCGGCCGAGAAGCGACCGGACTTCAGGGTCGTCGTCCACCACCAGCACGCGAATTCGCTCGTGCACGGTTGCGTCATCATAGCACTTTCGCTGATCTGGACCGCACAGTTGCGGGCCCATCTTCGCGATTTTCCGGCGGTCTTTTCCAGAGCCTGGCCCGTCACGGTCCGCGACCGGGGAAGAGCGAGGGTGCCGACGACACGCGTTCACGCCACCGAGTCTCCTCGAAGAGCCGCGGGCGCCAGCGCTGACACGAATCGTCACTTCTTGAGAAAAAGTTTTCGACGATTCCTCGGAACCACACGCCCATGTTTCCACGGACCAATGGCCGTTGCCCTCATGCGCGTCGCAGTCGCTGCGCCGTTCTTCATCAGAGCGGTTCGCGCGCTCCCGCTCGATCACATCCTCGTCAACTCGGAGACCTAGCGCCATGGGAGATCTCAACGAAGCCCGGATCCTGATCGTCGACGACGAGCTCGCGAACGTCCGGCTCCTCGAGCGTTTGCTGCAGCAGACCGGCTATCGCAACCTCGTCACGACGACGGATCCTCGTCAGGCCCGCGGACTCTACGACGAGCTCCATCCCGACCTGATCCTGCTCGATCTGATGATGCCGCCCCTCGACGGGGTCGCCGTGATGGGCGAGCTGGCGATCCCCGCGGAGGCCTACGTGCCGATCCTGGTGCTGACCGCGGACGTGACGATGGCGGCCAAGCAGCGCGCCCTGGCCGCGGGCGCGAAGGACTTCCTGACCAAGCCGTTCGACCGGATCGAGGTGCTCCTGCGGATCAAGAACCTCCTGGACACCCGGTTCTTGTACCTCGAGCTCGAGCGGCAGAACCGCTCGCTGGAGGCGATCGTCGCCGAACGGACCCAACGGCTGCTGCAGAGCGAGAAGGTGGCGACGATGGGCTCACTGCTGGCCGGTGTTGCCCACGAGCTCAACAATCCGCTGGCGGTGCTGACCGGGCACGCTCACCTGCTGCGCGAAGGCGCCAAGGACGAATCGCTGGCCAGCCGCGCCGAGAAGATCCAGGCCGCGGCCGACCGGTGCGCCCGGATCGTGAAGAACTTCCTGGCCCTGGCCCGGCAGCGGCCACCGGAGCGCGGGGCGGTGTCGGTCAACATGGTGATCCAGGGCGCTCTCGAGATGCTGGCCTACGAGCTGCGCACGGACAGTGTCGAGGTGACCTGCGAGTTCGCCGCCGGGCTGCCTCCGCTGTGGGCGGACTCCCACCAGCTCCATCAGGTCCTGGTGAATCTCATCGCCAATGCCCACCACGCGATGCGCAAGCAGCCGAAGCCGGCGCCCCGGCGCATCCGGCTCGCCAGCCAGCTCGACCCGCGAGCACCAGCGTGTTCGTCTGACCGTGGCCGATACCGGGCCCGGCATTGCCCCGGAGATCCGGGAGAAGATCTTCGAGCCCTTCTTCACGACGAAGCCCGCGGGCGAGGGGACGGGGCTCGGGCTGTCGCTCTGTCGCGGCATCATCGAGGAGCACGGCGGCACCATCTCCATCCAGAGCGAGCCCGGCCAGGGAGCGACGTTCGTGATCGAGTTGCCCCTGGTCGAGCGCGCGACCGCCGAGGCCGCCAGGCCGGCCATGGAGACGTTGCCCCTCGTCGGCGCCCGGCGTGTCCTGGTCGTCGACGACGAGGTGGAGATCGCCCACATGCTCAAGGAAATCCTCACAACGAGTGGGCACGAGGTCGATATGGCGTTCGACGGAGCCGAGGGCCTGGACGTGCTTCGTCACGGACGGTACGACCTCATTCTGAGCGACACCAAGATGCCGACGCTCGACGGCACGGGTTTCTATCACCAGCTCACCAGCGAGTTCCCGGACCTCTGCCACCGCATCATCTTCCTGACCGGCGACGTCCTCGACCGGGCCAAGCGAGAGTTTCTCGAGTCCACCGGCGCCCCGTTCCTCATGAAGCCGTTCGACGTGGCGGACGTTCGGCGCCTGGTCCATCGAGTGCTGGCCGTCGGCGAGCAAGGAGGCGCGAAGTGACGACCCCGGAGGCCGGCTCGAAACGCGTGGTCGTCGTCGACGACGACGCCGAGCTTCGTTCGATCACGTCCGAGTACCTCCGGAGCCACGGGGTCGAGGTGATCGAGGCCACGAACGGCCTGGAGGCGCTGCTGTACTTCATGCGTTCACGGCCCGCGGCCGTCGTGCTCGACCTCCAGATGCCGAGGCTGGGTGCCTCGACGCGCTCAAGCGGATGGTCGCCTACGACCCGGCGGTTCACGTGGTCGTCGTGACGGGGGAAGCGAATGCCGACCTTCGCCGGCAGGCGATCGCGCTCGGGGCAAAAGCCGCTCTCGCGAAGCCAGCGGCCCCGCCCGACATTCTGTCTGCGCTTCCCTTTGCGTCGTCGCAACCCTCCACACCCGGAGCGGCCGGATCGGGATAGGCCGCGCACGTCACCGTCGCCGAGGAAGTAGAGCCAGGGGATGCGGGCCACTCACTCTTTCGCTAAAATATCCGCCTCAGGAGGAGTGATCGAATGGCGCGGCCCCTGGGGCTCCGCATCGAAGGAGCCCGCCAGAACAACCTGCGTAACATCTCGCTCGAGATTCCCCACGATCGACTGACGGTGATCACCGGCGTGTCAGGCTCGGGAAAGTCCTCCCTGGCCTTCGACACGCTGTTTGCCGAGGGACAGTGGCGTTACATCGAGTCGCTCTCGACCTACGCCCGCATGTTCCTCGATCGCGTCGACCGTCCCGACGTCGATCGGATCGAACAGATCCGTCCGGCCGTCGCCCTCGAGCAGAAGAATCCCGTCCGCACGGCCCGCTCCACGGTGGGCACGGCAACCGAGGTGTACGACTACCTGCGCCTCCTCTACGCCAAGGTCGGCCGGGTGCACTGCCCGAGTTGCGGAGGGCCGGCAACCTCGCACTCTCCTGACAGTCTGGTGGAGGCACTCCTGACGGAGCACGAGGGCGCCCGGGCGCTGATCGGTTTTCGGCTTCCGCTCCCGGCCGGCCAGGCGCCGGCCGAGCTCTGGGCAACGCTCACGCGACGGGGATTCGCGCGCGTCCGCGTGGGCGGCGAAGTGATCGACCTCTCGTCCGTGCCCCCGTCGCTCGATGGCGCCGGCGAGATCTCGGTCGTCCTCGACCGCGTCGTCCTCGCCGCCCCGCAGCGCAGCCGCATCAGCGAGTCGGTCGAAACGGCGCTGCGCGAAGGCAACGGGCGCCTCGAGGTCGAGATCGTAGGCGTCGGTCTTCGCACGTTCACGGAGGACCTGCACTGCCCGACGTGCGCGATCGCGCTCGAGCGTCCCCAACCCCTGCTCTTCTCGTTCAATCACCCGCTGGGTGCGTGCCCGGAGTGCAAGGGCTTCGGTAACGTCCTCAAGTACGACGAGGCCCGCGTCGTGCCCGACCCCACTCGCACGCTCGCCGACGGCGCCGTGGAGCCGTGGACGTATCCGTCGGGCAAGTGGTACCAGCGTCAGCTCGTCAAGTCGGCGAAGCGGCTCGGGCTCGATCTCGACACGCCCTACCAGAAGCTCAGCGAAGACCAGCGGCGACTCGTCTACGACGGCCACGGCAGCTTCCCCGGCATCCAGGGCTTCTTCGAAGAGGTCGAATCGTATCGGTACAAGCTCCACGTGCGGGTCTTCCTCTCGCGTTACCGAAGTCAGTCGCGCTGCCCGACCTGCACCGGCACGCGGCTTCGGCCCGCCGCACTGGCCGTGAAAGTGGCCGCCCTCACCATCTCAGACTTCACCGGGCTCACGATCGAGCAGGCCGCGCGAGTGACCGCAGACCTGCCGCTGACGGCGTGGGAGCTATCGGTCGCTCGCGAGATCCTCAAGCAGCTCAACGCCAAGCTCGCGTTCCTGCTGCGGGTCGGCCTCGGCTATCTCACGCTGGGCCGACAGACCCGGACGCTGTCGGGCGGCGAGGCTCAGCGGATCAACCTGGCCAACCAGCTCGGCTCCCAGCTCGTGGGCACGCTCTACGTCCTCGACGAGCCATCGATCGGCCTGCACGCGCGCGACACGACCCGCCTCGCCGATCTCTGCCACGAGCTCGCCCAGGCCGGGAACACCGTCGTCGTCGTCGAGCACGACCGCGGCTTCATCGAGTCGGCCGATCACGTCGTCGAGCTGGGACCAGGCTCTGGCGAGCGTGGCGGCGAGATCGTCTTCAACGGTCCGCAGAGCGAATTCGTCAAGGCGACGCGCTCGCTGACCGCACGCTACCTCACCGGCCGGGAGACGATCCCGGTGCCCGTCATCCGGAGGACGGCGCGCCGCCACCTCGTGCTGGCGGGCGCCCGCCAGCACAACCTGAAAAACGTGACGTTGCGGGTGCCGTTGGGAACGCTCACGGTCGTCAGCGGTGTCTCCGGCTCGGGCAAGTCGACGCTCGTCCACGACACGCTGTACCGGGCGGTGGCCCGCGCGTTCAAGACCGATTTCGCCTCACCCGGTGAGCACGAGAGCCTCGTCGGCCTCGAGTATCTCAAGGGCATGCGGCTCATCGATCAGGAGCCGATCGGCCGGACCCCCCGCTCGAACCCGGTGACCTACGTGAAGGCCTTCGATGAGATCCGGAAGATTTTCGCCGAGCTGCCGCGGGCGAAGACGCTCGGCCTGTCCGCTGGCTCCTTCTCGTTCAACGTGTCGGGGGGGCGCTGCGAGAAATGTCATGGCGACGGCTTCGAGAAGCTCGAGATGTACTTCTTCGAGGACGTGTACGTCACCTGCCAGGAGTGCGAGGGCCGGCGCTACCGGCCCGACGTGCTCGGCGTGAAGTACCGAGGCCGCACGATCGCCGACGTGCTCGCGATGACCGTGGACGACGCGGTGGACTTCTTCGCCGCCCACGGCACGCTGGCCCGGCGGCTCCGCGTCCTCGGCGACGTCGGCCTCGGCTATCTTCGGCTCGGCCAGCCGGCGACCACGCTCTCCGGCGGCGAGGCCCAGCGCCTCAAGATCGCGGCCGAGCTGGGCGCGCGCGCCACCACCGACATGCTCTACATCCTCGACGAGCCGACGACCGGCCTTCACCTCGACGACGTGAAAAAGCTCCTGGGGGTGCTGAACCGGCTCGTGGACGCGGGCAACACCGTGCTCGTCGTCGAGCACCATCTCGACGTCGTCAAGGCGGCCGACTGGGTCATCGACCTCGGCCCCGAGGGCGGCGATGAGGGTGGTGAGATCATCGCCGAAGGCCCGCCGGAAGCCGTCGCTCAGACCCCCGGCTCGTACACCGGCAAGTTCCTCGCGGAGCTCCTCCCGAAGCTCAACGGCAAGCGCTGAGCCGCCCGGCCACGCCCTGACCGCGGCCCCGACGAAGTGGTAGCATCCCCACCGCCCGGTTCGCGCCTCGCCGGGCCGGGGAGGCCTCAGGTGGCAATCAGCTCGCTTCGTGACAAGTACTGCATCGTGGGCGTCGGCGAGACGGAGTATTCGCGGCACTCCGGTCGGACGACGCGGGCGATGGCAGTCGAGGCCGTCCGGAAGGCGATCCTCGACGCCGGCCTCCGCGCCGCCGACGTCGACGGCATGATGAGCTACCAGAACGGGGACTCCACTCCCGCGAACTGGGTCGCGCCCGATCTCGGCATCCGGCTCAACTTCTACATGGACGTGCTGGGTGGCGGCTCGTCGACGGAGGCGCTGATCGGCCTCGCCATGGGCGCGATCGAGGCCGGCATGTGCCGGACGGTCGCCATCTTCCGCTCGATGAACGGCTACACCGAGTTCCGGATCGGCGGGACCGGAGCTCGGGCCGCCCAGCCCGTGCGCGGGCTCGACCTCGCCCAGGTCCCGTTCGGCATGCGGAGCGCCGGCCAGAACTTCGGGATGACGTTCATGCGGCATATGTACGACTACGGCACGACGTCCGCGCAGGTCGCCCACGTGAAGGCCGCCCACTCCAAGCACGCGTCCCAGAACCCCAAGGCGCTGCTGAAGGACCGCGTGACCGTGCAGGACGTGCTCAACTCGCGCTGGATCGTGAAGCCGCTGCACCTGCTCGACTGCTGCCTGGAAACCGACAACGCGACGTGCGTGATCGTGACCCCAGCCGAGCGAGCCCGTGATCTCCGTCAACACCCCATTCACATCATGGGCGTGGCCGGAAGGGTCAGCAAGCCTCGCACGGATTTCCACTGGGCGCACGGCCCCATCAGTCGTGTCGCCGGCTATTACGCCAAGGACATCGTGTTCGGTCAGGCCGGAATCACGCCCGAGGACGTCGACGTCACCGGTTCGTACGATGCATTTACGTTTACGACAATGCTTCAACTAGAAGAATACGGATTCTGTAAGAAGGGCGAGGGCGGCGATTATGTCAGCAGCGGGATCATCGAGCTGGGCGGCAAGCGCCCCAACAACACGTCGGGTGGCCACCTGTGCGAGGGGTACACCCACGGCATGAACATGGTCATCGAGAACGTCCGGCAGCTTCGGGGCACCGTGGACGATTACTGCCCGAAGGCCGTCGACGGCGTGCACACCTACGACTACGGCCCGCGCAAGTGCCGCCAGGTCAAGGACGTGGAGATCACGATGAACCTCGGCTGGGCCATGCCGCCCACCGGAAGCGCGATGATCCTCAGGAAATAGGAGCGCGCTGATGCCTCAGCCGGCGCAGTACCGTGGGATGGCGCTCGTCATCCCCGACAACGACAGCGAATGGACGGAGTACTTCGCTCACGCCCGCCAGCACCGTCTCATGATGCGCGCGTGCGCGGCGTGCGGGCTCATGCGCTACCCACCCTCGCCCGCCTGTCCCTGGTGCATGGCGCTCGAGTGGACGTGGCGCGAGGTCAGCGGCCGCGGGACGATCCACTCGTACGAAGTGGTCGCCCACGCCATTCAGCCGGGCTTCAAGGATGCGACACCGTACGTGGTCGTCCTGGTCGAGCTCGACGAGCAGCGCGGCGTGCCAACCCCCGACGAGGCGCTGCGCATCATCGGAAATCTCGTCACGGCCGACGGCGCGATGGAGGGCGAGCGCGAAGCTGCGATCGGCCGGCGGGTCCGCGTCGTGTTCCACGACGTCGCCGACCATCTCGCGCTGCCGCAGTTCACGCTGACCGACGAGCCGCCGGTCGGCCGGGTCTGGCGACTGCCCGAGTGACATGAACGTCAGAGGGGCCCGCTGGGCCCCCTCTGGTACCTCCCCGTTGCGCGATCCGCGACGACGCGGGTCGTCTGCCCGGCGGCCGAATTTCAGCGTCGGCGTGTGACGCCCCCTGAAACCCCGCTTCAGAAATATTCGAACGCGCTCCGGTCCATTCGGAGGCGCAGCTCCGCCATGAAGACGAGGTACGGATGGGCGCCGGCCGCGACGAGCGCGTCGCGGTCGCGAGCCAGCATCAGCTTCTGCTCGTGGTCGCCGAGCCCGGCCTCCGTCATCGCGCGCGCCGCGTCCTGTTGAAAGCTCTGGCGGAAGGCGGCATCGGACTTGAGCGCGAAGAGGCAGCGGTTCAGACGGTACGCGGCCGCCGGCGGAAAGCGATAGTGCGCGTCCTCACTCATACCGCTCACACACGCCACTCGACGACCGCGTTTCCGTGGTGCCAGGAGGGCTCGTAGCAGTAGACGTCGGCGGGGCGATCACCCACGGCGCCGAGCAGCGTGATCCAGGTCCGTAGCTCGATGTTCCCTGTCTTGTCCAGCTCCTCCCCGGTGACGGCCGCCAGATCGCTTCCGCGCCCGGCCTGGAGCGTTTCGAGCACGCGACGATCCCAGTCGAAGTCCGGCGACGCGTAGCGGTCGGTCCCGGGATAGTGAGACATCCCGCCGGATGCGATAAGCGCGATGCGCTCGGGGCGCGAGCCCAGAATCTCGCCCAGCGCCCGCCCCCACTCGTAACACCGCCGGGGCGTCGGCTGGGGCGGCAGATACACGTTCACGTGCAGGGGGACGATGGGCGGCGCCGGCTCGGGCATCGTGAAGTGGAGCGGGACGAAGAACGCGTAGTCGAGACGCCGGTCTTGCGTGTACAGCAGATCGAACCCGCGCTCGATCCCCTGCTCGACCACGGCGCGGGCCAGGCTCTCGTGAATCGGAAACCGATACTCGTAGGGTCCGAACGTGCCGGCGCATTCGCGGCCCACGTACACGGCCAGGGCGGGCACGGCATCGAGGAAGAACGCCTCGATGTGATCGCCGGCGATGACGGCCAGCGCATCGGGCTGGAGCGCGGTCAGCCGCGCCTTGACCCGTGCAAAGGCGGCGTGGACGCGGAGGACCAGGTCGCGATCTTCCGTGTCGGGCCGCGCGATGAGCTGGGGCGTGTGCGCCAGCGCAAAGGCGCCGATCAGCATCAGGCGCTGCCCTGGGCCGCCGCGCTCAGTACGGTCTGCGGAATGATGAGACGGGCCGCCATCACCGGCCGCGGTGACGTGCCGATGCGCAGCTCGCCGACGACCGAGAGCAGCATGTACGCCTCGCGCGGATCCAGGCCCGTCCGGGAGACGACGAGCTCGACGGCACCTCGCGAGCAGTCCTCGGTGGCCGCTTCCACCGTGGGCCCGAAGCCGAGCACCTGCACGGTGTCGTCGATTTCGAGGATCGGGCGATCGAGTTGCGTGTGCTTCTGGAGCCCGATGCGCGCCCGCACGGTGGCGTCGCACTCCACGCCGGCGCCGCCGATGATGCCGTCGCTGATCGCGGCGTGGGGATCCGCGAAGAACACGAGCGCGCCGGGCACCAGCACTGGCAGGTGCACGCGGCAGCCGGCTCGCACGTCCTTCTGATCGAAATCGCCTCCGTAGGCGCCGGCGTACGACGGCTTGTATCCGTCCGGCGGCATCGTCGACACGGTGCCGAGATTCGGGGCGAGCGGGATCGGGATGCGTCCCCCGAACCACGCCCGGCCGTCCTTGATCGGACACGAAAGCGCCATCGGGTCGGGGAACTGGGTCCGGAGGACGCCGAAGTCGCGCAGGATGGCCGTCTTGCCCTCGCCGTGCGGGGTGATCTCGAGCAACTCCACCACGACCGCGTCGCCGGGCTCGGCGCCACTGACGCGCAGCGGGCCCGCGATCGGCGCCAGCGGATGGCCGTTGCACGCCGGGGTGAAGGGCGTCGGCACGTAACGGATGTCGGACACGTCCCGCAGGGCGCCCCCGACTTCGAGTGTGAACGCTTCGCCCGGCGCCACCGTGAGCGCCGGCGGCGTGGACGGATTCACGTCGAAGAGATACCAGGTGCGCGCGGTTGTCACGTCGTCACCCTCCGCACCACCTCGTCGTAGACCTTGTCAGCCAGCGCCTGCACTTCCTCCCGCGTCAGCGGTTGGATCGGGTGCGGCACGACCACGGTGCGATACTCGGTCGCGCCGAGCGCGTCGGCCTGGGCACGGGCCGCCCGAATGAACTCCGACGAGATGATCGTCGCCGTGGGAATTCCATGGTCCTCGAAGAACACGCCGTCGTGCACACTGCACGTTGTGCACGACCCTCAGTCGGCGAGTCCCTCCACGAGGACGTCGGTGGCCCCCACGATCTCGCGGCGCAGATCGTCGGGGGCCGGCCGCGCGAACGTCGGCTTCTTCTTCCTCACGATGGCCTTGGGGCGCGCGCGTTCGCGCAACAGCGCCTCCAGGCGATCGAGCAGGTGATCACCCTTCGCCTTGCTGATGTCGAGCAGCGTGACGACCTTGCCGTCGAGTGATGCCGGCCGCGCCGCGGTCTTGCGCGGGACGGCCACGGAGTCGGTGGGGTCGAGATAGTCGTCGCTCATGGGATCTCCTTCGTGGGCTGGCGATCGTTCGCGGCGTGGCGGTCGCTCATGCGTTGGCGATCTTTCGCAGCACGAGCCGGGAGCCGCGAGCAAAGCTCCAGCCGGGTACGATCGCCGAGAAGCGCCCGGCCGTGCCGCCGGCGACCACGATCTTCAGATTGTCGGGCTCGCGGAACTTCGGAATCAGGGTCGTGTCGGTCTCGGGGTGCGGGAACTTGCGTAGCACGTGCTCGGGCAGGCCATCGCCGCCGTCACGTCCGGGCACGAGCTCGCACACGGGACGCTGCAAGCGCTCCCACAGGAAGCGACGGATACGCGGCTTGTCCCAGCCGTCGTCACCGACGATCTGGGCGTGCTCGGGACCGAGGACGACCAGCGTGTCTCCCCAGTGGGTCATCTTGTGGCTCTCGACGACGGCCAGGCTGCCCGCGATCGTGGCGAGGACGTCCGGCGCCGTCCGGCTGCGCTGATCATACACGGTCAGCGGAGCGTCGGCCGCCAGCACGGCCACGGTGCTGTCGTCGGGCGCGAAGCCGTGCTCGACGGCGAGTGACGTCCACGGGCTGACCTCCTCGTGCTCGCCGATGCAGTACGTGTAGCGACCGGGATGCGCCAGGGTGGACATGCTGACGACGCCCGGCCTGGCGCCCCCGAGGTTGACGCACACCAGTCGCACCGCCCGACCGATGGTGGCGTTGGCGCGCCAGCCGGGTCCGAAGACGCCGGCTGCGCAGTTGACGCCGAGCTTCCCGCGGACCGGGCCATTGATCACGACGAGCGGCGTGGGCGCGTTGGTCGTTGCGGAAACGCCATGCAGGTCGAACGCGGGATCGCAGATGGCGTCGACCGCGGCGATGACGACGGGGAGGTACTCGGGGCGGCAGCCGGCCATCACCGCGTTGACGGCGATCTTTTCGACGGTGGCGCGACCGTAGTTGGGAGGGACCTCCGCGACCAGCTCGCTGCCGTCGCGCCCCGACATCTCGACAGCCCGGCTCACCCGTGCCCGCGTGGGCGGGACGACGGGGAGGCCGTCGCTCACGCCGTGATCGAAAAACTCGTCGAGATCGGTGTCTCCGGCCGGCATGGCCGGAGGCTAGCACAGCTCACGCAGGGACGCGCTTGGTGTAGCGCCTTCCCCACCGCATGGCGCGGTAGCGGCACCGGCAGCGGTCGCAGCGGAACGGGTACATATAGATGATGCTGAGCAGCCGCTCGGTGAGTCCCTCGCGGCGCGTACGGCGCACGTCACGGCCGCCACAACTCGGGCACTCCGGAACCCTGGGCATGCTTCGAGATTGCGGCGAAGGGCCCCGCTCACGCAATGAGCCAAACGCACTATCGTTCCGAGGGGACCTCAGAATCGGGCGAGCCGATGCCGATTCAGAGAATATGACACCCGAGATCGCCCGCGACCTCTACGGCCTGACCATCCCCGCGACATCGACCGTGCCGCGGAGTGTCGCTGGCCGAAGTCATCGCTGTCAGGCCTGCGTGCCGCGCCTCGCCCGCTTCCCGTCTCGCGCGCCTAGGACAGCTCCTCGCGTCTGGCCAGGCGAAACGCGAGCGTCGCGAAGCCGGGCCGCTTCATCACGCCTGAGATCGCCGTCGGGGACAGCAGGGTCCCCCTGGATCTCGAGGTTGAACGCCGGGCCGACGTCACCGAACGCCGTCGTCCGCTCGCCGTGGTAGTGAACGACCTTGAGATGGCCGGACAGTGACGTCTTGTCCTGGGGATTCAGCGAGAGGCGCCCCGCATAGTAGTACTGGCCATCGCCTCCGAAGAGGCGGCCCTTTTCCAGGACGACCACGCCGCCGTTCGTCCAACCGCTCACGACCTGAAACTCGGCAGTCCACAGAGCATCAAGAGACACGTCGTTGCCCTCCGATGAGTTACTCCTTGCAGACGCGGAAGTTCGCGTAGTCTCCCTGGGCGCTCGACTTCGTGTCGTCAGAATCGGTGAGCACCGCGATCCCCGCGGCTTTCGGAACGTCCTTCTCGTCGAAATACTTCAAGTAGTCCTCGCGGGCGTTGACACGCTGCTCGACCCACTGCCCCCGCCTGTCCGTCCCGCTGTCGAGCACGCGCACCTGCGTCAGGCCACCGTTCGATTCGAGCCGCGTGCCCACCGGAACCTTCTCGCTCCAGATGTACTTGACCGCCTTGGGGCCCCGAATGCGCGAGTAGGGC
>WNGI01001565.1_pt1 | contig 33126 bp, 31 predicted proteins | sample 5400621 | NCBI WGS metagenome assembly WNGI01 (sample SAMN13153374, study PRJNA577476) | soil metagenome | isolation source: 20 cm soil or saprolite under Garry oak tree replicate 1 | place: USA:California | collected 2016-06-15
CGAGAGGTAATCGAGTTTGCCGGACAGCAAGCTGCCACGACGTCTCGCGCGTCCGACAGTGGAGGAGGCGGTATTTGAGGTGAGGTTCGCGCCCGTCTCGGACTCTGTCGTCAGTCTTCTTCCCGGTATCCTCTTTAGTCAACTGTCGAAGGTGTACACCAAGCACGTTGCGCTCCCTCTTGCGACCGTACCGCAGGCACTAAAGGACCAGCAACCCGAACTCAAGTACGTTCAGCAAATCCGGTTGCTGTCCGAAGGAGTGTTTTCAATTTTCGTTGGTGATCGCGTAGCCGGTGCAGCCACGATTGCGCCATACCCCGGATGGGACGCCTTCCAGACCCGGATACGCGAATTCATCAAGGTCTTGAGAGACAGTAAACTGATTCGGTTCGTTGAACGGGTAGCATTCAAGTACGTCAACATCCTCCCACTACCTCCGGGCCAACAACTCCGCGCCCTTCGAGCTGCGGTGACGGTCGGAGACGAACCCGCACCTGAGGAAGGATTTCGGCTCCGCACGGAGCGCAACGATGCCAACTACAAGCGTATCGTTGAGATCGCCACCAATGCAGTCATCACTGCGACGAATGGTTCGCAGAAGCAAGGTCTACTCGTGACATTGGATGCGGTTCGACCGTTGCCCAAACGAGCGGGGAGCGATCAGCTCACGATCGAATTGGCAACAGCCGTGCACGATGAGGCCAAGAAGCTCTTCTTCAGTCTAATCACACCGGAAATGCGGGATTCCTTGGGCCCTGAATACGAGGCAAGTCGATGACTCCTCCTTTGATGACTGCTTCTACCGGCACCGCTACAGTTCCTACCGTCGAGAGGCATCCCGCGGAGGGTACGGCCCACTCCATATCCGGGTCATTCAACATGCTGGCAATTGTTCTCGCACTTGCTGGCGTACCGACTTACTTGCCGACTCACTCTCGTACGTCGGGTGCGAATATGAGCGTCATCGTACAAGAGTTGGACTTGGCCGGCGCCATCCTCTCCGCGATTTCAGAGTTGCATGATCAACTGTTGGCTAGGGCGCGCGCGTTGCCGACAGAGGCCGCGCGGGTACTGTATTCGAACCTCTGGGATTTGTACGTCGACTGAATGGCCGACCTAGCGGAACTCGCCCGGGTGTACCTTCCGAAATACCTCACACCGAAGCAGAAAGAGGAGTTGTGGGCGGAACTACGAGCCTTCACGACCGGATCGAGTCTTAGCTCGTTCTACTTGGCTCCCGAGGCGGACACCGCGCACGACGTGCTGCAAGGAGATGGCTGGCGCGGGCTAGTTGTCCTTCGGTTTGAGACTGGCGAGCGACGGCCCATCGCGGGACTCGTCTTGTCCAACAGCTGCGATATGTCTCCAGACAACCCGCGTCCTCTCCCAACGAACGTCGTGTTTGCACCACTAGTCGCCCTCGACCGATACGTTGACCTGCTCCGCAGTGCGGGTCAAACGGCGGAGCAGATCACCTCTGTGCTCGACGCCATCCGAAAGCAGGAAGTAACCTCGCTGTTCTATCTACCGGGTATGCCCTACGGTCCTCCCGAGAGTGTCGCGTTCCTGGATGACGTTCATTCCCATCCGGCGGCAGACTTCTTCGGTGCGACGCGGTCGCGGGTCTTCCGACTGAGTATGCCGTTTTTTTGGGTTCTACTGCTGAAGTTGTCGATCCATTTTTGCCGGTTCCAAGAAGAGGTCGCACGGTTCGCGGCGTAGGCTTCCATAGCTCGTCCATACACCGAGGCCAAAAACGTCCCCAACGGACCGCCCGCCAACTTCCTGACAGAACTGTTTATACTTGCTAGGCCAAGGAGTTACGCCAAAGGCGAGACAAGGCCCGACGCGCTCAACGAAACCTGAAAATCCGCGTGTCGGCAGTTCGATTCTGCCCCTGGCCACTCACAACCCTGCCGCGCCGATTGCCGAGCCACGGGACGGGCCGTACCTTCGAACCCATCGGGGCTCCTGCAGCGTTCGTTCGCCTCCTCCTCGGAGGTCCCGTCACTTGTTCTCTTTGGGAGTACACTAATGCGTCGCGCCCTCCGCCTCGCCGCGCTCGTTCTCGCAGGCTACGCGCCCGTCGTCCGGGCGCAAAAGCCCGCTCAGACCCAAGGTGCCGCCATGAAGTGCCGCAGCTGGGAAACCAAAACGATGGCCGGGCCCAAGGACAGCGTCGTGACGACCTCGGTGCTCGAGGCCACGGCGGACGGCAAAGGCTGGACGCTGAAGCTCGCCAACCGCGACGCGATCCCGGTGCGGGTCATTGCCACTGGCGGCGACAGCCTGGTCACGGAGGCTGGCCCCTTTCCGAGCGTTCTGAGACCAGGTCAGACCGTGACGACGCTCCGGACCGTCGCGCACTTCCAGGGGAACACGCTGGCCGGCACCGTAGAGGCGCACTATTCCTCGGGAGATGCATTCCACGGCAAGCTTCAAGGGACGTGCAAGAAGTAAATCAATCGCTCAAGACAGTGATGTCCCCGTGTAGCGCGCGCTCGACACTTGACTCCTGCCGCTCGGAAGGGAATCCTCTCGGCAACGGTGCCAGAGGCGGAACATGGGGCAATCCCCGACGAGCTGCAGTGGGCTCGTCTCCAACGTGATGTAAATCGCGGGCTGCGCCGCGGCGCGTGGTACCGCGTCATTCGGATCACCGACGAGGGAGTCATGCTCGACGTGAACCGAACGCCGGTGACGGTGCCGCGAGCGCTTTTGGAAACCGTCAGTGTGCCACCGCAGCGCTGGTCCGTCGTGCTGCGACCCAACGATGCCGTACGCCTCCCCAGAGACTGGGGTGATCGCTACCTCACCTGTCCCGGCTGTCGGAACCGCGCACCGACGCGCGGGCATCCGCTCACGCTGCGGTGCCCACGGTGCGGAGGAACACGCGACCGCGCGTGGTCGGAGCGAGCATGCCACGTCGTTATTGGTCCACAGGTTGTGTCAAGGCCGCGGCAAATCGTGCGGGGAGCCGCCCGCTTGTTGGCGTCGGCACGTGGTGCGTGCGTGGCCCCAATCTTGATCGTCCTGCCGACGGGGATCCCCCGACACCGCCATCTTAGGGGCTGCATCGTTGGAGTTGCTTGCGAGTCACATCGCCAAGCTGCCCGGAGTCGAGACCCGCGACTACCGCCCGGGCGAGCTGTTGCAGTCCGCCGAACACCTCAGGCAGCGGCACATCTGCGTCGGTAAAGGCGCCGTCGGGCTGCACGTAGCGGTCGGACGCGCGGCCGATGCCATCCTCGAGGTGTTCGGTCCCGGTTGGCTGCTGAGTCCACCGCTGTGGGAGTCCAAGCCGGGCCCGGAGACCAGGCACGCCGCGGCGCTGCTTCCCACGTCGACGCTGGAGCTCGGGGCGGACGCATTCGGCCGGCACCTCGCCGCAGATCCGTCGTTCGCTGCCGCGGTGGCGTCGTGGAACGCGCACCAGTACGCGCTGGCGATGGACCATCTCGCCATGCTGGCGCTGCGCGATCCCTCGCGCCGCGTGCCCGAGACCTTGCTGTTGCTGCTCCAACGGCTGGACGGAGCCACCGGCTCGCCGGCGAGCGCGCGCCTGGACGTGAGTCAACAGTTGATCGCGGCGTTCGCAAACTTGAGTCGCCAGACCACCAACAAACAGCTGCGTCGGCTGGCGCGTGCCGGCTTCGTGGGCCTGGAGCGAGGCGTGGTGTACGTGCGCGAGCCCGAGGGGTTACGAGAGCTGGCTGCGGGCCGCGTGCCCCCCCGGTAGCGCTCGACGGGTGACTGTCGCGCCGCCGACACGCCGTCCCGCGGTGTGCATCTTGTGCAGTTCAGTACCAGAGCCTATGGTTGAGCAGGAAACAGACCGTCTTGACCATCGCGAGCAGCAGAGATACCGCAGCACAAAGCGCGCCCGACGCATTTCGGCAGTGCCTCCGGGAGCGCATCCGGTTGGCGCGCGAGCTGGCGGCGCTGCGGGCCGGTTTCGCCACGGTCGCCGAGCATTACGAGCGCGTCATTCAGACCATGCTGGCGCTCGGCCCGTCGATCGGACTCGACCAGCACGAAATCGGTCATCCGACCGACCCGGAGTGGGGCCCCGCCGCGTTGCTCGTTTACGGCGACGAGCGCTTCTTGAAGCACGAGCAAGCGGTCCTGGACCAACTGCTCCACCGGCTCCCGGCGATGCCGCCAGCACCGCACCCTCCCAGATCCTTTCCCGCAGCGCCCTGAGCCCGGCCGACGGTTGAAGCGAGCCGGGGATCTCGACATAGATTTCCTGCCTCGGTTCGAACCCGGAAGGGACTATCGTCTGGCTCCTCGCGGTGGCGCTGCTCGCCGACACCGCCGACCGCCACAGTTTCATGGTTCCCCTCGCTGCGACGGAGTCTCTGCAGGTCGAGACTTCGGGAGCGGGCCCGCCGGTCGTCCTCATCCCCGGGTTGTTCGGCTCTGAGTTCGGGTTTCGCAAGCTCGTCCCGCTCCTGAACGGCGCCGGGTACCGCACCATCGTGGTCGAGCCGCTCGGCATCGGCTCGTCGGCGCGGCCGCAACGCGCCGACTACTCGCTGACGGCGCAAGCGGACCGGATCGCCGGCGTGCTCGATTCCCTCGGCATCCGCCAGGCGTTCGTGATTGCGCACTCGCTCGGCGGCGCGGAGGGGTTCCGGCTCGCCTACCGTCGCCCCGACCTGGTGCGCGGACTCATCTCGCTCGAAGGCGGGCCGACCGAGGCCGCGATTACGCCCGCGTTCAAGCGGGCGTTGCGGTTCGCCCCTTGGATCAAGCTGTTCGGGGGCATCAAGCTCGTGCGGAAAAAGATCCGCACCATGCTGCTCGCGTCATCCGGCGATTCGACCTGGGTCACGGACGACGTGGTGATCGGCTACACCGCCGGAGCCGCCCGCAGTCTCGACGCGACCCTCAAGGCGTACCTGGCAATGGCGAACGCGCGCGAGCCGGAGAAGCTGTGGCCCCACCTCGGCGACATCCGCTGCCCCGTCCGCCTCGTCGTCGGCGGGGCGCCGCACGAGGGCGACGTGGGGGCGGCCGAGGTGCGGCTGTTGCAGCGCACCGTACGCGCCTTCGCCCTTGACTCCGTGGCGGGAGCGGGTCACTTCCTTTATGAAGAGCAGCCCGAGGCGGTCGTCACCGTCCTCGGCCGGCTGCAGGCGAGTGCGGCCCGGCGGCTGTGACCTCGCTGTAGGCCGCCGGGTCATGCTTTGGGACCATTACCGTCCACCTTCGCTTACGGGAACCGGATGCGCGTCGCGCTAGTCGCCGAGGACTACTATCCGCAGCTAGGGGGTGTGCCCGAGCACGTGCACAACCTCGCGCTGCAGCTCAACGGCTGGGGGCACACCGCCACCGTGATCAGCTCCCACATGGGCAGCTACCCGGACGCGGCTTTCGTCCGCCGCGTGGGGACGAGCCGCGTCATCTACTCGAACGGCGGCGTCTCCCGGATCACGACCGGCTTTGGGCTTCGGCGTGAGCTCGAAGCCCTGTTCCGCGAAGGCCGCTACGACATCGTGCACGTGCACGGTGGCCTCGCTCCGACGTTCGGGCTGGCGGCACCGATCGCCGCCTGGTCGGTCGGCATCCCGGTGGTCGCTACGTTCCACTCGTGGTTCGCGCGCTCGCTCGCCTGTCGCGTGTTTCGGCGCCCGCTCCAAAGGATTCTCGACCGGCACGCCGCGACGATCGCGGTGAGCGAGCCCGTGGTAGACGCGAATTCGCGCTACTTCCGGGCCGACTGGGAGATCATCCCGAACGGCGTGGACCTGGAGTTCTTCCGGCCCAACGGGCGAGCCCCCACGGACGCCCTCACGGACGGCCCGCGGCTGCTGTTCCTCGGCCGTATCGAGCCGCGCAACGGTCTCGGCACCGCACTCGCGGCACTCCCGCGTATCCTGGCGCGCTACCCGAACGCGGTGCTCACCGTGGCGGGGGACGGCCCGTGGCGCGGCTACTACGAGCGGCGGGCGCGGTGGCTCGGCGCGAGCGTGCGCTTCGTCGGGCAGGTGTTCGAGGAGCGCCCGGAATACTACGCCTCGGCGGACCTGTATCTCTGTCCCACGACCATCGCCTCGTTCGGCGTCACGTTGCTCGAAGCGATGGCGTGCGGCACGCCGATGATCGTGTCGGACAACCTCGGGTTCCGCTCGGTGATCGACGGCGGCGCCGAGGCGGTGATGGTGCCGAAGGACGATCCGGTGGCGTGGGCCGACACGACGCTCGCGCTGATCGCGGATCCCGAGCGGCGCCGGGCGATGGGGGAGGCGGGGCTCGCGAAGGCGGCGCGGTTCGCATGGCCGCGCATCGCGCGGCGCGAGTTGGCGGTGTACGAGCGCGTGCTCGGTGCCCCGCCGAGCGAGCCACGCTACGTGCGCGTGGCCGCGCCGTCCGCCATCGCGTCTTCGAGCCGCTGACCGGCGTCTCGCGTCACGTCCCCGCGGGGTTCATCACGCGGCCCAGGAAGAGAATCGTCCCGGAGAGCCGCTCGCGAATCGCAAAGACGAACGGCCGGTCCACCACGACCGACGGCGGCAGGCTCACGATGCCGATCCCGACCGCCGTCGCCGCCGCGGCCTCCGTGCCCTCCTCGTTCACGTCCACGAACGCTTTGTGCCGCACGTCCGTGATGCACAACTGCCCGGTCGGATTCATCCGCGCGAAGTCGCCGTGCCCGGAGTCGCAGAACGCGGACGGCATCCCGAGAGCTTTGAGGGCGGCGTTCATGGTGAGCGCATACGCGAGCGTGAACTTGGGCAGGTGGACCTCGAGCGCCGCCGAGTCGAGCGCCGCCGTCCAGCGATTCCAGCGCTCCTCGGTCAACCCCGCAACGAGCGAGTCGATCCCGCCCGGCTGGTGGGGCAGCGCGATCGTCATCGTGAACGCCCCGGCGCTGTAGGGCAGATCGAGGACGGTGACGTCGCCGTCGTGCAGCAATCCGATCGTCACCGTACGGCCGTGCGTCATCATCGGCACGCTCGTCTGCGCCCCGTTGGCGAGCGTGAACGGGCCCGGCTTGGTGCGGGCCGGGTCGAACTGAATCGTCCAATCGCCCTTGAAATAAATGGCATTGATGAGGTAGGCGACCACGTCGTCGGGCACCGGATCCGGCACGATCGCGGGGATCTTGCCGCGGGTCTGGTCGCTGACCCAGCCGTTGATCGTCGGAGCCGCAGCGGGGCTCGCGAAATCGAGGCTCTGGACCCGAGCGTCAAAGTACGTGCGCGCGGCGGCGAGGTACTCGGGCGTCAGGGTCAAGCTCGGCCGATACCACACGGAATTAGCGAGGGTAAACGCGACCCCTGGGTCGAGCCCACGCAGCAGCGCGATCAGGCTGCGATAAGACTGGTTCACGTCGTCGAGCGTCATCCCCGTGAGCTCGAGCGCGCGCTGCATCTCGGCCTGCGTGCTGCCGGCCGCCCCGTCGTACGCCATGCCGAGCGCCATCGCTGCGCTGAGCGGTGAGATGAAGAGGTTCGAATCGGGGCTCGCCTGCCGTGCGATCTCGCGGAACAGCTTGAAGGCGAAGCGGTTGTCCGCGCCGATGAGGCCGCTCTCTCCCGCGCCGAGCGCGCGCGGCAGGCTGGTGATGGGACGTGGGGCGGTAATCGGGGCCTCGCGGCAACCGGCGCCGAGCACCCCCAGGGCCACCGCCAGCAATGGACCGACATGAGCTCTCATGCTCCCTCCCGAGACGGTTAGCACGACTTACCCTACATTACCCCGGCGACACCCCCGCGAGGTCACAATGCACGTCGCGCCCGCTGCCATCGCCCGCTGTTGCATCATCACCACGCGGGGTATCAGGGTGCCGCCGGCGGTGGTTTCTGACCTCCTTGCGAAGTTCGCGAATCGCGCACAAGCTAGCCCCCTACTCCGTTCCTGGCGGAATCGTGATCAAGCACTGCTGGGTGGTTTTGCTCGCACTTTCGTTCGTAGCGGTGGCAGCGGACGCGCGGCCTCCATGGCTGGCTGTGCGAACCATCTCCGGACGGGTCACGAGCTCACTGACCGGAGATCCGGTGGTGGGAGCCTCGGTGTCGGTTGTGGGAACGCAGATCACGGCGGAAACGAGCGACAAGGGCGAGTTCTCACTGTCCGCTCCGGATGGGGCGATCACGTTGCTGTTCCGGAGTGTCGGCTACAAGCGCCGCACCGTGGCGGTTGGCGCGGATCAGAACACGGTGGACATCAAGCTCGAGCCCGACGTCTTCAACCTCGAGGCCGTCGTGATCACAGGGCAGGCGACGAGCGTCGAGAAGCGCTTTGCGCCGAACGCCGTTGCGACCGTTGGGGCGGGCGACCTGAGCCGCGTCCCCGTTCCCAGCGTCGAGACCGCGATCCAGGGCAAAGTGCCCGGCGCCGTGATCCAGCAGAATTCCGGTGCTCCTGGCGGCGGGATCCAGGTGAAGCTGCGCGGTGTGTCGACGCTCAACGGGCTCTCCTCCCCGTTGTACGTGGTCGACGGCGTCATCATGAGCGACGTGGCGATTACCAATAACCAGCAAGTCGTGACGCTGTCGAACTCGGGCTCCAACCCTTCGCCCCTCCAACAGAACCAGGTGAACCGCATCGCCGACTTGAACCCCTACGACATCGACAACGTTGAGGTCCTGAAGGGCGGGTCGGCCGCGGCGATCTACGGGTCGAAGGCGGCGAACGGGGTCGTGGTGATCACGACCAAACGCGGCCAGTTGGGTGTGCCTCACTACACGGTGACCCAACGCTTCGGCTTTTCCGAGCTCTCGCACGAGCTCGGCTCGCGTGCGTTCCGAGACTCGGCGGACGCAGTCACGGTGTTCGCCGACTCGGCGCGGGCAGGCCAAATCTGTAGCGGCGGCTGCCCCTTTTTCGACCACGAGCAGGAACTCGGCGGTCGGAAGGATCTCAGCTACGAGAGCGCCGTGGACGTGGGCGGGGGGAGCGAGAACACGCGCTACTATTTCTCAGGCCTCACCTCCAAGGACGCCGGGATCATCCAGAACACGGGCTACTGGAAGCAGTCGATTCGGGCGAACCTCGACCAGCGTCTCAGCGGCCGGCTCAACGTGACCCTCAACACGAACTTCGTCCACACGCTGGCGCGCCGTGGGCTCACCAACAACGACAACGCATTCGTGAGCTACTACATGGCGCTGGGGTTCACCCCGAGCTTCATAGACCTCGGGCCGGTGAACGGCATTTATCGCACCAACCCCGCCGTGGGGAGTAACCCCCTGCAGACTGCAGCGCTCATGAATCCCAACGACGAGGATGTGGATCGCTTCGTCGGCTCCGTGAAGGCGTCGTTCGACATCGTGACGCGTCCGGAGCACCATCTCCAGTTCGTCGGGGTGGGCGGGGTCGACCGGTTCTCGCAACAGGACGCGCTGCTGTTCCCGCCCGAGCTGCAGTTCGAGCAAACGAGCGGCCAGCCGGGGGTGTCCCTGCTCACGAACGCGGACAACCACAACGCCAACTGGAACACGAACCTTGTGTACTCGTACCGCCCGGCCTCCGGTGCGCTGGTGGCCACGACCTCGGCCGGGTTGCAATACGAGGACCGTGAGCTGGGCGTCACGCCGATCGTCAGCCGCAATCTCATCGCCGGCCAACAGAACGTGAACGCCGGCACCAGCATCAACGTCTCACAGCGTCGCGAACGTGCGAAGGATTACGGCTTTTACGGGCAACAGGAAGTCCTCACGCTGCAGGGGCGGCTGTTCCTGTCGGCGGGCTTCCGCGCCGACCGGAGCAGCAACAACGGCGATCCGGACCACTACTTCGTGTATCCCAAAGCGGCCGCCTCGTACCGCCCGCCCTCCGGCGTCGGCCCCTTTGGGGACTTCAAGGTACGCCTCGCCTGGGGACAGTCGGGCAATCAGCCGCTCTACGGGATGAAGTTTGCCGAGCTCGACGCCACGCAGAACATCGGCGGCCTGCCCGGTTTGGTGGTCCCGGGCGCGGTGGGCGATGCGACAATCAAGCCCGAGCGCCAGACGGAGATCGAAGGCGGCATCGACGCCACACTGGCCAACGGGCGCGCGACCTTCGAGGCGACCCTCTACCAGAAGAGCGTCAGCGATCTCTTGCTGCTGCGGACGCTCGCGCCGTCGACCGGTTTTCGCAGCCAGTTCTTCAACGGTGGCAAGCTGCGCGATCGCGGCATCGAGCTGGCGGTCGGTGTGATCCCCGTCCAGCGCCCCGACGTTTCGTGGCTGCTGCGCACGGTCTTCTTCTCGAACTCGAGCCGGATCGTGGAACTACCGGTGCCGGCATTCGCCTTGACCAGCCCTTCGGGCGGCTTCGGGACGAACCTGGGTCAGTTCCTGATTCAGGAAGGCCAGTCGACGACGCAGATCTGGGGAAACGTGCCCGACGCTTCGACGCTCGGCTTCCACGCGGAGCGGATCGGCGACGCGAACCCAAACTTTCTCTGGTCCTTCGTGAATGACCTGACGGTGAAGCGCTTCAACCTGCATGCGCTGGCCGAGTGGCAACATGGCGGGGACCTGATCAACCTGACCAAGTTGATCTGGGACTTTGGTGGTACGACGATCGACTGCCCGACGGCTTGCAACCAGCGGTTGGCCGGATTCGGAAAAGACACACGTGCGTGGCTCGAAAGCGCCACCTATTTCAAGCTCCGTGAGTTGACCCTGAGCTATACGCTGCCGACGGGCGTGTTCGAGTGGACGGGGGCGCGCGACGCACGCGCCAGCATCAGCGGGCGCAACCTGATCGTAGTTACGGGCAGCAACTACACCGGGATGGACCCGGAGGTGAGCAACTTCGGGATCCAGCCGGTGGCCCGGAACATCGAGGTCGCGCAGTACCCGCGCAGCCGCAGCTTCTGGTTCACCCTCAGCGTGGGGTTCTGACCATGACCCGGCCAGCGCATTTGACTGGAGCCGCCGCCGCATCGCTCCTCGTGGGTACGCTACTCTCGTCGGCATGCATGGACTTGAACGTCCCGGACTTGAACAATCCGGCGATCGGGGATCTGCAAGCGAACCCGACGCGCGGCGGAGTCGTCACGGCCACACAGGGTCTGCTCATCGGGGCGCGGGCCAACATCGCCCCCTTCAACGGATACATTGCCGAGCTCGGCGTGCTGGGGCGCGAGTCCTACGTGTGGAACGCCGGCGACCCGCGGTTCATCACCGAGCTGCTCCGCGGACCCCTGGATGGCGGCAGCCCCCGGTTCGGCGGCAACCTCTGGTACGATCGTCTCGCGAACATTCGCAACGCCGGCATCGTGCTCAAGGCGCTCGCCGTCCTGGGCCCGACCCCGCCCGTCGGCATGACCACGACCGAAAAGGCGGCCACGAGTGGCTTCGTAAAGACGATCGAGGCCCTCGATTTCCTGCTTCTCATCGACACGCGCGACACGCTCGGCGCGCCGGTAGATGTGAACCAGGACGTCGGCGCACCGCTGGCGCCGTTCGTCAAGCGCGACTCGGTGTTCGGGTTTATCGTCGGATTGCTCGATTCGGCCGACGTGGCCTTGGCCGCGGGCGGCACGTCGTTCCCGTTCGGCCTCCCCGCTGGGTTCAGCGGGTTCGCGACCCCGGCGAAGTTCATCCAGTTCAACCGCGCGCTCAAAGCGCGCGTGGAGGCGTATCGGGCCACGCTCCTGGCCTGCGGCGCCCCCTGCTGGACCCGCTCCAGGTCGGCGCTCGATTCATCCTTCTTGAGTGTGGTTGCCGATACCGCGCTGCGGGACGCCGTGGATTCCGTCGGGACGGCCGCCATGTTGGCGGGCGGTGCCTATTACGACTTCGGTACCGGGTCGGGCGACCTGACGCACGGACTATTCGACCCGACCGGGCTGAACGAGCGCGGGCATCCCTCGCTCCGCACCCAGGCCGAGACTCAGGCGAACGGGCAGCGCGACCGGCGGTTCCTGAACAAGATCGTGTCCGTCCCGCTGCTTGCGCGACCGTTCAATCACACTGCGGACATGGCGTTCACCATCTACGGCAGCGTGGTCGCGCCGGTCCCGATCATCCGAAAAGAGGAGCTCATTCTGCTGCGTGCCGAAGCCGAGCTGGGGCTCGGAAACGCGCCGGCCGCGGCGGCGCTCATCAACTACATTCGGGTCAATTCGGGACGCCTGCCGCCGCGAGCGGGCCTGGGCGCCTTGCCGACCGACACGATCATCAATGAGATCCTCAAGCAACGGGTCTATTCCTTGCTCTTCGAGGGTGGACACCGGTGGATTGATGCTCGCCGGTACGGCCGACTGTACCCGAGCGCCGTGAGTCCAGGGCTGCCCAACCCCGTGGTGGGGGACAGTGTGTTCACGGTCATGCCGATCCCGACGGACGAGTGCAGTGCGCGGGGCCTGCCCGCCAACTGCCACCCCCTGACCCCGTAGGGACGGACGTCCGGGCGTCGGTTTTTCTTGCGCCGCCCCCACTTGCTTGACGCCCACCCCACCCCGCGGTATATCGGGCGGCGTGCGGATTCGTGGCCGCCGTTACCCCTCGGAACATGAAGGAGAGCCTATGCGACGCCTCGTCGGTGTCATCGCCTCCGTGGTTCTCGCGTTGTTCGCGACCTCCGGTCGGCTCGCCGCTCAAGGCGGAACGGTCCGCGGCCGCGTGGCCGACACGACCGGCGCGCCGCTGGCGCGCGTGAGCGTCAGCATCGAGGCGATCGGGGCGCGCGCCACCACCAACGAGAGGGGCGAGTACGAGATCCGCGGTGTGCCGGCCGGCACGCACTCGGTGCGCGCGCGGCTGCTCGGCTACGTGCCGCAGATCGTGCGCGTCACGGTGAGCGAGACGCAGCCCGCGCGCCAGGACTTCGCGCTGCACACGCAGCCGATCGGGCTCGCGCCGGTGGACGTCGTGGTCGGCTCCCGCGCGCGGCACGCGGCCTCGGACGAGCTGGCCGTGCCGGTGGACGTGTTCACGTCCGAGCAAATGCAGCAGCAAGGGACGACGGAGATGAGCCAGGTGCTCCAGGCGCTCGCCCCGTCGGTGAATTTCCCCCACCAGAGCGTCACCGACGCGGGCGACATCGGGCGACCGTTCACCCTGCGGGGCCTCTCCCCCGACCAGACGCTCGTGCTGTTGAACGGCTGGCGCCGCCACCAGACCGCCCTGGTGAACAACTTCACCTACGGCATGGGGGCCGGCTCGAGCGGCGTGGACCTGAACACCATCCCGCAGAGCGCCATCGATCGGATGGAAGTGTTGCGGGACGGCGCGTCGGCCCAGTACGGCTCCGACGCCATTGCGGGCGTCGTGAACCTGGTGATGAAAGAGGGCCCGTTCACACCCTACGTGAACGTCGACGCGGGCCGCTACGCCACCGCCAACTACTCAGGCGACGGCACCACGACCGATGTCAACGGCGGGTGGGGGGTGAAGCTCGGTCGCGGCTCGCTCTCGCTGTTCGGTGAGTTTCTGGACCGCGAGCCCACGAACCGGGCGTGGGCCGATCCGGGCGACAACAGCGTGAACGGCCTCACGGACTCGGTCAACAGCCAGGGCCAAGTCGTGATCAAGCGAAACCCGGTCCCGCAGCCGAGCAGCCATTGGGGCGACGGGCTCGAGAAGGATATCATGACTTTGGGAAACTTCCGCTTGCCGCTCAACGACGCGCGCACCAGCGAATTCTACGCGTTCGGCGGATACAGCTTCCGCCACGGTACCGGGAACGCCTATCGGCGCTACGGGAATAACGAGCGCAACTGGCCGGCGATTTACCCGCTGGGCTTCCTCCCCGAGTTCTCTCCCCACGTCACGGACTACTCGGCCGCTGGCGGCTGGCGCGGAGCAGCCGGCGGCTGGTCGGTGGACCTGGGCGCGAGCTTCGGCCACAACCACTTCAAGTACGACCTCACGAACACCCTCAACACGTCGCTCGGCCCGTGCCTCGATCCCGCCGCCCCCTGCGCGCCCGGGCCGGATGGCGTCCTCGGCAATGCCGACGATCCCGGAATTCCGAACCAAACCTCTTTCTACGCCGGGCGGCTGCTGCGCGAGGAGCTCATGCGGCGTTCCGCCGTGAGCGATACAGGATCGAAGCCGGAGAGCGGGCCTCGTACATCGACGGCGGAGACACCACCCAGGCGGGAACCAAGGCCGTCGCCGGTTCGCAAGGCTTCCCAGGGTTCGCGCCTTCCGACGTGTCCGACAACCACCGCACCAATTTCGGCGCGTACCTGGATGCGGAGACCGAGCTCTCCGCGAGAGTCCTGGCGGACGTGGCGGGACGGTTCGAGCACTACAGCGACTTCGGCTCCCGCATGACGGGTAAGCTGGCGTTGCGCTATCAGCCGTCCAGGCAGCTCACGCTGCGCGGCGCGGCGAGCACGGGGTTTCGCGCCCCCGGAATCAGCCAGGAATTCTTCAGCAAGGTGGTCACCAACGTGATCGCCGGCGTTCCCGTGCAGGTCGGCATCTTCCCGGTGAATACGCACGCCGCCCGTGTGCTCGGCGCGAAGCCGCTGCGCGACGAGACCTCGGTGAACCTGAGTGGCGGGTTCGCGTACTCGCCGACGGGTAACGTGACCTTCACGGCCGATTACTTCTACATCAAGATCGACCACCGCATCATGCTCAGCGCGACCTTCCTCCAGGACAGCACCGTCAGGATCTTGGTGGACAGCGGCGTCACCGGCGTGGGGGCCGTGCAGTACTTCACGAATGGCCTGAACACCCGCACCCAGGGCGTGGACGTCACGGCCAACCTGCGCGTTCCCGAGGTCGGGGGTGGCACGCTCGATTGGACGGCGGGCGTCAACTGGACGAAAAACAAGATCACGAGCGTGGATTCCCTGCCTCCGATCTTCAAGGGCACGGGTGAAACCGGCCTGATCGATTCGGTCACCTGGATCGGGATCACGGAGGAGCGGCCCGACTGGCGCGGCACGTTGACCGGTCAGTATTCCGTGAGCCGGTTCCATGCGCTGGCCCGCGCGTCCTATTTCGGCAAGTTCTCCTCAGCACAACCGGGCTACTGCGACCGGTGCCGCGACAGTTACGGGGGCAAGACGCTGGTCGACGCGGAAATGGGCTATCGCTTCAATGGGGTGGACCTCTCGGTCGGCGTCCGCAACATTTTCGACACCTATCCCGACCAGCCGAAGTCACTTGCTTTGGTCGACCCCTCGGACCCGAGTCAGGGTACGGCCAAAGACTGGAACAACAACTATGGGGTGTTCCCCTGGGCGGCGGCCTCGCCGTTCGGGTACAACGGGCGCTACCTCTACACGCGGGCGTCGATTCCCTTGAGTCGGTAGGACGGCACCAGCAGAAAGGACACGGGCGGCAGGACGTCGATCCTGCCGCCCGTGCTGCGCCTACATCTCCTTATAAAGGTAGGCCCCGATCGGCCCCGCGAGGGCGTACTGTACCAGCGCCACGATGGTGCCCGTCATGTACATACGCTGGGGGTACAGCCCCATCGGTGCCTCCCCCAGGTTGTGCAGCAGAATGATGAAGAACCACACCGCGACCCCCGCGATCACGCCGGTCTTGGGGCCCGCGCCGAAGCGAGGGCGGATCGCCGCATACACCCACAACAGGCCGATCCCATAGATGAAGTCCAGGAAGATGAACCACGGGACCAGCGCGTTGATGGCTTGTGGCTGCTTGCCGAGCGCCTGCATCGCCGCGGCCATGTCGTTCTTCATCACGACCCCGTAGTACACGTAGTCGAACACGTTCAGTACCACGCCCGCCAACAGCCCGCCCCCGATGACACGACCCCAGTTGATCTTGCCCATTGCACACCTCGCGGAGGGAGAAATGGGACCCGCACGCCGGTTCGAGAGTAGGGGACGGCGGGCGGGGCGTCAAGCAAGCACGCTGTGCCCCCCCGGCCTAGGGGACGAGCAGGACGCCGACCATTCCCCCCAGCCCGTCGGGCACGGTGGCGACCCCGTTGGGCACGACCCAGTCGGTGCCGTCCACGAGGAGGTTGAAGTGGTACAGGCCACGCTTCAAGGCGAGCGTTCCCTCCCACAGGCTCGCCCCCAGGGAGCGCAGCAGCACCGGCTGCCACTGGTTCCAGTCTCCCGCGATCGCGACGGCACGCACGCTGTCGAAGCGGAACCGCACCACCAGGCTGTCGCCGTTGGACTCGGGGATGAGGGGCGACCAGGTGGGAAGCTTGGGATCAGGCGGGCGCGCGTGGGGCGTGGCGTGCACCCGCACGCCGACCGTCACGAAGCCGGCGCGCGGGAGCCCCTGGTAGGGATCCGATAGGTAGCTTCCTCCGCCCAGCTCGACCGACACGCTCGGCCGCAGGAAAAACTGCACGAATGCGCTGCCGGCGCCCTTCGAGCCGTAGCTGCCCGAGATTCGCACTGTCGTCGAGAGGGATGCGATTACCGGCCCACGCTCGAGCACTACACCGGCACTCGCGTCGGTGAACCAAGCGTCCAGGAAACGCGTCGGCTCGACGCTAAGCTGCCAGTCGGTGCGCCCCGGCCCCCCGCCGCCACCGGGGCGCCACCAAGCGCGAGCGCGGGTGTGCAGCGCTGCGACCGGCCCCTGGTTTGCGATCCATCCGCTGGAGGGCCCGGCACCGAGGCCGAACCCCCACCCAGGTCGGGACCACAGCAGCTCGCCGAGGCCGTGGGCGGCCGTGGTCCAGCCGCCGTCCGTCCGGCTCGTGCCTGCGAGAATGCCTTCCGCTCCGACGCGCCAGGCGCCGACGAGCGGGGGCGACGTCACCCAGAGGTCACCCCGACCCTGGCTCGACCAGACCCCGTCGGGGAGTGAGGCGAAGGAGCCCGAGGCGTCGGCCGCCACGGTGGCCGATCCGTATTGCAGCCCGGGGGAGAACGACGCGGAGCTGAAGCTGGTGCCGCCGCTGTAACGCACCGTCCCGGCGCCGACGCCGAACGACGCCCGCGCCTGACCGCCCGCGGGCCCCACGCCGAGGCCGGCGGCAAGCACGATCAGCAAGGGCCATCTCACCGGGACAAACCTAGCCCGCGGCGGTGGCGCGAGGGAGCGGGGTCGATGTCAAGACGAGTAGGGGCGCAGCGTGCGCCGCGCCCCTACATCACTTCAATTCCCGGTGTCCCGTCCGACCCCTTACGGTCGGTGACTGCCGGATTGGCCGGGGCTTGCGGGCTTCCGCGGCGGCTGCGCGGGTACGGCTTTGAACGGGGGACTGCCGCTTGGCGGAGCGACTGGTTTCACGCCTCCGCCCACCCGTCCGACCGGTGGAACCGCGACCCAGTCCGGCCGGTGAGCGAGCCCTCCTGCCACCTCGCCCCGCCGATGCGTAGCCCGGTGCTGGGCCCCCTGGGAGTGCGCCGTAGCCATGGCCCTCCCCTGCGGTGACGCGTGGGCGTTGGGAATCGTGGGCGTCTGGGCGGCCAACATGCTCGGCAACAAAACGGCGGCCGCGAGCCCGAGAACCTTGCGAATCATAAAGCTCCTCCATCCGCACGTTGGGGGGGCAGGCTGCCGACCCCCATTGGGTCCGAACTTCCTCGCCCTGAAGAGGGCGGCCGGGAGCCCCAGGTAACGCCCTGGCCAGAAGTCACAGCGGGACCGTGCGTTACCGCCGTCTCACAGGGCGACTCTTTAGGCTGGAGCCGGTTGCCGCGGCCCCAGCGGACGTCTAGCATCCTCTGCGTACTCTGGCGGCCGAGGTGCTCGGTTGGGGCAGCGGGAACAGGCGACGGACGGAGAAGTCGTGGGCGCCGTGCTGGCGGGGGACGTGGAGCAGTACGCGGTGCTGGTGCACCGCTACCGCGACCGCTATGCGCGATTTGCCGCCCGGATGCTCGGCTCGCTCGACGCAGCCGAGGATGCGGTCCAAGATGCCTTCGTGCGGGCCTTCGATCAGCTGGCGCAGTGCCGCGAACCCGCCAAGTTTGCGGGATGGCTGTTTCTGATTCTGCGGAACCGCTGCTTCGCCGAGCAGCGTCGTCGGACCCGGGAGGGGCGGCCGCTCGAGGTGATGGACGAAGCGATCGCCGGGCCCGATCGGCCCGACGGGAATGTGGAGCAGATGGAGCAGGCGCACGCGCTCGAACGGGCGCTGGTTGGCCTGACGCCGGAGCAGCGTGAGGTGTTCGTGCTGAAGCACGTGGAAGGGCTGGCGTACGAAGAGATCGCGGGGATGACGGGCGCCACCGTCGCCTCGCTCAAGATGCGCATGCATCGGGCGTATGACCGGTTGCGCGAGCTGTTGAAGGAGCACTCATGACCGAGACATTTCATTCATTGGTCAAGCGGTTGCTGGACGGTGAGCTGTCGCTCAGCGATCTGCCCCCCGAGCTGCGCGGCGAGGGTGCGGAGGCGCTGCGCCTGCTCGGCGCGGTGGATCGGGCACCGGTGGCGCTCTCGGCCGAGTTCGAGACTCGTGTGATGGCCGAGGTGCGGCGGCGCGCGCGCTCGCCGATCCGGCGCGTCTGGCGCGGGCTGGTGGAGCCGCGGGACATCGAGCTGCGGTTGCGGGTGCGACCCTGGGTCGTCTGGGGCGCCGCGCTCGCCGCCGCAGCGGCCGTCGCCTTGCTCCTCACCCGGCCGCCCCAAGCGTCGGAAGGCGCGCGGCCGATGCGCGTCGCCGCCGGTGACAGCGTGTACGTCCGGTTCGTGCTGTACGCCCCGACCGCGCGGCGGGTGGCGGTCGCCGGAACCTTCAACCAGTGGGATCAGAACGCGTCCCCGCTGGCGCGCGTGGGAGCGGGGGGCGTCTGGACGATCACGCTCGCGCTGCCCCAGGGGCACCACCAGTACGCCTTCGTCGTGGACGGGGCGCGGTGGGTTCCCGACCCCGCCGCGCCCGGCGTCGACGACGGCTTCGGGCGCCGCAACAGCATGGTTGCCGTGACCGCTCGCGGAGCGCGGATCCTGTGAAGCAAGTGGTGGTCGCGCTCGCGCTGACGGCGCTGGTAGCGCTGCCGCTCGCCGCGCAGGCGCCGGACGTGGCGGCGCGACTAACCGGCCGGGTGCCACCGGAGGTGGTGAGCGCCGTCGCCGGGATCGCGGCGTCGGCCGCCGGCCGGGGCCTCCCGGTTGAGCCGCTCGTGCAGAAGGCGATCGAAGGCGGCGCGAAGGGGAAGCCGGCGGACCGCGTGATCGCGGCGGTGCGGGCCCTGTCCGACCAGCTCGCCGCCGCGGCGGATGCGCTGCGTTCGGAGGGGGGCCGCGTGGACGCGGACGTGGTGGAGGGCGGGGCCTACGCGCTCGGGGCCGGACTCGGCGTCAAGCAGGTCCAGCAGCTGGCGCGTGCGAGCCACCCGCCTTACGACGCGGCGTTGACGTTGCGCGTGGCGGCGACGCTGGCGGCGCTCGGAGTCCCCCCGAAGAACACGGTCGACCTGCTCGAGGGCGTGATCAGTGCCGGGCGCTCGCCCAGCGAGCTCCTCGATCTTCCCAGCGAGGTCCAGGCGGGAGTCGCTCAAGGCGCGACACCGGCTCAGGCGGCGCAGGGACTGGGCCGCGGCGCGGCGCACGCACCGCCCGGACAACCCGGGCGGCCGCCGGGCTGGGCCCCGCCCGGGCAACAGAAGCCCCCGAACCCCCACAAACCCTGAAGCTCCGCGCCGGGTCGATCGAGTCGACCCGGCGCGCTCGTTTTCCGCTTGGCTCGCGGGTAGATTCCTGTTCTTATGCCCATCGCCCACAATCTCGGCTTCCCACCCCTTGGTCCGAATCGCGAGCTGAAGCGCGCCACCGAGGGATACTGGAACGGCAAAGTCTCCCGCGCGAACTTGCTTTCGACCGGCGCCGGCTTGCGCGCCGCGCACTGGCGGCTGCAGCGCGACGCCGGCCTCGATCTCATTCCGTCGAACGATTTCTCGTACTACGACCGGGTGCTCGACACGTGCGCGATGGTGGGCGCCGTGCCCACGCGGTATGGGTGGTCGGGTGGTCCGGTCGACCTCGACACGTACTTCGCGATGGCGCGGGGCGTGCAGGCCGGCGGGCGTGACGTCACCGCCATGGAAATGACGAAGTGGTTCGACACGAACTACCACTACATCGTCCCCGAGTTCGATCGAGGGCAGACCTTCCGTCTCGCCTCGCCCAAGCCGGTCGACGAATTCCAGGAGGCGAAGGCGCTCGGGTTTCACACCAAACCCGTGCTGATCGGTCCGGTCACGTTTGTGCTGCTCGGGAAGAGCCGGGCGGCGGCGTTCGATCGTCTGGAGCTGCTCGACGCGCTGCTGCCGGTGTACGGCGAGGTCCTGGCGCGGCTCGCCGCGGCCGGAGCCACGTGGGTCCAGCTCGACGAGCCGTCCCTCGCGCTCGACCGCGCGCCGCAGGAGCTCGCGGCGTACGGCCGGGCGTATCGCTTCCTCGCCGAGCGCGCACCGCAGCTCAAGCTCCTCGTCGCGACCTATTTCGCGGGGCTCGAGGACGGCTTGGCGACGGCGCGGGAGCTGCCGGTGGCGGGTTTGCACGTCGATCTTGTGCGGGCGCCGCAGCAGCTCGATCAGCTGCTCACGGCGTGGCCCAAAGGTCGGGTGCTGTCGCTGGGCGTGATCGACGGTCGCAACGTGTGGCGCGCCGATCTCGCGGCGGCGCTCGGATTGGTCGAGCGCGCGCGCGAGCGGATCGGCCCCGACGAGCTCTGGGTGGCGCCGTCGTGCTCGCTGCTGCACGTGCCGGTCGATCTCGAGCTCGAGCGCCGGCTCGACCCGGACTTGAAGGGGTGGCTCGCGTTTGCGAAGCAGAAGCTCGCCGAGGTCGTCACACTGACGCGCGCGGTGCGCGACGGTCGCCAGGCGGTGGCCGCAGAGCTCGAGGCGAACGCGCGGGCGATCGCCGCCCGCCGCTCGTCACGGCGGATCCACGATCCGGCCGTGAAGCAGCGCGCCGGCGCCGTGGGCGAGCGCGACCTGCGACGCACCTCGCCCCACGCGGCGCGGCGCAAGCAACAGCTCCGCCTGCCGCTGTTTCCGACGACCACGATCGGGTCGTTCCCCCAGACGGCGGAGGTGCGGGCCGCGCGCAAGCAGCTGCACGACGGGAAGCTGACGCCGCACGAGTACGACGCGTTCATCGCCGATCAGATCGCGCGCACGCTCAGGCTGCAGGAGGAGCTGGGGCTCGACGTGCTGGTGCATGGGGAGTTCGAGCGCAACGACATGGTCGAGTACTTCGGCGAGCAGCTCGCGGGGTTCGCCTTCACCGAGCACGGCTGGGTGCAGTCGTACGGCACGCGGTACGTGAAGCCGCCCCTCATCTATGGGGACGTGTCGCGCCCCAAGCCGATGACTGTCCGCTGGAGCACCTATGCGCAGTCGCGGACCGCGAAGCCCGTGAAGGGGATGCTCACCGGTCCGGTGACCATCCTGCAGTGGTCGTTCGTGCGCGACGACCAGCCGCGCGCCGAGACCGCGAAGCAGCTGGCGCTGGCGATCCGCGACGAGGTGAAGGACCTCGAAGCAGCCGGGATCCGGGTGATCCAGATCGACGAACCCGCCTTACGGGAAGGCCTGCCGCTCAAGCGGGCGGAATGGCCGGCGTACCTCGAGTGGGCGGTGAGCGCGTTCCGGCTCGCCACGAGCAGCGTGTCGGACGCGACCCAGATCCACACGCACATGTGTTACAGCGAGTTCAACGACGTCATCCGCGTGATCGAGAAGATGGACGCGGACGTCATCTCGATCGAGAACGCGCGCTCGGGGTCCGAGCTGCTGGAGGCGTTCCGCGAGTACAAATACCCCAACGAGATCGGGCCGGGCGTGTACGACATCCACTCGCCGCGCGTCCCGAGCGCGGCCGAGATCGTCGCCGCCTTGAAGCGCATGCAGGGCGTGCTGCACGACCGGCAGATTTGGGTAAACCCCGACTGCGGCCTGAAGACGCGGGGCTGGGACGAGACGCTCGCGGCGCTGCGCAACATGGTGCAGGCGGCCCGGCAGCTGAGGCCGGTTCCCGCGCCCGCCTCGGCGCCGGCGGGCAGATGATCGGAGCAGGTCGCCGGCCGGACCGTTGACCCCTCACGCCGGCGACCGCATACTTCGTTTCATGAGCAGCGCCGAAATCCGCATCACCGCCGAGCCGATCGACGACGCCCGCTGCAAGTTCCTGGTGAGCGAGCCGGTACACGACGGCGGGGTGCGGCGGTTTGCGTCGCCCGACGAGGCGAACGGCTCGCCCCTGGTCGAGGCGATCTTCGCGATCCCCGGGGCCGACGTGACCGAGGTGATCGTGTCCGGCAATCTCGTCACGGTGGTCAAGCGGAGCGCGGCGCCGTGGCAGGTGATCGGCAAGTCGGTGGGCGGGGCGATCCGCGCCGCGCTGGCGGGCGCCCGGCCGGCCATCGCACCGAAGCCGGCGGCACCGGTCGCGGCGGGCGGTACCGATGACGATACCCTGTACGACCGGGTTGCCGAGCTGTTCGACGCCCAGGTCAACCCGATGGTGGCGCGACACGGCGGCCGGGTGGAGCTGATCGACGTGCAAGACGCGGTCGTGATGCTGCGGATGGCCGGCGGGTGTCAGGGCTGCGGCATGGCGGACGTGACTCTGCGGCAGGGTATCGAGGCGATGCTGCAGCAGGCCGTTCCGGAAGTCAAAGGGATCGTCGACATCACCGATCACACCGCCGGCGCCAACCCCTACTTCGCCGCTTCCAAAAAGTAAGGGCGCAGCATGCTGCGCCCCTCCACAGGCCGGCTGCTGCTGCTGCTGCCCACCGCCACGTACCGGGCCACCGCGTTCGTGGAGGCGGCGCGCCGGTTGGGCGTCGCGCTGACCGTCGCGTCCGAGCTCCCCAGCACCTTCGAGCAGGCTCAACCCTCCGCACTCGTAACGCTCGACTTCTCCGACCCGGAGCGAGCAGCGCTGCAGGCCACCGAGTTCGCCCGACGCTATCCGATTGCGGGGGTCATCGGCGTGGACGACGATGGCGCCGTCGTGGCCGCCGCTATCGCCGGGCGACTGGGGCTCAAGGGTAATCCGCCGGCGGCCGCGCTCGCCGCCCGCGACAAGCACGTGCAGCGGCGGGAGCTCGCACGCCACGGCGTGCCGGTGCCGCGATTCGAGCTGCACAGACTCGACGAGGACGTGATGCAGCTCGCCGCGCGTGTGCACTACCCCTGCGTGCTGAAGCCGCTGCGACTCGCGGCCTCGCGCGGCGTGATCCGCGCCGACGACGCGCCGGGATTCGCAGCAGCGTTCGCGCGCGTGAAGGGAATCCTCGAGCAGGCGGGATGCGAGAGGTCTATCCTCGTCGAAGACTTCGTACCGGGGCCCGAGGTGGCGCTCGAAGGACTGGTGATCGATGGCCGGCTCGCGCTGCTCGGGCTGTTCGACAAGCCCGACCCGCTCGACGGCCCGTTCTTCGAGGAAACCATCTACGTGACGCCGTCCCGCCTGCCGGCGCCGGCGCAGCTGGAGCTCGCGCGTTGCGGGGAGGCGGCAGTGGCGGCGCTGGGGGTGCGGGAGGGACCGATCCACGCCGAGCTGCGCCACAACGCGCGAGGGCCGTGGCTGATCGAGCTCGCGGCGCGGCCGATCGGGGGGCGGTGCAGTGCCGTACTCCGGTTTACGGCCGGGGAAGAGGGAAGGGAGAAAGGGGAAACGTACTCCCTGGAGGAGCTCATCATCCGGCACGCGCTGGGGATGCCGCTCCCGGTGCTCGAGCGGGAGCAGCGGGCCGCGGGTGTCATGATGATCCCGGTGCCGGGCGCCGGAGTGCTGCGGGAAGTGCGGGGGATCGCCGAGGCGCGGGCCGTGCCGCTGGTCGAAGACGTGGCGATCACGGCGCACCCGGGCGAGGCGCTCGTGCCCTGGCCCGAAGGCTCGCGCTACCCGGGGTTCATCTTCGCACGGGGCGAAACGCCGGAGGCGGTCGAGGGGGCGCTGCGCGCCGCCCACGGCCGCCTCACGTTCGTCTTGCAGTAGGGGCGCAGCATGCTGCGCCCCTACATCAAACCGCGGTGGCCACGCACTCGAGCCAGTTGCGCGGCACGCTCTGGAAGCCCGTCTCATCCATGGCGCGCCGCAGCCCCTCCTGGAGCGCCTTCGAGCCTTCCTCGAGCGGCACCCCCGGCAGCGCCCCCTCGATGAAGAGCGAGAACCGGCCGATGTCCTGGATGCTTTCCGGCGTCATCTCGATGCGCACCAGCTCGACGCTGGGCCGCGAGAAGCCGGCGTGCACGCACAGGTCTGAGTACTCGTCGGCGGAAAGGAACTGACGCGCCACCGCCGTCGCGGTGTGCTGCACGTTGAGGCCACGCTCCCGCAGCACCTGCACCGCCCGCACGACCCAGCGCCGCCAGAAACCCGAGGTCCCCTCGACGTAGGCGCCGTTGAAGAACGTCGTGTTGAATGCGAACACGCCGCCCTTGTTCAGGACTTTGCGAATCTCCGCCATGACCAGCGCTTTGTCCGGGACGAGATGGATCGCGTTGAGGAACACCACGGCGTCGGCGGACGACACGAGACGCGATACCCACTCCGCGCTCCCCTGCATGAACTCGACGACTTTGGAGTGAATCGCAGCCCGGGCTTTGGCGAGCGCGGACGGCGACGGGTCGATCCCGATCACCGTCGCGTTGCGGGCGTCGTCCAGCCGCTCCAGAATCAGCTTCGTCACGGCCCCGGGCCCGCACCCCAGATCGACGATCTTGCGTCGCCCGGGGCACATCACTCGCTCCACGATCCAGCGGTTGACCTCGGTGAAGAACGGATGCCGCGTGAACGCTTCGAACGAGAAGCGTTCAGATTCATCCACGGTGCGACTGACCATGCGACCTCCCGTTCCTACAGCTTATGGATTGCGAGCGCGCTCAAGTGTACGTCGAGATTGTGATTCACGCGATAGCCCGCAATACCCTTGGTATCGAGTCCGGATGCGTCGGCGGTGTAGACTTCCTTGCCGTTCACCTGGAAGCTGACTTTCCCGCCGCGCACCATGATGCTCAGCTCGTTCACGGCCTTGCCGGCCGAGTCGGCCTTCACGACCGCGTCGTTGTCGGTCCAGTTGGGCGTCACCGCGGTGGTCGAGTCACCCGCGACGCGCCGTTTCACCAGGAACTTGCCGTCGCCCCGCACCAGGAAGTAGGTGTAGCGGTTCTGCGCGTCCGCGAGGTGGCTGCCGCCGACGAACAAACCGTACCCCTCCGGGTGACGCGGATTCACGGTCTGCGTGAACGTCGCGACGACGCGATAGTTGCCTGCGCCCAGATCCCGGTCCCGCCACAGGATGACCGCGGGTCCGAGCGTCGCATGCAGGCCGGTTCCCATCGTTTGGATCTTCGCGTCGGCGAGCGGCCGATTCTTGTCGGTCCTGGCGCGCCAGCCTGTGGGGACCGTCCCGCCGCCGGCGATCTTCGCGTCGGGATCGTGGTCCTGTGCGGCCGCCCCTGCGGCGGCACCGAACCACAGCAGTGTACAGATGGCGGCGACGGAAAACCGGGTGGCGGGCATTGTACAGACGCCTCGATGCTTCGGGACATGGGGCTGGACTCACCCCCGAACGATGCTACTATGCCAATCTAACGAAAATCTAAGTGATCCAGCCAAAACGTCTTAGTCAAGAGGTGGAGCGAACGCTGGTTCGGCGCTTGAGGGCGCGGGACGAGCGGGCGCTGGGCGAGTTGTACGACGTGCTGGCGCCGTGGGTGCTCGGCCTCGCCTGCCGCATTCTGCACGATGAAGCTGAGGCGGAGGAGGTCGTGGGAGATGTGTTCGCGCAGGTGTGGCGCCATGTCCACAGGCACGATGCACGACGCGGCCCGCTCGTGCCGTGGATTCTCGCCATTGCTCGCAACCGCGCGTTGGATGCGCTGCGGCGGCGCCGGCGCTGGTGGCGCAAGGCCGAGCGGTGGGAGCAGGCGCTCGCTGCGGGGCAGGACGTCGACGCCCCGACCGGCCCCGACGAGGCGTCGGTGCCGGGATGGCCGTTGCACCGCGAGGTGCACGCGGCGCTCGCGGCGTTGCCCGAGGAGCAGCGGCGGGTCGTGCTGCTGGCGTATTTCGAAGGGTTGACGCACAGCGAGATCGCTCGGCGGCTCGACCAGCCGCTCGGCACGGTGAAGACGCGGCTGCGGATCGCGCACCAGAAACTGGGCGCGACACTCGATCACTTGAGGGACTGGTTGGCATGACGGACTGGCTGGGCATGGCGGCGCCTCCGAGGAGCCCGCACCCCGAGCTGAAGGCGCGGGTTCTGGCGCGCGCGCTCGAGCGGCGGCGCTGGATCTCGCCGCTCGCGGCGGCGGCGGCGCTCCTCGTGGTCCTCGCCGGGGCCGGCAGCGCGTACTGGGCCTCGCGTACGATCGGCGCCTTGAAAGCGGAGCGGGATACGCTGTCAGCGCGCCTCGCGGCACTCGAGGATACGGTCAACAGCTTCATTTACGGGACTGCGACGCGGCTCGTGCAGGTGCCGGTGTCGACCGGCGGCCGGCTCGGCGCGGTCACCATCTTCGCCGACGGGGCGCACCACCGCTGGCTGGTGCGCTGCGACGGGCTGGCGCCGAACGAGCCCGACCAGGCGTACCAACTGTGGTTCATCACGGACAAGGGGATGAGGACCGCGGCGATCATGCCCATGGACCAGGATCGCTCCATGGTCATGGCGCTGGAGATGCCGGCCGGCGACGCGCACGTGATGGGAGCCGCGATGACCATCGAGCCGCGGGCGGGCTCGGCCGAGCCGCGCGGTCCGATGGTGTTCCACCAGCTGCTCTAGACTCGCTTCTCCGCGAGGTCGTGCACCGTCTCGAGCTCGACGATCTTGAGACGCCGCTTCCCCAGCGGCAGCGTGATCCCCACCGTCTGACCGACCTTGCCGCCCAGCAGCGCCTTGCCGAGGGGTGAGGCCATGGAAACGGGCAGCTCCGCGGGGTCGTCGTCGCCCTCGATGAACTCGCCGAGCGTGAGGGCGTATGTCTCGCGCTTCTTCGTGTCCACATCCAGCACCGTGACCCGCGAGCCGAACCCCACGCGGTCGCGCGGGATGTCGTCCTCCTTCACGCTCGAGAGTTTGGAGAGCCGCAGGCGCAGGTGCGACGCGCGCGCCTGGGCGAACTGCTGTCGCTCGAGCGCCGCCTTGTATTCCGAGTTCTCCCGCAGGTCGCCGTGGGCGCGCGCCTTCTCGATCTCTTTGGGAAGCACGAAGTTGATCTCGTGGTTCAGGCGCTCGACCTCGGCCTGCAGCTTGTCTCTGAGTTCAGCGAGCATGGGACGAGAAATCTAGACGGGTAGACGGTTGGACGGGTAGCAGGGTGGCGCGACACCGGCGGCGTTGCGCTTTCTACCCGTCTAGCCGTCTACCCGTCTCGCCGTCTAGTATTCTCTCGTGCCTCTCAACATCCGGACCTACCACGACCTCACCGAGCCCGACCGCTCCGGCTTGGCCGGCCAGATCGGGGCTCAGCGGCGGCGTGTGGCCGAGCGGCTCGCGACGGTCGCCCGGGTCGGGGCGGTGATGAGCGGCAAAGGGGGAGTCGGCAAGAGCTTCGTGACGGCGCATCTGGCCCGTGCCCTCGCCCGGGCCGGACGGGCCGTGGGCGTGCTCGACGCGGACCTGAACGGCCCCACCGCTCCCCAACTGCTCCGTCTCCCCGTTGCCGGTTGCACGTCGCACGACGGGGTGATCGAGCCTGCGGTGAGCCCGGAGGGCGTTCGCTGCTTTTCGATGGCGTTGCTGCTCGAGGACGGCCGTCCGCTGGCGTTCCGCGGCCCCGAGGCGGAGAGCTTCGTGTGGCGCGGCACGCTCGAGGCGGCGGCGCTGCGCGAGTTTCTGGCGGACGTGGCGTGGGGCCGGCTGGACCTGCTGCTCGTCGATTTGCCGCCCGGGATGCAGCGTTTTGCCGAGCTCGCCGAGCTCTTGCCCGAGCCGCCACCTGTCATCGCCGTCACCATTCCGACCCAACAATCCGAGGATGCCGTGCGCCGCGCCTTGCACGCGGCGCGCGACCGCGGCGCGCCGTGCCTCGGAGTCATCGAGAACATGACGGGCGGCCCGTTCGCGGGGGACGCAGCCGACGCGCTGGCTGGGGAGTTCGGGATCCCCGTATTGGCGCGCGTCCCGTTCCATCCGACGGACGACGTCTGGGATGCCCTCGTTCCCAAAGTCGAGAGTTCGCTATGAGAGATTCCGCAATCCGCACTCCGCCATCCGTCATCACATGAAGTTCCTATGCGTCGAGTGCGACCGCCAAATGGCGTTCGAAGAGCGCCAGCTTCCTGGTGACGGCACGCTCGCTGCCGCGTTTCGCTGCCCGCAGTGCGGCCGGGTGGTCGCGCTGCTCACGAACCCGATGGAGACCCAGCTGGTCGCCTCGCTGGGCGTGAAGATCGGTGGCGCGACGCTGCCGCCCCAACCCCTGGAAATGGTGCGCGGGATGGTCACCACGGGGAGAGATGACGCGTTCGAGGACGGGGCCCGGAGTCCGGGGTCCGGGGTCCGATGGTCCGACGAAGCAGCGGAGCGCCTGGCCCGGGTCCCCGGGTTCGTGCGCGGGATGGTGAAGCGGATCTACGCCGACTACGCGAAAGACCGGGGGATCGCCGAGATCACCCCGGCGGTGATGGACACGGCGCGCAACGAGCTTGGCCTCGAGGGGATGTGAAGGGGCTGGATGAGCGGCGGGTCCATGGGCTGCGCGTGGTGATCGACCGGGATCAGTGCGTCGGGTTCGGGGACTGCGTGAAGGAGGCTCCCGAGGGTTTCAAACTGGACGAGGAGACCGTGGCGGTGTTCCTGGATCCGGAGGCCGTAGAGCGGGAGCGGCTGCTGCGGGCGTGCGATGCGTGCCCGGTGGATGCGATAACAGTGTGGGACTCGGAAGGTCGGCAACTGGTACCAGGCCAGTCCACCGACTAGTCCAGCCGTTGCATTTTCCGTCGCCGGCTTACTTGACAGCCTGTTTAGTGGCTCACATACTCGCCCCGCTCTCAGAGGGAGGTGTCGGTGTACCGCGAGATCTTCGTCCCCGTCGACAACTCCCCGCATTCGGATTGGGCGGTCGACCGGGCGATCGAGCTGTGCCGCAAGACCGGCGGTCGCATCACCGGCAACCACGTGTACGCGGCCCGCCTCCACGACGTCCGCTTTCGGCAGCTCGAAACCGGCCTCCCCGCCCAGTTCCAGACGCCGGACGAGATCAAGAAGCAACGCAAGATCCACGACAAGCTGATCGAAAAGGGCCTGCAGCTGATCGCCGACAGCTTTCTCGATCAGTTGGGAAAGCGCTGCGAGGCAGCAGGCGTCCCGCTCACCCGCCAGCTCCTGGAAGGCATCAACTACGAAGAAATCGTGAACGAGGTGAACCGGGGCGCGGGCCGGCTGCCGGGGTTGATCGGCTTCGATCCCAACCGTGCCGCGGGCTACGACGGCGGGGAGCGCGTGCGCGGCGACGTGCGGGTCGGCGAGAACGGCCGGCTCGTCGCGGAGGAAGAAGACGCCGCCGCCCGCCTCGTCGGCTCGTCCGGGCGCCAGTACGACGTGCTCGCCATCGGCGCCCACGGTCTCGGGCGCCAGCCCTACTCGCAGTTGGGCGGGGTGGTCGCGCGGGTGCTCCGCGGCGTCGAGAAGGACGTGCTGATCGTGCGCGACGACCGCCCGTTCGCGGGCGGTCGCTTCCTGGTATGCGTGGACGGCTCGTCGTATGGATACAGGGCGATGCGGGTGGCGCTCGAGCTGGCGCAGGCGTTCGGCGGGTCGCTGTACGCGTGCAGCGCGTTCGACGTGGAGTACCACCACGTCGTGTTCCACAACATCAAGGACGTGCTCTCGTATCAGGCCTCCAAGGTCTTCAAGTTCGAGGAGCAGGAGGAGCTGCACAACAACATCATCGACAAGGGACTGCTGAAGCTGTGCCAGGCCAACTTGAAGCGCGCTGAAGTCATCGCCCGGGCGTTTCCGGACGTCCCGCTCAAGACGCAGATCCTCATCGGCAAACCGTTCCAGGTGATCATGCAGTGGGCCGAGGAGATCCAGCCGTCGCTGCTGGTGCTGGCCCGTCACGGGGCGCACCGCATCGAAGGCACCCACCTGGGAAGCCAGGCGGAAAACCTCTTGCGGCTTGCGCCTTGCAACGTGCTGCTGGCGGGGACCGTGGGGATCCGCCCCGAGGACATCCCCTGGATCGAGGAGGACGGCGTGGCGGGGCTCCCTTGGGCGCCCGAGGCCGAGGTGCGGATCCTGCGGGTCCCGCCGTTCGCGCAGGGAATCGCGCGCCGCGCGGTCGAGGAGTACGTGCTCGAGCAGACCCAAGGGGAGGCGGCGACCGTCACGAACAAGTGGCTCGACGAAGCGATCCGCAAGCTTCTTCCCACGCACATGCAGCTGATCATGGGAATCGGCACGGCGGAGGAGGTCGCGCTCGCCGAGGTGAAGGCGCAGGAGCAGATGAAGGCGACGAAGGTTCTGGGACACGACGCCGACCCCCAGCCCCTGACCCCTGACGTCGAGGTCCGGTGTCCGGTGACGGGGGCCGTGAGCACGCGTCCCCGGGTCGCCACGGATCCCATCGTGTGGACCGAAGAAGCGTGGTCGCGCCTGCAGCTCGTCCCGCTCATCGCCCGGCCCCTGGCCCGCAACACCGTCGAGCGGTTCGCACGCGGCCACGGCATCTGGCGCGTCACGACACCCGTGATGGACGACAACAAACAGGCGATGATCGCCGCGGACGAGTTCGACGTCGAGACCATGATGGTCATGTTCACCGAGCTGCGCGCGAAGCAGATCCGCGCCGAAGCCGAAGGGACGGGCGGGCTCTCTCCTGAGATGCGTGCCTTCATCGAGGAGGCGAAGGCGCAGGGGATCACACGCTGCCCGATCCGCGACATCGAGGAAAAGCTGGGCAAATGCCCGGTCGACTTCACAGGCATGAAACCCGACGAGGCGAAGCAGGCGGTCGAGAAGCTGCTCCAGTGAATTACGTTCCCCACGTCGTGGCGTGGAACCTGACGCGGCGCTGCAATCTGGAGTGCGCCCATTGCTACATCGCGGCAGGTCCCCGCGAAACCGCCACCGGGGAGCTCGACACCGCGGCGTGCCTCGGCATCGTCGACCAGGTGCTCGCGGTCAGCCCCGCCCCGCTGCTGATCCTCTCGGGCGGCGAGCCGCTGTTGCGCGAGGACCTGACCCACATCGCTCGCTACGCTTCCGGGAAGGGCGCCACGGTCGTGGTGGGCACGAATGGGACGTTGCTCACCGACGAGCGGATCGCGGGGCTCAAAGCGGCGGGCGTGCGCGGTGTCGCGGTGAGCGTCGATTCGCTCCGCCCCGCCTATCACGACAACTTCCGGCACGGCCGCGGCTCGCTCGCGGACACGCAGGGTGCGCTGACGCGGCTCACCCGGCAACGGCTCGATTTCATCATCCAGACCACGGTCACGAAGGGCAACCGCGCCGAGCTCGGGACGCTGGTCGAGTGGGCGGCCCGGCAGGGGGCCGTCTCCTTCAACTGCTATTTCCTCGTCTCTACGGGACGTGGGGCGGCGCTCACGGACCTGGCGCCGGCGGACTACGAGGCGGTGCTCGCCGATCTGGCGCGCTGGGAGCGGGAGTACCGCGGCCGGATGCTGGTGCGCGCCAAGTGCGCGCCGCACTTCATGCGGCACGTCCACCAGAGCGATCCCGAGTCTCCGGTCTTGAACTACGAAACGCGCTGCCCGTGCGGTACGCAGTATTGCCGCATCACGCCTGATGGGAAGCTGACGCCCTGCCCCTACCTGCCGGAGGTGGCGGGCGACCTGCAAACCCATACGTTCGCGGAGATCTGGCGGTCGGCGCCGCTGTTCCGGCAGCTGCGGGAAGGCGCGCTGGGAGGTAAATGCGGCGCGTGCGACTATCGCAAGCTGTGCGGCGGCTGCCGGGCGCGGGCGCTGGCGCTCGAGGGGGACGTGCTCGCGGCCGATCCGTCGTGCGTGTACGAGCCGACCGCGGGCGCACCGGTGATCGAGGCGGTGCGCCAGGTGACCTACGGGACGGACTTCCGGCCGGCATTGCACTGGAGTCCGGCTGCGCGGGAACGCGTCGCGCGCATCCCGTCGTTCGTCCGGGGCGTGGTGATGCAGCGGGTGGAAGACTGGGCGCGGCGGCAGGGGCGGAGCGAGATCACCCCCGAGCTGCTCGCCCTAGTCCGCGAGGCCATGCCGATCGACTTTTCCAAGAAGCGGCCCTTTTTCGTGTCTGACCTCTGATGTCCGACGTCTCGCTGTTCCTGCAGGCCGCGGCCGACACGAGCCACGCTTACGGCGAATTCCCCGTCATCGGCGCGCGGGCGTTCGTGTGGATCACGGCCGAGGTGCACCTGATGTTCGCGGCGTTCGTGCTGGGCGTGCCGATGTTCGCCGTCGTGACGGAGGCGATCGGGATCTTCGGCGGCGACGCCCGCTACGACCGCCTGAGCAAAGAGTTCACGCGGCTCCTGCTCGTGGCGTACAGCGCGACGGCGATCTGGGGCGCGATGCTGGTGTTCGGACTGTCGACGCTGTATCCCCGATTCTGGGCATACTTGACGGCGATCTTCGCGCCCTCGATGTGGGTGTACGCCGCGCTGTTCTTCGTCGAGTCGTTCACGCTGTATCTCTACTACTACGGCTGGGACCGCTGGAAGCAGGGACGGGCCAAACTCGGGCACTGGACCCTCGGCATCCTGCTGAACGTGTGGGGCACGATCGTGATGTTCATCGCGAACTCCTGGCTCACCTACATGATGTCACCGCCGCGCGACATCACCCCCACCACCGATCCGACGACGATCAAGCTGTGGCACGCGATCGCCAACGCGACCTGGATGCCGATCAACGTGCACCGCGTGATCGCCAACGTCGTGTTCGGCGGCGCCATCGTGGGCGCGTACGCGAGCTATCGCTTCCTCGCCGCCACGAGCGACGAGGAGCGCGCCCACTACGATTGGATGGGGTACGTCGGGAACTTCATCGCGATGTCGGCCCTCATCGTGCTGCCGTTCGCGGGCTACTGGCTGGGACGCGAGATCTACCAGTACGACCAGTCCATGGGCATCACCATGATGGGCGGCTTCATGAGCTGGCTGTGGGTGATCCAGGCGTTTCTCATCGCGGTGCTGTTCCTGACGGGGAACTACTACCTGTGGATCGGAATGGGCCGCATCCCCGGGGCCGAGCGGTTCCGCCCCTACACCAAGTGGCTGCTGGTTGTGCTCGTGCTTGGGGCGCTGGTGTGGGGCACGCCGCACACAATGATCGCCGATTCCCGCGAGCTGGCGGCGATGGGCGGCTC
>WNGI01001386.1_pt1 | contig 33108 bp, 29 predicted proteins | sample 5400621 | NCBI WGS metagenome assembly WNGI01 (sample SAMN13153374, study PRJNA577476) | soil metagenome | isolation source: 20 cm soil or saprolite under Garry oak tree replicate 1 | place: USA:California | collected 2016-06-15
AGCTGCTGGCCGCCGGCGAACGCCGCCAGCCCGACGAGCATGTAACCGGTGTGGGCGATGGAGCTGTAGGCGAGCATCCGCTTGACGTTGTCCTGCGTCAGCGCGACGAGATTGCCCAGCGTCATCGTCACAGCCGCCAGCACGATGACGACCGGCAGCCAGTCGGCCTTGACCGGCCCGAGCGCCTCGACGAAGAGCCGCAGGATGAGCGCAAACGCCCCGACCTTCGGGCCGACCGACAGGTAGCCCGTGACCGGGGTCGGTGAGCCCTGGTAGGCGTCCGGCGTCCAGTAGTGGAACGGGACAGCCGCGATCTTGAATGCAACGCCGGTCGTCATGAAGGCGAAACCCATCGCGAGGCCGGGCGAGAAGGGCGTCGTGCCCGCGACGACGCCCTGGAGGAACTCGGCGACGCCGGCAACGCGCGTCGTCCCGGTCAGGCCCCACACGAACGACAGGCCGAACAGGAAGATGGCCGAGCTGAACGAGCCGAGGAGGAAGTACTTGACGGCGCCCTCGGTCGAGTAACCGTCCGACTTGTGGTACCCGGCCAGCATGTAGCCCGGCAGGACCATGAGCTCGAGGCCGATGAACAGCAGCAGCAGGTCTGTCGCCGCCGAGAGGACCATCGCGCCGCACATCGCGAACACGAGGACTGTGGCGAACTCGGCCACCGGCAGGCCCCGCGGCGCGAGGTAGTCGGGGGCGAAGACGATCGTGAGGGCGATGACCGATACGAACAGCAGGTCGAGGAACGTCGTCAGGGCATCGAGCCGGTAGGCACCCCCGAACGCCGCGCCATCATTGCCCGCGTCGACCCAGGCACTGGCAAGGAGCGTGGCCGCGGCCACGGCCGCCAGCCCGACGAGCGACACCCCGATCGCGGCGTCCCGCCGGCCCGGCAGGGCCAGATCCACGAGGAGGATCGCAACGGCCGTCCCGATCGCCACGAGGAGCGGGGCGATGATCGTGAGGTCGTGGCCGTTCATCCCGCGCCGCCCCCGGCTTCGAGGGGTTTGGCGGCGCGGGTGTCCTCGTACGCAACGTAGATCAGGCGCAGGACGACGTACGCGATCGGCAGGGCGATCGCGACGGCGGCCACCTCCGGCGCGATCGCGATCGACCCTACCCGGGTCACGTCGCGCAGCACGATCGCCACGGGCCCGGCGACGAGGTCGAGGATGAGGCCCGGGAAGACGCCGAAGATGACGATCAGGGCACCCAGCGGGGCGAGCGTCAGGACCTCCGTCGGGGTCATGTCGGTCAGGTGGTGGCCGAGCCCGCGGAAGAAGTCGGAGAGCTCGCCAAACATGACCCGCTGGAACATCCAGAGCAGGTACGCGGCCGCGAGGATCATGCAGAACGTCGCCACGGCGGCGACGAGCGGGCTGTAGAGGAACGCCCCGACGAGGACGAGGAACTCACCGACGAAGCCCGACAGGCCGGGCAACCCGGCCGAAGCGAACACGAAGAATCCGAACGTCAGGGCGTAGACCGGGGTGACGCCCGCCAGGCCGCCCATCTTGGCGATCGCCCGGTCATGGGTCCGCTCGTAGACGACGCCGACGAGCAGGAACAGGCCGCCGGTGATGAGGCCGTGGTTGACGATCTGGAGGATCGCCCCATCCAGCCCCTGCTGGTTGAACACAAAGATCCCGAGCGTCACGAAGCCCATGTGGCTGACCGAGCTATACGCGACGAGCTTCTTGAGGTCGGGCTGGACGAGGGCCACGATCGCGCCGTAGATGATCGCGATCAGGCTCAGGACGATGATCGCCGGCCCGAATGTCTGGGCCGCCGCCGGGAAGAGCGGCAGGGCGAACCGGATGAACCCATATGCACCGAGCTTCAGCATCACCCCGGCGAGGATGACCGAGCCCGCCGTCGGCGCTTCGACGTGGGCGTCGGGCAGCCACGTGTGGAACGGGAACATCGGGACCTTGATCGCGAAGGCGAGGAAGAAGGCGAGGAACGCAGCCAGCTGCAGGCCGTCCGCGAACCCGCTCGTCGCCGCGAAGTTGCGGAGCTGCTCGAAGTCGAACGCGCCCGTCCAGGAACCGCCGTGGGCCGCCTGGAAGGCGAAGGCCGTGGCCAGGATCGCGACGAGCATCAGCAACGACCCGACGAGCGTGTAGAGGACGAACTTGATCGTCGCGTAGATCCGGTTCGCCCCGCCCCAGATCCCGATGATCAGGTACATCGGGACGAGCACGATCTCCCAAAAGATGTAGAACAGGAAGAGATCCAGCGCCACGAAGACCCCGATCATCCCGACCTCGAGAATGAGGAAGGAGATCATGTACTCCTTGATTCGGTCCTTGATCGGGCGGAACGAGGCGAGGATCGAGACCCACGACAGGGTCGTGGTCAAGATCACGAGGATGAGCGACAGGCCGTCGACGCCCATCTTGTACTGGATGCCGAAGAACGGGATCCAGTCGGCGACGATGACGAACTGGAACAGCCCGCCGCGTTGTGGGCCGCCGGCGAAGCCGATGACCAGCAGGAGCGATGCGACCCACGTCGCGAGGGCGGCGGCGAGCGCGATCGCGCGGGCGTTGCGGGCCGGGGCAATGGCGACGGCGATCGCGCCGACGAGCGGGAGGAACGTGACGATCGTCAGGATCGGGAAGGTTGTCACGATCAGACCCGACCGGCCAGGATGAGGAACGAGCCGGCCATGACGAGCAGGCCGAGGGCGATCCCGAGGGCGTAGTTCTGGACTCGCCCGGTCTGGACCCGGCGGAGGCCGCGACCCGCGCCGACCGTGCTCTTGGCGAGGTCGTTGACGGTGTCGTCGACGACCCGCCGGTCGAACCACCACAGGAACGCGGCGATTCGACCGCCGATCACGATGAATAGCAGGTGGTACAGGTCGTCGAACCACCACTTGTTGAGCGAGGCGCGGTACAGGAACGGGACCCGGGCGCTGATCGACGAGACCGCGGCCGGTCGCGGCGGGAGCCGGATTCTGCCGATCTCGGCGCCGAACAGGCGCCAGGCGACGGCGATCCCGGCGGCGGCCACTGCCACGCTCACCCCGACGAGCGCCCCGTCGATGCCGAACAGCTGGAACTGCCCTTCGGCGTGATGGAGAGCCTCCGTCGAGGGCTTGAAGATCGGCTCGAGCCATGAGGCAAGCAGGCCGGCCCCGAACGGCAGACCCAGGATCAGCCCGACGAGCGCCGACGGGATGGCCAGGAGAATCAGCGGCCACGTCATCACCGGCGGCGACTCGTGGATGTTCGGCTCGACGTGGGGATCGACCCTGCTCTTCCCCCAGAACGTCAGGCCCATCAGCCGGAACATGTAGAAGGCGGTCATCAGGGCCACGATCACCCCGATCGCCCAGACCCACGGGAAGCCGAGCTTGAACGACTCGCCGAGGATCTCGTCTTTCGAGAAGAAGCCGGCAAGCGGTGGTATTCCGGCGATCGCCAGTGAACCGACGAGCATCGTCGCGTAGGTGATCGGGATCTTCCTTGCCAGGCCGCCCATCCGGCGCATGTCCTGTTCCTCGTGGACGGCGTGGATCACCGAGCCCGACCCGAGGAAGAGCAGTCCCTTGAAGAAGCCGTGGGCCATCAGGTGGAAGATCGCCGCGGTAAACGCCCCCACCCCCAGGGCCGCGAACATGTAGCCCAGCTGGCTGAGCGTCGAGTAGGCGAGGACTCGCTTGATGTCCGTCTGGGTCATCGCGATCGAAGCGGCCAGGATCGCGGTGAAGATGCCGATCGCGGCGACGACGACGAGCGCCTCCTGAGCCCCCGCGAAGATCGGGCTCGTCCGGGCCACGAGATAGACGCCGGCGTTGACCATCGTCGCCGCGTGGATGAGGGCCGAAACCGGAGTCGGGCCCTCCATCGCGTCCGGCAGCCAGACGTGCAGCGGGAACTGGGCGCTCTTGCCCATGGCCCCGGCAAAGATGAGCAGCGAGATCGCCAGGATCGTGCCGTGATCGAGCGTCCCGATTCTCGCCAGGACACCGTCGGCGCCGTGGATGTCGAGCGTGTGGAGGCTGGCGAAGATCAGCATGATGCCGAGGGCGAACCCGACGTCGCCGACGCGGTTGACGATGAACGCCTTCTTCGCCGCGAGTGCCGCAGTTCGCTTGTGCTTCCAGAAGCCGATCAGCAGGTAGCTCGACAGCCCGACGAGCTCCCAGGCAACGAAGAGCACGAGGAAGCTGTCGGCCGTGACGAGCAGCAGCATCGAGAACATGAACAGGTTGAGATAGGCGAAGAACCGCCAGTAGCCCGGGTCGTGGCTCATGTAGCCGATCGAGTAGATGTGGACGAGCATCCCGATCGTCGTCACGACGATGAGCAGGCAGGCGGTCAGGGCGTCGACGTAGAACGCGGCATGGACCTGGAAGTCGCCCGCCGGGATCCAGGTGAAGAGGCTCGTACCGTGGCCGGCCTCACCGAACGGCTCGGCGTGGGTCAGCGTCGCGAAGGCGACGACCATGCTGATCGCCCAGACGAGGACGATGAGCCCGACCGGGATCCAATGGGCCTCCCTGTCGAGCCGGCGACCGATGAGCGCGGTGACGACGAAGCCGACCAGCGGAAGCCCGACGATGAGCACGATGAGAAGGTCGAACATCAGCGCCCGCTCACTGGCTCATGGCGTCGTATTCGTCGACGAGGGGCGTCTTCTTGTTTCGATAGATCGCGATGATGATCGCCAGGCCGACGGTCGCCTCGGCGGCGGCGACGGCCATGACCATGAGGGCGATGACCGAACCCGATGCGCCGAGGCCCTTGACGAACCCGCCGAAGGCGACGATGGAGAGGTTGACGGCGTTCAGCATCAGCTCGATCGACATCAGCATGCTGATCGCGTTGCGCCGGGCAAGGAAGCCGAACATCCCGATGGCGAAGAGGAGGCTGGCGAGCACGAGATACGCGTCGAGCGAGCGCGAGCCCCCGGCCGCCAGGGCGATGATCCCGAGGGCGCCGATGAAGACGACCGCCAGGAACGCGCCGACGAAGATCCGGATCATCGGAACTGACCGCCCTCACGCTCGCCGTCCCGCCCGCGTTCGCGCTTCGCGAGGAACACCCCGCCGACCACGGCCGCCAGCAGCAGCACCCCGACGATCTCGAAGGGCAAAACCCAGTCGCGGAAGAGGACGAACGCGAGATTTCTCGTGTCCGTCGCGACTCGTTCGGCGAGGGCGCCCCAGTCCGTGGCGATGATCGCCAGGATCGTGACGACGGCGAGGAGCACGGCGGCCAGGGCGGCGGGGATCGCCTGGGTCTGGAAGACGAGGCTGGCCGGGGCGTCCTTCGTCTGCGTCAGCATGATCGCGAACAGGACGAGGACGCTGATCGCCCCGATGTAGACGAGGACCTGGGCGGCCGCCACGAGTGGGGCGCCGATGATCACGTAGATCCCGGCCAGCGCGCCGAAGCAGACCATCATCGCGAGCCCGCAGCGGATGATGTCCTTCATCGTAACGACGAGGATCGCGGCCAGGAGCATTGTCCCTGCCAAGACGACGAACAGGGCGTCGTCCCAGGGGATCGACGTGAACGGGATCGTCGTTCCGATCGCCACGCCGCGCTCGCTCAGCCGTGCCCGGCGGGGCCGCCGGTGGCGCCGTGAGCGTGCCCGTCGCCATGGGCATGACCGTTGCCATGGCCATTGCCACCGGCGCCGGCCGCGATCTGCTCGGCGATCGAGGCCGGCAGGACGGGCAGGAGCCGGCCGGGATCGATGAACCGGCCCTCGGCAGCGGCCCGGGCGGCCCAGTCGCGCTCGCGACGGATGTAGGTGACCTCGGTCTCCATATCGACCGCGGCGATCGCCATCAGGTCGATCATCGGCTCGGCTCGGGAGAGATGCGACAGCTCGAAGTCGGCGCCGTCGCGGAGCGCGTCGTATGGACAGGCGTCGACGCAGATGCCGCACAGGATGCAGCGGCTCTCGTCGACCTCGTACTTCTCGAGGATCCGCGGTTTCGGCATGAGGGCGCCGGTCGGGCAGGTCTCGGCGCAGCGGCCGCACGAGACGCACGGCGTGTCGTTGAGGCTCATGTCGAGCGGCGTCGTCACGAGTGTGTCGAAGCCGATCCGCATGAAGTCGTAGCAGGCCGCCCCGACGACCTCGGCGCAGACGTTGGCGCAGCGGCCGCAGTCGATGCAGCGGGACGGCTCGCGCAGGATGAAGGCGTGGGAGTCGTCGCGGATGTAGTCGTGGTTGACGCCGGTGAAGCGGTTCTCCGTCACGCTCCGGTAGCCGGCACCCTGGTGGAACTGCGGCTCGAGCGTCTGGAGCGTCGTCCCGTACTCGATCCCGAGCCTGCGCAGGTCGCAGAACCCGATCGCCTCGCACGTGCACTGGAGACAGCGAGTGGATTCTGCGATCACCTCCTCGCGGCTGTACGGGATCTCGTACTCGATGTAGCTCTTGTTGCGGATCTCGGCTTCCATCGCCTTGAGCCGGTAGCGCGGCTCCTTCTGCTCGCTCGTGAAGGGCACGATCGAGAGGAACTCCGGCTGCGGCTCGGCGAGCTGCTGGCGTGTCTTGATCACCGACAGGTCGAGGCCCTTGAGATAGGCGTCGACGGCGTAGGCCGCCCGGCGGCCCTCGGCGACGGCCTGGACGACCGTGGCTGCGCCAACCCGGACGTCGCCGGTCCCGAAGACGCCGGGCCGGTCCGTCTCGAACGTCACCGCGTCCGCCTTGAGACGTCGTTGCTTCGTCGCCTGTGGACCCTCCGAGCCGGGCCCGATCCAGTCGAGCTCTGGGCCCTGGCCGATCGCGAGGAGGACCCGGTCGCAGGGGATCGTGAACTCGGTGCCGGCGGCTGGCTCCGGACGGCGTCGGCCGGAGGCATCGGGCTCGCCAGGCTTCATTCGGATGAACTCGATCCCCGTGACCTTGCCCTTCTTGTCGGTGATCACCCGCGTCGGGCCCGCCTGGAAGATCGCCGTGACGCCTTCCTCGATCGCCTCGTGGACCTCGTTCGCTGCCGGCATGTCCTTCATGTCGCGGCGGTAGACGAGGGTCACCTCGGCGGCGCCCTGGCGGATCGAGGTCCGACTGCAGTCCATCGATGTGAAGCCGCCACCGACTACCACGACGCGCTTGCCGGCGTGGCCCGGGTACGGCAGGCCGAGGGTCGCCGTCCTGAGGTACTCGAGCCCGTCAAGGACCTCGTCGGCGTCCTCACCCGGCACGCCGAGCTTGTTCGTTTCGTAGCAGCCGATCGCGACGACGACAGCGTCGAAGCCCTGGTTCTGGAGATCGTCGAGCCCGAAGTCGCGTCCGAGGCCCTGGTCGCAGACCATCCTGCCGCCGAGCCGGGTGACCGACTCGTACTCGGCCTCGAGGACCTCGACCTTTGGCAGGCGGTACTGCGGGATCCCGTAGCGGAGCATCCCGCCCGGCGCCGGGTCGCGCTCGAACACCGTCACGTCGTGGCCGGCGATCAGCAGGTAGTAGGCGGCGGCCATCCCCGCCGGCCCGGAGCCGATGACGGCCGCTCGGCGCCCGGTCTTCGGCTGGACCTCGAACGGGACCGGTGGGTCCATGCCCTCGTCGAGCATCGACTTGAGGACCTGGTCGCCGGCGTAGCGGTGGGTGTCGCGGATCGCGATCGCCTCGTCCACCTCGTCGCGCCGGCAGTGCTCCTCGCACGGTGCCGGGCAGACCCGGCCGAGGACGGACGGGAAGGGGATCGTCCGCTTGAAGATCCGGGTCGACTCCCGGAAGTTCGACTCGGCGTTCGCCTTCAGGAAGCCCGGGATGTCGATGTGGCTCGGGCACTTGTTCTGGCAGGGCGGCAGGCAGTAGGCATTGTGGTCGGAGAAGATCAGCTCGAGGTTCGTCGCTCGCAACCGGCGGACCTCCTCTGTCTGGGTCTTCACCACCATCTCGGCTTCGGCGCGCTGGGAGCAGCTGATCGGCGGGTACGCCGAGCCTTCGACGTCGACGACGCACATCCGGCAGGCCCCGAAACCCGGCAGCTTCGGCTCATAGCAGAGCGTCGGGATCTCGATCCCGTTGTCACGACAGACCTCGAGGATCGTCTGGCCGTCGAAGCCCTCGACGACCTTGCCGTCGACCTCGATCCGGATCCGGGGCGACGACTGGGGTCGCTGCGGCGACTGGGTCGTCAGCAACCGCTCGGCGACGCTGTCGGCAAGCGGTGCGAGTTCGGCGCGATGGTCCGGGCGGGTGATCAGGTCGGCCATGTCTCTCAGTGGGCGGCGCCCGCCGCCACCGCGATCGGGCGACAGACGCCCGCGGGGCAGGAGCTGCGGAGGATGTGGTCGTCGAGCTCGGATCGGAAGTATCGCATTCCGCTGGCGTACGGGAGCGTCGCGAGGCGCTCGTGATCGCACAGGGCGGAGGCGACAACGTCTGCCGAGAGGTCGGCCAGCAGCTGGAGATCGGTCGGCCGTGGGAAGCCGATCGCGATCCGATCGCCGATCTCGCTGATCCGGCGGGTTCCGATCCGGCACGGGATCGTCTTGCCGCACGCCTCGTCGGCGCAGAAGCGGGTCAGGAGGCGGGCGAGGTCGACGATGCAGGCGCGCTGGTCCGCGGCGACGACGGAGCCGGAGCCGACGTGGGCGCCGACCTGGCGAAGGGTGTCGAACTCGTACGGGGTGTCGAGCAGATCCGGCGGGAGGAGGCCGCCGGACGGCCCACCGACGAGGATGGCCTTCAGCGCCCCGGCCGACGCGCCATCGCTGCCGCGACCTGGCTTCGCTCCTGCGAGCGACTTCGCCGCCAAGGCGGCCGGCTTCGGCCGACCAGCCAGGGCGACGATGCCCCGGAGCGGCGTCCCGAGCGGAACCTCGGCGATGCCTGCACCGCCGGCGCCGCGAACCGCGACGAGGATCGTGCCGGGGCTCGCGTTCGAGCCGATCGCGGCGAACGCCTCCGCGCCATTGATGAGGATCCACGGGACGACGGCGAGGGTCTGGACGTTCTGGACGACCGTCGGCATCCCGAACAGGCCGCGCTCCGCCGGGTACGGCGGCCGCTGCTCGGGCTGGCCGCGCTTGCCCTCGAGGGCCTTTAGGAGGACCGTCTCCTCGCCCAGCATGTAGGCGCCCTGGACCGGACGAACGGTGATGGTGACGCTCAACCCTGAACCGAGGACGTCCGGCCCGATGAAACCCGCCTCCTCGGCTGCCCCGATCGCTGCCTCGAGCCGGCGGATGGCGAGGCCGGCCTCGGTGCGCACGGCGATGAACGCCTCGTCCGCGTGGATGGCAAGTGCCGCGATCGCCAGGCCTTCGATCACGGCGTACGGATCGGTCTCGAGCAGCGTTCGGTCGGTCAGGACGGCCGGATCGGCGCCGTAGCCATTGGCCACGACGTAGCGCCGCGGCGAGTCGGTCGTGGCTGCCACCCGCCACTTGTCGGCGGTCGGAAAGCCCGCCCCGCCGCGGCCGCGCAGGCCGGAGGCGGCAAGCGTGGCGATGACCCCGGTCGGTCCCAGGTCGTGGACCGCCTTGCGCAGCCCACCGAAGGCGCCTGCCTTGACCGCCGCGTCGAGGTCTGTCGGATCCTTGGCCCCCGCCCTCGCCAGGAGGATCGAGGGCCAGCCCTTCGGCGTGCGGAGGATCGTCGTCATTGGCTCAATGTGGCTTCGCGCCGGGCGTTGACGCGGCTCCCGCCCGGCGACTCCCGGCAAGAGCCGCGTCGAGGCCGCTCAGGAACGCGGCCTCGGTCGGTCGGTGGTCGGCCACGGCTGCTGCCTGGATGCTGTCGTCGGGGCGCTCGAAGCGAAAGTGGCTGTAATACGTTGCCGTCCCGTAGATCATCGCGTACCAGGCGCCCGTCGCGTGGCTGATCCGCTTGAGCGCGGCAACCGGCAGATGACCGTAGGCCGCCTGGGTCGCCTCGAGGATCGGCAGCATCTGCTTCGGGTCAAAGTCGTATTCCTCGAGGATTCCGTCGACGGGGTCCGGGTCTATCCCCTCGAAATGGGCGTAGGCCGGATCCGGGACCGTACGTCCGGACCGTCGGAGCGCCGATTCCTCGCGCCGCTCGCCGTACGTCTCCGGGGCGCCCCAATGGACGTGGAAGCGGCCCTTCGTGTCGATCCCCCCCATGTCGATGCACTCGATCGGGCAGGCCTGGGCGCACTGGAAGCAGGTCTCGCACTTCAGCGCGCCGTACTCGTCGTAGAGGAGCTGGAGGCGGCCGCGGAACTTGTGCGGGATGTCCGGCTTGACCTCGGGGTACTTGATCGTCGCCTTCGGCTCGAAGAACCGGCGCAGGGTCAGCGCCATGCCGCCGACGATGCCGAGGCCAGGGATGCGGATCATCCGAGTGGCCTCATCGCGGGTGCACGACCGCGATCGCGGCGGCGGTCACGAACAGGTTGAGCAGCGAGGCAGGCAGGAGCCACTTCCAGGCGAACCCCATGAGCTGGTCGATTCGGACGCGCGGGAGCGTCCCGCGCATCCAGACAAAGGTGAAGACGAACGCGTACGTCTTGCCGAGGAACCACAGGAGGCCGGCGACCCAGTCGAGTCCGACGTAGGCGATCCCGAAGATCGCGGTGACCGCGACGAGGTTGAACAGGACGAAGCCGATGATCAGTGCCTGCCAGCCCTTCATCCGGCTGTTCGCCAGCCAGAAGGGCGCCGCCAGGAGCAACGTCCCGATGACCGGCACGATCGCGATGAGGATCAACAGCCCGATCCCGAGTGAGCCTGGGTCGAGGTTGAGGGTGACCTGCCAGGGCAAAGGAAATGGCGCATTCCAGCCGCCGAAAAAGAGGGTCACGATGAGCGCGGAGATGACGAAGACGTTGACGTACTCGGCGAAGAAGAAGAACCCGAAGCGCATCCCCGAGTACTCCGTCGCGAAGCCGGCGACGATCTCCGAGTCTGCCTCCGTCAGGTCGAACGGCGTCCGGTTCGCCTCGGCTGTCGCGGCGATGAAGAAGATCAGTGCACCGAGCGGCTGCTTGAAGACGTACCAGTCGGTGAACCAGCCCTTCTGGTTTTCGGCGAGCTGGTTGAGGCTCATCGTCCCGGCGAGGAGCAACAGGCCGACGACGGACAGGGTCAGCGGGATCTCATAGCTGATCACCTGGGCCGCCGACCGAAGACCGCCGAGCAGCGAGTACTTGTTGAAGCTCGACCAGCCGGCCATCAGCAGGCCGACGACCGTCATCCCGCCGATGGCGAAGAAATACAGCAGCCCGATGTTGAAGTCCTGGCCGAACAGACCCGGTGCGAACGGGATGACGAGAAGGGCCATGACCGTCGACATGAACACGACGATCGGGGCAAGGGTGAAGACGATCCGGTCCACGCCGGTCGGGCTGAAGTCCTCCTTCATGAGGACCTTGAGCCCGTGGACAACCGACAGGAGCGAGCCGAACGGCCCGACCCGGTCCGGCCCGATCCGGAGATTCATGAGGGCGATGACCTTCATCTCCATGTAGATGATGAGGAAGGCGGTCGGGACGCTCATCAACAGAACGGCGGTCGCGGCGACGACGAACCGGACGAGCCAGAGGTTCGTCGCGAGGAAATCGAGGATGCCGCCGCCGAACAGGACGATGACGGCGACCAGGCCGATGGTCAGGACCGCCAGGATCGGCAGCAGGGTGAAGATCACCTTGCCTGCCAGTGTCAGCCGACTCCATGACCGAGCCATAGCTGTCATCGCGCGAGCCTGACCGCCCGACCTGGGCGCGCCGAGCCGAAGGCGCCGGCGAGCAGGCCAGCGAGCGCACTCCAACGTGCGTGAGCGGGCCCGCGCAGCCGGCAACGCACGGATCGGCCGTCCAGGGCGGGCGTCATTTATCGACCCCGCCCATGATCGGGTCGAGGGAAGCCATGACGGCCATCGCGTCGGCGATGAGGTGGCCCGGCATCAGCAGGCCGACGGACTGGAGGTGGAGGTAGGACGGGTCATGGATGCGCATCCGGAACGGCTGGTCCGTCCCGTCGCTGACGACGTATGCGGCGTACTGCCCGCGTGGTCCCTCGATCCCGGCATAGGCCCGGCCCGGCCGCGGCCGGAGGAGGCGCGGCAGCTTGGCGATGATCGGCCCGTCCGGCATCTCGTGGAGGCACTGGTCGATGATCCGGAGGCTCTGCTTGATCTCGTCGAGGCGGACGAGGTAGCGGGCGAGGCAGTCGCCCTCGGTCCGGGTCGGGATGTCGAACTCGAGCTCCGGAAAGACCGAGTACGGGTGCGCCCGACGGAGATCGAACGGCACGCCGGTCGCCCGCAGGTTTGGCCCGGACATGCACATCCGGAGTGCGGTCTCACTGTCCATCGTCCCAAGGCCGCGCATCCGCCGGACGAAAATCTCGTTCTCGTTGAGGAGCGCGCTGTTCGATTCGATCTGAGCCGTCGCCCGGCCCATCCAGTCGCCGAGACGGCTCAGGAACTCGTGGTTCAGGTCGCCGTTGACGCCGCCAATCCGGAAGTAGTTGAAGAGCATCCACGATCTCGTCGCGCTCGATGAAGCTCCACAGGATCGGGGTGAGGCCGCCGAGATCGAGGGCCATCCAGCCCATGAACAGGGCGTGGCTGGCGACCCGGTTGAGCTCCGACGAGAGGACCCGGATGTATTCAGCCCGGCGCGGGACGTCGACGTCGAGCAGCTTCTCGAACGCCATCACCCCCGGCCACTCGCAGAAGAGCGACGAGACGTATTCGAGGGGGTCGAGGTAGCAGATCGCCTGGTGGTAGTCGGCGTTCTCGCAGAGCTTCTCCACGCCGCGGTGGAGGTAGCCCAGGACCGGATCGAGATCGACCACGTTCTCCCCGTCGATCTTCAGGACGATCCGCAGGACGCCGTGGGTCGATGGATGCTGCGGCCCGATGTTGATGAACATCTCGCCGTCGCGGAGCGTGTAGAACTCCGCCTCTCGCTCTGTCCGCGGCGGATACGGCGGGATCGGCTCGAAGACGCCGATCTGCTCGTCGAGCATGACCCGCGGATCGTCGCTCGAGGCTCGACCCCTGGCCCCAGTCGACGCGGTCATCGGTCCACCGCTCGTTCGGTCGTCATCGCCGTCAGGCCGTCGTCCGGCGGACCGTTGCCGCGGGTGTCGCGTTACGCGGCGCGTGGGTCTGCTCCATGTGGCGGACGCCGGCGCCCGGCGATCGGGCCGCGTCGTCGGGGAGGTAGAAGTCCTTGCGGAGCGGGAAGCTCTGGTAGTCGGCCGGCATGTAGATCCGGCGAAGGTCGCGATTGCCTCGCGCTCCATCCACTCGGCGCCCTTCCACAGGGCGGTCACCGAGGGAACCCGCGGATCGTCGCGCGGCAGGCCGTCGACTACGAGGCGCAGCCAGTCGGGTGTCGACGCGCCCCAGAAGTGGTAGACGACCTGCATCGTCGTACCGGTGTCGACGCCGGCCAGGTCCGCCAGAAAGGCGAAGCCGAACTCCGGCTCGTCGTGGAGGGCCCGGATGACCTCCCCGGCGTCGCCGGCGCCGATCCGCAGCTCGGTCTCGTCGTGACGCTGGCGGACCGGCCCGGTCAGGCGCTCGCCGAAGCGGCGCTCGATGCGGCGGCGAAGGGCTGGGTCCACGCTCAGACCTCGCTCGGCGTGGTCGGCCCGATCGCCCGGTCCGGCCAGTGGCCGCGGCGGTCCTTGATGAGCTGCTGGAGCTTCATCATCCCGTAGATCAGGCCCTCGGGGCGGGGTGGGCAGCCGGGAACGTAGACATCGACCGGCATGACCCGATCGATTCCCTCGATCGTCGAATAGCTCCGCTTGTAGCGGCCACCGGAGCATGTGCAGTCGCCCATTGCCACGCACCACTTCGGCTCCGGCATCTGCTCCCAGAGGCGGACGAGCGGCCCGGCCATCTTCGTCGTGAGCGTCCCTGCGACGATGAGTACGTCGGCCTGGCGGGGGCTCGCCCGGAACGGGAACATGCCCCAGCGGTCCATGTCGTTCTTCGACGTGGCGGCCGACATCATCTCGATCGCGCAGCAGGCCAGACCCGACAGGAGCGGCCACAGGCTGTTCGCCCGGATGAGGTCGAGGACAACGTCGGCTTTCGTCGGGATGATCTCGAGGGCGCCGCTCCAGCGGGCGTCGTCGCGCTTGAACGCCGGATCGCCGTCGTGCGCGGCGAGATGAGTGATCTCCGACTCCTGGCCGCCGTCGTAGGCGATCGGGTCGGCCGATTGCCAGAGCGTGTTCGGGACGACGATCGGCTCGATCAGCGCCGACGAGCCGCGGACCGCAAGCGCGGTCGGGGCGTTACCGGGCTGGTCCGCGCCCATCGCGGCCTCGTCCTCCGGACCGGTCCCCGGGCCTTTCGTGCGCTTGCTCATCGCCAGTTCAGGACGCCCTTGCGCCAGGCGTAGGCCAGTCCGAGCAGGAGGATGCCGACGAACGCCAGCATGCTCACGAAGAGGGCCCCGACATCGACGCTGGGGTCGCGGAAGATGATCGCCCAGAGGTAGATGAAGATCACCTCGATGTCAAAGGCGACAAAGAGGAGGGCGTAGATGTAGAACGACAGCCCGAACCGGCCGTGGGTGTCGCCATAGGTGTCGATCCCGGACTCGTATGGCAGGCCCTTGTGGACGTCACCGCGATTCCGATGCGAGATCAGCCAGGCCGCGCCGATCGTCGCGAAGACGAACGACACGCCGGCGAAACCGAACCCGACGATGTACCAGATCCCGGTCAAGCGAGGAAGTCTCCGAACTGCCGCGGGTCGACCCGATCTCGTGCGCTCTCGCCGGTGGAGCGGATCCCTGGAGTCGCGTTCCGGCGCCCACGCGGGCAGCCACGCTGGCACTCATTCTAGCAGGGGAGGTGGCCGGCTCGGCTCGCCACGGAACGGGGCCCGCCGCTCGGCCGGGAGGGTCGGCCGTTCCGAGACTGGCGGGCCCCGATCGTGGACCTGGAGGCTGACCGAGGAGCGGATCGCGCCGAGCGCGCGTGCAAGTTCACGATCCGCTCCTCGACGGGTGCCGGATCTCGACCGTCGGTCGCGTTCCAGCCGGGTCAGGGTGCTTCACGCTCAGCGAGCCTGTCGACTAGGGCGAATCCCCTATTTCTCTGTGCTCAGGCGAAGCCTCGCAGTCCGACGTCGGCTGCGAGCCCGCGCCCGAAGGCCATCACCCGGAAGCGGCCCATCGCCGCCGGATCGATCATCCGGACGAGGGCGGCGCGCGCCTCGAGGTACTTCTGGAGGCTCGCGTCCGGGCCAGTCTGAAGCTCGACGAGCAGCTCGCCGGCGCCGAGGCCGGCGAGGAACCTGGACTGGGTCGTCGTGGCGAGATGGGTCAGGCCGCCCTCGACGCCCGCCCGCTCGACCGCCGTCGCGTCGACGTGCGCGGTCAGGTCCTGCCGACCGACCGCCCGGTAGGGATCCTCGTGAGCCCGCTGGCCGAGGTACGCGGCGAGCGTTCCGCGTGGCCGGCGGAGTGGATCGTAGAGCTCCGTCGCCGGGTAGCCGTAATCGATGAAGAGCGCAGTGCCGCGCTCCAGTCCACGCGCAGCGCGGGCAACCCAGTCGTCGACCGCGAGGCAGATCTCGGCGCGCTGGCCGGGCTGGAGCGTCACGCCCTCCCGCGCGAGACGGTCGCCGAGCGCGGGCGTCGAGGGGCGCCCCGAGACGTCGATGAAGGCACCGTCCCGCCAGTCGACGAAGACCTCGAGGAGTTCCGCCGATCCGGCTTCGCCGCGACCGTCGGCCCACGCCCTGGTTTCGCCGCCACCGTTGGCCGCCGCGCTCCCGGTGACCCGGTGCGTCGGGAGCGCGTCGAGGACTTCGTTCGCGATGACGGCGCCGACGATCGGGCCCTCGTCGTCCACGACGAGCCGATGACCGTGGCCGGCTTCGGACAGGCGTCTGCGGAGCTCGGCGAGACGCCGGGGTTCGATCTCCACCGCCCGATAGCGGATGGACTCATAGAGCTTCGGTACCTCGGCCGCGATGCCGTCGAGGACGGTCAGCGCGAGCGATCCGGAGCCCGCCCCGTACTCGCGGATGTCGAACGAGGCCGGTGTGCCGATCGCCCGCCATGCATCGATGAGGTGGCGGCCGAGCGCTCGCCCGAAGATCGGGTGGGCTTCCGGTGCCGTGAGGAAGTCGCCGCCGCGGCCGGGCCGAGTGGCCGGTGCCCGGTAATAGCCGTGGTTCGGCTCGTACAGGGCGAGCTCCATGAAGCGGGCGAACGTCAGCGGCCCATCCCGCGCGATCTCGGCAACGATCCGCTCGACCAGGACGGGGTCGCTCTCGACGGACTCGAGATCCGGCGCGGGGATGCGCCGCAGGCCTGGCGAGATGTCCACGGCCCGATCCTAGCTCCGTCGGCCGATGGCCAGTCGAAGCCCGGGCCCGACGAGCGTGTGACCGCCGAGGACCACCGGGATCCGGGCCTCGGCGGCGGATCGCGTCAGGTCTCGCAGCCAGGGATCCGCGATCCGCTCGTGGAGCAGCAGGTCCGAGGCGAAACGGTCCTCAGCTGTGGGCCAGCCGGCCTCGTCGACTCCCAGGCGGTGGGCCAGCAGGACGCGCGTGTCGACGAGCGCTGCCTCCCCGACCTCGGTGAGGATGCCTCCGAGGGCCGCCGGGCCGTCGCGCTCGAGCAGCGCCCCGAGCACGGAGCGCGCCGGGCGCTGGCCCTTGGCGGCCGTTTTCATCCCCCGCTCCTCGACCAGCGCCCGGGTCCTTGCCGGGATGTTGCGCTCGAGCCAGGCGAGACCCGCGGCCGACGTCCGGCCGGTGACGATCAGCTCGGCGCGCGGGTCGCGCGCGACGGCTCGCACCTTCGCGAGTCGCTCGATGACACGGCCGACCACGCCCCCCGGGACAACCGGCAGCCACTGCCGGTCGCCGATCAGGAGCAGGTCGAGCGGTCCGTCGACGTCGACCGCGAGCCGCCAGCGGCGGCGCAGGTCGGTCACCTCGTAGCCGGCGGTGTCCGCCAGCCAGCGCGGAAGTCCGTTGTCCGTGGTCATATCCGGGAGCTCCGCCAGGCCCGTTGCCACCGCGATCGCCAGGACGTCCGCCGAGTAACGGTTGTTGACGAGGGCCACCCGTCCCTCCCCCGAACCTGCCGTCGCAACGAATGCCCTCCGGTCCCCCGCTGTCGCAAGCGGGATCGCGCCGGAGCCGAGGACGATGAGGCCTCCCGACCGGCGCCTGAGGACGAACGACCGCAGGCGCTCGCCGAAGGAGACGCCATCTGGCAGCCCGGCCGAAACCGTGACATCGGTCGCACCGGCCGCCAGGAACCCGAGTCGGTGCCGCTCGGCGATGGACGCTCGTGCCGTCGCGACCCAGCGTTCGAGCTCGCCCGCCCGCGCCGCCGGCTCCGGGTGCAGGATGAGCACGGCGACATCGGTCATCGACGGAGTCTACTTAGCGGGAGGCAGACCCTGGCCAGGGATGTTCGGGCGTATGTCGGGCTCGGGGCGAACCTCGGCAACCCCGCGTGGACCGTCGCGGGAGGGATCGGGGCGATCGCGGCATTGCCCGGCGTCCGATTGCGCGGTGTCTCGCGGCTTTACTCGACCGAGCCGGTCGGCGTCCTCGACCAGCCCGAGTTCCGCAATGCCGTTGTCGCCCTCGACGCTCCCATCGGCGGCGATCCGACCACCGGTGCCTTGGCCTTGCTCGCCGCGCTGAAGCAGCTCGAGCGCGCGTTCGGGCGCCGCGATCGCGAGCGCTGGGGCCCGCGAGAGCTGGATCTCGACCTGCTCGTCTTCGGCCGCCACAGGATCGCCGTCGAACGACCGGCGGAGGCCAAGTCCGCGGATCCGGCCAAGCCGACCGATCTCGTGGTTCCGCATCGGCTCGCCGGCGAGCGGCTGTTCGTCCTCGCCCCGCTCGCCGACCTTGCTCCACGCCTGGTCCCGCCCGGCTGGCACGAAACGGTCGATTCGGCGCGCCGCCGGCGAGAGCGAATCGAGGGACCAGACGCGGTCCGCCCGATCGCGGCGTGGGATGCGGAGCGATCGGCGTGGACGTCCGCGTCCTCCTAGAGGCGGACTCGCGGCGGGCTGTCCCGGTCGAACATGTGGACCGTATCGATGAAGCGGACCTGCTTGTTGGTGTACGCCATCGTGAGCGAATGGGTCCGCGCGCCGCCGCCGAAGAAGCGGACACCCTGGAGCAGATCGCCCGCCGTCACCCCGGTCGCCGCGAAGACGATGTTCTCGCCCGAGGCGAGCTCCTCGGTCGTGTAGACGCGGCTCTCGTCACCATGACCCATCCGGGCCCCGCGGGCCCGCTCCTCGTCGCTCCGGTAGCGGAAGCGGGCCTGGATCTCGCCACCGAGGCAGCGTAGCGCCGCAGCGGTGAGCACCCCCTCGGGCGCACCGCCGAGGCCCATCACGGCGTGGACGCCGGTGCCGGAGACCGCGCAGCTGATCGCCGCCGAAAGGTCGCCGTCGCTGATCAGCTTGATCCGGGCGCCGGATTCGCGGACCTCGGCGATGAGGGCCTCGTGGCGCGGCCGCTCGAGGATGACGACGGTGATGTCGTTGACCCGCCGGCCGAGGGCCTCGGCGATCCGGCGGAGGTTGTCGGTCGGGCTCTCCCGGATGTCGACCTTGCCGGCCACGACCGGCCCGACGCAGAGCTTCTCGAGGTACGTATCGGGGGCATTGATCAAGCCGCCCTTCTCGGAGGCTGCGAGCACGGTGATCGCCCCGGCCTGGCCGAAGGCAACGAGGTTCGTCCCCTCCAGCGGATCGACCGCGATGTCGACCTCCGGGACGTCACCGGGGTCGGCCTGGTCGCGCTTGCCGACCTGCTCCCCGATGAAGAGCATCGGCGCCTCGTCGCGCTCGCCCTCGCCGATCACGATCCGCCCGGCGAACTCGATCTCGTCCATCGTCCGGCGCATGGCCTCGACGGCCGCGTGGTCGGCCTCGTCCTTCTGGCCGCGGCCCATGAACCGGGCCGATGCGATCGCGGCGGCTTCAGTCACCCGGACCATCTCGAGAGCGAGCAGTTGCTCCATCGCGCTTTCCGCGCGCGCCGCCGAGCCGGCCGGGTCGGTGGTGCGCATCAGTGGCGGAAGTGGCGCTTGCCGGTGAAGACCATCGCCAGATGGTGACGATCGGCGACCTCGATCGCCATCTCGTCCCGGATCGATCCGCCGGGCTGGACGATCGCCGTTACACCCGCCTGGGCGGCGAGCTGGATGCCATCGGGAAACGGGAAGTAGGCGTCGCTCGCCATGACGGCGGTCTTCGCCCGGTCGCCGGCCCGGCGCACCGCGATCTCGACCGACACCTGGCGGCTGGCCTGGGCCGCGCCGATCCCGACGGTCGCGCCGTTCCGGGCGAGAACGATGGCGTTCGATCGGACGTGGCGGACGGCCCGCCAGGCGAACAGCAGGTCGTTCAGCTCGTCGAGGGTCGGCCGGCGCTTGGTCACGACCTGAAGACGGCCGCGGTCGAGGCCAAGCTCGTCCAGGCTCTCGACCAGGAGCCCGCCCGCGACCCGCTTGAAATCGAGGTTGGCGATGCCGTAGTCGCGCATTCCCTCGGTCGGGTCCGGCGGAACGGCGAGGATCTCGAGACCCGCCTTTGCCTTGAGGATGCCGAGGGCCGCCTGGCTATAGCCGGGAGCGACGACGGCCTCGTACGAGTTGGCGGCGATCTCCCGGGCGGTCGGCCCGTCGAGCTCGCGATTGACGCCGACGATCCCACCGAACGCGGCCACTGAGTCGGTCTCGAGAGCGTGGCGATAGGCCTCGACGAGCTCATCGGCGGAGGCCAGACCGACCGGGTCCGTGTGCTTGACGATGGCGACCGTCGGGGACGTGTAGTCGGCGGCGATCCGGTAGGCGGCATCCAGGTCCATGAGGTTGTTGAACGACGGCCGATCGCCGCGGATCTGGGTCGCGTCGGCAAGGGTCCCGCTACGGTGGGTCGTCTCGCGGTAGAACGCGGCCTTCTGATGCGGGTTCTCCCCGTAGCGAAGGTCGTCGACCTTCTCGAGGACGAGGGCCAGGCGAGGCGGGAAGACGTTGCCGGAAATCTGGTTGAGGTAGGCGGCGATCTCGGCGTGATAGGCCGCGACGGTTCCGAATGCTTCGGCCGCGAGCTGCGCCCGGAGCTCGGCGGATACGAGGCCGTGCTCGCGGAGCTCCGCGACGAGGCGCGGGTAGTGGGCCGGGTTGGCGACGGCGGCGACACCAGCCGCATTGCGGGCGGCCGCGCCGAGGAGTGCCGCTCCGCCGACGTCGATCATCTCGATCGCCGCGTCGATGCCGAGCAGGCTGGCACCGACGGCCGGGGCGAACGGCGCGACGTTGACGACGACGATGTCGATCAGGCCGATGCCGTTGGCCTCGAGCTCGGCGAGCTGCTCGGGAACGTCGCGGCGGGCGAGAATGCCGGCGTAGACGGCCGGATGGAACGTCTTGACCTGGCCGCCGATGAGCGGCGGAACCTTCGTCAGCTCGGAGACCGAGGCGACCTCGACGCCATCGCCTGCGAGGTGCTCACGCGTGCCGTCGGTGGCGTAGATCTCGACGCCGAGCGCGACGAGATCGCGGGCCAACCCCGAGATGCCCTCGCGGTTGGCGACCGACAGCAGGGCTCGCACCCGGGCTTCCTCCATCCCCACACGATCGCGCTGAACGTTCGGCCGAGTATAGCGCCCGGCATGGCATACTCCGACCGGATCCGCCCGGGCAGGATCGTCGCGCAGGCACGCGAAACCGGGCCCCGGCGCCGGCCCCGACCAGCCGCCCGCCACTGTGTCAGCGAGGATCGATTGTGACGCTCCCGCCCTGGGAATACCTCTTTCGGCCGTTCAATCCGCACCTGTTCCCGGACCTGTTCACACCCACCTGGGTCGCCTCGCTGGTGCTGCTGATCGGCCTCGTCGTCCTCTACAACGTCCGGACCAAAGCGCTTCACCGGCACGCCCCGTACCTCGACCTGTACGAATGGCTCCTGTGGACCGGGCTGACATTCTTCGGTCTCCTGCTGACGGCCTCGTTGTTCGCCTTTGATCTGATCCTCGTCCTCATCATCGAAGTCATCGGCCTGGCGATGCTCGCCTGGGTCCGCTTCGTCCGCTTCCCGCCGACCCTCGACGCGTACGAGCATCGCCTCGCCAAGCAGCGCTACTTCACGAAGACGAAGTTCGCCCGGCCGGAGGCCACGATCCGCCCGAAGGCGGTCCGCCGGGCGCGCAAGCGCCGCTGACCCGGCCACCACCGACCACCGCCGAACGCATGCCGATCGAGGTTCGCCGCTTCGGCGTCGGTCATCGCCGGCCCGACGGGCCGGCGGGCAGCGAGGGCCTGACCGGACAGGTCATCCACAGCGACGGTCGGGGCGTCATTACCGAGCTGGCCTTCACCCGCGGCGGCCGAATCGAGCCACATTCGAACCCGAACACGACCTATTTCGTCGTCATCGAGGGCGGCGGTTGGACCGAGGTCGGCGACGAGCGGATCCGGGTGAGTGCCGGCGAGGCGGTCGTCTGGCCGGCCGGCATTCCCCACGCCGCGTGGACGGACTACTCGCAGATGCGCGCGCTCGTTGTCGAATTCGCCGGCGACGACGACTCGGCCGTCCGCGGCATCCTCGACGGCGCTGCTCTGGGGCTTTCCGCGGGAACGCCGGTCTCGTCGGGGGAGGGCCACCTCACCCCGCCGGATCGGCCGCTTCCGCACGACCGGTCGGAGGGCGAGCCGGTCTAGGCAAGCGGCGAAACGCTGTCACGCGGAACGCTGGTTATGGGACCGTCGGCCGGCCGGCTCCGCTCCTCACGGACACCGGCCGGCGACGCGGGAGAGTCAGCGCTCGAGGCGAGCCGCCGCCGCAACGAGAGTGAGAAAGCCGTGGACCTCGTCGGCAACCTCCCTGGGGAGCCGAGGTGAGCCCTGGCTCCCGGCCACAAGGCGGAACCGGCGGTTCCGCAGGTCCCGGTGAGACGCCACGAGTGCGTCGTCGGGCCGCCGCCTAGACGCCGGTCACATCCGCCGGGTTGCCGCCCGTTTCCAGATTGCTCTGCGTCGCCAGGATGGCTCCCAGCTGGCCGAGGATCCGCGCCGTCGCGCCCCACACCAACAGGCCCTCGACGGCGTAGGCGCCATAGCGGATCGTCCAGTCGTCGATCGTTCGCTCGACGATCTCGATCGGGGCGCCATCGAGGAAGGCGTCAAGTCGCGCCTCGATGATCCGGGCGACCTCGTCAGGGGCCGCGGCGAGTGACGGGCGGGCTGAGGCGACCGCCACGACCGGCGTGACGAGGTAGTTGCTGACCGGGATCCAGAACGGCTCGAGTGCGCCGACGACCCGAAGGCCGGCGTCGGTCGGGCGGAGATCGATCTCCTCGGCCGCCTCGCGCAGCGCCGTGGCGACGAGGTCCGCATCTTCGGGCTCGGCCCGGCCGCCGGGAAAGCTGATCTCGCCGGAGTGGTGCCGTCCGCCGGTCGTCCGTTCGGTCAGGACGATCCGCGCCTCGCCATCGGCATCGGGGATCACGAGGACGAGCACCGCGGCCGGCCGACCGTCCCGCGCCGAACCGGCCCAGGGTCGGGCGGCCGACTCGCCGAGACGGACGGGCATGAGCGCTGCCGGCGCCGGCGGCAATCGAGACGGCAGGCCCGTCAGGTGAGCCGCCGCCTCATCGAATCGCATCGGTCGCTGAACTCGAAGTCAGTTGATGAGCTCACCCGAGTCGCGCTTCGGATCGTCGAGGTCGGGCAGGTCGAGGACCGACTTGCCGCCTCGGCCACCGGCACCCGCGGCGGCGGGCTCGCGCGCCGACGAAGGGGTCCGAGCATCGCGACGCCGGCCGCCCTCGGCCACGACGGTCGATCTCTCGGTCGAGAAGACGAGCGTCCCCGAGACGGGATCGGCATCGCCGACGACCGTGTCCCCAGGCGAGAACTCGCCGCGCAACAGGGCTCGAGCCAGCGGGTTCTCGACGAGCCGCTGGATCGTTCGCTTGAGGGGCCGGGCGCCATAGGCTGGGTCAGTCCCCTCGCTGACGATGAGAGACCGTGCCGCGGGGGTCAGCTCGAGGTGCAGATCCTGCCCGGCCAGACGGCGCTCGAGGCCCGCCAGGAGCAGGTCGACGATCCTGCCCAGATGCTCGTCCGTGAGGGCGTGGAAGACGATGATCTCGTCGACCCGGTTGAGGAACTCCGGCCGGAACTGCGCCCGGAGCGCCTCGGTCACCTGGCGCTTCATCGCCTCGTAGGCGGCGCGGTCCTCCTGGCCCGACGAGACGGCCGAGATGAGCTGGCTGCCGACGTTGCTGGTCATGATGATGACCGTGTTCTTGAAGTCGACCGTCCGGCCCTGACCGTCGGTCAGGCGGCCGTCGTCGAGGACCTGGAGCAGGATGTTGAAGACGTCCGGATGGGCCTTCTCGATCTCGTCGAGAAGGATCACCTGGTACGGCCTGCGGCGGACCGCCTCGGTCAGCTGGCCGCCCTCCTCGTAGCCGACGTAGCCGGGTGGCGCCCCGATGAGCCGTGAGACCGAGAACTTCTCCATGTACTCGCTCATGTCGATCCGGGTCATCGCCGTCTCGTCGTCGAAGAGGAACTCCGCGAGCGCGCGCGCCAGCTCGGTCTTGCCGACGCCGGTCGGTCCCAGGAAGATGAACGACCCGAGTGGCCGGCGGGGATCGCCGAGCCCCGCCCGGGCCCGCCGGACGGCGTCCGAGACAGCCTCGATCGCCTCGTCCTGGCCGACGACGCGCTGGTGGAGCCGTTCCTCCATCTTGACGAGCTTCTCGAGCTCGCCCTCCATCAGCTTCGTGACTGGGATGCCCGTCCAGGCGGCGACGATCTCGGCGATGTTGTCGGCCGTGACCTCCTCGCGGAGGAGCGAGCCGGGACCCTGGAGAGCGGCGAGTGCCTCCTCCTGCTCCTTGAGCCGCTTCTGGAGTTGCGGCAGCGTCTCGTACTGCAGCTTGGCCGCCGTCTCGTAGTCGGTTTCGCGCTGCGCCTGCTCGATCCGAACCTGGAGCTGCTCGAGCTCGGTCCTGGTCTGGCGAATGGCGGAAATAGCCGTCTTTTCCGCCTCCCAGCGCTGCTTCAGGGCGCGGGTCTGCTCCTCGAGGTCGGCAAGCTCCTTCTCGAGGGCCGCGAGGCGGGCCTTGGAGGCGTCGTCCTTCTCCTTGCGGAGCGCCTCGCGCTCGATCTCGAGCTGCATCCGCCGTCGCTCGGCCTCGTCGAGCTCGACCGGCATCGAGTCGATCTCCATCCGCAGCCGGGAGGCCGCCTCGTCTACGAGATCGATCGCCTTGTCAGGAAGGAACCGGTCCGTGATATAGCGATGGCTCAGGGTCGCCGCGGCGACGAGCGCGGAATCGGTGATCCGGACGCCGTGATGGACCTCGTACCGCTCGCGTAGGCCGCGCAGGATCGAGATCGTGTCCTCGACGGTCGGCTCGTCGACGATGATCGGCTGGAAGCGGCGTTCGAGGGCGGCGTCCTTCTCGATGTGCTTGCGGTATTCGTCGAGCGTCGTCGCGCCGATCGTGTGGAGCTCACCACGGGACAACATTGGCTTGAGCAGGTTCGAGGCGTCCATCGCCCCTTCGGCGGCCCCGGCCCCGACGACCGTGTGGAGCTCGTCGATGAAGAGAATGATCTGGCCCTCGGCGTCCTTGATCTCCTTGAGGACGGCCTTGAGGCGCTCCTCGAACTCGCCACGGAACTTCGCCCCGGCGATGAGTGCGCCGAGATCGAGCGAGACGACCCGTTTGTCCTTCAGCGTCTCCGGGACGTCGCCGCGGACGATTCGCTGGGCCAGGCCTTCCGCGATGGCGGTCTTGCCGACACCGGGCTCCCCGATGAGCACCGGGTTGTTCTTCGTCCGCCGGCTGAGGACCTGGATGACCCGCCGGATCTCGTCGTCGCGACCGATGACCGGATCGAGCTTGCCGGCCCGTGCCTCGGCGGTCAGGTCCCGGCCGTACTTCTCGAGGGCGGCGTAGGTGCCCTCCGGGTTGGGCGACGTGACGCGCTGGCCGCCGCGGACGCTCTGAAGGGCAGCCAGGATGGACTCGCGACTGGCGCCGTGCCGCTCGAGCAGCTCGCGGCCCTCGCCGCCGACCTCGACGATCGCCAGGAGCAGATGCTCGGTCGAGACGTACTCGTCGCCGAGGCGGCGGGCCTCCTGCTCGGCAAGCTCCAGGACGCGCTTGGCGCGCGGATCGAGGCTCAATGAGCCGCCCTGAATCCGGGCCCGCCGGCCGAGGATGCCGGCCAGCTCGTCGCGGAGCGCGGGCAGGTCGACGCCCATCCGCCGGAGCGTCTCCGCGGGGACGCCGTCATCGGGCTCGATGAGGGCGTGAAGCAGGTGCTCGGCATCGAGGACCGGGCTGTTCATGCCCTGGGCCGCCCCCTGCGCGGCGGCGATCGCCTCCTGGGCTTTCTGGGTGTATCGATCGAGTTGCATCAGGGACTCTCCCTTGTGGTTCCGGTCAGCGGGGATCTGGTTGGTCGGCGAGGTCGAGGAATGTCCGGGCCGCCTGTTCTACCTGCGGATCGAGGGCGGTGGGAAGCAGGACGCGGACCTTCACGAGCATGTCCCCCATGCCGTCGCCGCGGAGGTGGGGCATGCCCTGGCCCTTGAGCCGGAAGATACGGCCGTTTTGCGTGCCCGGCGGTATCTTCAGCAACACCCGGCCTTTGAGGGTCGTAACCGGGACCTCTCCGCCGAGGAGCGCCTCCTTGAGCGTGATCGGCAGCTCCCGCTCGAGATTCGCCCCGCGCCTGGTGAAGACGGCATGCGGTCGCAGGCGAACGACGACGACGAGATCGCCGCCGCCCGGCCCCTGCCCGGAGACCTTGACGCGGGTCCCGCTGTCGGCGCCCCGCGGGATCATCACGTCGAGGCGCTTGCCGTCGATCTCGACCCGCCGGGTCGTTCCGTGGTAGGCCTCCTCGAGGCTGATTTCGGCGACCGCCTCGGCGGTCGCCCCGACCGTCCGGCGTGAGCCGTTTCCTGTGGAGGCGCCACCGGTCCCCCCGCGGCCGGGGCTCGCCTCGTTGAGGCCCATCTCCGAGAGGATGTCGTCGAACGACGGGCCAGCCGTCGCAGTTCGTCCGCGGACGCCGCCGGCAGCCGGCTCCGTCTCCTGGCCGAAGAACGTCCGGAAGAAGTCCGAGAATTCGCCGCCGCCCGATGTCCGGAACTCGTACCGGACGTTCGTCCGGCCGCCCATCGGGTTGGTCCGTCCGAAGCCGCCCGTCGGTCCGCCGGCCGGGCCGGCGTCGGCGTGACTGTAGGCTTCCCAGTTCGCGCCGAGGGCGTCGTACTTCTTGCGCTTCTCCGGATCGGAGAGGACCGCGTGGGCCTCGTTGATCAGCTTGAAGCGGCGCTCAGCATCCTTGTCACCCGGCTTCGCGTCGGGGTGATGCTCCCGGGCGAGCTTGCGGAACGCCTTCTTGATCTCGGCCTGAGACGTGTTGCGCTTCAGGCCGAGGGTCTGGTAGTAGTCCTGGTAGTCCATTCCGATGCCCTAGAAACGCCGGCGGGGCCGATCAGATCGACCCCGCCGAGACTTGCGGCTATGAATGGCGAGGCCACTTGCTCGACGTCAGCGGCCCCGAACGACCACCGGCGGCTGGTCCGACGGCGGGAATGTCGTTCGGCGGACGCGGCTCTCCGGTTCGGGAGCCGGCTCGTCGTCACGCTTGAGGACCTTCGGCGGCTCGGCGTCGAGGGGCTTCGGCTTGCGCCGCAGGGCCGCCTCGAGCACCTGATCCATCGAGTCGACCAGAATGAGCTTGATCTGCTTGCGGATCTCGTCGGGGATGTCGCGGATGTCCTTCTCGTTCTTCCGCGGCAGGATGACGGTCCGGGCGCCGGCGAGGTGCGCGGCGAGGATCTTGCTCTTCAGCCCGCCAATCGGCAGGACCCGGCCCCGCAGCGTGATCTCGCCCGTCATCGCGACGTCCTTGCGGACGGGGATGCCGGTGAGGGCACTGACGATTGCCGTCGCCATCGTGATCCCGGCCGACGGCCCGTCCTTCGGGATCGCTCCGGCCGGAACGTGGATGTGCAGGGTGTTCTTCTCGAAGATATCGCGTGAGATGCCGAGCGCGCTTGCGTTCGCTCGCGTCCACGACAGGCCCGCCCGAGCGGACTCCCGCATGACCTCGCCGAGCTGGCCGGTGAGGATGAAGTCCTCACGGCCCTCCATCTTGGTGACCTCGATGGCGACGACGTCGCCTCCCACCTCGGTCACGACCAGGCCCGTCGCCGAGCCCGTCTGGTCCTCGGCCTCGAGCTCGCCGTACTCGAAGCGCGGCGGTCCCAGGTAGTCGACGAGCTTCTTGACGTCGATGACTGTCTTGCGCTTGCGGCCTTCGGCCACCGTTCGGGCAGTCTTGCGCATGACGTTCGCGATCTCCCGCTCGAGATTCCGGACGCCGGCCTCATGGGTGTACGAGCGGACGAGCTCCACCATCGTCTCGTGGGGGATCTCGATGTTCTTGTCGGTCAGGCCGTGGTTCTTCAGCTGCTTCGGAATGAGGAATCGCTTGCCGATCTCGATCTTCTCGGTTTCGGTGTAGCCCGGCAGGTGGACGATCTCCATTCGGTCGCGAAGTGCGGCCGGGATCGGATCCAGGAGGTTGGCCGTCGCCACGAAGAGAACCTTCGAGAGGTCGAACGGCACCTCCAGGTAGTTGTCCTGGAAGCTGAAGTTCTGCTCTGGGTCGAGGACCTCGAGGAGGGCCGATGAGGGGTCACCCCGGAAGTCCATCCCGATCTTGTCGACCTCGTCGAGCATGAAGACCGGGTTGTTCGAGCCAGCCGTCTTGATGTTCTGGATGATCCGGCCGGGCAGCGCGCCGATGTAGGTGCGGCGGTGGCCGCGGATCTCCGCCTCGTCGTGGATGCCGCCGAGACTCATGCGGACGAACTTGCGGCCCATCGCCCGGGCGATGCTCTTGCCGAGCGAGGTCTTGCCGACGCCGGGCGGGCCGACGAAGGCGAGGATGGGGCTGCGGATCTGGTCGGCCAGGGTTCGGACCGCGAGGTACTCGAGGATCCGCTCCTTGATCTTGTCCAGACCATAGTGATCCTCGTCGAGGATCTTGGCGGCCTCCTTGATGTCGAGCAGATCGTCGGTCGCGACGTTCCAGGGCAGGCCGATCAGCCAGTCGACGTAGGTCCGGATGACACCGACCTCCGGCGAGGCCGACGGAATCCGGCTCATCCGATCGACTTCCTTGATCGCCCGGGTCTTGATCTCGTCCGGCATCCCGGCCGCTTCGACCTTGTCCCGAAGCTCGTTGATCTCGGCCTGCTGGGGGTCGTCCTCACCAAGCTCGCGCTGGATTGCCTTGAGCTGCTCGCGGAGGATGTATTCGCGCTGTGTCTTGTCCATCTCGGACTTGACTTCGGACTGAATCCGGCCCTTGAGCTCGAGGATCTCGATCTGACGGGCGAGGAAGTTGGAGACCAGCTTGAGGCGCTCGATCACGTCGATCGTCTCGAGCAGCTCCTGGCGCTGCTCGGTGGTCATGTCGGGGCTGTAGGCGACCATGTCGGCGAGCAGGCCCGGCTCGGTGATGTTGCGGGCGGCGACGGCGGCCTCGGGCGGAACGGGCGCGCCGTTGGCGACGTACTGCTCGATCTGGGCCTGGACGGTCCGCATCAGGGCCTGGACCTCGAGTCCGCTCGGCGACTCGTCGGCGAGCTCCTCGACGACACCGCGGAGATATGGCTCCGTGGCCGAGAAGCGATGCACGCGCAGTCGGGACTGACCCTGCACGATCGCCCGGACGGTCCCGTCCTGGAGTTGCACGACCTGGGCGATCTTCGCCAGCGTGCCGACCTCGTAGAGTTCGGACGGCTCGCCGATGTCCTCCTGCTCAGCGTGGCGCTGGGTGACGAGCGCGATCGGACCGCCCTCGGCGACGGCCGCATTGAGGGCGTTGACGCTCTTCTCGCGACCGACCTGGAGCGGCACGATCATCTCCGGGAAGATGACCGTCTCGCGGAGGGCGACGAGCGGCAGCTCGCGCGGTCCGGCTTTTGTCGTGGGGGCCACGTCCTTGGGGGTTACGTCGTCCGTGACGTTCGGACGCTTCGGCATCAGATGTCTCCTGTCGATGTGCTGGTCAATGATGGCTGGCGGATCGTCCGCCGTGAAGTAGTCGATTCCATTACGTGTTGCTCGCCGCGGTGCCAGGCTCGCGCTCCGATTCCTTCGAATCGGCCGCCCGGCGCCGCATGCCTTCGTCGTAGAGCGCCTCGAGAATCCGCTTGCCGAGCCGCTCCTCGAGCTCGAACAGGATCTTGATGCCGGCGAGATTCACCCCTCGGTCGCGTGTCAGGTGGCGAATCCACTGGATCCGCCGGATGTCCTCGTCGCTGTAGAGCCTGATGTTGGTCGGGGTTCGGGCCGGGCAGAGCAGGCCCTCGTCCTCGTAGATCCGCAGCGTTCGCGGATGGACGGAAACGATCCCCGCGGCGACGCTGATGACATAGACAGGTCGCCGCGGATCCTTGTCTGCCCGGCCGAAGCCCATCGTCTCAGCCCGCCTTCTGACCGGACTCGGCGGCAACCTGGCTGGACGAGATCGTCCGCCGGCCGCTCGTGGAACCATTGCCGTTGGTCGAGCCGGCCACCTTCGGGCTGATCCGGATCTGGCGGGGCTTCATTTCGTCCGCCTTCGGGATCCGGAGCGTCAGCACGCCATGCTCGAAGGTGGCGTCCGCCTTGTCGGGCTCGAGGCCGTTCGGAAGGCTGATCGTCCGGCTGACGATCCCGCGGCGGATCTCCCGGACGAGGTAATCGCCCTTGTCGTCGCGTTTCTCGTTTGTCGTCGTGGCCCGGATCGTCAGGGTGCCGTTCTCGACGGTGATCTCGACGTCATCCGGCTTGACACCCGGAAGCTGAGCCTCGACGACCAGCTCATCGGTGTTCATCGATACGTCGAGCGGCAGGCCCAACCCATCGAAACCGGCTGCACCCCAGCCGGCAGGGCGGACAACGCTGTCCTCGAAGAGTCGATCCATCGCCTGGCGGAGCGAAAGCAGCTCGCCAAACGGCGACGGACGGCGCACGATCGTCATGATCGATACCTCCATGCTGCGATGGCCACAAACCCGGAATGTTCCGGGCACAGTCGGATGCTAGAACCTTGACAATGCTGTTGTCAAGAGTCGTTCAGGCAATGTTGGCCACCCAGCCCGACCGCGGCCCGCGGCCGCCGACTACGTTGCCGGGATCGCCTCGCCGATCAACTGGCCGTGAAGCAGCTCCTGGCATTCCTGCCGGCCGATGGCGATGACCTTGTCGCCCTCGCGCAGGATCGTCTCGGGGCGGAGCGGCGTGGCCACGCCGTCGCGGATCACCGCGAACAGCGAGCAGCCTTCGGGGATATCCAGGTCCTGGGTCGCCTTGCCGATCGCCGGCGAGCCGGTCTGGAGGTGGGCCTCGATGAGCTCGAGCTCGCCCTCGCCGAGCGCCGCGAGGTGGAGCAGCTCGTGAACCGGGATGTCCTGCTCGATGGAGCCGAGAATCATCCGAGTCGGGCTGATCAGCTCGTCCACGCCGAGGTGCTTGAAGAGCTCCTCGTTCTTCGGATTGTTGACCCGGGCGATCGTCCGCGGGACGTCGAAATGATGCTTGGCCATCTGGCAGATGACGAGGTTGTCCTCGTCGTCGCCCGTCACCGCGGCGACGATGTCGGCGCGGTTGCAGCCGGCCTCTCCGAGATACTTGCCCTCGCAGCCATCGTGGGCGATGACGACGGAGCCGATCTCGTCTGCGATCTGACCCGCCCGGTCAAGGTCCTTCTCCATGAGGACGACCTCATGGCCGGACTCGATGAGCTCTTTTGTCAGGTAATACCCCACCTTACCCCCGCCGACGACGAGCACGAACACGATCAGACCTCCCTGGCCGGAACGGCCTGCGAGCCGCCTGGTGCGGCATCGGTTGCTCCACCAGTGGCCCTCGACCCGGCGTTGGCGGTGGTTGCCGTTACCGCACTGTTCGTCGGGCTCGCGACGATCTCGTGGTGCTCGCCGCCCGGATGGCTGCCGGTCGGTTCGAGAATGCCCTTGCGGCCGGATACCGGCATGTCGAGGTATGCGTGGACCGCGTCCGCCATCAGGTTCGTCCGGCAAAGCGCGGCGATTCCGAGATCGGCATAGGCGTCTGCTCGTAGTGGGTCGTTGATCTTGGCGATGACCCGCTTCGCGCCGAGCGCTTCCTGGGCCAGCTGGGCCGCCATCACGTTGCGGTTGTCGCCCTCCGTCATGGCGATGAAGATGTCGGCATCCTCGGCGCCCGCCCGCCGGAGGATGTCCTCGTCGGTCCCGTCGCCCCTGAGGGCGGTGCCCTTGAATGACGACGGCAGCCGGTCGAAGGCGCGGCTCGTCAGGTCGAGAATGATCACCTCGTGGCCGGCCTGGTCGAACGAGCCCGCGAGCACCGCTCCGACCCGGCCACAGCCGACGATCACTGTCTTCACGTTTTCTCCTCGGGGATCGGCTCGCGCACGACCCACACTGCGCACGGTGCGTTCTTCAGAACATAGGGAATGGTCCGCCCGATGGCAAAGTCACCACCGAACCGCTTGCGATACGGCAGCCCGACCACGAGCAGGTCCGCGTTGCGCTCGCTCGCCTCGTCGACAAGGGCGGCGCCGATATCGCGGGCCTGGAGAAGGATCGGCGTCAGGCGCCCCTTGTTGCTCTCGGCGACGGACTCCGCCATGTCGAGGACGCGCTGGGCCTCCTCGGAATGGCCGGCAATGTCGGCATCTAGGGGCAATGTCCAGTCGATCTCGACGATATGCACGGCGATCAGCTCGGTCGTGCCGGTCTTGGCGAACCTGCTCGCCAGGGCCACGATCTGGGCGTCGCTGGAGCCGCCGTTCAGGGCGATGACGACGCGGTTGAACGAGGGGACCTGGGCTTCGGGCACGGCGGGAACGATACCACCGCGCGTGCTCAGGCCCCCGGCGCCTCCGATCGAGGATCGGGCCTCTGAAGGAGCTCGGGATCCTCGCGGCGATACGGGACGTTGACGACGACCGTGTGCGGTCGGCCGAGCAGGGCGCTCCGGAGCCGCTTGACGGACTGGTTGTAGAGAATCCGCTCCCACCAGTGGCGGGCGACGTACTCCGGGACGATGATGAAGGTGATCGGCGCCGGCTTGTCGGCGGGCCATGCCGCGTCGAGGACGTCGAGGTAGGCGGCGAGCGGCCCGACGAGCGCTCGATAGGGCGATTCGACGACGACCAGCGGCACGCCGGGAACCATCTTTTCCCAGCGGGCCCGGACGGACGCGGCATCTTCCGGCTCGTCGGTGATGAACACCGCGACAACGTCGTCGGCGATCGACCGACCGACGTTGACCGCCTGGATGACGGCGCGGTTGATCCCGGGGATCGGGATGATGACCCGCTCCTCGCGCTGGGACGGTTGCGCGACATAGCCCGGCCGGATCGCCAGCTCGTTTCGCGCGCTCGTGTACTGGCGATGGATGAACAGCATCATCCCGACGAGGAGCGGGATGAGGATGACGACGAGGTAAGCCCCGTCAACGAACTTGACCGACGTCACGATGACGAGGACGAGGGCAGTCAGGACGGCGCCGAACCCGTTGATCGCCGCCCGGTACCACCAGCCGGGTTCGCGATGGCGGTTCCAATGGCGGACCATCCCGATCTGCGACAGGGTGAAACAGACGAAGACGCCGACCGAGTAGAGCGGGATCAGGGCGTGGGTGTCGCCACCGAACAGGATCAGCAGACCCGCCGCGACAGCCGCCAGGAGGATGATCCCGTAGGAATAGGCGAGACGGTCGCCGCGGAACGCGAACTGGCGGGGCATGTAGCCGTCGATCGCGAGCAGCGCCGCGAGTCGGGGGAACGCGTTGAAGCTGGTGTTGGCCGCCAGGAACAGGATCAGCGCGGTCGCCGCCTGGAACAGGTAGAAGAGCGGCGAGTCGTGGCCGAAGACGGTTCCGGCGACGAGGGCGACGACGGTCTCACCGCCCTGGAGCGTCGGCACGATGCCGTAGGCGTCGGAGACGAACGTGATCCCGATGAAGAGGACGGCCAGGAGGATCGCCATCGCGATCATCGTGTCGCCGGCGTTCTTCGATTCGGGCGGCTGGAACGCGGGCACGCCGTTGGCGATCGCCTCCGTCCCGGTCAGGGCCACGGAT
>WNGI01000344.1_pt1 | contig 33084 bp, 27 predicted proteins | sample 5400621 | NCBI WGS metagenome assembly WNGI01 (sample SAMN13153374, study PRJNA577476) | soil metagenome | isolation source: 20 cm soil or saprolite under Garry oak tree replicate 1 | place: USA:California | collected 2016-06-15
AGCGGGCGCTGCAGCTCGTTCCCCGCCCCGATGCCGAGGGCGAGCGGCAGCAGCCCGAACAGCGTGCACAGCGTCGTCATCAGGATCGGACGCAGGCGCACCCGCCCCGCCTCGCGGATCGCCACCTCGAGTGGCGCGCCCTCGGCCTGCATCCGGAGCCGCGTGAAATCGAGCAGGATGATCCCGTTCTTCACGATCAGCCCGACCAGCAGGATCAGCCCCATGAACGAAGAGACGTTGAGCGCGGTGCGGGTGGCGAGCAGCAGGACCAAGGCGCCGACGAACGAGACGGGTGCCACGAGGAGCACGACGAGCGGCTCGGTGAACGACTCGAACTGCACCACCATCACCGCGCACACGCTCACCGCGGCGAGCGCGAGCACCAGGAGGAGGGCCCGGAACGCCTCCTGCTGGCCCGCGTACTGCCCGCCCAGCGCGACGCGCACCCCCGGGGGGGCCGGGTGTGCGGTGAGCACCCGGTGGACGTCGCCCATCACCCCGCCCAGCGAGCGGCCGCTCACGTCGGCGGTCAGCGCGATCATCTGCTGCTGGTTTTCGCGATCGAGGGCGAGCCGCGACTCCGTGGGCTCGAACGCGGCGAGGCTCCCGAGCGGGGTCGCCCGGCCGCCGCGCGCCGCGACGATCGGCAGGGCCCGCAGACGCAGTGGGTCGAAGCGCACGGAATCCGGCGCCCGCACGCGCACCGCCACGGGCCGGTCTTCGACGCGGATCTCGCCGGCCGACGTGCCCAGCAGCGCCGCGGCGACCGTGTTGCCCACGTCGACCGGTGTCATGCCGATGCGGTCGGCCTCCGCCTGGTGCACGCGCATCAGCAACTCCGCCGCCGGCTCGCTCACCCCATCGTAGAGGTCTTCGAGGCCCGGGATCTTCTCGAGGTCGGGCGCGAGCCGGCGCGCGTACGCCTCGAGCGTGTCGAGCGGCTCGCCATACAGCTTGATCTCGACCGGCCGCGCCGCGCCCGCGAGATCGTTGATGACGTCGGCGAGAATCTGCATGAATTCGATGTGGAGCCGCGGCACCGCGCCCTGGATCCGGTCGCGCACGTCGTCGATCACGGCGAACACGTCGCGCGCGCGCCGGTTGCGCGGCGCGAGCCGGACCACGATGTCGCCGCGGTTCTGCGCCGTGGCGAACATCCCGAGCTCGGCGCCGGTGCGGCGCGCCGTCCCCGTGACCTCGGGCGTCGCCGCGAGGAGGCTCTCCGCGACGCTCAGCTGCCGGTTCGTCTCGGCGAGCGCCGTGCCCCCCGGCGTCCAATAGTCGAGAATGAACGCCCCCTCGTCGATCTCCGGGAGGAAGCCCGTCCCCACGACCTGCCAGAGCCCGACCCCCAGCGCGACGAGCGCCACGGCGGCGACCGCGATCCGGCGGGGATGCTGCAGCGCGGCGCCGAGGGCGCGCTCGTAGCGCGGGGCAAGCGCGTCGAGCGCCTGCTCGAGCCGGGCCAGCGGGCGCCAGCGGGGCGCGGCCGCTTCCACGTCGTGCGCCGTGACGAACTGTTCGGCGAGGAGCGGGATCAGCGTGAGCGCGAGGAGCAGCGAGACGAGCACCGCCACGGTGAGGGTGGTCGCGAGCGCGGCGAAGAACTGCCCCACCACCCCCTGAAGCAGGCCGAGGGGGAGGAACACCACCACCGTGGTGATGGTCGACGTCGTGACGGGCCAGATGAGCTCTTGCACGGCGGCGCGGAGGGCGGCGAGGCGGCCGCCTTCGGCGCCGAGCCGCAGGTGGCGCGCGATGTTCTCGGTGACGACGACGGCGTCGTCGATCACGAGGCCGATCGCGATCGCCATGGCGCCCAGCGTCATCAGGTTGAACGTCTGGCCGATCAGCCACATGACGAACACGGTCACCGCGAGCGTCACCGGGATCGCCGCCGCGCTGATGGCGGTGATGCGCCCGTGGCGCAGGAACAGGAGCAGCACCAGCACGGCGAGCACGGCACCGATGAGCATGGCGTCGCGCACCGAGCGGACGGCGTCGCGTACCAGCGCGGCCTGGTCGTACACCCGCTTGAGATGGACGCCGGGCGGGAGGCTCGGCGCGAGCGCGGCGACGATTCCGGCCACGCTGTCGGCGACCTCGAGGGTGTTCCCCTCGACCTGCCGCGCGACGTTGATGAGCGCCGCGGGCTTGCCGTCGCCCGCTACGATGCGGACGTGATCCTCCGTGCCCACCTGCACGCTCGCCACGTCCCGCACCCGCAGCCCGTGCGCGATCACCACGCTGCCGATGTCCTCGGGGCCGTGGGCCTCCTGATCGGTCACGATGAGGTACTGGCGGTAGTCCTGCGCCACGCGACCGACCGCCTGCACGGTGACGGCCCGCCGGATCGCGTCGGCCAGGTCGGCGTACGTGAGGCCCAGCGCCGCGAGCCGCGGCGGGTCTGCGACCACCTCGATTTCGCGCACGTCCGTGCCCTGGACGTCCACGCGCCCCACGCCGGGGACGCGCGAGATGAGCGGTTTGATCTCGTAGCGCGCGATGTCGTACAGGGTGGCCGGATCACCCCCCTCGAGGTTGTACGAGATGATCGGGAACAGTGACGGAGTGAGTCGCTCGATTTCGATATCCAGGTCCGGCGGCAGCATCCCCTGGATCTGGCTCACGCGCGCGCGCACGAGCTGCAGGGCGTAGGCCATATCGGTGCGCGGCGTGAAGGTGATCGCGACCTCGCTCGCGCCGCGGATCGACTGCGACTGCACGCGCGTCACGCCCGGGACCACGCTCACCGCCTCCTCGAGCGGCCGCGTGATGCTGAAGACCACCTGGCGTGCGCCGAGGGTCGAGCCCTCCGCGACGATCTTGATCCGCGGGAACAGGAGCTCGGGGTAGATGGCCGACGGCAGCCGGAACGACGCCCACGCGCCCGCGACGGAGAGCAGCGCGACCGCGAGATAGACCACGCGGCGCTGACGCCGCAAGACGTCGAACAGCGTCATCGTGGCACAGCGGCGGGAACGGAGCCCGGCGAGGGAGGGGGCCGCGCGACCCGCGCGCCGTCGGCGATGCCGTAGGCACCGCTGGTCACGACCACCTCACCGGCCGCGAGCCCGCCGATGATCTCCGCCACGGCTTCGGTGCGGCCTCCGACCGTGACGGCCCGGCTGTGGGCCACACCGGCCGAGTCGACGACGAACACCTGAACGCCCTCTCCACCCGGCGCCGGCACGAGCGCGGCGACGGGGACGGTCACGGCGTGCGGCTCGACCGCGGTGACCAGTCGACCGAACACCGACTCGCCGATCCTCAAGGGGCGCTCGGTGCGCCGCAGCCGCACGCGGACTGCGACCGCGCGGGACAGGGAATCGACGGCGGCGGCGACTCCGGTGACGACGCCCGCGCCGAGCGGGTCGCCCCGCGCGGTCTCGCCGGCCGAGAGCGACACGGAGTCCCCGTCGCGGATCTCGGCCGCTTCCGCGGGTGACACGCTGAACACGACGTCCAACGCGCCGGGGTCGGCGATCTCGACGAGCGGCTGGGTTGGGTCCACCGAGGCGCCCAGCACGGCGCTCATGCGGGTAACGACGCCGGACAGAGGGGCGCGCAGCGTGGCGAGCTGCTGCGACCGGCGCGCCGTGACCGCGGCGACCTGAGCCTGCGCCAGCTCGGAGGCCGCCTGATCGGCATCCTTTTGCGGGAGGATTCCCGCCTGCGCGAGGCGCACGGCGCGGGCGAAGTTGTGCTGCGCCGTCTCGAGTGCGGTAGCGGCGCTTTGGGCGGCGGCATCGAACGGCGCGCGCTCGAACTCGATCAGCGTGTCGCCCTCGGCGACCCGCTGCCCCGGCGTGACGACGATCCTCGCGACGCGCGTCGGTCCTGGTGCTGCGAGCTCGGCGAAGCGGCCCGGGCGCGGGTTCACGGTGCCGATGGCGCGCACGATCCGCGCGAATGGCTGCTCGGCGGCGACGGCCGTCTGCGCGGCGACGGCGGAGCCCGCCGCGGCGGAGTCGGTCTCGTCGGCGGCGCGGGCGCGGCAGGCGGCCGCGACGGCGAGCAACGCGACCAGGCGTCTCACGACCCGCCCGCGGAGGCCGTGACCAGGCGCACGACGCCGGCCACGTCGTTCGCCGATGCGACATCGTCGATGTAGCGGCCCAGCGCCTCGCGGGCGTTGCGCTGCGCCTCGAGCACGGTGGCGAGGGGGACGGCGCCCTCGGCATACGCCTGCAAGGACATCGCCGCGACGCGGTCGGCGCTCGCGAGCAGCCGCCGGTCGCGCTCGAGGCGCGCCAGCGCCGCCGCAAAGCTGCGACGCGCGCGGGCGACGTCCGCTGCGGATTCGCGGCGAGTCACATCCAGGTTCGCCTGCGCGCGGTCGCGCGCCGCCCGCGCCTGCCCGATCTCGCCGCCGTTCCGGTTGAACAGCGGCAGCGCGAGCGCCAGCCCCACGGTCGGCAGCACGCCCTGGGCGGGGTCTGCGGGATCGCCGCGCTCGATGCCGACCTGGAGACTCGGCGCCGGGATCACGCTGCGGTGGGCGAGGGCGAGATTCCGGTCCTCGACGCGCAGGCTCGCCGCGGCCGCCGCGATCCGGAACGGCTCGCCGGTGGGCGCCGGCGCGCTGTCGGTCGGCGGCACCAGCGAGTCCGCCAGGGTGATGCTGGCCGCCTCCGCCGGGAGGCCCATGGCGAGCTGCACGGCGAGCAGCCCGTCCAGCGCGGCGAGCGAATCGTCGACCGCGACGTTCAGGAGCTGGCCTGCGTTCACCTCGGCGAGCCGCACGTCCAGCTCGCTGACGTCGCCGACCTCACGGCGTAGCCGGGCCATCGTGAGCAGGCTGTCGGCATCGCGCGCGTTGCGGCGCGACAGCCGCGCGTGCGCTGCCGTGGCGAGCGCGTGCGTGTAGGTGGTGTCGACGGCAAAGCGGATGGCGGCGCGCTCGAACGCGAACCCGAAGCCGGTCGCGTCGCGCGCGGCCGCTGCGGCGCCGATCCGCGCCGAGCGGAGCCACGGCAGGTCGAGTGACACATCGGCGATGTAATGGTAGCGCGGGACGTCCTTCGTGTAGGTGGCGGCGAACGACGGGTTGGGGTAGGCGCGTGCGCCGCGCAGCAGCCCGGCGGCCGCCGCCGTGTCGGCCCGGCCGAACGCGGCGCGCGCCCCGCGGGCGAGCGCCGCTTCGATCGCTGCGGCCCGCGTGACCGGTTGCTGCGCGGCGAGCGAGACCGTCGCAGCACCGTCCAGCCCTGCGACGAGGGCGGAGAGGCGCAGGAGTCGTTTCGGGAGCGACATGGGATCCTGCGGAGAAACGTACGCGGCGAACCTGTCACCAGGCTGACAGGGCCGCTACATGGAGCCCAACTGGCTCTCGGTGGGCTCCGCTCAGCAAAACCACGGCTCGGTGAGCCGTGCCGCAATGGGACGGTCCGGCGGTGGGGCGCGGAACGACGTGGGGGCCACGACCCGGCCGGTTCGGGCGTTCGCGAGCGCCCGGATTCGACCGAACGTCACGGCGGGATCCTCGCCCGAGCGAGCCGCCTGCTCCACGAGCGCGCTCAGGTCGCGCTGCAGCGCGTCCATGCGCGGGTCGGGATGCGTCCAGCGAAAGGTGAAGGCGCCGACGTCGAGGGGCCCAAGGAACGGGCGGATGGCGGACCGGGACACGAGCAGCGAGCCCGGCGGAACGAGCAGGCGGATGGCGAGCTGGATGGGATCGACGTGATCGATCAACCCCTCGAGCCCGATCCACTCGAGCAGCTCGAGGTAGTCCTCGCTGGTGGCCCACGGAGTGAACGGGACGAACGACGGTCGGAGGGCGATCCCCGCCTGGCGCAGGACGCCGAGCGCGCTCTTCACGTCGGCGCGCGTATGGCCCTTTTCCAGGTTCGCGAGCACGACATCCGACAGCGATTCCACCGCTGAGACGACGAAGACGCAGCCGGTCGCCGCAAATTCCGGGAACAACCGCCGATGGCGGACGATGTGCTCGATCTTGGCGGTGAAGTCATACGAGAGCGCCGGAAACTCCGCGTGCATCGCCCGCACCAGCCTCACCGCGTGACCAGGGCCGTTCAGGAAGTCCGGGTCGCCGAAGGTGATGTGGCCCGCTCCGGCTGCCACGAGGCGCCGCACATCCTCGAGCACGACGTCACGGGGGACGGCGAAGAAGCGGCCGCCGTACACCGGCGGGATGGGACAATGCAGACATGCGTGCAGGCAGCCGCGGCTGGCCTCGACGTAGCCGGCCGGCACACGCCGCCCGTCGCGCAGCAGGCTCGCGTACCGCGTGAGGGCGGGCAGGCCGTCGCGTCGGGGGACGGGGAAGGACAGGCGCTCGAGGTGCGGGCGCTGGTGCGGCGCCGGCTCGTCGCTGCGGTCGAGCTGCTCGACCACCGCCACGAGCGCACCTTCGACCTCACCACCCACCACCAGATCGGCGCACCGACCCAGCAGGTGCTCCGCGTTGAGCTCCGCATACAGGCCGTGGAACACGATCCGGCACGCGGGATTGATCTGGCGAATGCGCGCGGCGGCGTGCACCCCGAGCCGCAGCGCCGTGTGCATCGGGACCGCGATCGCCGCCAGCCGGGCCCGCCGCACCTTTGCTTCGTCGAGCGGCTCCACCGCCAGGTCGAGGGTATCGGGGGCGAAGCCGGCCCGCTCGAGAAACGCGCGCGGCCAGGCCAGGCCGAGCGGTTGATGCCCGAGCTCATAGCACGAGAGCAGCAGCACCGCGCCGGGCGCACGGAGCGAAGAACGAGCGATGGTGTTCAAGATGCGCCCTACCGCGCCGGTGACTTCTTCTCTGCGAACCGCAGCAGGAAGGCGACGCCCATCAGTGCCACGGCAACCCACACCAGCCAGCGTTGCGCGATCGCCATGCCCACGAGACCCACCGTGAGGCCCGCGCCGCCGAGCCACGCTTTGATTGCGAACAGACGGTAGGGGCGCGGCATGCTGCACTCCTACTTCTTGAGGAACGCCTGCAGGGCGGTGCGGAAGTCGGGCGTCGTGCGGCTCACCGCGTTCACGTCCGCCCCCAGCCGGATCCCGTCCTCGAATCGCAGGCCGTCCAGTTGGTAGAACTGCTGCTTCGTGAACGCGAGCGCCGACGGGCTCGCCGCGGCCAGGGCGCGCAGCACCTCGCTCACCTGGTCCTCGAAGTCCGAGTCTTCGTACACCCGCGACACGAGCCCCAGCCCCGCTGCCTCCGAGGCGCCGAGGATCCGCCCCGTCGCCGCAAGATCGAATGCGATCTTCTCGCCCGCCGTGCGCTTGAGCAGGGTCATGACGATGGCCGGCACGAAGCCGCGTTGGACCTCGGGATAGCCGAACTTCGCGGATTCAGCGGCGAGCACGAGGTCGCAGGCGGTGGCCAGCCCGCAGCCGCCGGCGAGCGCCCGACCCTGCACGACGGCGACGATCGGCTTGGGGATACGCCGCATGCGCACGAAGACCTCGGCGAAGTGCAGCGCCGCCTGTCGGTTCTCGTCGATGCTCCGGTCGGCGGATGCGAGCAGCTCGTTCAGGTCCATGCCGGCGCAGAAGTCGCCGCCCGCGCCGCGCAGTGCCACGACGCGCACCGCACCGTCGAGATCGGCGCGCTCCAGCAGCGCGAGCAGGGCGTCGATCATGGGGGTGTCGATCGCGTTCTTCTTCTCCGGCCGGTTGAGCGTCGCCGTGAGGATCCCGCCCTCGAGCGCGGCCAGCACCCGGTCGCTCACCTGGGGAGCTCGAGCTCGAGACGCAGCAGGGCGGTCGAAAACACCTTCCCCTGGGCGTCGGTCTTGAGCGAAATCGTGCCGCCGCCGTCGAGCGCGCCGTGCAGCAGGAAGTTCAGGGCGTGCAGGTTCGGCAGCTCGTAGCGCTCGACCGGACCCGTGATCATGCCCTTGAAATGACGCGCGACGCGCGCTGCCGTCACGTGTTTCACCAGGATCGGATAGTACTCGGGTTTCAGTGCAATCAACCCCACGTTGGCCGTGTCACCTTTGTCGCCCGACCGGGCGTGTGCGAGTTCCACGAGGGGCACTGGTCGCTTCCTCGACCGCCCTGCACCGCCCTGCACCGCCCTCGCCCGCCGTTTCACACGTCCACCACCTCGACGCACGGCGCCACCATCTGCTTATCGAGAAGCGCGGGCCAGTACGCCACGATCTCTTCCGGCTTCGGTCGTCCGCCCGCGAACCCGGTGACGCTGGGCGGCCCGTTCAGGATCAGCGGCGCGATCTCGCGCGTGAACCGCTCGACGGAGCTCTTGTCGGGCGACCGGACGCCGATCCGCAGCTGCACTTCCGGGAGCCGGTCGAGGGGCGCCGTCGCGCGCGCCAGCGGGCCGTGGGTCGCATCGACGCCGACGAACTCCGTCAGCACCGCCTCGAACGTGAGGCCGAGATCGGCGAGCCGCTGCCGGAGAATCCGATCCGCGGCCCGGGCCTTCTCGTAGGCATCGGGCCACCCGTAGACCAACGTGCCAACAGCCTTGTAGCCGTAGAAGTAGCCGATCGACACCTTGAGCTTGTCCGTCGCCGGTCTCCCTCTGACACCCGACACCCGAACCCTGTCTTTCCCAGTCTGCTCGAGTCGGATCGTGGTGAAGTCCGCGACGCAGTCGGGGGTGATGTACTCCGCTGGATTCCCCATCTCGTAGACGAGCTGCTCGGTCACGCCCGCCACGCTGATCCGCCCGCCGGTGCCCGGATGCTTGAAGATCTCGAACGTCCCGTCCGGTGCCGCGTCCACGATCGGGTAGCCGACATTCGCGAGGTCGGGGACGCGCTTCCAGTCCACGAGGCTGTTGCCGCCGCTCGACTGCGCACCGCATTCGATCGTATGACCTGCGACCGTCCCGGCCGCGAGGAGGTCCCAGGCGTCGGGGCGCCACCCGAAGGCGTGCATCATGGGCGCGAGGGTGAGCCCCGTGTCGGTGACCCGACCCGTGACGACGATGTCCGCGCCCCCGCCCAGCGCCTCTACCACGGGCGAGGCGCCAAGGTACGCATTGGCCGACAGGACCCGGTCGCGCACGTCGGACAGCGGTCGGCCGGTGTCGAGGTTCCTGAGCTCGTGCCCGCGGGCCAAGAGGCCGTCCAACCGGCCGAGCAGATCGTCCCCCGTCACGACCCCGATCCGGAGCGTGCCGCCCAGCCGCAGGCGGCGCGCGGTCTCGGCCACCGCCTGCGCGCACGCTCGGGGGTTCACGCCGCCCGCGTTGGCGGTGATCTTGATCCGCCGCTCCGCCACGATCGGAAGGATGCGCTCCAGCAGCGGGATGAAGTCCGTCGCGTACCCGAGGGACGGGTCACGCGCCTTCTGCTTCTGCAAGATGGACATCGTGACTTCGGCGAGGTAGTCCATCATCAGGTAGTCGACTGGTCCACCGGTCACCTGGCGATACGGTGCTTCGAGCCAGTCGCCCCAGAACCCCTGCCCTGCGGCGATGCGCACCGTGGCGGGCCGCGGCGTCACGGATTGACGACCACGCGGCGAGTCGCGTCGGGAGCCCCCACCGATCCGTGCACTCGCAGCTCCACCAGGGGCGCGAAGCCCTCGGGCAACGCCAGCTCCCGCGCCGGCTGGGCGGGGAGCGGGGCACGTCCTCCCGGGAGCACGGTGATGTCCCGGCCGTTGCCGAGCGAGCGCGGCTCGCTCAGCAGGAAGCGCACCCGCAGCGTCGCCCGCCACGCATGGATGCCCTTGTCACGTGCAAAGCCCGGATACAGCTCGACGGTGAGCGGACGCCCCCGCAACGACGCCGGCACCGCGAAGGCTTGCCGCCCGAACGCGTACTCGAGGGGCCCCTGAGACACCTGCTGCCCCGCGGAATCGAACTCGGTCACGCCGAAGTCGGTGAACTCGCGCCACCGCTCGCGGGGCAGCTCCACCTCGACCACCGCCGTCGCCGCCCAATCGGGCACCAGGACCGTGAGGCTCTCGGGCGTCGCACCACGGCCCGCCACCTCCAGGGCGCGCTCCACGCCGAGCAGCGCCTGCGTGACGCGCCCGCTCACGCTTGCCTGGCCCGGGTTCGTCGCTTCCCGGTCCGCGAGGGTCAGCGGAGCGAGCTGCGCGCGGACGGTCGCAGTGGCCCCGGACCGGGGCGGTGCGACGACGTCCAGCTCGTACACGCCCGGGACGGCATCTTCCGCGCGGACGGTGAACCGGGCCGTGCCCGGCTGGGATCCGCCGATCGGAACGATCGAATCGCGCGCGAGGTCTCGAAATGGCGCGCCGTTGGGCTCGTACAGGATGGCCCTGGCGGTCTGTTGTCCCGAGTCGGCGAGCGTCACGCTGGCGACGAGAGTGGCACCCGGCTGTGCCACGCGGAGAAAGTAGCGGCGCACCTGGGCGGGGCCGACCGTGCGCCGCTCGTCATACAGGGGCTTGTCCGCGAGATCGTACGGGACAACCACGACGTTGACGAGTCTGAACACCGGGCCGGCGAGGGCGTCGCTGGGATTCCAGGCCGTCACCGTTCCGACGTACACGCCCGGCGCGCCGAGGGCGGCGGCGGAGTAGGTCAGGGGGATCTCGGTCTCGTGGGATCCCGCCGGGAGGATCGCGGGGGCGGACAGCCACGGGGCGTCACTCTTCAACGAGAACTGTGCAACCCGGAGTCCGGTGACGTGGCGCGCCTGGAATGTCTCGACCGTGTCGCCCGGGCCCGCCAGGCCCTCGCGCCGGAAGGCGGCCGACCCGCCGCCCGTGGTCGCGCGCACCGCGTACCCGGAGCCCTGATGTCCCGCGAGCAGCCACCGGTACGCCCGCTCGAGCTGCGGCACGCCGGCCCCCTGGTCGAGCACGCTCGCCCCGGGCAAACCGGCCGCGGCCGCGCGGAGCGCGGCACTCACCTCGGCGCCGTCCGGTCTGCGCCCCTCCTGAACCAGCGCCGACATGAGACACGCCGCGAGCCCGGTCACGTAGGGGGCCGACATGCTCGTGCCGGCCTTGATCTCGTTTCCAGTATCGAACGAGGGAACGGTCGAGAAGGCCCACCCCGGCGCCAGCAGGTCGGGCTTCGCGAACTGTCCGCCGCGCCCGCTGAACGAGCCGACGAAGTCGCCCGCGACCGGCGGCGCACCATCCTGCTCGAGCGGGACGTAGATCCCCGGCAGCGCCGCGCCCACGGAGATCGCCAGGTCCGCAGACCCGGGCAGGCCCACGGTGGAGAGGCCGGGCCCGTCGTTCCCGGCGCTGATCGCGAACACGATCCCGGGATGGGCGATGACAAACGCGTTGACGATCGAGTCGATGACGGCACGCTCGCCGGGCTCGTTCCCGATGCCCCAGCTCAGGTTCAGCACGAGCGGCAGGTTGCGCTGCTCGGCGAAGCGGGCGGCGTACTCCATCGCGTGGTGAATGCTGCCGGTCGTCGAGATACCGCCCCGCGCGTCGTTCGCGATCTTCAGCCCGAGCAGCTGCGCGCCCGGGGCGACGCCGTCGAAGCCGGCGACGTTGAACAGGTTGTGCCCCGCGGCGATGCCCGCGACGTGCGTGCCGTGCGCGTTGTTGTCGAACACGAAGGCGAGCGTCGGCACACCGCTCACTTCACCAAAGTTGGCGGCCAGCGTGATCGGCTTCGTGCCGATTGCGATCGTCTCACGGCCCTGGCGGTAGTCGTGCAACGGCATCTCGTCCTCGAACGAGCCGTCCAGGTTCGTGTCGATGAACGCGACCCAGCCGTCCGTCGCCTTCACGACGATCACGGGAAAAGCATCGCTGTTGCTCCCGTCACCGTTCAGATCGCCGCCCGGCACTTTCCCGAGGGGACGCTCCGCCAGCTCGCCGGCATACCACGTGGTCGCGGACGTGAGCCGCCCGATGCGACCGGCGCCGGAGAGCGCCCGGCCGGCGATTGAGACGGTGCCGTCCCCCGCCGGGGTGACGGGCGTGAGCCGCACGACGCCTTCCCCGGAGAAATCCCGCACGTCCAGGGTCTTGGGCGCGCCGGTGCTCGTGACGATCAGGCCGCCCACGCCCGGGTCCACGCCCGTGTCGAGAATGCCGATCAGGACGCCGCGCCCGTCGTAGGTGGGGTGCTTGGCGCGGAAGTCGTCGACGCCCGCGCTGTGGAGGGGCATGAGGCCGACGAGCAGCGCGCGCGCCGGCGGCAGAATCGGCAATCGGCTCGCGACGCCCGTGGCGGTCGGTGGAGGTTGGGAGGCCGGTGGTGGCGCGCCGGGACCGGAGGCCGGGACGGGGGAGGAGGCCGGCGTCGGGCGCGTGGCCGGCGGCGGGGCGGAGCCGCCGCAGCCGGCGGCGAGGGCGATGAGCAGCAACGGGAGGCGGCACGATCTCATGGTTGACTCGGCAGCACGAACGCCCCGACGTGGGGGCCGGTGAATTCGCCAGTCGCCTCGAGGAGAAACGCGAGCGTATCGCGGGTCTCCTCGGGCAGCACGATCGCGTCCACAAAGCCGCGCGCGGCGGCGAATCGAGCGTCGAGCTGATGCTCGTAGTCCGCGCGCATCGCGTCGACGGCGGGGGAATTCTCGGGCTTTGCCGCGTCATTCCCGAAGACCGCCTGGATCGCCGACTCGCCTTCCATGACGCCCATCCGTCCGGTCGGCCACGAGACGATGAAGTCGGGATCGAATCCCTGCCCGGCCATCGCGTAGTAGCCCGCGCCCGAGGCATGGTTCACGGTGAGCACGAGTTTCGGCACCGTCGCCGTCGCCATCGCCTCGACGAAGCGCGCCCCCGCGCGGATGATCCCCGAGTGCTCCGCTTCGGTGCCGACCATGAACCCCGAGACGTCCTGGACGAACAGGAGAGGGATCCGCTCGCGGTCGGCGTTCTCGATGAAATAGGCCACTTTCTCCGCGCTCTCGGTGTAAATGATGCCCCCGATCTTGGGCGCCCCGCCCTCCCCGCCGCCCTTCCGGCCCTTGATCACCCCGCGCGAGTTGGCGATGAGCGCGACCGTGCGGCCTTCGATGGCGCCGTGAGCGCAGATCATCTCGGGAGCGAGATCGGGCTGGAACTCGTCCAGCTTGTCCGCGTCGAGCACGCACTCGAGCACGGCGCGGACGTCATAGCTCATGCGGTGGTCCGACGGCAGCAGATCATACAGCTCCTTGGGGTTGCGTTTGGGCTTGCCGCCGGGCGCGGGAGGCCGGAGCGTCCGCGGCAGACGCGCCACGTAGTCCCGGATGCGTGCCAGGCACTCACGATCGTCCTTCGCGCGATAGTGCGCCACCGCGCTCACCGCCGTGTGCGTCACCGCGCCGCCGAGGGATTCCGCATCCACCGTCTGTCCCGTCGCGCCCTTCACGAGGTTCGGGCCCCCCAACCCCATGAACGACGTGCCTTCGACCATGAAGATCACGTCCGAGAGGGCTGGCAGGTACGCGCCGCCGGCGATGCACGGTCCCATGACGGCGGCGATCTGCGGCACGCGGAGGTAATGTCGCATGATCGAGTTGTAGTAGAAGATCCGCGCCGCGCCGTACTGGCCGGGGAAGACGCCGCCCTGGTAGGGGAGATTCACGCCGGCCGAGTCCACGAGGTAGACGATCGGGATGTGCTGCCGCATCGCGATCTCCTGGGCGCGGAGCATCTTCTTGATCGTCTCCGGCCACCAGGAGCCCGCCTTCACGGTGGCATCGTTCGCCACCACCACGACCGGCCGGCCCGCGATCCGCCCCAGACCCGTGACCACCCCCGCTCCGGGCGCCTGCCCATCGTACTGGTCGGATGCGACCAGCAGGCCGATTTCGAACCAGGCACCGCCCTGGTCGAGCAGGGCCTCGATCCGCTCGCGGGCGGTCAGCTTTCCCTGCTCGTGCTGGCGGCGCACCTTGTCGCGCCCGCCGCCCTGCTCGAGGCGCCCTTTGAGCTCGCGGTATTCCGCGGTCAGGGTCTTGAGCCGGCTCACGGAGGAATGCGGAATGCGGGGTGCGGAGTGCGGAATGGACTAAGCCGACACATGCTCGGCTGCCCACTCTTCGATGTACTTCACCAGGTCGGAGGTTTTGGTCCCGGGGCCGAACAGCTTGCCGATCCCCTGCTGCTGCAGGGCCTCCATGTCCGCCGGCGGAATGATGCCGCCACCCGTCACCAGGACGTCGTCCCGTCCGGCGGCGACCAGCAGCTGCTTGACGCGCGGGAAGAGCGTCAGGTGGGCGCCCGAGAGGATCGACAGGCCGACCACGTCGACGTCCTCCTGGATGGCCGCTTGCGCGATCATCTCGGGGGTCTGGTGCAGCCCCGTGTAGATGACCTCCATACCCGCGTCGCGCAGCGCCGCGGCCACCACCTTCGCGCCGCGGTCGTGCCCGTCCAGGCCGGGCTTCGCGACCAGCACCCGGATGGGGCGCTTCGAGCCGGGCATCAGCGACGGAACCGCAGCAGGCCGGCGAGCCCGTCCACGACGCGGCGCGCCCCCTCGTCGTACACGACGTCGACCTGCACGCGCTGGGCCAGGGCCTCCTCGATGGCATCGTCGATGCGCCGGTCGTCGTCCTGCCCGTCGGCGAGCAGGGTGCGGACCTGGCCGCGCTGGAGCGCCTTGAGGGTCGGCTCGATGCCGTTCACGGCCCAGCCGGTCCCAATGCCCTCGCGCACGGCCTCCGCGTGCGCGCGTTCCCAGGCGCGATCGCGCTCCTCGCGCAACGAGAGCGCCGCCTCGCGCACTTCGGTCGCCGTGACGTGCTTGGGGTTCAATCGCACCACGCCCAGGACGAGATCGTGCAGGTAGGTGTGCAGGTGGGGCAGCAGGGCCGCCGCGTCCACGCCGATGCCGGCGACTACGAGCCCGGCGAGCGGACGCTGGGTGTGGACCTGGAAGATGCGGTCCGCTACCTGGGCGTAGTGTCGCTGCCGCTCCTCCCGAATCCGCATGTGGTAGTTGTGCTCGCCGAAGCCACCCGCGAGCATGTGGCCCCGCTTCGCCTGGCGCTCGCCGTGGAACTTCCCCGGTCGCGTCGCCTCCGCGGTCAGGCTGGGCAGCTCCACGACGTCATAGGCGGTCACCTCGAAGAACCGTGCGCTGGTGCGGTCGCACGCGGCGACGAGGATGGTGCCGAATTCCTCCTCGAGCGCCACCAGCTCCCGTACCAGGGGCACGGGCGCGACCGCGAGCCGCGAGCGGTGGACGTGCGGGAGGGGGAGGACCTCGAACAGGTCGAGTGCGCCGCAGGCAAACAGCGCGATCCCGCGTGCCGGCGGCAGCCGCGTGGGCTCCGCGAAGTACGCCTGCACGCGCTCCAGGTCCGCCGCCACCCGGGCCCGGAGCGCGCGGTCGAGCACCTGGCGCTCGAGGGCGGCGAGCGCCTCGCGGATGCGGTTCTTGATCTTGATGAGATACTTGCCCCGGGTCTTGTCCCGGGGCTCGAGTTTCAGGTAGCACGACACGACCTGATACGCGCCGGGCTGGACGTGTGACAACCGCTCGACGGCGGCGCGCACCGCGCTCTCGTTGGCGGAAATCGGCAGGGCGGCCATGGTCTAAAAGAACACCGGCTCGCGGTACGCGCCGTAGACGCTCTCGAGGGCGTGCCGGATCTCGTACAGGGTGCAGTACGCGCGGGCGCAGTCCAGCATCGGGCCGATCACGTTCTCGTCGGCGCGGGCCGCCTGCCGCAACGCCTCGAGCCGCTCCGCGACGAGCGCGTTGTCGCGCTCGGCCCGCAGGCGCGCGAGCCGGCGTCGCTGCCCCTCCTCGGCATCGTCCGAGACCTTGAGGATCTCGACGGGGTGGTCGTCCGCGCTCAGGTAGTCGTTCACGCCGACCAGGATGCGATCGCCGGCCTCGACTCCGCGCTGGAACTCCTCCGCGGAGCGCGCGATCTGCCGTTGGAACCAGCCGGTTTCGATTCCCTTCACCACGCCACCCACCGACTGGATCTCCGCGAACAACCCCTCCGCTTCCCGCTCGAGCTGGTCGGTGAGCGACTCCACGTAGTAGGAGCCGCCGAATGGGTCGATCACATCCACGACACCGGTTTCGTGTGCGATGATCTGCTGAGTCCGGAGCGCCAGACGGACCGCCTCCTCGGTGGGAAGCGCGAGCGTTTCGTCCAGCGAGTTGGTGTGGAGCGACTGCGTGCCGCCGAGCACCGCCGCGAGCGCCTGATAGGCCACCCGGACCAGGTTATTCATCGGCTGCTGCGCCGTGAGGGTCACCCCCGCGGTCTGGGAGTGGAACCGCATCATCGCGGAGCGCGGGTTCTGCGCGCCGTAGCGCTCCTGCATGTGCCGGGCCCAGATGCGGCGAGCCGCGCGGAGCTTCGCGATCTCCTCGAAGAAATCGTTGTGGATATCCCAGAAGAAGGAGAGGCGCGGCGCGAACGCGTCCACGTCCAGCCCGCGCGCGATACCCCGCTCGACGTAGGTGAACCCATTGGCCAGCGTGAACGCGAGCTCCTGCGCCGCGGTCGCTCCTGCCTCCCGGATATGGTAGCCGGAGATCGAGATCGTGTTCCACAGCGGTGTGTGCGTGGCACACCACTCGAACATGTCCACGATGATCTTGAGGGCGGGCTCGACGGGGTACACCCAGGCGTGCTGGGCCATGTACTCCTTGAGGATGTCGTTCTGTACCGTGCCCCGCAGCGCCGTGCTCGGCACGCCCTGCTTCTCGGCGGCGGCGACGTAGAAGCAGAACAACATCGCCGCGGGCCCGTTGATGGTCATCGAAGTCGAGACCTGATCGAGCGGGATGCCGCGGAACAGGTCTTCCATGTCGGCGAGCGACGAGATCGCGACGCCGCACTTGCCCACCTCGCCTTCGGCGCGCGGGTGGTCGGAGTCGTAACCCATGAGCGTGGGGAAGTCGAACGCCACCGACAGGCCGGTCTGCCCGTGCTCGAGCAGGAACTTGTAGCGCCGGTTCGTGTCTTCCGCACTTCCGAACCCCGCGAACTGCCGCATCGTCCACAGCTTCCCCCGGTACATCGTCGGATGGATGCCGCGGGTGAACGGATAGCCGCCCGGCGCCCCTAACCGGTTGCGCAGGTCGAAGCCGGCGAGGTCGTCCGGCGTGTAGATCGGCTTTTTCTCGATGCTGCTCATCGGGTCGCGTCCCCTCCCTCCCCGGCCTTGACCCGATCGAGGATCTCAGCCGCGACGTCGTAGGGGCTCCGCCGGCCGTCCGCGACGTCGTCCAGCCGCAGCGCCAGCAGCTCCTCGACGCGTGTTGCCTCCAGAAGCCAGCGCCTGACCTTGCGCTCCAGAACCGCGCGCGTCCGCGCGGCCAGGCGCTGCCGCCGTCGCTCGGCGAGCGTGCCGCTCGCTTGAAGATAGGCGTAATGGCGATCGAGAGCAGCCGCGAGCTCGTCGACGCCGGTGCCCGTCGTGGCCGCGGTGGCGAGCACCGGCGGCTCCCACACGTCGGACGGTGGGACGGTCGGACCGTTGGACGGAGGGCCCGCACGGTCCGCCCGTCCGCCAGTCCCACTGTCCGCCCGTGGTCGGGCGGCGTGGTGGGGAGAGATGTGTCGGAACGCATTCCCCCGCCGCAGCCCCAGCATCACTTCGATCTCCTGTCGGAACTTGTCCGCGCCCGGACGGTCGCTCTTGTTCACTACGTAAATGTCGGCGATCTCCATGACCCCGGCCTTGAGGGCCTGAATGCCGTCGCCCGATTCGGGCACGAGCACCAGAACCGTCGTCTCCGCGCTGCGCGCGATGTCGAGCTCCGTCTGTCCGACGCCCACGGTCTCCAGCAATACGCGCTCGAAGCCGAACGCCTCGAGTAGATCGGCGACCTCTTCCGTCGTGGTGGCGAGCCCGCCCTGCGCTCCCCGCGTCGCCATCGAGCGGATGAACACGCCGGGGTCGAGGCTGCCGGATTCCATCCGGATCCGGTCCCCGAGCAGCGCACCGCCGGTGAACGGGCTCGTCGGATCGACGGCCACGACGCCGACCGAGAGGCGGCGGGCGCGAAACCGCTGGATCAGCGCCTCGGTGAGCGTGCTCTTGCCGGCGCCCGGGGGACCGGTGATGCCGACCCGCCGCGTGCCGCCGCGCCCGAGCAAGCCGTGCGCGTGCGACAACACGCGCTCGAACCCGTTGCGCTGGTTCTCGACCAGGGTGATGGCGCGGGCCAAGGCGGCGGGCTCACGCCGGGCGAGCCCCTCGAGAATCCGCTCCGTCGTCACGCAAGACTCATGCTTCAGATCCGCTCGTCGGCGCGCTCGAGCGGCACGGTCCGCACCGGCCCCGGCCGGACCGCGACGCGCTCCACGCGGGTGGCCGTGGCGGCGAGGATGTCGAACTCGAGCCCGTGGAGCGCGAAGCGCTCCCCCGGTCGCGGAATGCGGCCCAGCGCCTGAACGAGCAGCCCGGCCACCGTCTGGACGCCGCGCGCGGCCAGCGTGACGCCCAGCGCCTCCTCGAGCCGGCTGGCCGGGGCGCTGCCCTCCAGCTCGACGATCCGGACGGGCGCCTCGTCGGCGGGGGGCGGTTCGCCCGATTCGAAGATCTCCGACACCAGGTCGCGGAGCAGGTCCTCGAACGTGACCAGGCCGGCCGTCCCGCCGAACTCGTCGAGCACGACGGCGAGGTGGCTCCGGCCGCGCTGCATTTCCAGCATGAGATCGGCCGCCCGCGTGGTACCCGGCACGAGGATCGCCGGCAGCGTGGGAACGGGTGCGTCGGGCGGCAGACGGAGCAGATCGAACGCATGCGTCACGCCGACGACCTCATCGAGCGATCCCCGGTACACCGGATACCGGCTGTAGCCCGATTGGAGGCACACGTGCGCCGCCTCCGCGGCGAGCAGGCCCTCGGGAAGGGCCACGATCGACGTGCGGGGCGTCATCAGCTCCCGCACCGGCCGGTCCGCGAAGGCCAGCACGCCCGACACGACCGCCATTTCGTCCGCGGACGCGAGCGCCTCGGTGTCGGCGTTGGTAAGCACGGCCGCGAGCGTCGTGCGGGTCGAGGGGTCGCGCCAGGGGACGAAGGGGGCGAACGCGCGGCCGAGCTTCTCGAGCCGCGGTGCCGCGTGCGCCACGATCGGCTCCGCCCAGCGCCGGCCCACCACGCGCGGCACGAGGTACGCGGCGCTCACGAGCAGCGGGATCCCCAGTGCGATGGTGAACACGCCGAGCACCGTGGGCGTCGTGCGGGCGAGGAGCGCGGGGATGGCGGCCGCTGAGCAGAGGATGCCGATCGTCGTGAGGGCGTTCGCGGTCGCGAGCACCCGCCCCGGGTTCTCGAGCACCCCGGCCGCGCCGCCGGAGCCGCGCAGCTTGTACGAGACCCAGCGAGTGAGCTCGAGCTGGCTCACGGCCGCCGCGGCGACACCGACGGCCGCCGACGCGGCGGCGAGGAGCAGCCCGCTCACGAGCAGCAGGGCGGGCAGGGTCACCGTTGCCTCTGGAGCAGCACGCTCGTCACCCGGCGTCGGTCCACCCGCTCCACCACGACCTGATAACCGTCGAGCGTCAGCTCGTCGCCGGCCCGGGGCACGCGCCCGAGGACCGAGTAGACGAGGCCGCCCACCGTCGAGACTTCCGGGTGCTCGAAGGGGCGGCCCAGCGCCTGCGAGAGGTCGTCGAGCGTGACTCGCCCGTCCACCCAGTAGCGGTCGCCGTCCTGACGGATGGACGGCGCTTCGCCCACGTCGTGCTCGTCGTGGATTTCTCCGACGATCTCCTCGAGGATGTCCTCGAGCGTGATGAGCCCGGACGTGCCGCCGAACTCGTCGACCACGATCGCGAGATGTGCGGGGCCCCGCTGGAAGTCACGGAGCTGGCTGTCGAGCGTTTTCGTCTCCGGCACGAAGGCCGCGGGCCGCACCAGATCCTGCCAGCGTGGGGCGGTGGCGCCTTCGCCGCCGAGACCCATGGCGAACGGCACCAGGTCCTTCGCGAAGACGACGCCGGCGATGGTGTCCGGCGTCCCGTCGTACACGGGGAGACGGGAGTGCTCGCTTTGTCGAAATGCCTCGATCACGTCGTCGCTCGGCGCCGCGAGGTCGACGGCGACCATGTCCAGCCGGGGCGTCATGACCTCGTCCACGCGCGTGTCCGCCAGCGTGAACACGCCGAGCAGCATGTCGCGTTGCGCGGCGCCGAGATCGGGCTCGAGGGGGCGCGGCGTCGCGATGAGGCCGTGCAGGCCCTTGTCGACCCACGCGAGGAGCCAGAGGAGCAGGCCGAACGGCGCGAGGGTGCGGCGCGCGAGCGGCAGCGCGGTCGCGGCGAGCTCGGGCGCGACCCGGGCCAGGCTCCGCGGCAGCGCGTCACCGACGATGAACAGGAACGTCGCCGCCACCGCCCAGCTTCCCAGCGCCTCCGCCCAGGGCCGGTCCCACCAACCGAGGGCGTGGCCCGCCGCGACCGCGCCGACGACGAGGAGCGCGAGGCGGGCCACGTGTAGCGCGCGGTGCAACGGCACGCGCGCGCCGACGGTCGTGGGCGGCGCATCACCCAGGGTATGGAGCGCCTCACCCACGGCGGCTTCCTCCCCGAGGGCCAGGAGGCCGGCCCACAGCGCGGCCGCCCCCGCCACCAGGGCGCCGCCCAGGGTCAACGCCGCGCCCGTGAACGTCATCGTTCCGCCTCCCGGCGCCCGAGCAGCCGGTGAACGTAGCGCTCCTGGCGACGCCACATTGCGGAGCGCGTTCGGCCCGGCCCGTCGGGGTGGTCGTAGCCGAGGACGTGCAACGTGCCGTGCACGGTCAACCGCACGAGCTCTTCCTCCACCCGTCGCGCGTCCCCCTTGCCTCGTCCTCCGTTCCTCACCCAGCGCTCCGCGGCGGCGGGACAGATGTACACGTCGCCGAGGAGGGCACCGTCGGGTTGTGGAAGCGCAAACGCCAGGACGTCGGTCAGGCCGCGCCGGCCGGTGACGCGGCGGTTGAGGCGGCGCATGGCGGCGGCGTCGAGCAGCGCGAGTTCCACGCGCGCGCGCCCTCCCCGGGCGCCTTCCCAGGCCAAGATCTGCCCGACCGCGCGCTCAAGCTTTGGCCGCAGGTTGCCACGTCGCCGTGATGCCGCCACTGGACTCCGGATAGTCGATGCGGTTGTGGTACATGCCGGTGATGATGCGCACGAATTCCTGTTTCACCTGGTCGATCTGCCGCAAGGTCATGGGCGCCTCGTCGAGCTGACCGGCGTTCAGCTTGGTGCGCACGATATGGTCGATCACCTCTGCGATTTTCTGCGGCGTCAGGTCCTCGAGCACGCGCAGCGCCGCCTCGACCGAGTCCGCGAGCATCGTAATGGCCGTCTCGGCGGAGTGGGGCTTGGGCCCGGGGTAGACGTAGTCGCCCGGGCGCGGGGTCCCGCCGTCGCCGCTCTTCTTCGCGCGGTCCAGGAAGTACGTAATCTCGGTCGTGCCGTGGTGCTCCGGAATGAAGGCCGCCACGGCTTCGGGCAGCCTCGCCTCGGCGGCCAGGAGGAGCCCGTCCGTGACGTGCGCCTTGATGATCTGGGCCGACTGATGGGCTTTGAGCCGGTCGTGCGGGTTGTTGCCGCGCGTCTGGTTCTCGACGAAGTACTGCGGGTTCTTGATCTTCCCGATGTCGTGGTAGTAGCACCCCACGCGACCGAGCAGGCCGTCGGCGCCGATCCGGTTGCAGGCCGCTTCCACCAGGTTTGCCATGGCCACCGAATGGGCATAGGTGCCCGGCGCCTCGAGCGACAGCCGTCGCAACAGCGGCCGGCTGGGGTCGGAGAGCTCGAGCAGGGTGAGGTCGGTCGTGATGCCGGTGATCGACTCGGCGACCGGCAACAGGAAGAACGTGAGCCCGGCCGACACCAGGCCGTTCGCCGCGCCCCACACTCCCCGAAGGCCGATTTCCGCGACCGTCCAGCTCCCGGCGAGGCCCAGCGCGACGGCGCCCGCGAGATACCCGAGCGCGATGATCAGCACCGGCACGTAGAAGTTGCTCCGGCGCCGCAGCACCCGCACCGTGAGGGCCGCCGTGACGCCGCCGACGACACACAGGAACAGGGCGGGCAAGTCGTGGAACACCGGCTGCAGGCCGATCACGATCGCGAGGATCATGGCGGCGATCATCGAGACACGCCCGTTGAACAGGACCGTCAGCAGCATGGCCATGAAGGGCAGGATGATGATCTCGGCGTGCTGCGGGGCGAACCGCGCGACGGTCGCCGCCTGCAGCAGCACGAGCGCGAACAAGCCGCCGATCAACGCCACCTGCCGTCGCTCGCGATACGTCTCGCGGCGGTAAAACACCAACAGCACCCAGAAGATCGCGAGGATGAGCGAGTCCCGGAGGACGGGCCCGAACACACCGCCGGGCGAGCGGCTGGTCGCCGCGCCGCGGCGGACCAGGTCCGAATGCAGCGCCACGAGCTTCTCGTGCGCTTCGTTCGTCACCACTTCGTGCGCGCCCACGATGCGGTCCCCGGCGCGCACGATGTACTTGCTCGGGTCCACGCTGCGGCGGAGCTCGTCACGCCGCCGCTCGGTCTCGAGCGTGTTGGGGATGAGCGTCGGCCGGAAAAAATGTCCCGCGAGCCGGACGTAGAGCTGGTCGCCGACGCTCGAGCCTTTGTCGGGGTGGATGGCGCGGGCCCGCGTGAGGTATTGCGCATACGTGAGCACCTGGTCGCGCGACACCGACTGCTCGCCCGAGCGGCGGCGCACGATGAGCTCCGAAGCCTGCTCGACCTGCAGCACGCCCGGCCCGGTCACCCCCAGCGCCAGCGCGCGGTCGAACAGCTCGCTCAGCGCCCGCTCCAGGGCGTGCCGCTTGCCGCCCTTGGCCAGGTAGGCGGCCTCCGGGGCTCCCAGGGCGAACCCGTGGGCTTTCGCCACCTGGAGGATCGCCGCCGCTCCGCCCTGGTCCGCCGCGGTCTCCACGCTCGAGAAAAACGCGTGCATGGCGATCTTCGCGCTGTCGAGCGCCCGCTCCTGGTACTGATAGATCGGCTTCACGGTGCTCGCGAGCTCCTCCGCCTCGCGCGCGAGCTCCTGATCCGACTTGTTGACGGGGAACGTGAACGGGGCGATCACGTCGCGATCCGCCACCGCGCCGGGTTCGAGCAGCGGCGCCACGTTGGTCGCGCTCGAGGGAAACACGAGGGATGCGAGCAACGCCAGGCCCACCACCCAAGCCCAGCGGCTGCCGTGATAGCGCAGCTCCTCCTTCGTGGGGAGCCTCATGTCAGCCCTGTGCGTCCTCGGCGTACGCCCGGATGATGTCGCGCACCAGACGGTGGCGCACGACGTCCCCGTCCCCCAGGTAGCAGAACCCGATCCCTTCGATCCCGGGCAGGATCCGCTCGACCTGGAGCAGGCCGGAATCCTCCCGGTTGGCCAGGTCGATCTGCGTCTTGTCCCCCGTGATCACCGCCCGCGAGTTCACCCCCAGGCGCGTCAGAAACATCTTCATCTGCATCCCGGTCGCGTTTTGGGCCTCGTCGAGAATCACGAAGGCGTCGGACAGGGTGCGACCGCGCATATACGCGAGCGGCGCGATCTCGATCGTGCGGCTGTCGATCGCCTTCTGGACGCGGTCGCGGGGCATCATGTCCTCCAGCGCGTCGTACAACGGTCGCAGGTAGGGGTCCACCTTCTCGTGCAGATCGCCGGGGAGGAAGCCGAGGTTCTCCCCCGCCTCGACGGCCGGGCGCGCGAGCACGATGCGCCGCACCCGCTTGCGCGCCAGCGCGTCCACGGCCGCGGCCACCGCGAGGTACGTCTTCCCCGTACCGGCCGGGCCGATGCCGATCACGATGTCATGCTGCGCAATCGCCTGGAGGTACTCCCGTTGCCCCGCGGTCTTCGCCTGGATCACGCGGCGCAGGCCGGGGAGGATGATCTTGTAGTCCCCGTCGGCGGTGTGGCCGGCCGGCCCCGGCGATTCCTGGCTCACGATCCGGTCGACGTCGGCCACGTCCAGCGGCTCGCCACCCCCCATTCGCACGAGGTCGACGAGCGCCTGGGCCACCGGCACCGCGCGCTCGACGGCGGGGAGCGGGCCGTGCAGCATGAGCGTGTCGCCGCGCAGCGACACCCGAACGCCGAGCCGCTGCGCGAGCGCGACCAGATTGCCGTCGTTCACGCCGGCGAGCGCCAGTGGATCCACGCCCTCGGTCGAGAGCCGGTGGGTGATCTCGTCACTCATGGCTTGACCTCGATGTGGAGCGCCGCCAGGTCTCCCGGGGCGGCCGGCGCGGGCGCGCCCTCGAACAGCGCACGCGCGGTCGTCGTCTTGGGAAAGGCGATCACGTCGCGCAGGCTCCCCGCTCCCGCGAGCAGCATGACCACGCGGTCAAAGCCGACGGCGAATCCGCCGTGGGGCGGCGCGCCCGCCTGCAGCCCGCTCAACAGGAAGCCGAACCGGGCCTCGGCGTCTTCCCGCGACATGCCGAGGTGGCCGAAGACGCGGCGCTGCACCGCGGGGTCGGTGATCCGGATGGATCCCGAGCCCAGCTCGTTGCCGTTGTAGACCGCATCGTAGTGCAGCGCGCGACAGCTGAACGGGTCGGTGTCGAGCCGCGGCAGGTCGTCCGGGTGCGGCGAGGTGAACGGGTGATGCGCGAATACCGGCTTCCCGGTCTCCGGGTCGGGCTCGAATAACGGGAAGTCCACGACCCAGCAGAACGCGTGCGCCGCCTTGGGCTTGAACTCGAGGCGGCGGATCACCTCCTGGCGCACCCGGTCGAGCACGGGGGACGTCACGCGATCAGGACCGACCGCCATCAGCGCCGCGTCACCGTCGCCGACGCCCAGCTGTCCGAGCGTCTCGGCGGTGAAGTGCTTGCCGACCGATCCCGAGATGTGCTCCCCCTGTCGCTTCACCCACGCGAGGCCCGAGCCGCCGAGCTGCTTCGCGGCTTCGGCGAGCTGGTCCACGTCTTTGCGCGACAGCCCGCCGCCGCCCTTGACCGCGAGGCCCCGTACCCGCGCGCCGTCTTTCAGCGCCGACTCAACGAACGGCACGGCGAGCGGCTTCACCTGCGCCGTCCAGTCCGCGATCGAGAGCTCGTAGCGCAGGTCAGGCTTGTCGGTGCCGTAGTGCTCCATCGCCTCGCGCCAGGTGATGCGCGGGAACGGCCGGCCGATCGCGTGGCCCGCCTCGTCCCACAAGGCGACCAGCACCGCCTCCACGTAGCCGAGCACGTCATCCATCCCGACGAACGACGCCTCGAGGTCGATCTGCGTGAACTCCGGTTGGCGGTCGTTGCGGAGGTCCTCGTCCCGGAAACAGCGCGCCAGCTGGAAATAGCGGTCGAAGCCGGACACCATGAGCAGCTGCTTGTAGATCTGGGGCGACTGCGGCAACGCGTAGAACTCCCCGGGGTGCACGCGCGCCGGCACAAGGTAGTCCCGCGCGCCCTCCGGGGTCGGCTTGGTGAGGACCGGCGTCTCGATCTCGAGAAACTCGAGATCGGACAGCGTCCGGCGCGCCCGCTGCAGCAGCCGGTGGCGCAGCATGAGGTTGCCCTGCATCTCGGGGCGACGCAGATCCAGGTGGCGATGCCTGAGCCGCAGCTCCTCCGCGGGCAGCTCTTCCCCCTTCCCGCGTGCCACCGGGATGACGGGCGTCACGGCCGGGCCTAGGACGGCGAGCTTCGTGGCCTGAACCTCCACGTCGCCGGTTGCGAGCTCGGGGTTCTTCATGTTCGCGGGGCGCGCCGTCACCTGGCCCTCCACCTCGACGACCGTCTCGCTCGTGAGCTCGCCCGCCACGCGCCGCACCTCCGCCGGGGCCGTCGGTCCGGCAGCGACCTGAACGACCCCCGCTCGGTCGCGGAGGTCGATGAACACGATCCCCCCGAGATCCCGGCGACGGTGCACCCAGCCCCCCAGCCGCACCCGTTGGCCCACGTGCTGCAGGCGCAACTCGCCGCAGCGGTGCGTCCGTCTCGAGGTGGAACCAAAGCTGTCTATGGTACCTCCGCCTCGCACAGCACGCGGTAGAATTCCTCGGGCGTGCGGGCACTCAAGAGCCTGTCCCGCACCGGCTCGCGACGCACCAGCCGCGAGATCCGGCTCAACGCTTTCACATGGGACCCGGCGCACGATTCCGGGCCGGCCAGGAGAAAGAACAGGCGGACCGGCTCGCCATCGATCGTCTCGTACGGCACCGGTGCGGGCGTCGTCCCCGCCACGACGACGAGGGCGGAGAGGACCGGCGTTTTTCCGTGTGGGACCGCGACGCCGTAGCCGATGCCGGTGGGGAACTGCTTTTCCCGCTCGAGAATGGCTCCCAGGACTTCCTCGGAAGGTCCTCCGTTGCCGACCGCGGCCACGTCCACCAGTTCCCGGAGCACCCCCTCTTTGTCGGTCGCGTGCAGGGGGACCAGGATGCGAGCGGGGGTCAACAGCTCGGACAGGCGCACGGTGATCCAAGTGTCCTAAGCGATTGAAGATAGTTAAGTTAGGGTTGACATGCAACGCATTTCCCGAGCGGCACTTACATGGTCGATTTGCTGAGCCTCGTCCCCGACGCGGCTCGCGCCGCGCTCGCCGAGTGGCTCGCCGAGCGCGAGGAGCCGGCCTACCGCGCCCGACAGGTTTTTCGCCGGCTGTGGGAGCGGCCGGTGGAGTCGTGGGACGACGCGACCGAGCTGCCCGCCGCGCTGCGGCGGGCATTGGCAGCGGCGCTTCCGCTGCGCCGGTTGCCGTTGTCGGCGCGTCAGGTGTCGCGAGACGGCACGGAGAAGTACCTCTGGGATCTGGGGGACGGGGAGGCGGTAGAGTCGGTACTCATCCCCGAGGGGAAGCGGCGGACGCTGTGCATCTCGTCCCAGGTCGGGTGCGCGCTGGGCTGCGTGTTCTGCGCCACCGGGCGCATGGGCTTTCGTCGGAACCTGTCGGTCGCGGAGATCGCGTGTCAGGTGCGCGAGGTGATGCTGCTGGACGCGGCGCGGAAACCGACCAACGTCGTCTTCATGGGGATGGGCGAGCCGCTGCTCAACTGGGACGCCGTGGATGGCGCGCTCACGATTCTCAATCACCCCGAGGGACTCGGGATCGGGGCGCGGCACATCACGGTCTCGACCGTGGGCATCCTGCCGAGCCTCGCCAAGCTCGCGCAACGGCCCGAGCAGTTTCGGCTGGCCCTCTCGCTGCACGCGCCGTCACCGGCGCTGCGGCATGACCTGATGCCGATAGAAAAGAAGTACACGCTGCCGGCGGTGATGGCCGCCGTGGCGCGATTCCGGCGGCGGGTAACGCTCGAGTACGTGCTGATCGAGGGACAGAACGACGCGCTCGAGCAGGCGGATCAGCTGGCCCGGCTCGCTCGGCCGCTCGGCGCGCTCGTCAACCTGCTGCCACTCCACCCCGGCGGCGCGCCGGATCTGTCGCCGAGTCCCCGGGCGCAAATGCTCGCGTTCGAGCGGCGGCTCCGGCGGCACGGAATCGAGGCGGTGCTGCGCCGCAGCCGTGGGCTCGATATCAGCGCCGCCTGCGGGCAGCTACGGGTGGAACTCGAGGCGCGGCGTAAAGTCCGCACCGAGGAGCACGCTCGCGTCGAGTAACCGCGCGCTGTCGGGTTGCACGACGACCCGGCCCAGCCCCAACGCCCGACGCACTCGTCGCCCCACCTCTTCGGTTCCGCGGCGCACCACGATGCGCGTCGAATCGAGCGTTCCCATCGTCGCCGGTGCGTTGCCGTAGGTGAGCACGTCGACGCCGGCGTGCCGGAGCATCCGCGTTCCGATCCTCGCGAGCCCCGGCGTGCCGCTCGCGTTCAGCACCTCCACCGTCACGCGCGGCCCCGCGCTCCCTGCCCCGGGCACGGGGAGCGCGCCGCCCCCGGGGTCTCCCCGGCAGGCAGCGAGCGCCGTGGCGCCGGCGATCAGTATCCGACGAGCGCGTTCCAGAAGTCCACGGTCTCCCGGGGGAGCGGCCAACGGCTGTCGATGACCCGCGCGATGCGACGGGCGGCGACCTGTTTCAGAATCGCGTCACGCTCGTCGGGCACGCGGGCTGCGAGCGAGCGCCGCAGCTCCTGATCGAACGATCTGCCCGGCTCGAGATAGTCCGCCAGATAGAGCATCCTGCCGACGTCGTCCCATTGAGCGTAGCCGAGCGAGTGGTAGCGCACCGCGTCGAGCACTCCCCGGTCGGTCTCGCCGGTCTGCGCGGCGCGTTCGGCCGCGAGCGGGCCGTGGAGGAGCTCGTTTGCCGCGGGCGCGTCGCGCAGCGCGTCGTGCAGCCAGGCCGCCTTGTGCCAGCGCACGCGCTCGCCCTCGGGCGCGTGCATCGCCGCGGCCCAGGTGGCGAGGAGCGCGGCGACACGCTCGACATGCGCGCGGCGCGCCGGGGTGGCCACGGCCCATGGAGGGAGCGCCATCACGCGCGCACCGCGATGTCATTGGCCACGCCTTCCCCGAGCACCACGTTGTCGATGAGCCGAGTCTTGCCGACCCTCGCCGCCACCAGGACCACGGTGCGGGCGTCGACCCGGGCCACGGAGCGCATCTGTTCGTCCACGAGGGCCAGGTATTCGGGCGCCACGCCCGGCGCCCGCAGGACCTCGAGGCCGCGGCGCGCCAGCGGGCCGGGGTCGGCCTCCCCGCCGCGCCACGCCTGCTCCACGGCGCGGAGCGCGCGCGACAGCGCGAGCGCCGCGCGGCGGTCGTCGCCCTTCAAGTAGGCGTTGCGCGACGAGAGGGCCAGGCCGTCGAGCTCGCGCACCGTGGGCGCGACGTCGATCTCGAGCCCGAAGTCCAGGTCCGCCGCCAGGCGTCGTACCAGCATCGCCTGTTGGAAGTCTTTCCGCCCGAAGACCGCGATGTCGGGCTCGACGATGTGGAACAGCTTCGCGATCACGGTCAAGACGCCCGCGAAGTGCCCGGGCCGATCCGCGCCCTCGAGCGGGTCGGCCATAGGCCCCGGGCTCACCCGGACCAGGGGCTCGGCGGGGTACATGGCCGCCGTGTCCGGGACGAAGAGACAATCGACGCCACGTTCGCCGGCGAGCTGGCGGTCGCGCTCCAGGTCGCGAGGGTACTGCGCCAGGTCCTCTGCGGGGCCGAACTGGAGGGGGTTCACGAAGATGCTCATGACCACGCCGTCGGCGCGCTCCTTCGCTCGATCGACGAGCCGCAGGTGCCCTTCGTGCAAGAACCCCATCGTCGGCACGAACCCGACGCGGCGCCCGCGGGCGCGCTCGGCGCGCGACCAGGCGCGCATCTCCTTCAGGCCCGTGAGCTCGTGCATGGCGGCCTACTCCGCCTTGAGCACGATCGAGTCGGTGAGATAGGGATCGTTGAAGTGCGCGATCTCACCCGCCGCCTTGTCCGGAACCGGAAACAACCGCGCGGAGAGGGGCTTGCGAAGCTTGGTGGAGAGGGCCGCCACATCGGCGATCAGGGCCGCCAACCGGTCCGCCCGGCTGTCGCCCGGCAGCGGCACGACGTCGAGCCCCGTGCCGCAGACGCTGGAATACAGGAGCAGATCGCGCACGCTGAACCGCCCTTCCGACGCGCGTCGCGCCAGCACCGGATCTTCCAGCACCGGGAGCATGAGCCCCGAGTACCCGCACGTCTTGACCCGCAGGCTCTTGAGCACGTCCGTGATCGCCGCGCACCCGGCGAGCGTCGAAGGCGCGCCGAACGGGACCCCGGTGAGCGCCTCGATGGTCGCCCCGATGCTCGCATCCTTCCCCGGCGCGGGGGAGACGTCGATGCCGGTGTAGCCCCGCCGTTCGCGGCGGGCGATATCCCGCACCAGCCGCTCGAGCGGCCCGAGCCGGGACTCGAGCAACTCCGTGAGATGTTGTTTGGCCTCCCCCAGGGTGTTGGCTTCGGCGAGTCCAGCGGACAAGAGGGGAGGCGATTCGAGACCGATGGCCATGGCGTCCGAGCCACTGTGGTACGCGACGGGAAAGAACGGCGTTCCGGCGGGCACGTTGGCGGCCGCGGCGAACCGGAAATTCCCGATGCCTCCCGGAGTGGCGCGCGCGATCGCCACCATCGCGTCGCCGGCGGCGGTCACCCCGCGCGGCGACGTGCCGCGCTCGGGCGACGCGACCCGCACCGTGAAACTGACGTTCTTGGTCGTGCGGGCGAGCTCGGCCGCCCACGCGGCAAAATCGGGATCATCACCATCAGGGGCGAGAACCGGACCGACGCTCAGCAGCACGCTCTCGGCGACGACGGCGCGGTCGAGCGCCTGAAGGGCGATCAAGGCACTCGCGCGCTCGCGACCTCCGGCGTCCTCGAGGACGGGCTGGGTCGCGATGCGGACGGTCTGCACTTCGTACCCGGCGTCGGTGACGGCCTGCTTCGCCCGCTTGAGCGTGGCCAGCGCGGCGTCGAGGGCTCGGGTGTCCGCGAGGCTCTTCAGGTTCGTGCCGGCCGTGATCGTGCGAACCCGAAACCCGGCCGCAGCGCCGCGCGCGCCGACGGCCGTCACCTGCGGGACGCGGCGCGGCACGAGAGGCGTCCAGGCTGCGGCTGCCAGCATCGCGAGCACGTCCCGCCGCGTCCAATCATTCACTTCGGGAACGAATGCTCCGGGCCGGGATACCGGCCCTCGCGTACCTCGGCCGCATACAGCTTGACGGCCTCTCGCACGTCCTCCGCGAGCGCCGCGTAGCGCTTCACGAATTTGGCGCTGAACCGGTCGTTCAACCCCAGCATGTCGGGGAGCACCAGCACCTGGCCATCGCAGGCGGGCCCCGCCCCGATGCCGATGGTGGGAATCGTGAGGGATTTCGTGATTTGGGACGCGAGGGGCGCGGGGATGAGCTCCAGCACGATGGCGCAGGCGCCCGCCGCCTCGAGTCCCTTGGCATCCGCCTTCAGCCGCTCGGCGGTCTCCTCGTCGCGTCCCTGCACCCGGTATCCGCCCAAGGCGTGCACCGACTGCGGGGTAAGGCCCAGGTGGCCCATCACGGGGATGCCGACGTCCACCAGTGCGCGCACGGTGTCGGCGATCGGCGCCCCGCCTTCCAGCTTCACCGCGTGGCAGGCGGTCTCCTGCATGACGCGCCCGCAGTTGCGGATCGCCTCCTGGGGGGAGACCTGATAGGTGAGGAAGGGCATGTCGCACACGACCATCGCGCGTACGGCGCCGCGCCGCACGATCTTCGTGTGGTAGATCATCTGCTCGAGCGTGGCGGAGAGCGTGGTCTCCGCCCCGGCGAGCACCTGATTCACCGAGTCTCCGACGAGCAGGACGTCCACCCCCGCCGCGTCGAGCAGGCGCGCGAACAGGGCGTCGTAGCAGGTGAGTACGACGATGCGCTCGCCGCGCTGCTTCAGGGCGAGCAGCTCGTGCGTCGTGACGGACTTGGTGTCGTCAGCCATCGGGGGTCAGCTCCGCCAGTTCGCGCTGCCAGAAGGGGCGGTTGGGAACCTCGGGGTGCGGAATAACGAGCTGCGGGTCGCGCAGCACCCGATCGCCGAAGCGCACGATATCCAGGTCCAGGGTCCGCGGTCCCCAGCGCACGCCGGACCGGCGCTCGCGCCCGCGCTCCGACTCGATCGCGTGCAGGTGGACGAGCAGCTCGGCGGGCTCGAGCGTGGTCTCGAGCAGCACCATCTGGTTGAGATACGCCCCCTGCGGCACCGGTCCGAGGGGGGCGGTCTCCTCGACGCGCGACTCCTTGAGCAGGCGCGTGCGCGGCAGGGCCGCGAGCCGCGCCCGTGCGTATCCGAGATGCGCGGCGCGATCTCCGACGTTCGAGCCCAGGGCCACGTACACGCGCTCCGCCTCCCCCTTGGCCACGCGGGAATGGTAAGCGGGCTACGCGATGCTGGCAAAGCCGCGGGTCAGCTCCCGCAGCATCGCCGCCACGTCCTCGAGCTCTCGGGTCGCGCGCTCGAGGTCGGTGAGCCCCCGGGCCGCTTCGTCGGCGCGCGTCGCGACGTCGTCGGCTTCGGCCCGGTTTTTCCCCGCGATTTCGGCCACGGCGTGGATGCGCTGGCGCAGCTTGCCGAAGGCCTTGTCCTGATCACCCGCCGCGGCGGCGATGCGTTGGGCGTGGGACGTCGCCTCGGCCGTCGCCGCGACGATCGCGTCCAAGGCCTCGAGCGCCGCGGAAGAGAGCTCCTCCACGCCGCCCACGTTCACCTGCCCGCGCCGCATCTGCTCGACCACCTCGCCCACCTGCCGATGGATGTCCTGTACCAGCTCGCCCGCTTCGAGGGCGGCGGTCGAGCTCTGCTCCGCGAGCCGGCGTACCTCCTCGGCCACCACCGCGAACCCTTTGCCGTGCTTGCCCGCCCGCGCGGCCTCGATGGCGGCGTTCAACGCCAGCAGGTTGGTCATGTCGGCGAGCTCGCGAATCGACGCGATGAACCCGGTGATGCGCCGGCTCACCTGCCCCAGCCCCTGGACCTTGCTCGAGGCCTCTCCCACGAACGCCTTGAGCGCCACGAGTCGGCCGATCGCATCCCGGATCTGATGGCGATTCTTGTTGGCGACCTCGCTCGCGGTGCTGGACGCCTGCGCCGCCTCGGTGCCGTCCTCCGACACGCGCCGCGACACGCGCGCCAGGCTCTCGGTGGCCTCGAGGCCCCCCGAGACTTCGCTTTCTTCCGCCAGCACGCCCTGGCGGATCGTACCCGTGGACTGGGCCACGGCGCCGGCGACCTGGCGCATCGACTCGGCCGCGCGCGCCAGCGTCGCGAGCTGCTGCGTGAGCGTCTCCACGGTTTCGACCAGCGGCCGGCGCAGCTCGGTGATGTGGATCGCGGTGGCGAGCTGGTTCGCGAACGTGTTGATCGTGATCACGTCCTTCCCTCGGTACACCTTGCGCTTGTGGTGCTCGAGCTCGAGGGTCCCGATCACTTGATCGCCGAACTTGAGCGGCACCATGACGAGGCTCTGCACCACGAGCGGCGCGTCGGCGATGCGCTTATCACGGGTCACGTCGTCGATGACGACGGCCGCGCCCGTCTGCGCGACGTGCTCGCGGACCGCGGCGGTGTCGGGGGTGGGCTCGCCGCGGTCCGCGCGCCCGATTTGCCCGCGATAGGCGAGGCGCAGCGCGCCCTCCTGACGCCGGTAGATGCGGAAGTCACCCCAGTCGACCAGGCGATGCGCCAGCCGCTCGATCCGGGCGAAGGAGTCCTCGAGGCTGATGTTGCTCGTGATCACGGCTTCCATCGCGTGGATCTTGTTCAGCTCCTCGGCGGCGATCGCCTCCTCGAGGGTGTGCTTGAAGAGCAGCCCCAGGGCGCCGAGCGCGGCCGCCACGAACACCCAGGCGAGCGGCGGCCAGTAGCTCAC
>WNGI01000345.1_pt1 | contig 33076 bp, 35 predicted proteins | sample 5400621 | NCBI WGS metagenome assembly WNGI01 (sample SAMN13153374, study PRJNA577476) | soil metagenome | isolation source: 20 cm soil or saprolite under Garry oak tree replicate 1 | place: USA:California | collected 2016-06-15
GCGCTCGCGCGCCGCAGCAGCATCCCTCAACCAACCATCGCCGCTATCGAGACCGGACATCAGGATCCGCGGTTCGAGACGTTCCGCGCGCTCATGGAAAGCTGTGGTCGAGATGTGACAGCCCTACCGCGGCCCGGACAAGGTGTCGATCGCACGCAGATCCGCGAGTTGCTCCGTCTCACGCCCGGGCAGCGCTTGCGACTTGCGGCTCAGGACGCGCGTGGACTCGAGCGTCTCCTTCGGTCAACAAAGCGATGAGCGAGCGAGGATTCGATCCTGTCGCGGCTCTTCAACTCCTGGTCGCGCACCGAGTCGACTTCGTCGTCATCGGTGGTGTCGCGGCACGCATCTGGGGATCGCCAACCGTCACGCGGGACCTGGACATCTGCTACGCGCGAGTGCCGGACAATTTCGAACGCCTGGCGGCAGCGTTGCAGGTCGTACATGCGCGGCTGCGCGGCGTCAAAGAGGAGGTCCCGTTCCGCCTGGATGCCCGCACTCTCGCATTGCGCGATAGCTTTACGTTTGTTAGCGACGTTGGCGACTTGGATTGCCTCGGCACACCGGCTGGGACGGGTGGATTCGACGACCTGAGGGCGAACGCCGAGCTCGTCGATGTCGATGGCCTGAAGGTATGGGTGACGTCACTGGCCGACCTCATCGAGATGAAACGTGCGGCGGGGCGGAACAAGGACAGAGTCGAGCTTGAGGTCCTCGGCGCGCTGCGTGACGAGCGAGGCAGGCGCCGGCGCTAGCGGGCCCAGGTCTCCTTAAGAACGCGCAGCGCGTTCCCGCCGGCGAGCTTCGCGATATCCGTATCGGTGTACCCGTGCTTCACCAGCCAGCGCACGGCGTTGCGCATCGCCTCACCGGGGTTCTCCATGCCGTCGACGTACGGCACCTGCGTGTACGACGGGCCGGTATCGCGGATCGCGGCAAGCGAGAGCTACGTCGGTGTCTGAGGCGGCGAGCCCCGCGTAGCCGGTCGCGTCGCGACCCTGCCGTCGCTGCTCGAGCACGCGGCCCATGTCCTCCGGGAAGATCGACGTGTGGTCGTGCATCGACACGATCTGCTGGCCATCGAGGATGGCCCGAGCCCGCTTCTCCTCCGCGTCCGACAGCTCGACCTTCGTCGACGGCACGCGGTCGATCTCTTTCGCGAGGGGGATCGCCTGGTAGTCCTCGCCCTCCTCGAGATAGGAGTACGAGCGATAGCCGCCATATTTCTTTTGCGACACGCCTACGGCTTCCAGGCCCTGCGCGAGACGTGCGCGCCGACGCTCGAATCAGGCGCGGCCGGGTACTGCTCCATCCGGTCGTAGAGCCATTCGAACCACTCGAAGGCCGTCGGGGTGACCGCGCGGAATTGCCCGATATACCCGCGGCATTTCCGCCAGGTGAGCCGGACCAGGCCACCGATGAGATCGTCGGCCATGTGGAGGGGGATCGCGCGCGAGTACACGAGGTAGCCGAGGTTCTCGAACTTCACGAACGTCTCGATGAGCGCCTGTTCGAGCTCCGGCCCGAGCGCGTGGATCGCCTCCGCCGGCGCGGCGTCGGGCAGCTCGAAGATCTTGCGGACCGATCGCGAGAAGAGGTCCGGGGGCTGGGTCGTTTTCATCAGCGTGAGCGCGGTCTCCTGGCGTCGCTGCCGCACGAACGCCACGAACTGGTACGCGGCAAAGACGAAGCCCCCGACCACCGTGGCCGTCGAGATCAGGGCGAAGGCGATCTGCAGCTCGGCCGGCATCGCGTCCCTCCCGCGTTTCCAGGATGATGCGCCGATGCCACGCGTCGCGGCGGGAGACGTCGAGCTCTACTACGAGTCGCTTGGCGAAGGCACGCCGATGGTGCTCCAGGCGCACGACCACACGCCCTGGCTGTTCGGCCAGGCACCGGTGTTCTCGCAGCGGTACCGCTTCCTCACCTACGACCGCCGCGGGACCGGGCGATCCTCCAGCCCACCCGGCGATTGGAGCGCCGAGGATCTGTCGGACGACCTCGCTGGACTGCTCGACGCGCTCGAGATCGAAATGGCGATCGTCGGCGGCTCGAGCCTCGGCGGGGTGGTCACCGCGCAGTTCGCCGTGGACCACCCCGGACGAGCGCTCGCGCTAGTGATCGGACACACCGTCCCCTACGTCGACGCGGAGGGACGCGCGTGGCTCGAGGAGGAGATCGTGACGGCGCGCGCCGGCCGGCCGCCGATCGAGCGCCAACCGCGGTCCGGTCCCGATGAAGAGGAGGGGCCGCTCACGACGGATCCCGAGTTCGCGGCCTCCGCGTGGGGAAAGATGATGGCCGCCGCCGGCACCGGCCTCGGGCGCACCGGCGACGAGCGCGCCCGCGCGATCGCGGTGCTGCGCGACTGGGACCAGCGCCCCAGAAAGGAGGACCTCGCGAAGATCCGGGTGCCGACGCTCCTCATCGTCGGCGAACGCGAGCCGCGTTCGACGATCGCAGGCGCGCGCGAGTGGGCTTCATGGATCCCCGGCGCCGAGTTCCTGGTCCTGGCGGGCGCGCATCACGCCGCGCCGCGCGAGGCGGCGCCGGCCTGGAACGCCGCGGTGCAGGGTTTCCTCGACCGGCACGGTCTGGGTGGACAATCGAGGCGATGACGATCGCGGCACGCGCCGTTCGCGCTCCCCGCGGCACCACGCTCGCGTGCCGCGCGTGGCCGCAGGAAGCCGCGTTCCGGATGATCCAGAACAACCTCGATCCGGAGGTGGCGGAGAAGCCGGACGAGCTGATCGTCTACGGGGGCACGGGCCGCGCAGCCCGCTCGTGGGAAGCGTTTGACCGCATCCTCGCGACGCTTCGCCGACTGAAGAACGACGAGACGCTGCTGGTGCAGTCGGGCAAACCGGTCGGCGTGTTCCGCACGCACGAATGGGCGCCGCGCGTGCTCATCGCGAACGCGCTCCTCGTGCCGAAGTGGGCCACGTGGGAGAAGTTCCGCGAGCTCGAGGCCGCGGGTCTGACGATGTACGGGCAGATGACCGCGGGGTCATGGATCTACATCGGGACCCAGGGGATCCTGCAGGGAACGTACGAGACGTTCGCCGCGGTCGCGCGCAAGCACTTCGGCGGCACGCTCGCGGGACGTCTCGTCGTCAGCGCCGGGCTCGGCGGCATGGGTGGCGCGCAGCCGCTCGCGATCACGATGAACGAAGGCACGGGGCTCATCGTCGAAGTCGACCAGTCACGCGCCGAGCGGCGCCGCCGCCAGGGTTTCCTCGACGAGATCGCGCCGACCCTCGACGACGCCCTCCAGGTCGCGCAGCGATCGCTCCGCGATCGGACGCCACGGAGCATCGCGCTCGTCGCCAACGCCGCCGACGTGCTACCCGAGCTCGTGCGCCGTGGCGTGCGCGTGGACGTCGTCACCGACCAGACGAGCGCCCATGATCCGCTCGACGGGTACGTGCCGGCCGGCGTGGAGGACGTTGCCGGCCTCCGCGAGCGCGACCCCGACGACTACATCCGGCGATCGCGCGCGTCTATGGCGAAGCACTGCGAGGCGATCGTCGCGCTGGCGAAGAACGGCGCCGTCGCATTCGACTACGGGAACAACCTGCGAGGCGAGGCGAAGGAGGGCGGCTTCGCGGACGCCTTCAGCTATCCGGGCTTCGTTCCCGAATACATCCGTCCGCTCTTCGCCGAAGGTCGTGGACCCTTCCGCTGGGTCGCGCTGTCCGGCGACGCGTCGGACATCCACCGCACCGATCGCCTCGTGATCGAGCTCTTCCCCGAGAACGAGACGCTCGCGCGCTGGATCCGCCTTGCGCAGGACCGCGTGCCGTTCCAGGGTCTTCCCGCGCGCGTGTGCTGGCTCGGGTACGGCGAGCGCGCGCTATTCGGCGAGCGGATCGATGAGCTCGTCGAGCGCGGCGAGATCAAGGCGCCGATCGTCATCGGGCGCGATCACCTCGACTCGGGGTCTGTTGCCTCACCGTTCCGCGAGACCGAGGGGATGAAGGACGGGAGCGACGCGATCGCGGACTGGCCGATCCTCAACGCGCTGGTGAACGCGTCGGCCGGCGCGACGTGGGTCTCGGTGCACCACGGTGGCGGCGTCGGGATCGGGAATTCGATCCACGCCGGGATGGTCGCCGTCGCGGACGGCAGCGCGCTCGGACGCGAGAAGCTGCGCCGCGTGCTGACCACCGACCCCGGCACCGGCGTCATGCGTCACGCCGATGCAGGGTACGACGAGGCCCGGCAGTTCGCGGACAAGTCCGCGATCGACCTGCCGAGCCTCGAGCGATAGCGGGTTACCCGACCCGGGTCGCGATCAGCGCGGAGAGACGCTCGTAGGTCTCGCGCGCTCCCTCTTCCATCCCGGTCGCGATGGTGGCGTCCCTTTCCTCCTTGGAGTTGAAGACGCTTCGGTCCCTGAGCTCGGTGACACCGTCTTTCTCGACAAGCGTCATCTCAACGAAGCCGTCGCCCTCAGGCATGTCCCCGAAGAGGAAGCTGTAGACGAGCTTCTCGGGGGCGATGACCTCGCGGTACGTACCGTGGAAATCGACGACTTCGCCGCCCGACGTGTGCGTGATGTATTGCCACTTTCCGCCCGGCCGCACGTCCATCTTCTTGACCTCGGTCGCGTCGGCGGCGAAGCCCCACCATTGCGGGATGAGCTCCGCGTCCGTGATCGTGTCCCACACGATCTCCCGCGGCGCATCGAACTTGCGCGTCATGAGGATCTCGCGATCCGACGGCAGGGTCAGCGTTGTGTCGTACTTCGTCTTAGTCACCACGTTCTTTCTCCCGTTCTTTCTTTGCCTTCCGCTCGCTGATCAGGTCCTCCAAGCGATCCATCCGGTCGCTCATCGAGCGCCGGAACGTCTCCAGCCAGGTGTCGAGCTCGTCGAAGGGCTCCGCCCGTAGCTCGTAGATGCGCTGCTGCGCGACCGGGCGCACGTCGACCAGGCCAGCGTCGCTGAGCACGCGGAGGTGCTTCGACACCTGCGGTTGACGCAGCCGGAGGCGCCTCGCGATCTCCCCTACCGGGCGCGGCCGGTCGCGGAGGAGCTCGACGATGCGGAGACGATTTGGTTCGGCGAGGGCTGTCAGCGTGGCGTTCACGCGGCGAACATACCTCTAGGAGAATATATCTGTCAAGGCATATTCAAGGACTGGTACCTAGGGTGCCCTCCGGACGGCGCCATCCGGACCTGTGGCTTCGTCAACCCGCGTTCTCGCCGTGGTATCGACCCTTGTAGCCCTCGGCCGTCGGCGACGACAACCGGAAGAACACGAGCTGAAGCACGCGGGCGCCGCGCTGCAGGCGGTAGCCGCGCGCGTTGAGAACGGACAGCAGGCCCTCGCCGCGACCGGAGTAGCCGGCATCCCAGACCGCCGTGTGGATGGCGACGCCCGAGCGCAGCAGCGTCGAGCGCGGACGCGCGAGCGCCATGATGTCCGTCGGCAGATTCAGCTTCTCCTGATAGGTGATGACGTACGCGCCGCGATGCAGGTCCCACCAGCCGTCCTTGTCGACCGCCACGTCCTCGCGAGCGGCGGGCTCGCGCACCTGGTCCGATGCTCCTAGGAGGCCCGGCGACGTCAGGCGCTGCACGCGGTCGACGCGGAGATCGATCCCGTTGGGCTGGAGCTGCAGGGGCTGGTCGAGACCTTCCACGAGCGGAGGCTCGCCCGCGAGCGCGGCGCGCAGCTCTTCACGCGACAGAACGGACATCGCCAGGAGTTTAGGTGCGAGCGAGGACCGGTCACCCGCGACGTACGATTCGCACCCATGCCCGACCCGAAGCCCGTGTCCGCCTCGAAGACGATCATGTCGCAGACGATGCTCCCGTCGGACGCCAACCCGTACGGGAACGTGCACGGCGGCGAGATCATGAAGCTCATCGATGCTTGCGCCGGCGCGGCGGCCACCCGCCACGCGCGCGCGCGTGTGGTCACGGCGCGCATCGACGAGCTCTCATTCCTCGCGCCGGTGTACGTCGGCCACCTCGTCACCGCCTCCGCATCGGTGAACCACGTCGGCAAGTCGAGCATGGAGGTGGGCGTCCGCGTCGATTCCGAGGACCTCCTCACCGGCAAGGCCGCACATGTCGCCTCCGCGTACCTCGTGTTCGTGGCGATCGACGAACGCGGACGGCCCGTGCCGCTTCCTCCCTTGCTCGCCGAAACGGACGATGAGCGCCGCCGGATGAAGGCGGCGGAGCAGCGGCGCGCGCTTCGGCTCAAACGTCCGCGCACCTCTTAGACTCCGGCCGCTGGGAGGCTGAGATGAGAGGCTCTTTGCGCACCTTCGCACCGCTCGTCGCGCTCGTGCTCGTGGCCGCGGCGTGCGCCGCGCCGCGGCAATCGACGCCGACACAGACCGCGACGGCGGCAGGAACGGCGGCGGCGTCGGCGACGCCCGACTTCACCGGACGCACCCTGAACATCGTGACCGGCGGCACCGGCGGCGTGTACATCGTCTACGGCGCGGGTCTCGCCGACATGCTCACGAAGCGGCTGAAGGTCGCGGCGAGCGCGCAGTCCACGCCGGCATCCGTCGACAACATGAAGCTCATCCGCGACGGCAAGGCCGATCTCGCGTTCACGCTCGCCGATACCGCCTTCGACGCGATCAACGGGAAGAACCGCTTCGCGCCTCCGGAAGGCAAGGTCGACGCGAAGGCCATCGCGGTCATGTACTCGAATTACATGCACCTCGTCGCGAAGGCGAGCGGCGGCATCAACACGGTCACGGACCTGAAGGGCAAGCGCGTATCCATCGGCGCGGCCGGGTCCGGGACGGAGACCAAGGCGATCCGGATCCTCGAGGCCTACGGCCTGAACGCGACGACGGACATCAATCCGCAGCGGCTCGCGGCACAGGACTCCGCGGACGCGCTGCGCGATAACAAGCTCGACGCGTTCTTCTTCGACGGCGGTCTGCCGACGAGCGCCGTGGCCGACCTCGCCAACTCCACCGCGATCAAGCTGATCGACCAATCGGATGCGATCGCGAAGATGAACTCGAAGTACGGCAACTTCTATTTCCCGGCCAAGATCCCGAAGGGGACGTACAAGAACGACGCGGACGTGGTGACCGCCGGCGTGGCGAATCTCCTCGTGGTGCCGTCGTCGTTCGATCCGGCCCTGGTGAAGGCGATCCTCACTGCGATGTTCGACTACCAGGCTGACCTGGTGCTCGTGCATCCCGAGGCGAAGAACCTGAAACTCGATACCGCGACCCAGGGGTCGTCGATCGACTTCCACCCCGGAGCGATCGACTTCTACAAGACCAAGGGCGTCTGGAAGCCGTAGTGGGATGAGGGCGATCGCCCTCGGGGTCGTGATCGTCGCGCTGACGGGGGTGGTGTTGGCCACCCCCGTCGCCGTTCTCCGCGTCGACCCGGGAGGTCACCTCTACGCGCTCGCGGATGGTGAGCGCTACGAGTACTCGTACCAGCAATCCATCTATCAGGTGACGGTCGTCGAGGAGCACGTTCGCGACGGCGACACGCTCCGCATCGTCCGCGTGCGGTCGCGCGACCTGAAGGCCGTGGAATACTTCCGCTGGGAGGGCCAGATCCGGCGCGAGGGCGATGAGTTCGTGCAGGATGCGCCGCCGAACCGCGTCGGGGCGCTCACCATCCGGATCACCACCGAGGGCGCGCAGCGCCTTCGCGGCGGCGCCTTCGACGTCTCCCTGCGCGGGGAGTTCGGCGAGACCGTCGTGACGGTGACACCGGCGTATGTCCCGCGAGTGCTCGCGCTCGTCGGTCGCTCGTGAGCGACGTCGTCGTCCGGCCCGACTTCGAGGCGGTCCAGAGCGACGAGAAGAACCGCGAGATCATCGAGGAGTTCGAGAGCGAGGCGAAGACTCGGACCCTCACCGGCTGGTGGGCGCGCTTCGCGACCTCGCTGTCGGTCGCCACCACACTCTTCGCGCTGTACTACGCGGCCGCAGGCGCGGAGATCCCGTTCACGAGCCTCCAGGTCCCGACGATCAGCGTCTTCGGCGAGACGATCACCACGAAGCAGATCTACGAGATGCTGTTCCTCGCGGCCGTACTGACGCTGACCTTCGTCCTGTATCCCGCCCATCACCGCTTCCTCAGGCACGTCAGCCCGGTCCTCGATCTTGTCCCCGCCGTCGGTGCGGTGGCGATCGCGCTGTACGTGCTCCTCAACTTCGAGCAGGTCATCTACCGTGCGAACAGCCCGACGCCCACGGACTTCGTGTTCGGGGTCGTCGCGATCGTCGTCGTGCTCGAGGCGGCGCGCCGCACCATCGGCTGGCATCTGCCGGTGCTCGGCCTCATCGCGATCGCGTATGCGTACTTCGCGGACTTCATGCCAGGTCCGTTCCGCGGACCGCCGAAGAACCTCGACGACATCGTCGCGAATCAGTACCTCGGCACCGACGGGATGCTTGGGCAGCCGCTGCTCGTCGCGGCCACGTTCATCATCCTGTTCACGATCTACGGCGCGATCCTCGACTACACCGGCGCGGGCAAGTTCTACGTGGATCTCGCGTTCGCGCTGACCGGCCGCAAGCCGACGGGCGCGGCGCGCACGGTGACCGTCGCCTCATTTCTGCTCGGCACGGTCTCGGGCTCCGGCGTCGCGACGACCGTGACGCTTGGGGCCATCGCGTACCCGATGCTGAAGAAGGCCGGGCACGATCGCGAGTCCTCGGGAGCGATCCTGTCAGCCGGTGGGATCGGAGCGGTCATCTCGCCGCCGGTGCTGGGGCCGGCCGCGTTCATCATGGCCGAGCTCCTACGCATCAGCTACCTCGACGTCGTGATCATGGCCATGATGCCGACGATCCTCTTCTACCTCGGCATCCTTCTCACGATCGAGATCGACGCGCGCCGGCTCAAGGCGCAGCCGATCGTCCTCGATGCTCCGGGCTTCTGGTGGCTGACGAAACGCTACTGGTACCAATACACGTCGCTCTTCGCGATCATCGCGTTCCTGCTCCTCGGATTCAGCACGATCACGGCGATCTTCTGGTCCATCCTGCTGGCGATCGTCGTGCCGTACATCCGCAAGGAGACGTCGCTCACGCCGCGAAAGCTCGTCGCGGCGCTGTCCGCCGGTACCCGCCAGGTGCTGTCGGTCGCCGCGACGACCGCTGTGGCGGGCATCGCCGTCGGGATCCTCCTCCAGACCGGGCTCGGCCTGAAGATCTCGAGCCTCATCCTCACGCTCGGCGCGGGGAACCTGGTGCTCACGCTCGTCATCGCGGGCATCGTGCTGTGGGTGCTCGGCCTGTCGCTTCCGATCACCGCGACGTACCTGGTCGCCGTGCCGACGGTCATCCCCGCCCTCGTCACGCTCGGCGTGCCGCCGCCGGCGGCGCACATGTTCGTCTTCTACTACGCGGTGCTGAGCGAGGTGTCGCCGCCGGTCGCCCTCTCGCCGTTCGCCGCGGCCGCGATCACCGGTGGCAACCCCTACAAGACGATGATGCTGACCTGGAAGTACGCGCTGCCGTGTTTTCTCGTCCCGTTCATGTTCACGCAGCCTGACGGCCTGGCCCTGTTGTGGCGCGATACGACGGTGCCGGACGCGATCGTGGCGTCGGTGTCCGCCATCATCGGCATCATCGCGGTCGTCGCGGGAGTCGGCGGATATCTGCTGCGGCCCACGACCCTGCCCGAGCGCGCGCTGCTCGTCGGCGCCGGCCTCCTGCTGCTCTTGCCCGGAACGCTGCAGGACGCGCTGGGTCTCGCGGGGTTCGCCGTCGCGTTCGGTCTGCAGTTCGCGCGTCGAGCGCGCGAGCGGCTCGGGGCCGCGCCGGTCTAACGCCATCCACGCGTGCGATCCGAGTGTTAGGCGGTCGCTCCCGTGCGCTCGAGACCGACCGCTCTGCGCGCGTCGGCGAGCGTGAGCTGCCAGAGGGCGGCGGACCACGCCGGCTTGAAGCCGAGCTGCGTGTTGATCGCGAGCATCTGGGCATTCGTGTTCGCGTTGCCGGTGCGGATGAAGCGCGCCCGCGTTCGTTCCGCGAGGATCCGCTCCAGCATCACCGCCTTCATCCAGAGACCGAGGCGATGTCCGCGGTGGGCATCGATGACGGCGGTGCCCTGCTGCCAGATGAGGTGCGGGACGCGCGGGTCGTAGGTGACCTCGGTGAAGCCGGCGCCCGCGCCGCTCGCCTCGTGCACCGCGACGATGAGCCACCGCTCGATGCCGGCCTGTTGCTGCCAGCTCTCGCGGTCGCGGATCTGCTCCTCGGTGAGCTCCCAGTCGTCCATGCGGAGGTCGCCGCGCGGCGCGTCGTTCATACCCGAGGCGGACTCGATGTACGGCCGGACGAGCTTGTCGGGAACGACACCGTCGACGCGCTCGAGGCGGTAGCCCGCCGGTGCGATCGCGGCCCACTCGCTCGCGCTCGCGCGATCCACGCTCGCAAGATCGAGCTGGTTCGTCTTCATCGCGAGTCCCGGCGTGGCGCCGATGGCGCGCGCGAAGACCTCGGCGGCCGGCACGCGATCGCTGACCTGGCTCATGAACACGATGTCGTCACCCTGATCGGCGACCGCCTGGACGGCACCGCGGAGGAGTGCACGACCCAGACCCCGGCGACGGTGCGCCGGCGCGACGGCGATCTCACACCAGCGCAGATGCTGGTTTCCCGGTTCGTTCTTCCCCCAGAACACGCCGCTGTAGCCGACGACCGCACCGCTCTTGTCGCGCGCGCCGCTGAACGCCCGCCACTGGCCGGGTGCGCTCGCGCGAAAGCGCGCCTCGATCGCGACCGGATCCATGAGCGGATCTTCGGGGACTCGCTCGTGCTGGAGGGCCTGCTCGAACAGAGCAGCCTCGCGCAGCTGTCCGGGCGCGAGCTCCGTCGGCTCGAACGCCTCGATGCGGTATCCCTGGGGAGCGGTCACGATCGGAAGAGAGTACCGATGCGGCGGGCCCGCACCATCACACGCGCTACGTTCGGGCTCTAGGCCCCGGCCATCACCGGCAGGAACACGAGGATCGTGCGGCCCGCGGACTTCTCCCGCAGCACCTTGATCGTCTCGCCGAAACGCCGCAGGAAGGCGAGCTCGAGCTGCCGGTCATCCCAGGTCGAGGCATCCCAGGACATGGCCTCGCTGGACATGAAGCGGAGCACGAATTCCCGAAGGGCGGCGTCCGATACGCCGATACCGAGGTATCGGAACTCGGTGCCATCGGGCATCTCCCAGGTGACCATGCTCTCCTGCCGGGACCGTAGGCCCGCATCCCCCGACCGGCATCCCCCGTACAGGGGAGCGGGGTCCCTCCCCCTTGAGGTTTCACCCGGACGGGTGATGCTTTGCTCGTGCGTGATATGAGCGGTTGGCTACCCGGCGTCATCCTGATCGTGATCGGCGCGACGCTGTTCGCCATCCAGTGGCTGCACCTCGACGCCGATGTCATCGTCCTCGTGATCGGACTCGTCTTCGTCGCCGCGTACGCCGCGACCCGTCGCTACGGGCTGCTCATCGCGGCCGGCATCCTCACCGGGCTCGGCGCCGGCGTCATCCTCCAAGACTTCGCCGTCACCCGCGAGGCGGTGGTGCTCGGCCTCGGCATGGGGTTCCTTGCGATCTACGGTGTCGACCTGGCAGCGCGCCGTTCGCCTCAGCGAGCGCGGTGGTGGCCGCTGATCCCGGGCGCGATCTTCACGATCATCGCCGGCGCGGGCGGTGCCTTCGGCGACGAGGGCGGGCGGACGATCCAGCAGGCCTGGCCGATCATCCTCGTCGTCATCGGAGCGTGGCTGTTCCTCCGTGACCGGGTCTCGGTCTGACCGAGCCGACGGTCGCGCGTCTGGTCGGCGAGCGTTTGCGCGCCGCGGGCGTGCGCTACGTCACCGGCCATCCGGGCGGCGAGGTCGTCGATCTCATCGAGGGCTTCCGCGAGGCCGGGCTCGAGTTCGTCCTCACGCGGCACGAGACGTCCGCCGGGTTCATGGCCGAGGCGATGGCGAGCGCGAGCGGTGTCCCCGGTGCGTGCATCGCGACCCTGGGGCCCGGCGCGACGAATCTCGTGACCGGAGTCGCGCAGGCCTACCTCGATCGCGCGCCGCTCATCGCGTTCACCGGCCAGCTTCCCGTCGACCGTCTCGAGATCGCGACGCATCAGAAGCTCGACCTGCGCGCGCTCTTCGCGCCGATCACGAAATGGCAGGCGCGCCTCAGTGCGTCGAACGCCGCGGAGGTCATCGATCGCGCGCTTCGCGAGTCGCTGCAGCCGCGACGCGGTCCGGTCTATATCGAGGTACCGAGCGACGTTCCACGTCAGGCTGCAGCAGGAGGACACGATGGAGCGTCTCGCATCTTGTCGCGTCGCGGGAACGATGCCAGCGCGGTGGTCGATCGCGTCGCGGCCGGTCGAGCCGCGCAGCTCCTCCACGAGTGCCGGCGGCCGGTGATCCTTGCGGGGATGGACGCGAACGACGGCGGCACCGCGGGCGAGCTGCGGAACCTGGCGGAGGAATGGGGCATCCCGGTGATCGTCAGCCCCAAGGCGAAGGGCGTGTTCCGTGAGGACCATGCACTCTTTCTCGGGACGATCGAGATGCTCGGCACCGCCAGGCTCTACGAGTACATCGACGGTTCCGACCTCGTCCTCATGATCGGATTCGACCCGGTCGAGTTCGACCGCGATTGGGCCGCCACGGCGAGCGTGATCCACCTCGGTCCGCTGCCGAACGACGATCGCAACTACCACAGCGCCGCGGAGATCGTCGGCCCGGTGCGCGAAGGGATCGAGGTCCTTCGCTCGGTCGCCGGCAAGCCCACGCCGAAGCGCTCGCCAAAAGAGGTGCGCGTCTTCCGCGAGTCGTTCCGCGCGTTCGTGACGCCGAAGCGCGACCGGCTCACGTCGCAGCAGGTACTGACGGAGCTGCGCGCCGTGCTCCCGGAGGACGCGCTCGTGACCTGCGACGTCGGCTACAACAAGGCCGTCACCGGTCAGTGCCTGGCGATGTACCAGCCGAAGACGTTCTTCATGTCGAACGGCCTTTCGTCGATGGGCTATGGGCTCGCGGCCGCGCTCGGGCTGAAGCTGCTGCACCGCGACCGGGAGGTGGCGTGCGTGCTCGGCGACGGCGGCTTCGCGATGGTGATGGCCGAGCTCGAGACCGCGGTGCGCGAGAAGCTCGGCGTCACCGTCATCGTGCTCGCCGACGACGCGCTGTCGCAGATCAAGGCGAACCAGGAGCGGAAGGGCTATCCGGTGACCGGGACCACGTTCGGCGGCCTCGACTACGTGGCGCTCGCGAAAGGCTTCGGCATCAAGGGGCACGACGTGCGGACCGTCGCCGAGTGCCAAAAAGCGCTACGCGCGCGCTCGCCCGACTCTCCAACGCTCATCGCGGCGCATGTCGATCCGTCCGCGTATCAGCTGGGCTGACCTCAAGGCGTGCCTGAGCCGCTCTTTACCGCGAGCAGGTAGCCTGAGAGGCGTGAACGTGTCTCCCGAACAATTCCCTGACCCGCTACTTGACGCCGCTGCGTCGAGCAAGAACGAGCAGACGGCGGTCCTCGCCGGCGGCTGTTTTTGGTGCGTCGAGGCCGTCTACCGGCAATTGGACGGAGTCACGTCCGTGACGAACGGCTACGCCGGGGGTACGTCCAACTCGGCGGACTACGAAACCGTTTCTGGCGGTCGCACCGACCACGCCGAGGCCGTCGAGGTGCGCTTCGATCCTTCGAAGATGAGCTTTGGACAGATCCTGAAGGTCTTTTTCTCGATCGCACACGACCCGACGACCCGCGACCGACAAGGTCCCGACGTAGGGCGGCAGTACCGATCGGTCATCTTTTACGCCGATGACGAACAGAAAGGTGTTGCCGAGGCGTACATCAAGCAACTTGATGCGGCCAAGGTCTTCGACCGGCCCATTGTCACCGAGGTCGTCCCGCTCGACCGCTTCTACGAGGCTGAGGCGTACCACCAGGACTACGCCGCGCGGAATCCAATGAACCCTTACATCCTGTTCACTGCACGCCCGAAGGTGGATAAGGTTCGGAAGTACTACAAGGACCGCATCAAGAGCGCGCGTTAGGACATCGCGCTGGCCTTCGCCGCCCGATCTGCATGGCGTGCGCGCTGCCGCTCACGCCGCAGTAGGTCACTCGACGAAGAGGTCGTCGGGATAGCAGTAACGCCAGCGCTCCCCCTTCTCGAATGAGCGAATGACCGGATGCGTCGTCGCTCGGTAGTGCTTGGTCGCGTGCCGATTCGGCGAATCGTCGCAGCAGCCGACGTGGCCGCACGCCAGGCACAGGCGTAGGTGCACCCAGCTGTCGCCGGTCTTCAGACACTCCTCGCATCCGCGCGGCGTGTTCGGCGCGTGATCCTTCGCCGCTCGCAGGTGTGCGCAGAGCTGCGTCTCGTTGGTCACCTTTCCGACGATACGCCTCGCGCGCTCATATCCTCCAACGGTGGCGAGCACGCGCGGCGCGACGGTGGAGTTCCGCGACGTCTCCAAGCGCTACGCCGGACAGCTGGCCGTCGACCAGCTGTCGTTCAAGGTCCCGGCCGGAAGGATCTGCGTCCTCGTCGGGCCCAGCGGCTCGGGCAAGACGACGTCGCTGAAGATGGTCAACCGGCTCATCGAGCCGACCGGCGGATCCATCCTGATCGACGGGCGAGACGTGCTTCGCGAGGAGCCGACCGCGCTGCGACGTCGTATCGGCTACGTGATCCAGCAGGTCGGGCTCTTTCCGCATCAGACCATCGCGGAGAACGTCGGCACCGTGCCGCGGCTGCTCGGGTGGCCGAAGGAGCGCATCGCCGCGCGGACCGAGCAGCTGCTCGCGCTCGTCGGTCTCGAGCCGTCGCGGTTCGCCCTTCGCTATCCGGCCCAGCTCTCCGGCGGCGAGCGCCAGCGCGTCGGCGTCGCGCGAGCTCTCGCCGCGGAGCCGCCGGTGATGCTCATGGATGAACCGTTCGGCGCGGTCGACCCGATCGTCCGCGATCGGCTTCAGAACGAATTCCTTCGGATCCAGCGCGACCAAGGCACGACCGTGCTCTTCGTCACGCACGACATCGATGAGGCGATCAAGCTCGGGGATCGCGTCGCGGTGATGCGCGGCGGCAAGCTCGTGCAATACGCGCCGCCGGCCGAGCTCCTCGCACATCCGGTGAACGCCTTCGTCGCCGAGTTCGTGGGCTCCGATCGCGGACTCAAGCGCCTGGTGCTGCTCACCGTCGGCGGCGTGGACCTGGACACGACCGTTGCGCGGGCCGCCGTATCGCCGAACGCGCCGATCCTGTCGCCGGCGAGCACGCTTCGCGACGCGCTCGTACGCATGCTCGCGAGCGAAGCTCAGGTCGGAGTAGTCGTGGACCGAGACCGTTATCTCGGCGTTCTAACGCTGTCGACCATCGGGCGCATGATCCGAGACGACACGTGATAGAAGGCCGCGACGAGTGACCGAAGGCGAGCCGCTCATCCGCTGGGACTGGATCGCGAGCCACCTCGACGAGTTCGCGTTCCGCCTGGGGGAGCACGTCGAGCTCACCGTGATCGCGGTCGGCGTCGGCTTCGTCATCGCGTTCGCGCTGTCTCTGCTCATCCTCCGCGCGCCGCGCACCGAAGGCCCGATCACCGCCGTGACCGGGACCATGTACACGATCCCGAGCCTCGCGCTGTTCGCGCTCCTCATCCCATACACGGGGCTCACCGTGGTCACGGCTGAGATCGGCCTCGTCAGCTACACGCTGCTCATCCTCGTCCGCAACATCGTCCGCGGCATCCGCGGCGTGCCTGCCGACGTGCGCGAGGCGGCGGTCGGGATGGGCTACGCGCCACGCGAGGTGCTGTGGCGCATCGAGCTGCCGCTTGCCCTGGCAGTCATCATCGCCGGGGTCCGGCTCGCGACGATCAGCACGATCGGCCTCGTCACCGTCACGTCGCTGATCGGACAGGGCGGCTTCGGGTTTCTGATCCTCATCGGGATCCAGCGCTTCTTCACGACCGAGCTCATCGCCGGCGCGGTGCTGTCGGTGGCGCTCGCCATCGTTGCCGACGCGCTGCTCGTGCTGCTCCAGCGCCGACTCACGCCCTGGGCGGGTGCCGCATGACGCTTCTCGGCGACGTCGCCCGTTGGTTCGCCGATCCCGCGCACTACCAGGGAAGCGACGCGGTCCAGACGCGGGTCCTCGAGCATCTCGAGGTCTCCGGCCTCGCCGTGCTGGTGGGCGTGCTCCTCGCGTTGCCGGTCGGGCTCTACCTCGGGCACACCGGCCGCTTCGGCTTCATCGCGGTGAACGTCGCGAACGTCGGCCGCGCGATCCCGTCGCTCGCCGCGATCGCCCTCGCGATCCCGATCGCGGGCACGCTGCTCGGTGCGGCGAACGGGCTCGGCTTTTGGCCGACGTTCCTCGCGCTCATCCCGCTCGCGATCCCGCCGGTCCTCACCAACGCGTACGTCGCGGTCCGCGGCGTCGACCGCGACGTCACCGAGGCCGCCCGTGGGATGGGTCTCGGTGAGGCTGGGATCCTGCGCCGGATCGAGCTGCCGCTCGCGCTGCCGCTGATCCTCGCGGGGATCCGCACCGCCGCCGTCAACGTCGTCGCCACCGCGACCCTCGGGGCCCTGGTCGCCTTCGGCGGTCTTGGCCGCTACATCGTGGACGGCCTGGCGCTACAGGAGTACGACCGGTTGTTCGCCGGCGCGCTGCTGGTCGCGCTTCTCGCCATCGCCGTGGAAGTCGCGTTCGGTACATTCGAGCGCGCGGCGGTCTCCCCGGGCATACGTGTCCAACAGGGAGCGTTGTGAGGTGGTAGCCCGCGCGGCGGGCGATACTGCCAGCGAGGGCCGAGAGACATGCGCTGCGGCCCGGAAGGAGTTTCCCAGTTGAAGCGAGCCATCCGCGTCGCGATCCCCTTCATCGTGGCGGCACTTGTCGCGAGCGCCTGCGGCGGTGCCGGCACGGGCGGAACGAAACCAGCAATCACGATCGGCTCGACGAACTTCAGCGAGCAGCTCGTCCTTGGCGAGCTGTACAGCCAGGTCCTCGAGGCCAACGGGTACACCGTCACGCGCAAGTTCAACCTCGGCGCGCGCGAGATCGTGTTCCCCGCGCTCCAGAGCGGCCAGATCGACCTGGAGGCGGACTACCTCGCGACGCTCCTGGCGTTCGTCGACAAGACCGCGACCGGGTCGACCGATCCGAAGCAGACCCTCGCGACCCTGCAGAAGGCTCTGACGTCCAAGGGCGTCACGGTCCTCGACTACGCCCCCGCGGTCGACCAGAACGGCTTCGTCGTGACCAAGGCGACCGCCGACAAGCTCAAGCTTGCGAAGCTTTCCGATCTCGCGCCGGTCGGCAACCAGCTCGTGCTCGGTGGTCCGGCCGAGTGCCCGAACCGCGAGTTTTGCGCGCAAGGTCTGAAGACCAAGTACGGCATCACCTTCAAGGACTTCAAGGCGCTCGACACCGGCGGTCCGCTCACGGTCCAGGCGCTGGTCGGCGGACAGATCGACGTCGGGCTGCTCTTCACCAGCGACGCGACGATCGCCGTGCGTGGCTTCGTGCTCCTCGACGACGATAAGCAGCTCCAGCTGTCGGACAATGTCGCGCCCGTGGTGCGCAACGATTACCTGACCAAGGCCGGCGACGATTTCAAGAAGACCATCAATACCATTGCGCCGAAGCTCACGACCGCTGAGCTCACTGGCATGAACAAGCTCGTCGAGGTCGACAAGCAGGACCCGAAGGATGTCGCCAAGGCGTGGCTGAAGAAGCAGGGTCTCATCAAATAGGCGACTGGGCGTCTCTCGGCGGCGCGCTCGAGCGTGGCGCGGCCGTCACATCGTGGGGTGATGGCGGAGAGTGCGAGCTCTTCGCCATCCACGATGATGGCCAGCTTCGCGATCGCTATTGGGACGGCAAGCGGTGGCACGAGTGGGAGTCGCTCGGCGGCACGTTCACCGGCCAGCCTGCGGCCGCCGCCCGAGACGCGGACCGCATCGATGTCTTCGCCTTCGACCGCGACGGACGCCTCAACCATCGCTGGTGGGACGGCACGCGCTGGGTCCCGTGGGAGGTCGTCGAGGGCGCTCCGCTCGGCCACAGCGTGAGCTGCGCGTGGAGCGGCGAGCGTCTCGATGTCTTCGTGAGCCGCGACGGCGGCCCGCTCTGGTACAAAGCGCTGCGGTGACCGAGGGCCCGTTCGATTTCGTGATCATCGGGGCCGGCGCTTCGGGCGAGGCGGCCGCGCATTACGCGCGCGCCCGCGGCGCGTCGGTCGCGATCGTCGACCGCGACCTGTTCGGCGGCTCGTGCCCGTTTTGGGCCTGCATGCCGTCGAAAACGCTGCTGCATGCCGCCGAGGTGCGCGCGCACGGCGGCGACTACCCGTGGCCGAAGGCCTCGGACCGCCGCGACTACATGATCGTTCGCGAGCACCGCGACTACCCCGACGACGGCGGACATGTGAGGTCGCTCGAGCGCGCCGGCGCAAGCGTGATCCGCGGGACGGCGAAGCTGGCGGGTCGCGCGCGGGTCGTCGTCACGCACGAGACCACGACCCACGAGCTCGCCGCGAAGAACGTGATCGTCGCGGTCGGCTCGGTCGGCAAGGTGCCACCGATCGAAGGGCTCGCGCAGGCCGGGTACTGGACGAACGTCGAGGCGACGTCGACGCGCACGCTGCCCCGGAGCATCGTCGTGCTGGGTGCGGGGCCGTCGGGTGTCGAGATCGCGCAGTACTTCGCGCGCTTCGAGGTCCGCACCACGATCGTTGCCCCGCACGAGGTCAATCCGACGGATCACCCGCGCAACTCCCGCATGCTCGCCGAAACGCTGCGCCGCTCGGGTGTCGATGTGCGCACCGGCGTTCGCGCGCAGCGCGTGCGCCCGAAGGCCGGGCCGGGCGGCGAGCACGCCGTCGAACTCTCGGATGGATCGAGCGTGACCGCGGAGGTGATCCAGCTGTCGGTCGGACGGACGTCGGCGCCTGCGCTCAAGGAGATCGGTCTCGAGACGATCGGCGTCGCCTACGAGGGAGCCGACACGCTCACGGTCGGCGACGACCTGCGCGTCACCGAGAACGTGTACGCGATCGGCGACGCGATCGGTCACGAGCTCAGCACCCACCTCGGCCATTACGAGGGCGAGATGGCCGTGCGTATCGCGCTCGGCGATGACGTGCGCGCCGACTTCAGCGCGATCCCCCGAGTCGTCTACACCGATCCGGAAGCGGCGGCGGTCGGCCTGCGCCTCGACGAGGCGCTGAAGCGCGGGATCGACGCGTTCGAAGAGACGATCGACCTCACGCGCACGTCGAAGGGGTACATCGTCGAGGCGGACCTGGGGCACGTCACCATCGTCGTGGACCGCGCGAACAAGATCGTCGTCGGCGCATTCATCGGTGGAGTCGGCGCCGGCGAGGCGATCCACCAGGCCGTGCTCGCGGTGAAACTGCGCACGCCGATCGACACGCTCGCCCAGACCGTCAACGCGTTCCCCACGACCGCCCGTGAGCTCGGCGGGCGATTCGCGTCAGCGGCGCTGAAGCTGCGCTGACAACCGCTCGAGCACGTCGGCGAGGTTGCGCGCCGGCGAGCCGCCGGTGACGCGGACCACCTTTCCGCCGTAACGGCCGACCGCCTCGGCCACCGCGGCGCGCGTCCACTGCTCACCGACATCGTCGGGCGCTTCGGCGTAGCGCTGCCGCACCGACCGTAGGAATCGGTAAAGGCGCCCGTACCCGCGGTACTGATTCGTCCCGGTGAGATCGGCACGGATGTGTCGCCGCACGATGCGCAGCGCGGCCACTGCGAACGGTGGATCGCACCACACGATGAGCTCGCTGGCCTCAGCGACGGGATCGACGAAAACGGGTTCGGCGCCTTCGACGATCCAACCGTCACGCGCAAGGTGTTCGGCGATGAGACCTCGTCGCGCGGCAAGCATCGCCTCCGAGGGGTGGCCCGCCGCGTCGCGCTCGAGACGCACGCCGCCCGGCAGACCCCGCCAATCGAGATGCTCGTCGAGGCGCAGCACCGGTAGCTCGAAATGGCGACCCAGGGACTCCGCAAGGGTCGTCTTGCCGCTTCCGGGGCCACCGACGATGTAGATGCGCGGGGCCACGCGCGTCAGCTAGAGGATCGGCGCGAGCGCCGCGGTCAGTTGGGCGCGGTGCTCGGCGGTCTCGAAATCGAGCAGCGGGTTCGTCGGCAGCAGATGTTCGCTGACGACGTTGTTCTTTCGCACGTACACCGCGGGATAGATCTCGGCCTTGGGATTCGCCTCGACCGCGACCGCGACACCATCGGGGCCTTCGCCGTCGACGAACAGCTGCAGGGGCACGATGCCGTCGTCGACGATGCCGCGCGCCGCATCCATGAGGAGCGAGCGCGCGAGGTAGGACTTCTGATGCCAGAGCTCGGGGGCGCGTGACAGCTCGGAGAGAAGGTAGTCGAGCACGTCGTCGCGTTTCAGCGTCGGCCGCGCAGGATCGATCCCGAAGTAGGTGCGCGCGATGTGGCGTGCGAGGATGCGCGCGTTGTAGCGATGGCCGTGCACGGCGCCCGAGCTGCTCGGTATCCCGTTCTTCTTGAGCCCGGCCGCCCCCCGCGTCGCCGTTCCGGCGAAATAGACGTGGCGCACGCTGATGCTCTCGAAGAGCGGCGTCTGCGAGGGGATCTTCTCACGACCCGAGCTCACGACGCCGAGCTCGGGCAGGTCGCCGAGCGGCGGCTGGAAGCCGGTGGTCGCGATGACGTCGTCGGCTTCGAACATCAACGAACCGCCGCCGTCGCTGCGCGTCGTCTTGACGCGGAACAGTTCGCCGCTGCGCGAGACCTCATCGATGGAGGCATTCATGATCACGACACCGCCGCCGAGGATGTGGTCCTCGAAGGGCTGCACGTATCGCGCGCGCACGCCGACGAGCGAGTTCGTCACGACGGAGAGCTGTGTCGGGCGGGGCGACGCGAGCACGATCTGCCGCGCCCAGGGCAGGAAACCATTCGCGAGCTCGAACGCCGAAACCTCCTTTCCGATGATGAAGACGCGCTTTCCGGCATAGGTCTCTGGCGCGCGCGTGTCCGCGTAGTGCGGCACGTGCTCGATCCCTGGGATCTCCGGCTTCCATGGCTCGGCCAGCCCGAACGCGAACACGACGACGCGCGCGCGGTAGTCGCCCGCCGTCGTCCGCAAGCGGAACCCCTCGCCGTCGCGAGTCGTCCCCGTCCACTGGCAGCCGTAGCGAACGCGGATGCCGGTCTCGCGCGCGAACGTCGCGATGTTCTGCTCCATCTCGATACGCGACGGGAAGTACGACGTTCCATCCATGAGACGCGGCTGGATCGCGCGGTGCCGGTCGTCGTCCGGGATCAGCGAGTTCCAGTCGTACCGCTCGTAGAAACGCGTGCCGCGCTCGAACGGCGCGAATGGTTTGGTCCACGACAAGAGGCGCTGGAAGAAGGGCCACCGTCGGAACATGCCGCCGGGCGCCGGATCGGCGGAGATGACCGCGTGAGGTACGCCGAGGTGCGTAAGCGAATAGGAGAGCTGCAGGCCGCCCGGGCCGCTGCCGACCACCACGACCGGGTAGTCGCCGGGCGGGAACGGCTGCTCGGCTAGGTCCGCCAGCTCGTGGCCATCCGTAGCTTGCGCGCTTCGCTCTTCAACATGCGGTACATCACCTGCGGATGCCCGACCATGAACGGCTCGAGCGCGGGACCGGGGATGATCGCGCAGTGGAGCCCCTGCGCCGCGACGATGTCGGCGACCGGTGGATCGCCAAGGAGCACGGAGATCTCGCCGAAGAAATCTCCGCGGCCCAGCTTTCCGTAGTCCTTGCCGTCGATGCGGATGATGCCTTCGCCGGCGAGGATGATGTAAAAGCCCGATCCGGTGAGGCCCTGCCGCAGGATGCGCTCGCCATCCGCGAAGCGGCGCTCGTCGACGATGTGGGCGATCGACTCGAGCTCCGCCGCGCTGAGGTCGGCGAACAGCGAGAGGCTGGACAGCTTGTCCCCGAGCTCGCCGCGTGTCGTCGCCATGTCGCACATGTCTAGGCCCGCCGCGGTCGGTTGGCAACTCGGCGAGCGCGAGCGGACAATCGGCCCATGAGCTACCGCGGTCTGCCGAGCGGCACCCTGACCTTCTTGTTCACGGACATCGAGGGATCGACGAAGCTGCTGAACGCGCTCGGCACCGACCGATATCACGAGGTCCTCGCGACGCATACGAAGACGCTGCGGGCCGCGTTCGCCGGCGGCACCGAGGTGCGGATCGAAGGCGACGCGCTCTTCCTCGTCTTCGACAGCGCCGCGAAGGCGGTACGCGCCGCGGCCGCGGCACAGCGCGCGCTCGCCGCGACGCGCTTCCCGCACGACGTCGTCGTCCGCGTCCGCATGGGCATGCACACCGGCGACGGGGTCCCGGCGAGCAAAGAGGCGGGCGCGGACTACGTCGGGATCGATGTGCACCGTGCGGCGCGTATCGCCAATGTCGCGCACGGCGGACAGGTCCTCCTGTCGGGCGCGACGGCAACGCTCGCCGGGCCAGACCTCGGCGATGGAACGACGCTGCGCGATCTCGGCGAGCATCGCCTCAAGGACCTCGCGCTCGCGGAGCACATCCACCAGCTCGTCATCGACGGGTTACCGAACGACTTCCCGCCACTCCGCAGCCTGGATCGCACGCCGAACAATCTGCCGCAACAGGTCACGACGTTCATCGGGCGGGACGGCGACATTGTCCAGGGACTTCGCCTCCTCGATCGAACCCGCCTTTTGACGCTCACCGGCCCAGGAGGGACAGGGAAGACGCGACTCTCGCTGCAGCTCGCGGCCGAAGCGGCGGCCCGCTTCCCCGACGGCGCGTTCTGGGTGCCGCTTGCCCCGATCTCCGACCCGGAGCTCGTCCCATCGACGATCGCGCACGCGCTCGGTGTGCACGTCGGCGGGAAGGAAGACCCGCTCGGGCGTGTTCTCGAACACGTGCGTGGAAAACGGATGCTGCTGGTCCTCGACAACTTCGAGCAGATCCTGCCGGCCGCGCCATCCGTCTCGGCGCTTCTCGCGAGCGGGCCCGACCTCAAGGTCATCACCTCCAGCCGCGCGCCGCTCCGCATCTCAGGCGAACAGGAGTTCCCGGTCCCACCGCTCGACCTTCCCGATCCGGAGCGCCTCCCATCGCTCGACGTGCTCGCCCAGTCGGACGCGGTGAAGCTGTTCATCGAGCGGGCGCGTGCGGTGAAACCGGACTTCATGGTCACCCCGGACAACGCCGCGGCCGTCGCGGAGATCTGCGTCCGGCTCGATGGCTTGCCGCTCGCGATCGAGCTCGCCGCCGCGCGCATCAAGCTGCTCTCGCCGCAGGCGATGCTCCCCCGTCTCCGGAAGGGCCTCGACCTTCTCGCGAGCACGTCACCGGATCGCACCGACCGCCAGCGCACGCTGCGTGGCGCGATCGCCTGGAGCTACGACCTTCTCGACGAGGGGCTGCGGCGCTTCTTCGCGCGCGGTGCCGTGTTCGTCGCGGGTGCGATGCTCGAGCAGCTCGAGCCGGTCTGCGGACCCGCGAGCGAGATCGGCGGCGGCGTCCTGGACCGCGCCTCGGAGCTGCTCGACAGCAGCCTCATCCGTCAGCAAGACGCCGCGGGCGAACCCCGGTTCCGCATGCTGGTCACGGTCCGGGAGTTCGCCAACGAGAAGCTCGGCACGAGCGGTGAGGACGCCACCATCCGCGATCGCCACCTCGCGGCCTATCTCGCCCTGGCCGAGCGTGCCGCGCCGGAGCTCCAAGGCAACGACCAGCGGCGCTGGCTCGACCTCGTCGAGCTCGAGCACGACAACATGCGCGCCGCTCTCGAGCACGCGATCGTCCGAGGTAACGCCGACGCGGCCTCGCGCCTGCTGTTCGCGCTCTGGCGGTTCTGGCAGGTCCGCGGCTATCTGCGCGAGGGACTCGTCTGGGCCGAGCGTGTGCTCGCACTGGCGGGTTCCGATCCGCGCTCGCGGATGCCCGCCCTCGAGACCGCCGGAGGACTCGCCTACTGGATGGGCGATCTCAGTGCTACCGAGCGCTACTACCGCGAGGCGTATGAGCTCGCCGGCTCCGTGGGCACTGAGCCCGAGCGCGCGAAGAGCGCGTACAACCTGTCCTTCGCCTACACGTTCGCGGGCGGCGAAGGACATTCAAAGGCGTTCGTGCTTCTCGAAGAAGCGCTCGCGATCTTCCGCAAGGTCGGCGACCGCGCCGGTATCGGGCGGACGGCTTTTGCCCTCGGCTCGCTGTATGGCGAAGGCTCGGGCCATACGCACGAGGATTACCTCAAGTCCAAGCGGTTCGCGCACGAGGCGCTGGCGGAGCACCGGGCGCTCGGAAATCGTTTCGACATCGCCTGGGACCTCTACGGCACTGGCCTCGCGGCGTTCAATCTCGAGGAGCTCGATGACGCCGAGCGCGACTGGCGCGCGGCGCTCCAGATGTTCGTCGACGCGAGCGACTCGAGCGGGATCGTCATCCATCTCAGCAATTTCGCGGAGCTCGCGAAGGTCCGCGGCGACCTCGAACGTCACGAGACGCTCGTGGGAGCATGGACCGCGCTGTCGCAGCGGACCGGCGTCGGACTTCCGTCGCTGTTCGGCGTAACCGAGGGCCGTACGGTGGCCGCGGACATCCCGGCCGACCGCCGCGGCGCATTCGACCGCGGGTTCGCGATGAAGACCGACGAAGCCATCGCCTACGCGCTCGCCGCGCGCCCCGCGAAGACCGCATGAGCGGTGACTGACCCGCTCCTCGACCTGCTCGATTACCGCCGGCGCGTGAACCAGATGTATCAGGACGTGCGCTCGCTGCGCGACCGCGATCCGCGCGCGGCGCATCGGCTGTGGCGCGAGCGCCGCGATGAGCTGTTCCGAACGCATCCGCAGTCGGCCTTGCCGCCAGAGAAGCGCGAGGCGTTCCGCGGCCTTCCTTATCGCGACTACGACCCCGCGTTCGCGTTCACCGCAGCGGTACGTCCGCTGCCGCGTGAAAGCTACGACGTCGACACGAGCACCGGCAGCGTGATCCGCTTCGCGCGCTTTGGCGCCGTCGACCTTCCCATCGGAACGCTCGAGGTCCTGTGGCTCGACGAGTACAGCGGCGGCGTGTTCCTCCCGTTCCGCGACGCGACCTCTGGCAAGACGACGTACGGAGGCGGCCGGTATCTCCTCGATACGGCGAAGGGGGCCGACCTCGGCTCGAGCGGCGACACGCTCGTCCTCGACTTCAACTTCGCGTACCACCCCTCGTGCGTGTACGACCCCAAGTGGACCTGCCCGCTCGCGCCGCTCGCGAATCGACTGGCGGTCGCGGTCGAGGCCGGAGAGCTGGTGTGACTCGCGCCGAGGGATGGACGCTGTTCGCCGCGATCCTCGCGTCGGGGATCGTCTTCCTCGACTCGACCGTGGTAAACGTCGCATTGCCGCGCATCGGTCGTGAGCTGCCCTCATCCGTCTTCGGCGTGCTCGAGGGTCAGTCGTATGTCTACAACGCCTACTTGCTTACGCTCTCGGCGCTACTCGTGCTCGCGGGCGCGCTCAGCGATTTCTTCGGGCGCAGGCGCATGTTCGCCTTCGGCCTCGCGGGATTCCTCGTGACCAGCCTGTTGTGCGGCGTCGCGCCGTCGATGGAGCTCCTCATCGCCTTCCGCATCCTTCAGGGCGCGGCCGGCGCGCTGCTTGTCCCAGGATCGCTGGCGCTGCTCACCGCGACGTTCACCGGCGAGGCGCAGGGCCGCGCGTTCGGTCTCTGGGCCGGCGCGTCGGCGGCGACGACCATCCTCGGTCCGGTCATCGGCGGCGCGCTCGTCGATACCTTGTCGTGGCGCGTGGCGTTTCTCATGAACGTGCCGCTGTGTCTCGTCGCGTTGTGGATGACCGTCACCTACATCCGCGAGAGCCGCGACGAGAGCGCGACCGGTTCTTTCGACTGGCTCGGCGCCGCCGTTGTCGCGCTCGCGGTCGGCGGTCTCTCGTTCGGGACGATCTACAGCCAGCAGCGTGAATGGCGCGACCCGTTCGGATTCGCGACGCTGGCGATCGGATTGGTCGCGACGGTGGCGCTCCCATTCCTGATGACGATGCGACGCGACCCGTTGATCCCGCCGTCGCTCTTCCGCTCGCGGAATTTCAGCGTGACGAACATCTCCACGTTCCTCATCTACGGGGCGCTGTATGTCATTGGATATTTCTTGACGCTGTTCGTGCAGAGCACGGTCGGCTACACCGCCGCGGCCGCCGGCCTCACCTCGCTCCCGTCCGGCCTGTTCCTGATGTTCCTCAGCTCGCGTTTCGGAGCCCTTGCCGCGCGTTTCGGCCCTCGCCGCTTCATGGCGATCGGGCCGGCTCTCATGTTCCTGGCGGTGCTCTGGTACGCGCGCATCCCCGCAACGACGGAAGCCTGGCGCTTCGCTTTCGGTGACCCGAGCACCTACGTCCCGCCAACGAGCTACCTCATCGACCTGTTACCCGCGAGCCTGGTATACGGCATCGGACTGTCGATCATGGTCGCGCCGCTCACGACCGCGCTGATGACGAGCGTCCCGGTCCATAACGCCGGCGTCGCGTCCGCGGTGAACAACGCGATCTCGCGCGTCGGGCCGCAGCTCGCCAGCGCGCTCATCTTCGTCGCGATCACGGCAAGCTTCTATGCCGGCCTACACGATCGCGTGCCGAGCCTGGACGTGAGCGACGCCGACGTTCGGAGGACGATCTCGCCCCTGAACGTCGTCCGGGCTCCGTCTTCGCTCCCTCCCGAGACCGCGGGTCTCATCCAGGCCGAGCGCGAGGCGTCCACCGAAGCGTTCCATCTCGCGATGCTGGTCGCCGCGGCGCTGCTCGCCGCCGGCGCGGTCACGAACGCTGTCGGCATCGTCGACGACGTCGCGAAGAAGCCCGCCACCGAGCGTCGTTAGGGCTTGGTCAGGACGATCGCGTTCGGGAGCAGCCGGCCGGGCCCGACGGTGTACGAGCCGCCGATGAACATCGCGGCGGTGCCGCCGCCATCGAGGTTGAGGGCGTCGCGCGCGCCGAGCGCCTGCAGCACATAGGCCGACTCCGTGACCGTGGCGCCCGTCACGATCGCGAGATAGATGTAGGTGCCGTCGACGCCGATCGCGCCCTTGGTCCCGCGGGTCTTCTGGACGGCGGTCTGCTCGAACTCGGAATCGATGACCGCTCCGTCTTGCACGAGGAGCGGGAACATCGTGATGCCCGCCGTGATCGGGGCGTTCATCAGCGACGCGTTCTGTCCGTAGACGAAGCTGCGCCGATACACCGCTGTCGCGGCGCCGTTGAAGGTGAGCAGGCTGTTCTGCCCGATGAGCGCCGGACGGTTGATCCAGCGCCGCAGGTTGCTGTTGTAGACCGCGTAGTCATACGAGTTCACCTTGCCCGCGCACGCGGGATAGTCGGGCGGGCAGAGATACGTTCCGTTCATGCCGGCATACGCGCCGTTCTCCGCGACGTACTGAGCGAGCGGCTTCGCGGGACAGTCACTCGCGCAGTCGGTGCTGTTCGCGGTGAGGGTCCGTACCGTCACGTCGGCGAGCCGCTCCTTGATGAGGTGCACGCTGAACGTGCCACGCGCCGTGGGCACGCTCAGGTCGCTGTAGCCGAGCGGGCTGTACACGGCGCCGCTCTGTGTCGGGAGGCTCCCGTCGGTGTTGAGAACGGTGACGAGCCAGAACACGCCGAAGTCCTCGAGCCACGTCGCGCCCTCGATCAACGGTCGCAGGTAGAGGCGGTAATAGCCGGGCACCAGTGGCGCCTGGATCGTGAACTGGAACCATGCGACCTGGCCCGGGCCGACGTACGGCGCGGGCTGCATCGCGATGCGGTTGTAGCGAGGCCATCCCGTCGCGAGCGATCCCGCGGTGCCGTCGCCACCGAGCGGACTGACCGCGTCCTGGCCCGGCTCGGGACCCCACGTTCCGAGATAGGCGACCTCGCCCATCCGACCGCTCACCCATCCGAGTGAGCCGCTGTTGTAGAACGCGACCGTCGCGGTCGATCGCCCGCCGGGACACAGCGTCGGATAGCCGCTCTGTCCGTACCACCGTGCGTGGAAACCGGAGATACCCGTCGGAAGACCGGTCGGCGCGGGAATGCCGGGACCGGTGCTCGCGACACACGCCGCGTTCGCGGGTCGTGCCCCTTGACCCAGCACGAGCGTGCTGGCGATCAGCAGCGTGCCGGCGACACGCGCGAACAGCGAACGACCCACCGCTTGGCCTAACGACACTCGAGGCGCGCCAATACGAAGCACAGCGGGCCGCTTGCAACGGATGCCGGTCTGAAACTCGCGGTGCACCGGGCCGCTCCCCGTAGAGTGCGTGAGGTGGACCCGGTCGGGGCCGACCTCATCGAACGCAGCGAGCGGCTCGCCGATCTCGCGCAGCAGCGGTTGGGACTCGCGCCGACGAGCTCACCCGCGCGCGAGCGCGCGCGTCAGCTTCGTGACCATCTCGAAGGATTCGTGCGCCCGCGCGCGGCGGACATCGAAGCCCCGCTGATCGTGCTGCTGCTCGGACCCACCGGCGCGGGAAAGTCGTCGCTCCTCAACACCATCGCCGGCGCCGAGGTCAGTAAGGCCGGAGTGCTCCGGCCGACGACGCGCGAAGCCGTTCTGTACGCGAGCGACAGTGATGCGAAGCACATCCTGTCCGGTGATCGGCTCCGGCTCATCGCCGGTGATCGCATCATCCACGTGCCTGCCCCCGAGTCATCGAGCGGTGTCGCCGTCATCGACGCGCCGGACATCGACTCGGTCGAGCGCGACAATCGCGAGCTCGCCGACGTCCTCCTCGAAGTGAGCGATCTCTGCGTCTTCGTCACCACCGCGACGCGCTACGCGGACCTCGTGCCCTGGCAGGTCCTGCGCCGCGCGCAGGAGCGCGGATTGCCGCTCGTGGTGATGCTCAACCGCGTGCCGGGCGATGCCCGCGACCGCGACGTGGTCCTGGCCGATGCACGCCGCCTGCTGTCGGAGGCCGGTATGAACGAAGCTGACGAGACGCTCGATCTGATCGCCGTCACCGAGGGCGACGTCGATCCGAACGTCAACGGGCTCGCGCGAGAGACCGTGCGTCCGCTGCTCGACCGCATCGCGCAGCTCACCACTCAGAGCGAGGAGCGGCGAAGCGTCGCGATGGACGCGCTCGCCGGAGCGGTCCGCGGACTCGCGCCGCTCGTGCACGCCGTCGCCGACGATCTCGAGCACGAGGCGATCGACGCCGAGGCGCTTCGCCGCATCGCGGAGACCGCGTACGCGGATGAGCTTGCCAAGCTCTCGCGCGATCTGCGTGGCGGCGTGCTGCTTCGCCAGGAGGTGCTTCGACGCTGGCACGACTTCGTGGGCGCCGATCAGGTGACGCGCTTCATCGCGTCCGGCCTGGGGCGCCTGCGCGGATTGCTGTTGACCGCGTTCCGCGGGACGCCCACAGCGCCGGTCGCGATCGTCGAGGAAGAGATCGCGAGCACGCTCGAGGCGCTGGCGCTGCGCCACGCGACCGAAGCCGCGCGCCGGACCGCCTCCACATGGTCGGAACGCTCGGAGGCCGCGGCCCTGATCGAACGCGATGCGGCGCTGTGGTCGGCGTCGGACCGGTTCGCTCCCGCCATCCGCGAAGGGCTCGCGACGTGGATGCGCGCGACCATCGACGATGTCCGCGCGGGCGGCGGACGCAAGCGTGCCGTCGCGCAGGTCGCCGCGCTCGGGGTGAACGCGGTCGGAGTCGCGGTGATGCTCGGCGTGTTCGCGCACACCGCGGGACTCACCGGCGCTGAGCTCGGCATCGCGGCAGGGACCGCCTACCTCAATCAGAAGCTGTTGGAGGCCCTCTTCGGCGAACGCGCGATGGAGCAGCTCATCGAGCAGGCGCGAGCGCGACTCGAAGCGCTCCTCGGCTCGCTCTTCGCGGCGGAGCGCGAGCGCTTCGACGCGCTCGCCCCGCGACCAGCCTCGCTTCACGAGCTTGCCGTCAAGCTTCGCGCCTCGGTTTCGGAGCTGCGCTGATGGATCTCCAGCGCTGTCTCGCGCACCTCGATGAGGCGATCGAAGCCGCGGCAGTGCTCGGGATCGAGGCGACCGCCGCGGCGAGCGTGCGCGAGACGGCACGGACACGTCTCGGATTCCCGAGCGACGCCTACGTGCTCGCCATGGCGGGCGGGACCGGCGTCGGAAAGAGCACGATCCTCAACGCGCTCGCCGGCGAGGAGGTGAGCCCGGCGAGCGCGCGTCGCCCGACCACGGCCGAGCCCGTCGCATGGATCCCGGCCAACAAGCGCGAGGAGCTCGCGGGTCTTCTGAGCTGGCTCGGCGTGACGCAGGTGCGCGAGCATCGCGCCGAGAGCCTGGGCCAGCTCGCGGTCCTCGACCTGCCTGATTTCGACTCGATCGCCCCAGAGCATCGCGAGCGCGTCGACACGCTCCTTCCGCGCGTCGACGCCGTGGCCTGGGTCGTCGACCCCGAGAAATACAAGGACGAGATCATGCACGGCGGCTACCTGCGCACGTTCGCTCCGCGCCTACGGCACCAGCTGGTGGTGCTCAATCGCAGTGACCTGCTGAGCGCCGAGGACGCGATGCGCGTGAGCGACGATATGCGCGCGCAGCTCGGACGCGAAGGTCTTGCCGCTATCGGCGTCGCGATCACACGTGCGCGCGATGGAGCGGCCGGTATCGGCGAGTTCCGCCACTGGCTCGACTCGGGTGTCGAGGCGAAGCGCATCGTCACATCGCGCATCGCCGCCGAGGCGCACGAAGCCGTGCAGGATCTCGCCGCGCGAGCCGGCGTAGCCGACGGAGGCGCGGTACCCCTCATCGATCCGGCGCGGCGCGAACGCGCGCTGGACGCCGTCGGGCGCGGCGTTCTCGCTCTCGTTGACATCCGCGGCCTCGAGCGCCAGGCCGTCGCCGCGACGCGGCTCGCCGCCCGACCGCGGGGCGCCGGTCCCTTCGGCCATCTGACCAGCTGGGTCTATCGACTGACCGGTCGAGCGCGCGCGTCCGCCGATCCCGCCGGGTTTCTTCGTCGCTGGCAGTCGCGCGGTTCGTTGGCTCCAGCGGTCGAGCCGCTCCGCGAGCTCATCGCGGTGACTCTGCCCACGGTGCCCGGCTCGGTCCGCGGCGGGCTCGCGACCTTGAGCACGCCGGCGATCTTCGAGCAGCGGCTGGCCGGCGCGATCGACCAGTCTCTGGCGGCCGAGAGCGCGGCGTTCCGCGTGCCGACGAGTGTGCTCTGGTCGGTCATCGGTCTCGCGCAGTACGCGGTGACCGCGCTACTCCTGTTCTGTGCTCTCTGGTTCGCTGCGCTGTTCCTCATTCACGAGGCACCCGTCGGATCGGTCGATGTCCCCTACCTCGGCCGGGTGCCGACGCCGGTCGTGCTGCTCAGCGTGACGCTGCTCATCGGCTTCTTGCTCGCACAGGCGCTGCGCCTGCACGCGGGCTGGCTCGGACGGCGCTGGGCGCGGCGGATCGGCCACCGCGTCACGCGCGAAGTGCGCGAGCGCATCACCGAAAGCCTGCTGCTCCCGATCGAGCGCTTCGATTCCGCGCGTCAGCAGCTCGCGAACGCCGCGGCCGGGGCGACCGAGGACTGCGTGTCCGCCGCCACATAGCCGGTGTGCCGCGCCGCACCCGACACGGGTGCGCGCAGGCACGACCCCAGCGCGTGGGCAGCCGTAGACCGTGACCCGCGAAGCCACCGCGAACACGCGGACCGGTCCCGGGCCGGAAGGGAGCCTCGCAAGAAGGAAAGGGCAATGCGCAAGTCAGCTCTCGCAACAGTTCTCGGTCTCGTGCTCACGCTCGCTTTCGCGACCACCGCACTCGCGGCACCGGCGACACAGACGATCAACGTGTACTTCAGCTACGTCGGCTTCAACAGCATCCTCGGCGGCCAGGTCAGTGGCAACGCGTCCGTCTCGGGAGATCTCACCGACGCCGGTCTCTCTGGCCTGCGGGGGACCGCCAACCTCCCGCTTCGTGACTCGAAGCTGTGGATCGACCCGACCGGCGCGCTCCTCCTCAGGACCGAGCAGATGAACGTGCAATGGAATCGTTACATCTGCAACCCGTACTGCACGTACGAGTTCGGCTTCTCGACCTTCGAGCGCGCGTCCGGCGCCGGACCCGTCGACATCCGCTTCGGTCAGCTCCGTGGCACCGGGATGCTGTCCCTCGCGACGAACGCGACATGCGTCGCCTCGTGCCCGCCACCGGGCTCGTACTGGTACGCACCGACCGGGTACGCGAATCTCAACAGCGCCGTCATCGGCAACAGCGACGCCGGTTTTGTCCAGATGAATGGACCGGCGCCGACGATCCAGTAGCCCACCACCCCCTTCGTCTCGCGTATCGCCCCGGGTCCACACCCGGGGCGATGCGTTTGTCGCTCGAGATCGTCAGGGCTGGTCCAACCCCTGGACACGGAAGATGAGCTCCCAGGTATTGAAGACGCCCCACACCAGGCTCAGCACACCGATGCCCGCGACGAAGAAGAGCGCCGCGGCCTCGCCGACGAAAACACCGATCGACGCGGCGATCGAGATCGCGAACAACACGAATCCCGCGATGAACTGGATGACCGTCACCCTTCGGTCGTACCCGACGCCCGTCGCGCGGAGCCCACTGCGCGCCGCGGCGGCGAATGGCAGCGTCGCCCCGAGGACCACGACGAGCACTTCGAGGCCGAACGCCGAGAGCGTCTGCGGCATCAGCGCGAGGAATCCGATCGCGAGCGCGAGAACGTAGCCGAGAAAGATGGTCCGCGCGACGGCGCGCAGCTCGGCGTTCTGGCGCGTGCTGAGCACGCGCACATGGATCGAGAGCGCGACGAACAGAAGCCCGAGCAGTCCGGCCGAGGCCGTGACCAGGCTCACGTTGAAGTCGTGCCACAGGACGAGCTCTTCCGACATGAGGCGCGTCGAGGATAGCGATAGGCACCGGCCTGACGCCCGCGGTCGCGGGGACGGCGGCGGGAGATTGCGCGAGAATCGCCGGCACGGCGGCATGTCCGCCAAGAATTGGGGAGATTCTCATGCCGAAGTTCGCGACGTTCTTCACGTTCAAAGGGGAGACCATCAACGCATACATC
>WNGI01003411.1_pt1 | contig 33033 bp, 40 predicted proteins | sample 5400621 | NCBI WGS metagenome assembly WNGI01 (sample SAMN13153374, study PRJNA577476) | soil metagenome | isolation source: 20 cm soil or saprolite under Garry oak tree replicate 1 | place: USA:California | collected 2016-06-15
CCGCCTCCGAGCCCGGCGGGCCCGCCGCCGCCCCGCGCCGCCGCCTTCCGCGCAGCCCGACCTGATCCTCACCGTCGGCCCCGACCCGCGGATCGCTGCACGTGGACGGGAGGCCGGTCACGAACCTCCCGCCGGGGACGTACACGATCCAGGTCCACGATCTCTCGGCCGCGCACAACTTCCACCTGACCGGCCCGGGCGTCGACGAGAAGACCTCGGTCGGCGACATCGAGCACCCCGTCTGGCGGCTCACGCTGCGCGTGGGCAAGTACACGTTCAAAGTGCGACGTCCACGCGACGATCAAGGGCAGCTTCACCGTCTCGACGAACGCTCCGCCGGTGCCCAAGTGCAAGGTGCCGCGCGTGATCGGCAAGGGGCTCCCCAAAGCGAGGCGCTCGATCCGCGCCGCGCACTGCTCCGTCGGCCGCGTCCGCTACCTGCGTTCGAAGCGCGCGAAGGGGCGCATCGTCCGCCAGACTCCGGGAGCGGGCCGCACGCTTGCCGTGGGAACCAGGGTCAACCTGGTCGTCAGCCGCGGCCCCTGGTAGCTCAGCCGACCCCGTTCGGGGGATTCGCCTGCCCGCGAAGCGGATTAGACTCGGGCGCCTGGATGGAGGGCCTGCGGCGGAACTCGGCCAGAGCACTGACTCGGCTGCGCGCGGTCGGCGAAAGCGCGCCTCTGGGTGCCCTCGTCGCTCTGCAGGTCAACTGGCCGTTCGCGCTGCTCGCGCTCGTGGCGACGCTCGTGACCGTCGTCCTCCTCGTGCCCATGCTCCGCAGGCCGAGGGAGCGGGATGCCCCGCCCGCGCCCGATCATCGCGAGCGGCGCCGGGCTCCCGTCACGGGTCGCCGCGAGGCCCGTGAGGCGTTGGCCCTCGTCGGCGAGGCACTTGCGGCGACGCACAACCCTCGCGCGCTAATGCCGGTCGTCCTCAATGTGATCACCGAGGCGACGGGCGCCCGTGGAGGCAGACTCGTGCACGACGGTGAGGAGGTCGGCTGGGTGGGCGACGTCGACGCCGACGGGAGAGCAGTCGAGTTCGACCTCTCGGCCGGCGACGAGACCGCGGCGATGACGCTTGTGCTCAATCCCCCCGACGGCGGCTTCAGCGAAGAGACGATGAAGCTCGCCGAGTGGCTCTCCTCGCAGGCGGCGATCGCGCTCGAGAACGCCCGGCTGCACGACATCGTCCAGTTCCAGGCGATCACCGACGAGCTGACGGGCCTCGTCAACCGACGGCGTTTCCTCGACGCTCTGCGCTCGGAGATCACGCGGGGGAGACGGCTGGGCGGGAAGCTGTCGGTCGTGCTCGCCGATCTCGACAGCTTCAAGCTGATCAACGACCGCTTCGGGCATCACGCCGGCGACGAGGTGCTGATCGCGTTCGCCGACCTGCTGAGGGCGCACGGCCGCGACGTCGACGTCGCCGCGCGCCTCGGCGGCGAGGAGTTCGCGATCCTGCTTCCGGAGACGGGGCTGGAGGGCGCGAGGACGGTCGCGGATCGCCTCTGCCGCTCGCTGGCCGAGCTCCAGATCCCGCTCGGCGTGGGGGAGAAGGTCACAGTCACGGCCAGCTTCGGCGTTGCGGAGCTCGGCGAGTCGCAGTCAGTCGACGGGCTCCTGCGAGCCGCGGACAGCGCTTTGTACCGCGCAAAGGAGCGCTACCTGTGGCGTGCCGCGCTCGACCACCATGTGGAACAGAAGGTGCCGGTCGCGGTGTCGCCCGCGATCCACTTCAAGCCGGGCGCCGCTCTGTTCAACTCGTTGACCGGCCTGCGCGATGAGGCGGCGCGGGTTGCCCGGCAAGGGACGCTGAGTGCGGAGACGGCCCAGGTCGCTTCGACGTCGGCGCATCACGCCTCCGCGAACGCCGCTGGCGCACAGTCCGTTGTCTTCATCCGGACCGACCCCGCCTCTTCGTCTGCGCACCACTCTCGGCCGTCAGGCTCGACTGGATCGAGCCATGCGCGGCCCAGGCCGAAGCCGAAGCCGAAGCCTCCGGGCGGCAGCCAGTCGAAGCCGCCGCCGCCCGCGCCGCCGCCGGCCCCTCCGCCACCCGCCCCGCCCGGTCCACCTGCCCCACCGGCTGGGCCGCCGCCGGCACCGCCGCCCCCGCCGCCTCCGGTCAGCGGCGGGACCAGGCCGGGCTGGGGCAAGGGCGACCGGCACCACGTCCATACCGGGCCCCCCGGCCACTCCGGTCGCACGAGCAAGGGCGAAGGGAAGAGGAGCGGGCAGGCCGGTCAACAGCAGGGTGGGGGCAAGAACTGGAAGCACGACGAAAACAACCAGGGGAACGAAGGCCACCAGGGCAACGAAGAGCAGCACGGGAACGGCCATCAGGGCGGTGGCCACGGCAACCACGGCTAGCCGGCGCGTCTAACCGACGCGGCGGAGAAGCTCATCGAGGTCGAGCACGGCCGTCCGGCCACGCCGGAGCTCGACGGATCCTCGTCGCTCGGCCTCGCGGAGCACGCGGTTCACGGTCGCCCGAGACGTGCCCGCCAGCTCGGCGATCTCCTCCTGCGTGAGCGGGACCACGACCTCGCCGTCGCCCGCTCTGTAGAGCTCGGTCAGTTCGCACATGCGGCGGAGCACTCGACGGTCGGCGGGCACGTAGTACGCCTCGACGAGCTGGTCCGAGAGCCGGCGTAGCCGGTCGGTGAGGATCCCGACTAGGACGTCGTTGACGATGGGATGCGCGTGGCGCAGCCTTTCGAAGTCGTCGCGATAGACGGAGTGCGTCTCCGCGGGCTCGAGCGCGCTCACGGTCGCGGAGCGGACCGGTTCCCGGCCCAGGAGCGCGAGCTCGCCGAACGCGTCGCCCGGCCCTCGCACCGAGAGCATCGCGGTGTCTCCGAGCGGCGTCGTGATGAGGACGGAAAAGCGGCCCTTGCGGATCAGGTTCAGCGAGTCCGCCGGGTCGCCGCGGTGGAAGACGACCTCGCCGCGCGTGAACGTCCTGCGGCGCGCGATCGTCAGTAGCGCGTGCAGCGCCTCATCGGGCACGTCGGCGAGCAACTGCCATTCCACGATGTGTGACGAGTTTGACACTTCCTGTGTCGCGGCGGCGAACGACACGAAACGGCGGGCTTCCTACGGTGTCGTCATGACAACAATCACCAAAGGAGGCGTCATGAAGGTCAAGAGCTCCCGCCGACTCGTCGCACGCCTCGGCCTCGCGCTCGCGGTCGCGGCGGTCGCCGCACCGGGCGCACAGGCGATGAGGATGAACGCAATGTCCGATAGCGGAGGCAGCGCCCGCCTGTACGCGGACGATCTCCACGCCCCGCTCGCAGTCGCCACTCTCAAGGCGTCGAACGTTCGCACCGACGGGGCTTCTCTGCAGCCGATCGTGTCGGGCTCGAACGTTCGCACCGACGCCGCTTCTCTGAATCCGCGCTCCGGCTCGCTGGTGAACGATTTCATCAGGATCGACGTCCGCACTGACTCGGCTTCTCTGGAGTCGAGTGTTCCGGGCTCGAACGTTCGCACCGACGCGGCTTCGTCCAAGCCAACCCCCGACCCGGTCTCGTTCCTCGCGTCGAACATCCGCACCGACGCAGCTTCCTCGGTGCCGATCACCGACGCTCGCCACAGCGCACTGCTCAAGCACAGGGCGCAGATCGGCCAGCAGCCGACGCAGTTCGCGTCGACGCAACTCCCATCGACCGACTCGCCGGGCATCAACTGGGGCGTCGCCGCAATCGGAGCGGCCCTCGGAGCGTTCGGTCTCATGCTCCTCTTCGCCGTCGTCTTCTACGCAGGACGACACAACCGCAGAGGTCGGCTCGCCGCCACGTAGAGCCGCGAGTCCACGGTCGTGAGCGGGCTTTCCAGGGTTGGCCCGCTTACGACTGTCCGGGGGCGTTTTGTCTGCGTTAAGCCGGCTCGGCCCCGCATCCGCCCGTAGCGCGCCGCTCTAGGCGATCCTTTGCTTCTCGGCGTCGCTTCGTAAGCCGGACCTTGCTCGTTGAGCTTCGTGTGCGAGACGCACACTGGATTTCTCTCGAGCGTCTTCGTGCGCGACTGCCGCGGCCACTTCGGCCGGCGCCCCGAGCTGCAGAAGGCGACCGCCGAACGCGATTCCGCAGACCGCGAACCAGCTCCACCCGAGGAGGAGGCCGGCGATCACGTCGGAGAGCCAGTGGACGTCGAGCAGCACCCGGCTCGATGCGACGGCGACTGCAACACCGACGGCGATACCCGTGAACGCGGTCTGGGCGACGTGTCCCCGCCGGCGGCTGAGCAGGAGCGCAGCACCCGCATAAAACGCCGCTGCTGTGGCCGAATGGCCGCTCGGAAACGAGGGACCAAGCGCGGCCGCCGCCGGGTTGAACGTGGGTCGTGCCCGGTCAGCGAGGATCTTGACTGCATTCATGAGGATCTCCTCGCCGGCGAGTAGCACGAGCAGGAAGGGGACGATCCATGCACTCCGCGTGCGGATCGTCTCCGCCACAGCGAGCAGGATGGCGAGGACAAGGAGCACGCCGCTGATCGCGCCCAGTTGCGTGACCAGATCGAGCCCGTGGGTCGAGAAGGCCGTCGCATGGGCGTTCCCCCATGCGGCGACGCTTCGGTCGATGCGGTTCAGGTGGGCGTTCGTCCGCTCGAGGTAGGCAAGCGCGCCGAGCCCGAGGCCGCCCACGATCGTCAGGAGAAGCGCAAGCGTCAACGCGAGCCCGGTTGCGGCATTTGCGTCGAGCCTCGAGACGAGCGTGCGCCGAAAACGCGAGTGCGCGGCCGCGGACTCGCCTACCTTGCGTGCCGCTTCGAATGCTGGGGTTGACGACCCCGCCGCAAGCCGCGGATATCGCCAGGCGGCAAGGCCCGCTCCGAGACCGGATCCGACGGCAACGAGGACGAGGAGGAGAAGCGGCATTCGTGACCGGGATGATTACCCGCCGGACTAATAGGGAAACCAGGTCGAATGGACACGACCCTCACCCAGGCCCGAGGAGCGCTCGCCCGGTCCGAGGACGGTTGGTCGGCACCCGTTCTCCAGCCGCGGAACGGGCCGATCGAACGAGTCGCGGTTCGGATCGGGACCGGCCATCCGGTGCTCGTCTTCCTGGGCGCGATGCTCACAGGGCTCGCGCTCATCGCCACGGTGTCGATTGCCCTCGGCTTGCTCGTGACGCGGGTCCTGCTGCACGTGGACGGCGTAGCGGCCGCCGACGAGCATTTCGTCCGTTGGCTCGCCGCCCACCGAACGCCGTTCCGGACGGATCTCTCATTGATCGGATCCATGGGCTCGGGCGGAGTCGTCCTCCCGATCGTCGTCGGAGCGACGGCATTGGCGTTCGCGGTCATGCGTCACTGGCGGATGGCCGCTTTCGTCGTCTTCGTCCTTGCCGTCGAGTCGGCGTCGTACCGGATCACCACGCTCGTCGTTCATCGCGACCGGCCTCAGGTCCATCGCCTCGAAAACCTGCCCGTGAACGCGAGCTACCCATCCGGGCATACGGCGGCCTCGATTGTCGTGTACTGCGGGCTTGCGCTCCTGCTGACCTCGATGATCGAGAACCGCGTTCTTCGCGTCACCGCGTGGAGTGTCGCTGTGCTGATCCCCGTGTTCGAGGCGCTGTCACGCATGTATCGCGGGATGCATCACCCGCTCGATGTTGCGGGTGGAGTCGTCATCGGGATCGCCAGCCTGTTCGCACTCGTGCTTGCCTGCCGCGCGGCGGGCGCTGCCGCGACCGGGTTGGCCGGGGATCGTCCGTGAAGGTCGGCGTGATCGCAAACGCCGGGAAGTCGCTCGATGGCGGCCTCCTGGAGCTGCGCCGGACTCTCGAGCGGGCAGGAATCCCCGAGCCGTTGTGGCACGAGGTGCCGAAGAGCCGCAAGGCGCCCAAGGCGATGCGCCGCCTGCTCGACGCAAAGACCGAGCTCGTCTTCGTCTGGGGAGGCGACGGCATGCTTCAGCGCTGCATCGACGTCGCCGCCGGCTCCGACGTCGCCCTCGCCATCGTTCCCGCCGGAACGTCGAATCTGCTCGCAACGAAACTCGGAGTGCCCGCCGACATCGAGCAGGCGGTCGAGATCGGGCTCGACGGAGAGCGGCGCCGCCTCGATGTCGGCCGCTTCAACGGCGAGCGTTTCGCGGTCATGGCCGGGAGCGGCATGGACGCGACGATGATTCGCAACGCCGACGGCGGCCTCAAGGATCGTCTCGGCCGCGCCGGCTACGTGTGGGCGGGCCTGAAGGCCGTGCGTTCCAAGTCCTTCGGCGCCGAGATCGAAGTGGACGGTGTCGGCTGGTTCCGGGGCGAGGCGACGTCGGTTCTGATCGGCAACGTGGGCGAGCTGATCGGCCACGTCGAGGTCTTCGAGGAGTCGCGGCCCGACGACGGCTTGCTCGAGGTCGGCGTCGTCACCGCCGAGGGCTACGTCGACTGGATGCGGACGGTCGCACGGACCGTCATCGCGGACGCCGACGCGTCGCCGTTCGTGCAAGCAGCCAAGGCTCGCTCGGTGAAGGTGAAGCTTGATCGAAAAGTCCGCTACGAGCTCGACGGCGGCGACCGGACGAAGGTGAAGTCGTTCAAGGTCAAGGTCGAGCCCGCGGCCGTCACGCTCTGCGTTCCCGGAATCTCAGGATGAGCATCCAGGATCGAACCGAGTCCGCCCCTGTCAGGCGTGTCAAGTCGGCGGGAGAAGACGTCGGGCAGTCCACCGCCTTCGAGGCCCTCGCCCGCGCCGGGTTCGCCGCGAGGGGGCTCATCTACGGGATCATCGGGGTCCTGGCCCTCAAGCTCGCACTCGGTGACGGCGGGAAGACCACCGACCAGAGCGGAGCGCTGAAGACGATTGCGCACCAGCCGTTCGGCAGGTTCCTGCTCATAGCCGTCGCGATCGGCCTCGCGGGTTACGCCCTCTGGCGCTTCGTACACGTCTTCCTGGGTCGCGGGCCCGAAAGCTCCGACAGTGGGTTCGAGCGGGTCGGCGCATTCGGCAGCGGGATCGCGTACGCGGCTTTCTGTGTGCTTGCGATCGAGATCTTGCTGGGCTCCGGTGGGAGCAGCTCGGCGCGCACGACCAAAGCGACCGGCGGTGTGCTCGGCTGGCCGGGCGGTACCTGGATCGTCGGTATCGCCGGGGCAGTTCTGATCGGCACTGCGCTCTACCAGGGCTATCGCGGGCTCACGAAGGACTTCCTCAAGGACGCGAAGACCGGCGAGATGGGCTCGACCACCCGACGGGCGTACAAGTGGCTCGCCGTCTTCGGGCACTGCGCTCGGATGGTCGTGTTCGGGTTGGTCGGCATCTTTCTGATCAAGGCCGCGATCGATTACCAGCCGCGCAAGGCGGTCAGCCTGGACGGCGCTCTGGGGAAGCTGGCGAACCAGTCCTACGGCCACGCGTTGCTGGGTGTCGTCGCGGCCGGGCTGATCGCGTTCGCGCTGTACTCGTTCGCTGACGTTCGCTACCGAAAGATCTAGGGTTCGTGAGATCCACGCAGCGCCTCAGGGAGCGCGTCGGCCGCCGGCTCGTGGCGAGCGAAGCCTTCGTCGGTGAGGCCGTCTCGAAGCAGATCACCGCGCACCACGCCCGGCGCCTGCGGGGTCTTGAGTGGGAGGGCGCCCTGAAACCGGAAGGCGACGGCTGGGCCGAGTGTGCGCCACCTCCACGATCCGGCAACGCGATCGAGATCCTCGTCGACGGAGCGGATGCGCTGCCCGCGATCGCCGATGCGCTGCAGGCGGCGCGCTCTCACGTGCACATCACCGGTTGGTACTTCTCGCCCGACTTTGCGCTCGTGCGGGAGGGAGCCCCACTCGTTCTTCGCAATCTGCTCGCGGAGTTGGCCGAGCGAGTCGACGTCCGGGTCCTCGTCTGGGCCGGCGCTCCGCTCCCGCTCTTCCGCCCGTCCAGGCGCCAGGTCAAGCGCATGCGAGACGAGCTCACACAGGGCACACGGATCCAGTGCGAGCTCGATTCGCGCGAACGGCCGCTTCACTGCCACCACGAGAAGACGATCGTCATCGACGATCGGGTCGCCTTCGTCGGCGGGATCGACCTCACGCACGAGGACGGCGACCGGTTCGACCTGAGCGAGCATCCGCCCCGCACCAGCGTGGGGTGGCATGACGCGACGGCCCGGATCGAAGGGCCCGCGGTCGGCGACGTCGCCGAGCATTTCCGGATGCGGTGGCACGAGGTCGCCGGCGAGACGCTTCCACCGGTCGCGCCGAACAAGGCAGGCGGTGACGTCGAGCTGCAGATCGTCCGCACGGTCCCGGAAAAGGTCTACGAAGCGCTACCGCGCGGGGACTTCGGGATCCTCGAGTCGTACATGCGTGCCTTCCGGCAGGCCGAGCGCTTCATCTACGTCGAGAACCAGTTCCTGTGGTCGCCCGAGATTGCGGCTGTGCTTCGCGAGAAGCTCCTCTATCCGTCGCACAACGACTTCCGAATGCTCTTCGTCTTGCCCTCGAAACCGAACTCGGGCAAGGACGACACGCGTGGCGTTCTCGCCGACCTCGTCGAGGCCGACGCGGATCGGGGGCGGCTGCTCGCGTGCACGCTCTACGCGCGCTCCGGGCCAGTCACCGATCCCATCTATGTGCACGCGAAGGTCGCGATCGTCGACGACCGCTGGCTGACGATCGGCTCGGCCAACCTCAACGAGCACTCGTTCTTCAACGACACGGAGATGAACGTCGTCGCCCACGACTCTGACCTCGCCCGACGCACGCGGATGCGACTGTGGTCCGAGCACCTCGAGTTGGCCGAGGACGAGATTCCCGACGATCCGGTGCACGCAATCGACGAGCTGTGGAAACCGATCAGCGAGGAACAGCTCGAACGGCGAGAGGCGGGGCGGCCGTTGACGCATCGCATTGCGAGGCTGCCGCATGTCTCGAAGCGATCTGCGCGGCTGCTCGGGCCGGTGAACGGAATGCTCGTCGACGGCTGACCCCGCGTCACGGTGGTGGCGCGGCGGCGCTTTTGCGGATCTCGGACTCCTGCTGGCGGGTAGTGGCTTTGGGCGCTGGCCGTGCAGACGCGAGACGGCCTGGACGCGAAGCTGGGCGTCGTGCACCACGAGCGGTTCACGAACGAGGAACGGCGCGACGGTTTCGTTCGCCACCCGATCCATGCGACCGTGGAGGAGGCTGCCCACCTCCGCGACGTCGCCGAGGACGGCGAGAGCCCTGCAACCCCGGTCATCGTGGTGGCCGCAGTGCTCGTGTTCGTCGTCCCGCTCGTGGCCGTCCTCACGCTGCTGGCCTTCGGCATCGCGCATTTCGCATGACCCGCGCCGGGCTTGCACCCAGAGAGCGAAGCGCGTTCCGGCACTTCGTCGACGCCGTACGGGGGTTTGCGGACGACCCCGGGCCGGCGAGCCTTGACCACTATCTCAGGGCCAGCCTGGCGCTCGAGGAGTCCCGAGCCGCTCGACAGGAGCGACGGCAGACCACGCGCGTTGCCGCGACGAAAGGAGAGCTGGCATGACCCCGTTCATGCTGGCTTCGGTCGTGGCCCTCTTCGTGATGACACTGAGGCTTACCGACCTCTACCACGGTGGCCACTACGTTTGTCCGTCCTGTGGGGCGAGGAGCCAAAGCCGTCATTCAAGCCACTGTCCCTGGAGCGGCCCCTCCTCGAAGTGAGCGTGCGCCAGCTCGCAGGCTCGTTTGCGAAAGTGCGCCGGGTCGGAACGACGATCCCTCGAACTGCCCTACTGGCGCCGCTGCTGCTGCTCGCGCCGCTCGTCGTCGCCTTGGACCGGCTCCACGCGGCCGGCGATATGACGCTGTTCGTGCTGGCTGCTGCGGCGCTCATTCCGCTCTCCTGGCTGATCGGCGAGGTGACGGACAACGTCGCGGTGCACGTCGGCCCTGGGGTCGGCGGCTTCCTGAACGCGACGTTCGGCAACGCGCCGGAGCTGATCATTGCGATCATCGCCGTCTCCGAGGGTTTGAGCGCGATCGTCAGGGCCTCGCTCGTCGGATCGATCGCCGGCAACCTCCTGCTCGTTCTCGGTTTCACGCTTCTGCTGGGCAAAGCCGGCGGAATCGATCGCCAGTCTGCAGGCATCTCGCTGGCCCTGGTCGCATTCACTGCGCTCGTCGCGCTGGTCGTAGCCGTGCCGAGCTTCCACGGCGATCCGGATCGCCGCTCACTCGCCGAGCTCTCGGTTCCTCTCGCCGCGCTGGTGCTGATCGTCCGCGTGACGGTGACCCGCTACACGCTTCGGCGCCAGCGTCAGCTCTACGTGGCCACCGGTCGGGAAGACGCCCGCTTGTCCTTGACCGCCGCCCTCATCGTGCTCGGCGTGGCGACCGCGGCGACCGCCCTTGTCACGGAAACGCTCGTCGGGACGCTGCGGGCTTTCGCGGTCGCCGCGCACCTCTCGGAGTTCTTCGTCGCGGCCGTCATCGTCGCAATCGTCGGCAACGCGACCGAGCACGGCAGCGCAGTTCTGCTGGCGAGGCGGGGGCGGGTGAAACTGGCGGTCGAGATCCCCCTGGCTTCGGCCGCTCAGATCGCCGGCTTGCTGATTCCTCTCGTTGTGCTCATCTCGTGGGCTTCCGAGCCGCTTGCCCTCGGCTTTCGGCCGGTCGAGCTGGCCGCCATGGCCGTGGCGGCCGCCCTTCCGGCCCTCGTTCTGAGGACCGGTCGGACGAGCCGCTCGGGGGGAGCGATTCTTCTGCTCGCGTATGCAGTCGTCGCCGTCGCCTTCTACGTCGCCGGCGACCGCTGATCGACGGCGACCAGCTCAGGCCGCCTCCAGCTCGATGGCGGTGCCGCCGACCGTGAGCGTGACCTCGATGTTGCCGCGCGTGGCCCGCGAGTACGGGCAGCTCTCGTGCGCCCGTTCCATCAGGTAGACGGCGTCCGCACGGCTGAGCCGGGGCGCGTCGAGATCGAGCGCGGCCGCCAGTCCGATACCGCCGCTCTTGAGGGTCCCGATCCCCACGCGCGCGGTGACGCGCGAGTCGCTCAGGTCGAGCTTGCGAGTGGTTGCGTAGCGCAGGATCGCCGACTGGAAGCACGCTGCGTAGCCGGTGGCGAACAGCTGCTCGGGATTCGTCCCGGGCCCGCCTGTGCCGCCCATCTCGACCGGGACGTCGAGGTCGACGTCGACCCTGCCGTCGCTCGTACGTGAATGTCCTTCGCGGCCGCCCGTCGCGGTCGCCTCGGCGGTGTAGAGGATCTTGGGGTGTTCAATCATCGTGGTTTCCTTTCGATTGCGGCGAGGCTGCCTCCGGCCGACGACTCGACCGGAGGCGCCTGTGGTCAGCGAACGGTGAAGATGCCCTTCATCCCGGAAGCGGCGTGGCCAGGCACCGTGCACATGTACGGGAACCTGCCCTTCTTCTTGAAGGTCACGACGAGCCTCGTGGTCCTGCCGGGCTGGATCAGCGGAGTCCTGCGGCCGCTGATCTTGAAGTCGTGCGCGACGTGACCGACGTTCTTGAAGACGAACGTGACCTTCCCCGGCCTCTTGATCGACTTGCTCGAGAGCCGGAAGAAGAACTCGCCGCCCTTCACCTGAACCGTGGTTGCGGTCGCCTTGGCCTGTCCGTCGGTGCGTCCTGATGCGAGCTGGACGGACACCAACGAGGCGAGCGCGACCGCGAGGACGGGGAGGGCGAGTGAGCGGATGCTGAGCGTTTTCATTGCACTCCCTTCGGGGTCGGATACGCGGGAAACGATCGCGACGCCGAGCACGCGCGTCTGCACGGCCAGCGTCAGTTCCCGGCCCCCGAACGCCCGAAACTCGACCTACCTGCTATCCGGCAGTCGAAGGCCGCCCGAGCGGTTACTCGGAGCCGGCGCCGAGAGGAAGCTCGACGCGGAGGTACGTCCCCGCGCCCGGCGGACTGTCGATGAAGATCGCGGTCCTTCAGGCCAAGAAGCCCGGACCCACGAGCGGGGTCGGCCCCGCCAAGGCCGTCGTCGCGAACCTCGACGCGAAGCGTGCTCGCTTGCGCGTTCACGTCGACGCCGACGACCGACGCGTGCGCGTACTTGGCCGCGTTCGTCAGGGCCTCCGAGACCACGTAGTACGCCGCGACTTCCACCGGCTCGGGCAGGCGCTCGTCGACGCGAACGTCGAGTTCGACCGGGATCGGCGACCGGCGCGCGACGGTCTTCAGCGCCGGCCCGAGCCCGCCTTCGGCCAGGTTCGCAGGGTGGATGCCGAGCGCGATCTCGCGCAGCCCCTCGAGCACGTTCGTCAGCCCCTCGACGACGCGGTCCAGCTCGGCCTGATGCTCGTCTAGCTCGGAGGGAGCCGCCGCCTGAGCGGCGCGCAGCGCGAGCGAAAGCGAGACGAGCTGCTGCTGTGCGCCGTCGTGCAGGTCGCGCTCGATCCGTCGACGGGTCGCGTCGGCAGTGGCGACGATTCGCGCGCGCGAGGCATCGAGCTCGGCGCGGCTCTCGGCGTTCGCGATCGCGGTCGCCACCACCTCCGTGAACTCCAGCATTCGCTCCTCGGTGTCGGGCGGCAGGGGCCGGCCGCTCGTCGAGGTTGCGGCGACGACGCCCCAGAGCCGGCCCTCGACGAAGATCGGCACCCCGACTGTGGAGCCCCATCCCAGCCCGCGGGCGACTTCAGCGTTTTTCCCCGGCACTCCCTCGTAGTCGTCGATCCGTGCCGGCTCGCCTGTCTCGAGGACCAACCGTCCCACCGTGGGCCCTTCAAGCAAGAATCGCTCACCGACGTGAACGCCCTGGGCAGTGGCGAAGCCTCCCAAGGTCGTGACCGTGCCGTCGCTCTCGTAGCGAGCGAGCTCTGCAGCGTCGGCGGGAAGCAGCCGACCGACCTCCTGGCTCACCGCCTGGAAAACCTCGGTCGGGGCAGCGCCCTCGGCCACGAACGTCGCCACCCGGCGCAACGCCGCCTGCTCGTCGGCCAGGCGGGTGAGCTCCTCGCGGCTCTCGGTATTTGCGATCGCGGTCGCGACGAGCTCCGTGAACGCAGCCAGGCGCCGCTCCGTATCGGGGGGCAGCGGAGGGCCGGTGGAGACGACTGCCAGCACACCCCACAGGCTGCCGTCGACCGTGATCGGCGCCCCGACGGACGAGCGCCAGCCCATCTCGCGCGCGTTGGCGGCGGCTTCCCCCGGCTCGTCCGTGTAATCGTTGATCCGCTCCGGCCCCCCGGACTCGAATACGCGGCCCGAGACGGTGCCCTCGTGCGCATAGCGCGTTCCAGCGTGGATGTAGCCTCCCGTGGCCGTCCAGCCGCCCAGCGCGGTCACAGTGCCGTCGTCTTCGAACCGTGTGAGAGCGGCGCCCTCGGCTGGAAGCAGGTGCGCGATCTCGGCGCTCACCGCTTTGAAGACCTTGCCCGGCGCGGCACCTTCTGCCACCAGGGTTGCGACCCTTCGCAGAGCCGCTTGCTCCTCGGCAATGCGGGTGAGCGCGTCGCGAGCCTGGGTGTTCGCGATCGCGGTCGCCACCAGCTCGGTGAACTGCGCGAGACGGTCCTCGAGATCGTCCGGGAGCCGCTCGTAGGGAGACGACGTCGAGATCAGCCCCCAGACGCGGTCGTCGACGATGATCGGGGCGCCCACGACCTTCACGAAACCCGTCCGGTTGGCTTCGGCCGCGAGCGAGCCCTCGAGCACGGTGTAGTCGTCGACCCTGGCCGGACGGCCGGTGCGCAGCACCTGTGCCGACATCGACTGGCCGTCGAGTGGCCAGCGCGAGCCGGGCTGGAATCCGTCGGGGAGGTCCCCGTGGACAGCGAGAACCGTCACCGTCGCACCTTCGTCGTCGAAGCGAACGACCGCTGCATTCAAGAGGTCGAGGACCTGGGCGATCTCCTGAGCGACGGCTCCAAACACCTCCGTCGAGGGTGCGCCCCGCGCCACGAGCGTTGCGACGCGCCGTAGCGCCGCCTGCTCCTCGGCAAGCTGTCCCGGCTCGGCGCGATCGGTCACGCCGGAGCCGGCGGGCCTCGCGGACGTGCCCATTGCATCAAGGTAACCCATAATCCTCACCTTGAATACGACCCCGACACGTGTGGTGATCGCCGACGACGACGTTCTGCTCCGCGAAGGGCTGGCCGGGCTGCTCGAGCGCGCCGGGTTCGAGGTCATCGGCCAAAGCGGAAATGCCTCCGACCTCCTCGCGCTCGTCCGCGAGCACCGGCCGGAGCTGGCGATCATCGATATCCGGATGCCGCCGAGCCACACCGTCGAAGGCCTGGACGCCGCCCGCGTGATCCGCGAGGAGGCGCCCGAGACGGCGATCCTCGTTCTCTCCGCGCACATCGAGGTCGATCAGGCGACGGACCTGCTCTCGAGCGGCGAGCGCAGCGGCTACCTGCTGAAGAGTCGCGTGACGGACGTGGACGAGTTCACCGAGATGCTCGAACGGATCGTCAAGGGAGGATCGGTCATCGATCCCGCGCTCGTTCAGGAGCTCCTCGTCGCTCGCCGCGCGGAGGACCCGCTCGACGTCCTCTCGCCGCGCGAGCGCGAGGTGCTCTCACTCATGGCCGAGGGTCGCTCCAACGCCGGCATCGCCCATCAGCTCTGGATCACTGAGGGCACGGTCGAGAAGCACGTGCACAGCATCCTCACGAGGCTGCGGCTGCCTTCGACCGCCGACGATCAGCGCCGCGTTCTCGCCGTGATCGCCTTTCTCGACGCCCGCTAGGCCACTCAGGGCGCGCGGCCGTCGACGATCCGGCGAATCGCGCTCGCCGACAACTCGGCCTTCGGTAGGAAGCCGGCTGCCGGGCTGGCCGCGATGAGATCTGCGACATCCTCCTCCGCAAGCGTCGAGATGAGGACTACCGCCGGTTGGTAGCCCACGTCGCCCTCGACGAGGCTCCGCGCCAGGTCGAAGCCGCTCTCTTCCCCCAGCGAGATGTCGACGAGGACGACGTCAGGACGCAGCGCCTGGGCTTGCCGGAGTGCCTCGGCGCTCGTCGACGCAACGCCCGCGATGATCAGGCCTTCTCGCTCGAGAAGCGTGCGCGCGGCTTCGAGAAACGGTTCGTGGTCGTCGACGATCAGGAAGCTCATGCGCACCCACTTAGCGTGGCACCTGCTGCCTCGCTGCGCATTGCAGCTAGCCGTAATCCAGGAGTTCGGTTACCGGCACGCACAGATCGGGGCTGGCAGCGATGACACCGCGCGCGGCAAAGGCAATCGTCCCGGATGTCTAGAAGCACGTCCGCCAAGGAGGGCGGAACCATGGAACCGATTTCGATGCCCACATTCGATCTCGCTGATCTCGACGAGGAGGCCTCCGAGGAGCTCCTGGTCCACGCATGGCGCTCGGAGCAGCTGATGCGCCTCGGCCTGCCACACACGCTCGCGATGACCTTCGCCGATCTCGTCGACTGGCACGCGATCGCGGAGCTCGTCGAGCGCGGCTGCCCGCCGCGGCTCGCGCTCGAGATCGCCCGCTGAGTGCGAATGGCCATACTGCGGCGCTGCGTACCCGGTCGTGAGGGAAATCGAACGCCTCCTCGGCGACTAGAGCCCGACGTTCTTCATCAATGGTCGACTGCGCAGCCGGCGGCCACGACCTGGACGCCCGCCACCTGGGGGGACCGCCCCGTCGTATGAGTCGTCCTATGCTCGCCGTGGTTTTGGAGCGCGTGACGCGAAGAAGCGCTCGACTGTGTCGAGCGGCTCGATGTTGCGTTGAGCGCGAGCGAGGATGAGGGCGCCCTCGAGCGCGGCCATTAGCACCGTCGCGTGTGTTTCGGCTTCCGCCTGCGCCGCCCCAAACCTGGTGTAGGCGTCGGCGACTGGCGCTCGCCACCGTGCGAGCAACTCGCTGACGTGGGTGCGGAGGCTGTCGTTGTCGGCCGCGTCGCAAATAGTCGCGGCCAGTGGGCAGCCCAGGGCGAAGTCGTGGTCGACGAGCAGACGCCGCCATGGGGTCACGATCACGCTGATTGCTTCGGGGAATGTCTCGGCCTCCCTGAGCGGACGCTCGAGATCGTCGAAGAGCTCAACGAGCGCGACATCGATCGCTTCGGTCACGAGCTGCGTTTTGCCGCCTGGGAAGAAGCGGCCGAGCGAGCCGCGGGGACCGCCGGAGTCGGCGACGACTTTGCGGAGTCCGGTGCCGTGGATGCCACGCTCACGGATGAGCGTCGCGGCACTCCGCACCATGCGCGCGCGAGCTGGAGATCGCCGGCGATCGGAGGCCGGGTCCTTCTGTTCGTTCTTCGCAGCCATGGCGACAGGGTAGGGCATTTCGATGACGACCGTTATCGCTTCTGCTAGGGTCTGGCTCCGATGACGACCGTCATCGAATGTCGAGTCGGATCGTCGACCGGCGAGAAGGCGGATTGGGACTGAAGGAGGAGACAGGATGAGCGCAGAGGCGAGTTCCCCGATCAGTACCTACTTCCGAGTCTGCGACGGAGTGCGAGTGCGGTTCGCCGATACCAAGGTGGACTCGGACGTCTCGGTTCTGCTGCTGGCGCCATGGCCGGAAACCCTTTGGGCATTCCGTCGAATCTGGGACCGCGTCTCGGCAGTCGCGCGGCTTGTCGCCATCGAGATGCCGGGATTCGGCCACTCTGACGGTCGCCCGGAACTCATCGCTCCGGACGCCTCCGGAGCGTTCCTGGCGCGCCTGATCGACGAGTGGGGCCTCGGAGCTCCGCATATCGTCGGCCCTGATGTCGGCACGGCCGCGGCGCTCTTCCTTGCCGCGAGGTCTCCAGAGCGCGTTACGAGCTTGACCATCGGCGGCGGCGCAGTCCGCTTCCCGATCGACGCGGCCGGTGCGCTGAAGGATGTCATCGAGGCGCCAAGTCTCAACGCCGTTCGCGGCCTGGATGCCAGGACCAACATCGGCTATGCGGTCGAACCCGGTGCCGCGAGTGAAAGCGAGCCCGAAGTCCACGAGGACTATGTCAGCGCCTACGACCTCGGGCGGTTCGCGGAGTCGGCCCGGTTCGTGCGGCATTACCCCGAGCAGAACCCGGTCTTGCGTGATCTGTTGCCGACTCTCACCACGCCAACCCAGATCGTGGCGGGGCGCGACGATGACCTCGTGCCGTGGTCGAACAACCAGTACCTCCACGACCTCCTCCCGAACAGCGAGATCCATCCTCTCGACGCCGGTCACTTCGCGTGGGAGCAAGCAGCGGAGGAATACGGCCGCCTCGTCGTCGACTGGGTCAGCGGCGGATATCGTCGGCCCGCGAGCAAACTATGACCGAGATGCCAACCAGGTACGCCGATGCCTCGACGCAACGAGTTGCGGCCGGGAATGGCATCGAGTATGCGTACCGCGACGTCGGCGAAGGTGCTGTCCCTATCGTCCTGCTGCAGCACTTTCGCGGCAATCTCGACAACTGGGACCCGGCTCTCATCGACGCGCTCTCGGCTGAGCGCCGAGTCGTTGCCTTCGACAACGTCGGCGTCGGCGGCACGAGCGGCAGCACGCCCAACACGATCGAGGCGATGGCTCACGGCGCGAACGCGTTCATTGAGGCGATGAGCTTCGAGCGCGTCAATCTGCTCGGCTTCTCGATCGGCAGCTTCGTCGCGCAGGAGATCGCGCTGATCCGCCCCGACCCGGTGCGGCGCATCGTGCTGGCCTCGTCCGCACCGCAGGGCGCGCCGGGTATGCATGGCTGGGCGCCGGAGGTGATCGCCGCGGTGGGCGGGCGGGAGCCGAACCCGCAGGGATACGTCGACGTCTTCTTCGCCCCCACCGAAACGAGTCGCAACGCAGGCCAGGAGGCCGCCGGACGCATCTTCGGGAGGACGCCCGTCCGAGACGAGCCGACGACTTGGGAGACCCGCCAGGCCCAGTACGACGCGGTCTGCGCCTGGGGCATCCCGAACCACGCGCTGCTCGAGCGAGTGACGGGAATCCAGCAGCCGGTCTTCGTCGCCAACGGCGACAGCGATCCGATGATCCTGCCGCGCTACTCGTATCTGCTCGCGGGCTTGCTGCCGGACGCGCGGCTGAAGATCTACCCGGACTCGGCGCACGGCTTTCTCTTCCAACACCACAGTGAGTTCGCCGCCGATGTCCAAGCCTTCCTCGAGGAGGCCGACTGATGCCGATGATCGATGTCTACGCGGCCGAGGGAACGTTCCCCGACCCGCACACGCTCGCTCGAGACCTCGCGGCTGCGGTGATGCGCTGGGAGCAGGTCCCCGACCTGCCGCTGTTCGCGAGCAACACCGCGGCGTTCATCCACGACATGGATACGGCGGCGATCTCCAACGTCGCTGGAGACGGTAACTATGTTCGAGTTCAGGTACTCACCCCGGTCGGCGTGCTCGACCGCGAAAAGCAACTCGGCGTCGTCGAGGAGCTCACGGACATCGTCTCCGATGCCGCCGGCGATCCGACTCTTCGCGAGCGAACCTGGGTGCTCCTGACCGAGTCGCCGGAGGGCGGCTGGGGGATCGCCGGCCACGCGAACACGAACGCCGACATCGCCGCCGCAGCACGAGCCTCGCTCGCAGAGCAATGACCTCGTCATCATCGAAGGCCGGGATGCGAGAAGGAAGGGCGCGCGCACTCGCGGATGGCAATTCGATCCCGCTGCTCGGTCTCGGCGTGTGGCAGATCCCGAACGGGCCTGAGTGCGTGAACGCCGTCCGCTGGGCGCTCGAGCTCGGCTATCGGCACATCGACACGGCCCAGGCCTACGGCAACGAAGAAAGCGTCGGGCAGGCCTTGCGCGAGAGCGGGATTGCCCGCGACGAGGTGTTCGTCACGACCAAGTTCGACCCCGCGCACCGGGATCCGGTCGCCGCGGCCGAGGCAAGTCTCCGCCGCCTGGGTGTCGAGTACGTCGACCTATACATCGTCCACTCTCCGAAGGGGGGTCCCACGTGGGCGTGGCGCGGCATGGAAAGCGCCCGAGAGCTCGGTTACGCACGCTCGATCGGTGTGTCCAACTTCGACGTTGCGGACCTGGGGGAGCTGCTGGCGACGGCGTACGTTCCGCCCATCGTGAACCAGGTGCAGTTCAGCCCGTACGAGTACCGCAGGGCGCTCCTCGACGCCTGCGCGCAAAACGGTGTCGTGCTCGAGGCCTACAGTCCGCTCGGCCACGGGCGCTACGTCTCGAGCGAGACGGTCACGCGAATTGCGCAGCGGCTCGGGCGGACACCGGCGCAGGTGCTCCTCCGCTGGTGCATTCAGCGCGAGATCCCCGTGATCCCGAAGTCGGCTCACCGCGAACGAATCGCCGAGAACGGTGAGGTCTTCGATTTCGAGTTGACTAGCGAGGACCTGGCACGACTCGACGAGCTTGACCGCACCGGCGGCACCGACCGAGCGGTCGAACAGCAGTGGTGGTGAGGCCTGCACGGGCCTCGCTACCAAGCGCTCGGCCCATCGTCACAGCCGAGAAACACGTATGAGCAGCGACGTGACCATCGGGCAAGACGGGAAACCCCGGTGCGTCTGGGCCGGCACCTGCGATACGGCCCTCGGCCGGTACCACGACGAGGTCTGGGGCACCCGGACCTACGACGAGTCCACCCTGTTCGAGGCGCTCACTCTGGGCGTGTTCCAGATCGGGCTGAGCTGGTCAATCGTGTTCGGGAAGCGGGACGCGTTCCGGAAGGCATTCCGGAGCTTCGACGTCGCCAAGGTCGCGGCGATGACCGAGCGGGACGTCGACCGGATGGTGCAAGACGCCTCGATCATCCGCAACCGCGGCAAGATCGAGGCCACCGTCGACAACGCCCGCGCGATGACGTCAGCGTCGCCGAGCCTCGCCGAGCTCGCCAAGTCCTACGAGAGCACCCGCAAGCGGGCGCCACGGTCTCTCGCCGACCTGCCCACGTCCACCCCGGAGGCGGAGGCGTTCGCGAAGCAGTTGAAGTCGCAGGGGTACCGCTTTGTCGGACCGACGAGCGTGTACGCGTTCATGCAGAACGTCGGCGTCGTCAACGACCACCTCCACGGATGCTTCCGCGCGGCCGACTAGCAGGACAACCTGGCCCAGGCGTTGAAGCTCTCGGCGCACGCCGGGGCAGCGCGCCGGTGTCGAGCCAGGATCGGAAACGCTGCACGTCTTCGTCGGCCCATGCGCCGTCGCACGGCATCTGGCCGGCTGGGTACCGATTCGCCTGAATAGAAAACGGCCTGCAGTGCGATCGCTCTGAGGGAGAGGGATCGCTCTACAGGGGCGGCAGGACTCGAACCTGCAACCCCCGGTTTTGGAGACCGGTGCTCTGCCAGTTGAGCTACGCCCCTGGGTTGCGTCCCGATTGTAGTCGCGCTTTCTGCGGCCAGTAGAGTCGGGGCGTGGCGGCTCATCGGCGCGCTCTCGGGGTGCTCTTTCTCTTTCTCGCCGTCTTCTTCGTCGGCATCGCGTTCACGGCGATCAAGGCCGGCGGCTCCGCGATCGTGATCGGAATCGCGGCGGCAGTGCTGGCGCTCTGGATCGGGACATTCGGCCTGCGAGCGCTGGTCGCCAGTCGCCCACGCTGAGGATTCGACGGCCGAGGGCCGTATTCTCTACGCGTGGTCCAGACTGACGACACCGCCGGCCTCTGGCAGGAGTTCCAGAAGTCGCGCGACCAGGCGGTTCGCGACCGGCTGATCCTCACGTACGCGCCGCTCGTGAAATACGTCGCGGGCCGGCTCGGCAGCGGACTGCCCGCGCACGTCGACGAGGGCGACCTCGTTTCGTACGGGCTGCTCGGGCTGATCGGTGCGATCGAGCGCTACGACCCCGACCGCGACGTCAAGTTCGAGACGTACGCGATTGCGCGCATCAAGGGCGCGATCATCGACGAGCTGCGCGCGATGGACTGGGTGCCGCGGTCGGTGCGTGCGCGGGCGCGTCACATCGAGCGGGCGATCGCGGAGCTCGAGGCGAAGCTGCACCGCGCGCCGACGGACGAGGAGATCGCGTCGAAGCTCGGTATCGACACCGACGAGCTCGAGGACAGCCTGACCGAGATCTCGCGCTCGTCGATCGCGGCTCTCGACGAGCTGTGGACGATCTCGTCGTCGGGCGGCGATCAGGTCGCGTTGATCGACACGATCGAGGACACGCAGGGCCCCGAGCCGCAGGCGGCCCTTGCCCAGACGGAGCTGAAGGAGGCGCTCGGAGAGGCAATCGCGCGGCTGCCCGAGCGAGAGAAGCTCGTCGTCACGCTCTACTACTACGAGGAGCTGACGTTGCGCGAGATCGGCGAGGTGCTCGGCGTGACCGAGTCGCGCGTCTCGCAGCTCCACACGAAGGCGATCCTGCGCCTGAAGGCGCGCCTGTCCGGGGCACCGTCCCGCGACTCCGGCGATTGACGCCGGGGCTTTAAGGCGCACCCAGCCTCCTCCCTCTGACAATGCTATTCGCGGCCGGCGCACGTGTCTGTCACGCGTTCGTGCCGGAAGCGTGACAGTGCCTGACCCTCGCTAAGATCGCCGCAAACCAGCCGACAAGGAGTCTTCGCATGCCCGCAGTCGAGCCCGGAAAGATCCGCAACGTCGCCGTCGTCGGTCACCGCGGCACAGGCAAGACGTCGCTCGTCGAGGCGATGCTGTTCCAGGCCGGCGCGACGAACAGGCTCGGCGTGGTCGAGCAGGGCAGCACGGTCTCCGACTGGGACGAGGACGAGCAGCAGCGCCAGATGTCGATCGCGGACACGCTGTGCCATCTCGAGTGGCAGGGCCGCAAGATCAACCTGATCGACACTCCCGGCGAGCCGAGCTTCCAGGGCGACGCGATCGCAGCGCTGCACGTCGTCGAGGGCGCGCTCGTCACGGTCAGCGGCGTCATGGGCGTCGAGGTGCAGACGACGAGGAACTGGGGCCGCGCGGAACAGCTGGGCCTCGCGCGCGTGATCTTCGTGAACATGCTCGACCGCGAGCGCGCGGACTTCTTCCGGGTTCTCGAGCAGCTCCGTGTGCATTTCGGGAACCAGTGCGTCGCCGTCCACCTGCCGATCGGAGCCGAGCACGAGCTGAGCGGGATCGTCGACGTCCTCCACATGACCAGCTACACGAGCCCCGACGGAGAGCGCGAGGGCAAGCCGGGCGAGATCCCGGCCGAGATGGCCGATCAGGTGGAGCAGTACCGGACGCAGCTCCTCGACTCGGTCGTCGAAACCGACGAGGCGTTGATGGAGCGCTACCTCGACGGGCAGGAATTGTCACCGGAGGAAGTCGCGTCTGCGCTCAAGAGCGCCGTCACCCGCGGCGAGCTGTTCCCGGTCATGTGCGGCGTCGCGACGAAGAACCTCGGCACGACTGCGGTGCTCGACCTCCTGGTCGAAGGCGTGCCGTCACCGGCGAAGAAGGGCTCGCCGATCGAGGTCGAGGGCGCGACCAGCGCGATCTTCATCTTCAAGACCGTCGCCGACCCGTTTTCGGGCCGGATCAACGTCTTTCGCGTGCTCAAGGGCACGATCTCCTCGGACGCGACGCTCGCCAATGTGCGGACGCACGGCAAGGAGCGGGTCGGCGCGCTCCTCACGCTCCAGGGCAAGGAGCACGAGTCCGCCGACGAGTTCGGCGAGGGCGACCTCGGCGCCGCGGCCAAGCTCAAAGACGTGATGACGGGCGACCTCCTGCTCGACGCCGACCAGCACATCGAGCTCCCGAGCCTCGACTTTCCCGAGCCGGTGATGAGCTTCGCGATCACGCCGAAGGCCAAGGGCGACGAGGAGAAGGTCGCCACCTCGCTCCGCCGACTGAGCGAGGAGGACCCGACGCTCCAACTCCGCCGCGACCCGCAGACCGGCGAGCAGCTCGTCTCGGGCATGACCCAGATGCACGTCGAGGTCGCAGTCGACCGGCTGAGGCGCCGTTTCGGGGTCGAGGTCGATCTCAACCCGCCGCGCGTGCCCTATCTCGAGACGATCCGCAAGGAGTCGCGCGGCCATGGCCGCTACAAGAAGCAAACCGGCGGCCGCGGGCAGTTCGGCGACGCGCACGTCGTTCTCGAGCCGATCGAGGGCCACACCGGCTACGAGTTCGTGGACAAGATCGTCGGCGGCGTCATCCCGCAAAGCTTCCGCCCGGCGGTCGACAAGGGCATCCAGGAGGCGATGGCCCAGGGCGAGCTCGCCGGCGCCCCCATTCAGGGTGTCCGCGTGCTGCTCGTCGACGGCTCGTACCACACGGTCGACTCGTCGGAGATGGCGTTCAAGGTCGCCGGGTCGATGGCGTTCAAGCAGGCCTACGAGCAGGCGGACCCTGTGCTCCTCGAGCCGATCATGGAGGTCGACGTCACGGTCCCCGACGACACGGTCGGATCGGTCAACGGCGACCTCAACTCGCGGCGGGGTCGACTTCAGGGCATGGAGCCGGTTGCGGGCATGACGCGGATCAAGGCCGAGGTGCCGATGGCCGAGATGCTCACGTACGGCCAGGCGCTGACCTCGATGACCGGAGGCCGCGGCGACTACCACATGCAGTTCCTGCGCTACGACGAGGTGCCGAGCCACGTCGCGCAGAAGCTGATCGAAGAGTCGAAGAAGGAACAGGAAGAGGCGAAGGTCTAGCCCCGGGGCAGAGGCGGGACACGCCCACCTCCGCGGCAGACTTGCGGCCTCGCTTCCCTGGCCGGCGTCCCGCTCCCGCCCGGCTGAGCCGGGCTCCGCGGGCCGCCTCGCGCCGCTGCGCGCCCTCCTGCGAGCGGGCCGTGTGACTAACACTGTCCCACTCGCATGCGGGCACGCAGCGCCGCGCCAGGAAACCGAGGGGTCGCCTCGGTACTACGCCGTCTGGGGCTGCGACTCCTTGAGGCGCTTGATCAGGTCGGCGACGTCTGCGAGCTCCTGCTCGAGGTCGCGCTGGTACTCCTCGAGACGCTCGAGGACGCGCTCGGGCTCGTACCAGCGATGGCCGATCCCGCGCCGACGGAAGTGTCTACGTCCGTGGTGCATGTTCACCCCCTTTGCTCGTCATAGCGCTTTCTGAACTGCTCGATCTGGCGCTCGATCTTCGTGAACGCCTCGACCCACTGGGTCAGCACGCGCCGGCCCGACTGCGTGATCACATACACGCGCTTGGCAGGCCCGGGAGCGTCGTCGTCCCACGTGGAGTCGACGAGCCCGTCGCGTTCGAGCGAGCGGAGGATCCGGTAGAGATTGCCCATGTCGATGCGCTCGCCCGGCATGAGCTCCTGGAGCTTCTCCAGCAGCTCGTAGCCGTGACCCGGGTTGTCGCGGAGGACGAGGAGGACGGCGGGCTCCGTGAAGCGCTCGAGCCGGGCGCGGACCTGCCAGCGGCCCGGGCCGAGCCGACGGCGCCCGCGGGCGTGTCGCGGGAGGCCCATGCGACCCGTCACGCCACCACTCCTAGCGAGTTACAGTGTAAGACACACATAGCGGGACGGTAGCACGCAGGGGACGCGAGACCGAGTGGGCTATAGTCGCCGATTGATGCGATCGACGAGAACCATCGCCCCACAGACGTGCGCGATCTGCGAACGGACGCTCCTCCTCGGCGAGAGGACGATGCGCTTTGCGCCCGAGGGCGAAGACTTCCTGGACGTCTGTCCGCTGTGTCACGAGATCGCGGCCGAGTACGGCTGGGTCAAGGAAGGCAGCCCAACGACGCCGACGTTCGACGAGGAGCCGCGCAAGCGCAAGTTCAGCCTCGGGGCATTTCTCGACCCGCGCCGCGCGACCCCCGACGACTCGCTCGCGCCGGAGCCGATCCTGCGCCGTCTCTCCGACCAGGAGCGCGCGGTCGTCGAAGCGGCCGAGCTCTTCAATGCAAGCGCCTACCGACGGACGGTCGGCGGGATCGGCAAGAGCCTCGGCGAGCCGCACGCGAGCGTCGTCCTGCTCTCGGGCGTGAACAGCGATGTCGTCGTCACCGTCGCGTGGGACATCTCCTGGTACCAGTACCGCGTCCTGCCCGAGTCGGCCCAACCGGTCCGGCTTGCGGAGCGCGGCCACGAGCTGGACGAGCTCGAGCCGTCCTTCAGGACCTGGAACGCGCGGGTCGAGGTGGACGGCCGGGTCGTGCCAGAGATCGCACGTCTCTAGAACCGTCTTACACTAAGACAGTGATCTACTGCGTGATCCCACGCGAGCTCGAGGCCGAGCTCTTCGACAAGATGGTCGAGTACTACAAGGACAACCCGCACGTGACCGTCATCGTCGATCGCCGCACGGGGCCCGACCGTCGGAAGGGTCGGGAGTCCGGAGGCAAACGCGAGCTGCGCGACCGGCGGCGCCCGCGGATCCCGGGCACGTTCCTCGAGACGGAAGCCGAAGAATAGAATCGGCGCCGTGGCCATCCTCGGCGCGAAGACATTCCAGAACTACATCGACGGCGAGTGGGTCGACGCGGCGTCCGGCGAGACCTTCGAGAGCACGAGCCCGGCGAACGGCGACGCGATCGGTGTCTTTCCGCGCTCGAGCGCCGAGGACGTCGAACGCGCGGTAACCGCCGCGAAGCGCGCCTACGAGGACTGGCGCCTCGTTCCGGCACCGAAGCGGGGCGAGCTGCTCTTCCGCTTCGCGCACCTCCTGAGCGAGCAGAAGGAGGACCTCGCCCAGCTGATGGCCCACGAGATGGGCAAGGTGCTCCCCGAGGCGCGGGGCGACGTGCAGGAAGCGATCGACATGGCGTACTACATGGGCGGCGAGGGCCGGCGCCTGTTCGGCCAGACGACGCCGTCCGAGCTCCGCGACAAGTTCAACATGAGCGTCCGCCAGCCGATCGGCGTCGTCGGCGTGATCACGCCGTGGAACTTCCCGATCGCGATCCCGAGCTGGAAGATGCTGCCCGCGCTCGTCTGCGGCAACACGTCATCTCGCTCACCGGCTCGCGCGAGACCGGTGTCGAGGTCACGAAGACCGGCGCCGACCGCCTGAAGCACATCCACCTCGAGCTGGGCGGCAAGAACGCGATCATCGTCATGGACGATGCGGATCTCGACCTGGCCGTCGAGGGCATCGTCTGGTCGGCGTTCGGAACCTCTGGCCAGCGCTGCACGGCGGCGAGCCGCGTGATCGCGCACGAGGCCGTCTACGACGAGCTCGCGTCCCGGCTCGTCGAGTCGGCCGAGCAGCTGCGGCTCGGCGTCGGCTGGGAGGAGGACACGGACGTCGGGCCCGTGATCAACCGGGCCGCCCTCGAGAAGATCGACTCGTACACCGCGATCGGCCGTGACGAGGGCGCGAGCCTGCTGACCGGCGGCGAGGTCGCGTCCGGGAACGGGCTCGACCAGGGCTTCTACTACCGCCCGACGGTGTTCGGCGACGTGGATCCTGGGATGCGGATCGCCCAGGAAGAGATCTTCGGGCCGACCGTAGCGGTGATCAAGGTGCGCGACGTCGACGAGGCGATCGAGGTCTCGAACGGGATCAAGTACGGCCTCTCGTCGTCGATCTTCACGCAGGACGTGAACCGCGCCTTCCGCGCGATGCGCGACCTCAAGGCCGGGATCACGTACATCAACGCGGGCACGATCGGCGCCGAGGTCCATCTTCCCTTCGGGGGCGTCAAGGACACGGGCAACGGGCACCGCGAGGCGGGGCAGGCCGCGCTCGATTTCTTCACCGAGTGGAAGTCGATCTACGTCGACTACTCGGGCAAGCTCCAGAAGGCCCAGATCGACGCCTAGCGTGGCGGCCGCGCACTCCGAGCGGCGCGACGCCCTCGTCGAGCGGATGCGGGGCGCGACCCTCGGCGCGATGGACGTCGTGACCGTGTACATCGGCGTGCGGCTCGGGCTCTACCGCGCGCTCGCCGACCGCGGGCCCTCCTCGTCCGCGGAGCTTGCCGAGGCGGCGGGCATGAACGAGCGCTACGTCCGCGAATGGCTCGAGCAGCAGACGACAACGGGGATCCTCGGTGTCGACGACCAGCGCCGCTACACCCTGCCGCCGGGCCACGACGAAGCGCTCCTCGACGAGACGAGCCTCGACTACATCGCCCCGGTCGGGAAGCTCGTCGTCGCATGCGTCCGGCCGATCGATGCGGTGCTCGCCGCGTTCCGCACCGGCGACGGAGTCCCATACGCCGACTACGGCGCCGATCTGCACGAGGGTCAGGCGGAGTCCTCGCGCCCGCTGTTCGAGCACCTGCTCGGCAGCGAATGGTTCCCGGCGATCACGGATGTGCATGACCGTCTCGGCGCGGATCCGCCGGCTCGGGTCGCCGACGTGGCCTGCGGCCAGGGCTACTCGACGATGGCGATCGCGCGCGCCTACCCGAAGGCGCGGGTCGACGGGATCGACCTCGACGAGGCGTCGATCGCCGCGGCGCGGGAGAACCTCGCGGGCAGCGGCGTCGAAGATCGCGTCACGTTTCACGATCGAGACGCGGCCGATCCACGGCTCCAGGGGCAATACGACCTCGTCTACATCCACGAGGCGCTGCACGACATGTCCTATCCGGTTGACGCGTTGCGCGCGTGCCGCGGCTTGCTCACTCAGGGCGGGTGCGTCGTCGTTGCCGACGAGCGCGTGGCCGACACGTTCACCGGGTCGGGAGACGACGTGGAGCGGCTCTGTTACGGCTACAGCGTCCTCCACTGCCTGCCGGTCGGGATGGTCGGCGAGGGCGCGGCAGGAACGGGCACGGTCATGCGCGCCGGCACCGTCCGGCGCTACGCGGAGAAAGCGGGCTTCGGCGGTTTCGAGGTGCTGCCGATCGAGAACGATTTCTTCCGCTTCTATCGCCTGACCCCCTAGCGTGCCGACCAGGATCGCGGTCGTCGGGACGACCTGCGCGGGCAAGACCACGGTCGCGAAGCGTCTGGCCGAGCGTCGCGGCATCCCGCACGTCGAGCTCGACGCGCTGCACTGGGGCCCCGGTTGGAGCGAGCCGAGCGCCGAGGAGTTTCGGGAGCGCGTCCAGGCGGCGCTGGCCGGGGAAGAGTGGGTCGCGGACGGCGGCTACCACGGCAAGCTCGGCGAGCTCGTGCTGGAGCGGGCGGAGCTCGTCGTCTGGCTCGACCCGCCGCTGCCGACGGTGCTGCGCCGACTCGGCTCGAGGACGGTTCGGCGCGTGCGCAGCGGGGAGGAGCTCTGGGGCGGCAACCGCGAGACCTGGCGCGGGGCGTTCTTCAGCCGCGATTCGCTGTTCGTCTGGGCGCTGACGACGCACCGGCCGAGGCGCGCCCGGTACGAGGAGCGCCTGGCGGCCTACAACGTTGTCCGGCTGCGGTCCGCGAGCGAGACCGAGGCCTGGCTCGCCGGCGCCTAGCCGGGCGGCCGAGAGCCAGCCTCTACGATCCCAGCCATGACGGACCCTCGAGGCACACACATCAGGCTCGGTCGCGAGATTCACGAGGCCGGGGAGCTACCGAGCGCGATCTTCATGGAGCGCGCGGCGGCCGAGGGACTGCACGAAATCCGTTCGGGCAACTGGCCGACCAGCGTGAAGTCCGTCGAGGGCGTTGGGACACCGATCGCGCGAACGACGTCGCAGGCCGGAGACAGCGCGCTGTTCGAGGACGACGGAGTCCTGTTCGAGGTGCAGCTCTGGGGGTCGCACGTCACCGTCTCGGCCGCCGGCACCGACCGCGCCGCCGTGACCGCGGTCGTCGAGCGCCTCGAGCAGCTCTTCCCGCCGCCGGATCCGAGCTCGGCGCACGAAGTTCCGGTCACCTTCTGGATGTACACGCCGCAGGGCCCGCGTCCCTCGTGGCGGCCGATCGCGGTGCCTGCGTGGGACGACATCGAGTCGAACTACGGCGCGCGCACCCGCGACCAGCTCGCCGCTCTTATGCGCGATTTCGAGCCTGCCCGCGGCGGGCAGCTCGTCCTCTGGCACGGCGAGGCGGGGACCGGCAAGACGTTCGCCCTCCGCGCGCTCGCCTGGGAGTGGCGCGATTGGTGCCAGATCCACTACATCGTCGATCCGGATTCGTTCTTCGGCGAGCACGCGGACTACCTGATGTCGGTGCTCCTCGAGCCGCCATTTCCGATGATGGTCGGCGGCGAGCGGCTGGGCCATTCGGTCGCGGTCACCATGATGCACGGGTTCGAGGAGTACTCCGACGGGGAGGAGGAGGAAGACGATCGCCTCTGGAGGCTGCTCGTCATGGAGGACACCGGCGAGCTCCTGAGCGCGGACGCCCGTGAGCGAACCGGACAGGGCCTGTCGCGTTTTCTCAACGTCGTCGATGGCCTGATCGGCCAGGGCCTGCGCGTCATCGTCCTCGTGACGACGAACGAGGAGATCAAGAAGCTCCATCCGGCGGTCGCGCGGCCCGGCCGGTGCGCGGCCAACGTCATGTTCGACTCCCTCAGCGACGAGGAGGGCTCTGAGTGGCTCGCTGCGCACGGCCTCGAAGAGGGATCCGGCGGGGCGCGGACGCTTGCTTCGCTCTACGCGCAGGTTGAGGGCCGCGACCCGAGCGAGACAGTCCTCGTCGGGTTTGGCGGCTAGCGAGGTGCTCCGCGTCTATCGAGTCCCGTTCTCGACGAACGTCGAGCGGGTCTCGCTCGCGCTAGCGCACAAGGGCCTAGAAGTGGAATGGGAGGACGTCGACCCGGCCGACCGCAGTCCGGTCGAGCGCCTCAGCGGCCAGCCGCTCGTTCCGGTGCTCGTTCACGACGGGCGCGTGATCGCGGACTCGACGGTCATCCTCCGCTACCTCGAGGAGCTGCGGCCGGAGCCGCCGCTCTTCCCGCGGGACGAGGCGCGGGCAGCCGAGCTCGAGGTCTTCCTCGACTGGTTCAACCGGATCTGGAAGCGACCTCCGAACGAGATCGAGGCCGAGCGTGGGCGGGCGCAGCCCGACGCGGCGCGGATCGACGAGCTCGGCCGGGAGCTAACGGGCTCGCTCGAGCTCTTCGAGCGCCTCCTCTCCGGGCGCGACTACCTCTTCGGCGAGTTCTCAGCAGCCGACTGCGCGGCGTTTCCGTTCCTCAAGTACGGCCTCATCCACGACGAGGCCGACACCGAGGAGTTCCACCTCATCCTGCAGCAGTACCTTGCCCTGAACGGCCGGTACCCGAGGGTCGAGGCGTGGATCCGCCGCGTCGACGCCCGACCCCGGGCGTGAACCGGTCAGGCTTCGGCCGGAGCTCCAGCAGCTCCTGAGGAAGCCTTGGCTCCCCAGTACGTGTTGAGCGAGCCCTGAATCTTCACGAACCAGACGATCGCCGGGATGACGAGGATCGCGCCCGGAAAGAGCCAAAGTCCCGTCCAGCCCGTGACCGGTGAGTGCTGTCCGTCGCGCTGGTACATCCTTCCGATCTCCGACGGGATGACGAAGGCGCTCACGGCGCCGATGATGATCCAGACGACGAGGCCGAGCACCCCGCCGAGTCCGTCGCCGGTGTGCTGCTTCGTCTCCTCCTGGGTCTTGTAGACCCAGTAGTAGCTGTAGAACCCAAGCGTGACGATGAACAAGAGAATTCCGAATCCGATTCCGCGCGGATGTCCGAGTGGGCCGGTGTTGCCACTAGCGTTCATGCTCACGAGCCGCCTCCTGTGGTCGGTCGGGGCGACTCAAGCACAGTCGCCTGCGGGGTTCCAGTTTGCGAAAGTCATCGGATGAACCGGAAGCTCGTCGTCTTCGTGCCCACCGAATCACTCGATGCGGTTCGGGATGCGCTGTTCGAGGCCGGAGCGGGGCGCATTGGCCACTACGAGCGATGCTCGTGGTACACGGAGGGAACCGGGACCTTCCTCGGCGGCGAGGGCACGGATCCGACGATCGGCGAGCGCGGCCGCGAGGAGCGCGTTCCGGAGCTGCGGCTCGAGACGGTGTATCCGGCCGACCGCGAGGACGAGGTCGTGCGGGCGCTACGGGCGGCGCACCCGTACGAGGAGCCGGCGTTCGACCTTTACGCGCTGCTGTGAAGGCGCGGCTCTTCACGGACGGCGGCGCGCGCGGGAACCCGGGCCCGGCCGCCTACGGGTTCGTGCTCGAGGCCGAGGACGGGACCGTGCTCGCGGCCGAGGGTCAGGCGATCGGGGTCGCGACGAACAACGTGGCCGAGTACCGGGCGCTCGTCGAGGGACTTCGGAGAGCTGCTGAGCTCCACGTGGACGAGCTCGAGGTCGTCTCCGACTCGGAGCTCCTCGTGCATCAGATGCGCGGCGAGTGGAAGATCAAGAAGGACACGCTGCGTGCGCTCTGGGAGGAGGCAGGCGACCTCGCCGCGGGCATCGGCAAGGTGCGCTACACGGCCGTGCGGCGCGAGCACAACGAGCTCGCCGACCGGCTCGTGAACGAGGCGCTCGACGCCGCCGGCGCCTGAACGTGCGGACGATCTCCGTCGAGGAGCGGCGCTCCCGGCTCGGCCGACGACACTTTCTCGCGCCCGGCTCGCGTGCTCGCGATGCGATCGAGCTGGCCGCCGGACTGGTGGGCCTGCACGCGACCGACCCGGCGACGGTGTTCCTCTCGGCCCGGGCTCGCGGAGTCGAGGGTGCCGAGCTCGAGCGCGCGCTGTACGAGGAGCGAAGCGTCCTGCGGATGATCGGGATGCGGCGGACGCTGTTCGTGCTTCCGCTCGAGCTCGCGGCCGTGGTGCAGGCGGCGTGCACGGAGTCGATCCTCCTCACGTCGCGGCGGCGCTACGCAAAGCTGATCGAGGGCGGCGGCATCGCTTCGGACGGCGAGGCGTGGCTCGACGAGGTCGGCGCTGAGACCCTGCGGGCGCTGGAAGTTCGAGGCCAGGCGTTTGCGGCCGACTTGTCTGCCGACGTGCCGCCGCTCCGGGAGAAGGTCCACTTCGGCGAGGGCAAGACGTGGGCGAGCAGCACCGGGATGACGTCCTGGGTGCTGTTCCTGCTCGCGGCGGAGGGACGGGCCGTCCGCGGTCGTCCGCGCGGGGCCTGGACGAGCAGCCAGTGGTGTTGGGCGCCCGCCGAGGCGTGGCTCGAGGAACCGCTGCCGCGGCTCGAGCCCGATGCGGCGCGGGTCGAGCTCGCGTCGCGCTGGCTCGCGGCCTTCGGGCCGGCGACCGTCGCGGACCTCAAGTGGTGGACCGGGTGGACGCTCACGCAGACGCGCGCAGCCATCGGCGCGATCGAAGTCGTCGAGGTCGACCTGGACGGGGTGCCCGGATTCGTCCTGCCCGGCGACCTCGAGCCCGAGCCGGAAGCTGAGCCGTGGGCCGCGTTCCTGCCGTCCCTCGACCCGACCGTGATGGGCTGGAAGGAACGTGACTGGTACCTCGGCGAGCACGCGCCGGCGCTCTTCGACCGGAACGGGAACGCGGGCCCAACGGTGTGGTGGAACGGCCGAGTCGTCGGCGGCTGGGCGGGGCGGAAGGACGGCGATGTTGCGTACCGGCTCCTGGAGGACGTGGGAGCAGACGGCGTTCGCGCGATCGAGACCGAGGCGGACCAGTTGCAGTCCTGGCTCGGCGAGAGCAAAGTGACGCCGCGCTTCGGCACGCCGCTCGCGAAGGAATTGGGAAGCTAGCGCCCGGTTCTGTGGCACGATCAGTAGCCGTGGATTCAAGTCGGATCGCAGCCTTTTCGGACTTCGCAGATCTGCCTCCAGACGAGCTCGATGAGCTCGCGGCCTCCATGAGCGAGGTCGAAGTCGAAGCGGGTGCCAATGTCTTGACGCTCGACGAGTACGGAACCGCCATCTACTTCATCGAGCAGGGAGAGGCCGATGTTCTGGACGACGCTGGAGAAGGGAACAAGTCTGCGGGCCCCGGCGACGTGTTCGGGGAGATAGGGCTCCTCCTGACGGGACAGCGGACAGCCACGGTCGTCGCGCGCACACCGATGCGGCTCCTGTCGCTCTCAGGTCAGGACTTCGACCGAATCCGAGCACGAGTGCCTGAGGTCGAGCGTTCGCTTCGCCGCCTTGGCCTCGAGCGCACCGCCTGACAACGAAGGAGCTCGTGGCTGGTAAGAACGCTGCGGAGACGCGGCTATACTCGGACGGCTACGCGGATGTAGCTCAGTTGGCTAGAGCGTCTGCTTGCCATGCAGAAGGTCGTGGGTTCGAATCCCATCATCCGCTCTCAGGAAAGCCCCGCCCAGGCGGGGTTTTTTTGTGCCCGCCTAGGTTTTCGGCGCTGAGTCAGGCTCCGATAGTCAGCCTTTAGTCAGCCTCTGCGGGCCGCTCGGACACGCCCCGAACCGAACCCGTTGAGGACCTCCTGCGCTCACCTGTCGGCCGCAATCGTCATCTTGATCGTCATGCGCTTGCCCGTAGGAG
>WNGI01000347.1_pt1 | contig 33024 bp, 35 predicted proteins | sample 5400621 | NCBI WGS metagenome assembly WNGI01 (sample SAMN13153374, study PRJNA577476) | soil metagenome | isolation source: 20 cm soil or saprolite under Garry oak tree replicate 1 | place: USA:California | collected 2016-06-15
GCACGGCCACGCCGCCGGCGAGCTTCGCCAGCCGCTCCTGGAGCTTTTCCTTGTCATAATCGGACGTGGACTTCTCGATCTGGGCCTTGATCTCCGCCTTGCGGCCCTCGATCTGGTCGTCCTTGCCCTTACCGTCTACGAGCGTGGTGTTGTCCTTATCCACGATGACGCGCTTGGCGCGGCCGAGATCGTTGAGCGTGGTGTTCTCGAGCTTGAGACCCAGCTCCTCCGAAATCACCTGGCCGCCGGTGAGAATGGCGATGTCGCGCAGCATCTCCTTGCGGCGGTCACCGAAGCCCGGTGCCTTGACGGCGCAGACCTTCAGCGTGCCGCGGAGCTTGTTGACGACGAGCGTCGCCAGCGCCTCCCCTTCGACGTCCTCGGCGACGATCAGCATGGGCCGGCCTGACTGTGCCACCTTCTCGAGCACGGGCAGGAGGTCTTTCATCGTCGAGACCTTCTTGTCGTAGATGAGGATGTACGCGTCCTCGATCGTGCATTCCATCTTCTCGGGATCGGTAATGAAGTAGGGCGAGAGGTAGCCGCGGTCGAACTGCATGCCGTCCACCGTCTCCAGCGTGGTCTCGAGGCTCTTGGCTTCCTCGACCGTAATCACGCCGTCCTTACCGACCTTATCCATCGCGTCAGCGATCTTGTCGCCGATCTCAGCGTCGCCGTTGGCGGAAATCGTGGCGACCTGCTTGATGTCTTTCCGCCCCGAGGTCGGCACCGAGATCTTCTTCAGCTCGGTGACGACGGTCTCGACGGCGTTCTCGATGCCGCGCTTCAGCGCCATCGGATTCGCGCCGGCCGTAACGGACTTGAGGCCCTCACGGTAGATCGCCTGCGCGAGTACGGTCGCCGTAGTGGTGCCGTCGCCCGCGAGATCCGAGGTCTTGGTCGCCACTTCCTTCACCATCTGGGCGCCCATGTTCTCGATCTCGTCGTCGAGCTCGACTTCCTTCGCGACAGTTACGCCGTCCTTGGTGACGGTCGGGCTGCCGAACTTCTTGTCGATGACGACATTCCGGCCCTTGGGGCCGAGCGTCACTTTCACCGCGTCGGCCAGCTGGTCCACGCCGCGCTTCAGGCGGGCCCGGGCCTCGGTGCTGAATTCCAGAAACTTGGCTGCCATGTCTGTGCTTCCTCCCGAAGAATGCTTACGCGAGCTTCGCGATGACGTCGGCTTCTTTGATCAGGATGATCTCTTCGTTGTCCAACTCGACCTGCGTGCCGCTGTATTTCCCGTAGATGACGCGATCCCCAACCTTCAGCTCCATCGGGATCGTCTCACCCTTCTCCCGCCGGCCCGGCCCCACGGCGATGACTTCGCCCTGAATCGGCTTCTCTTTGGCGGTATCGGGGATGTACAGTCCGCCTTTCATCGTCTCGGTCTCCTCCATCGGCCGGATCGCCACGCGATCGGCCAACGGGTAGACCTTGTACTTCGTGGTCGTCTTGGTTGCCGTTGGCATGATGCTCGAACCTCCGTAACGCTTTGAATTGATTAGCTGTTAGCACTCGCAGGTGGTGAGTGCTAATGGACGACGAGGGGAATCTCTCCTGCCCGCCGAACTGTGTCAAGGGGCCAGCGCCTGATCGGCCAGCCGAACGTGAAACCACGTGAGCTGCCCCGGGCCGGGATCGCTGGAGGTAAAGTAGAAGGTACTGCAAGCCATGGCGAGCGAACACAATACACGTCGTGCATCATTGCACCACCCGACGGGCTCCAACCCAACGCGCCACCCACCACGCGCCCGCCGGATCCTGGACCTGCAGACGTGACAGCTTGACGCCGGTGTTCGAGCTATGGATGAACGTCTCGTCGCCGACATACATGCCCACGTGAGTGACGCCGCCACCGGGCTGGGCAGAGAACAGTAGGATGTCTCCCGGTTGCAACGCAGCCACGTCGGGAGTCACCTCGTTGCCCGAGTGCGCTTGATCGCGACTCATGCGCGGCAGTCGGATGCCATGCTGGGCGTAAGCCCATTGCACCAGGCCCGAGCAATCGAAGCCATTCGCTGCGGTCCCGCCCCAGAGGTAGGGACTGCCGAGCGCATCGAGCGCCGTCTTCACGATGTCGGCAGCATTACCCGTGATGGTGGTGGGCGCCACAAGGAGGAGGGGCGGCGTCGCCTCCCCGCCTCCGCTCGGCGAGCGGCGATCCACCGCCCTGCCGATCGTCAGCGACACGCCCGCCGCAAAGCCGATGCCGTCGCGGGCATTCGCCGTCGTGCGCCAGAAGCCGCGGGGACCGACGTCCTGAAGCCGGTAGACCGCCTCGATGCCGATCGCCGCCCAGGAGCTCGGCCGCCACTCGAGCCCCCCGCCGAGTGTCCAGAGTGCGGCGAGCTCCTGCGACGTGGTATCTGTCGACACGCCGAGCGCGACCCCGGCGAGGGCGTACGGTCCGAACGTCGACCGCCGCCGCCACGCATGCAGCTGCCACCCCGCGCCATAGAACGCGTGGTGGCGGCCGAGACTGTCGTGAATCAGGACCTGTGCGGTGAGACCGTGCGAGAAGATGCCGGCCAGCGGTGCGTCGGTGCGCAGCTCGTATGTCGTGGACTGATTGCCCTGATACCATCGGCCCAAGCGGAGATCGACGTCACGACCCCCCTGGGCTGGAAGTTGTGAGACGCCGGCAATTAGGAGGAGCAGCTCAATCCGCGGCCGCGATCGCGGCATGTTCCTCGGAGGCTCGAGGCGCCATGTGATGCGAGAGCAGATGCGGCAGACGCCGCATCAGCCGCACCCAGGTCCAGAGCACGGCGAATCCGAAAAGCAGGGCGCCGCTCCCGGCGAGCGCGAGCATGAGAACCGGATTCTCGAACCGCAGCGCCACGAGCGCGCCGAGCCAGAGGCCGACATGTGACGCCGCCCATGCCCACGCGGGGGTCAGCAGCCACCCCACCACCACGAGCAAATGCGCTAACCACCGGGGCATGATTCCCTACCCTTTACGAACGATGACGGCGACGGCGAGGACGGTGAGAACCAGCGTGAACCCCGCGCCGGCGGCGACTGGGAGATCGATGTGGAGCCGCGCCAGCGTGACCCCGAGCGTGATGATTGCCGCGCCAACGACAACCGGGAGCGCGAGCGCCGGAATCGCGACGTCGCCACCGCGTGCCGCTCGACCCGCAGTCACCACGCCACCCATCCAGGCGAGGAAGGTTCCGAGCATCCACCAAACCGGCAGGTACCACCAGGTGCTGCCACCGCCGATGGCATCCCAGGTCCAGGGAAACGCGTGGAAGGGCCGCAACAAAATGATGTCGATCGCCATGAACACGATCGTGCCCCACAACCCGATGGCCGCGGCACTCGCGATGCCCTGTGTCGCCCGCGAGCTCGCAAAGGAGCCGGGCAAGAACGCCGCCGCGACGCCGCCCGCGAGCACGAGGACGGTTTCGAGCAACGACGTCACCATTCCGGGATATAGGAATCGTGCGACCAAGAGGTAGAGGATCACCGCCGCGGCGGTGACCACACCCACGATCGTTCCGCTGAGCAACACGTGGCGGAACTCAGAGCGATCCATGGTCGCAGAGGTCATGCTTCTCCCGGAGACGTGAGTAAATCCCTCTGGCTGCTAATCTAAACGACGCATCTTACGTCGCAAACACATACAGGGCCGCGACATCAGTCACAGCCCACGCGGCTAAGGCCCGATACATCCCACGCTGGTGTTGCTCGGGGCGCCACGCTGCATGATGGAGCAACCACGGCACGAGCACGGCCAGCCACAACACTAGAGGCGCTATCAGCCATCGGCCGTCAGCCTTCAGCAGGATCGCTGCCCACGCGAGCATCCCGAAGGCCAGCAGTGTGCATACGATCGCCACGATCAAGCTCGCGCGCATTCCCAGGATCAGCGCCAATGTGCGATCGCCGCGCCGCCGATCCTCATCGAACTGATACAGTTGTGTGAGCGGATAGAGGCCGGCGAAAAGGGGACAAAACGCCAGGAGCACGACGCCGTGACCGGCATCGAGCGGTCGCCCGGTCGCGGCCCACGCGGCGTACGGCGTGAGCGTACCGAAGCCCCACATGTTGATGACCCAGTCCACACCGGCGACCGCCTTGAATCGAAATGGCGGGACCGAATAGAGGATGGACAGCAGGAAACAGATGGCGTACGCGATCCGAAATCCCACCGGCAATGCGAACGCGAGCACCTGGCCGATCACGAGCAGCGCTACACTGAAATGCGGCAAATACCGCGGCAGCGACGGTGGCGCGCTGAGGTACCCGATGTCGCCTTCGTCCTTGTCGAACACGCTGTTGATCGCGAGGGTCCCGCCGTTCAGAAACACGACCCAGATGACGAGCGCGAGAAGCGCGCGACCCAACTGCTCCCCGCTCCCTGCTCCCCGCACGCCGACGGCGAGGACGTAACCCAGTAGCGTATGCCCCGCCATGATCGGCCATTCGGCGGGACGCATGTGCAGGAGATAGGAGTAGAGATCGCCGGGAAGGAGCCGGTAGCCCCACCGCCGCCACGCATTGAGTGTGCGGGCGTCTCTCCCCCCCCCGCCCCCCCCGCCCCCCCCGCCCCCCCGGCTCACCACGTCAGGCCGAGCGCCGATGCCGCGATCCGGAGACCGATGAGCGTCAGATCAGCATGAACGGATGCGATTTCCTTGCACAGCGGCGCCACGAGACTCGCGAGTCCCCCAGTCGCCACCACCGTCGGCCGTGTCTTGGACGGCCACTCGGCCTTGATGCGACGGACGAGACCATCCACGGCGTCGGCGGTGCCCCAGAGCACGCCGACGCGAATGCAGTCCTCCGTGCGGCGGCCGATCGCGCGCGTTGGTGGCGTGAGCTCGGTTGCCGGGAGCTTGGCGGTCTTGCGTACCAGCTCATCCGATGCGGTGCGCAGTCCCGGCATGATCACGCCGCCGATGAAGCGCACTCCTCCAGCAACCATGATGCAGTCGAACGTCGTCGCCGTGCCGAAGTCCACAACGATCGTGTCAGTCTTAAAGAGCTCCGCGGCGGCCAGGGTGTTGACGATGCGGTCGGCGCCGACGGTGAGCGGCTCGTCGACGTCGAGCACGAGCGGCAGCTGCGAGCGACCGTCCACACGGAGCGGCTTGCGCGTCGTCGCCGCTTCGACGCCGTCGCTCAGGTTCTCGGTGATCTGCGGGGCGACCGATGCGAGGATCGCAGCGCGAATCTCCTGCGTCGAGTGACCGGCGTGGGTCAGCTGCGCGGTGAGCGCGTAGGCCCACTCGTCGGGGGTTCGATGCGACGTCGAGTGCAACCGCCAATGCGCCTCGAGCCGGTCACCGGCGAACAGCCCGACCGTGGTCTCGGTGTTGCCGATGTCGAACGCGAGGAGCATGGGGCGGCTAAGATAGCTCGACGTGGCCGCCCTGCACCATCGTCGTGCCGGCGCCGGTGTCGACGAGCAGGGCGCCATCGGGCCGGATACCGGCGGCACGGCCGGCGAGCGGCGTGCGGATCTGCCGGCCGCGCAACCAATCACGACGCGCGAAGGCCGCACATTCGAATTCGGTAAGCCGTGCGTCGTGCGTCGTGAGTCGTAGCAACGCGGGAACGAGCTGATCGAGCACGTCGATCCGGCGGGCCGTCGGCCGTAGCTGGCATAACGAGACCGCGCGATCGGTCAGATCCGCGGGGATTTCGTTTGCCACGTTGATCCCGATGCCCACACCGAGCCACTGCAATGTCTCGCCCTGCCAGCGGCTCTCGCACAGAATGCCGGCGACCTTCCGATCGTCAACTAACACGTCGTTCGGCCACTTGAGCCCCGCTCGCGGACCCGAGAGCGCGCTCGGGCGAACGCCCAGGATGGCTTCGACGACGTCCGCGAGCACGAGCCCCACGCGCAGCGATAGCACGCCCGCCGGCGGCAACGGTGGCCGGAGGAGCATGCCGAGCCAGACGCCACCGGCCGGGGAGCGCCAAGTTCGCCCGTCGCGACCTCGTCCGGCCGTCTGCTCCTCGGCGAGGATCACGGTGCCGGCGGGCGCGCCCTGTGCACCGAGGTCGTGAATGGCATCGAGGCTGGAGCTGAGCGAACGAAACACCCCGCATTGCGGCACGCCCCAGCGCCGGGCCAGGACTGCGGCAGGGATGCCGTCGATTTCTAGCCGTGCCACAGCGCGTAGGCGAGCGTGAACAGACCGACGGCAAAGCAGTACGGCGCGAAGGCATAGAAGCGGCCTCGCCGCAGCATCGCGACGAGAAACCGGATGGCGAAGACACCCGCGAGAAACGCGACGATGCACCCAACGAGCAACGGGACGGCGCCAACTTGCGCGATATCAACGGACGCGTGGCGAGCTTCGACCAGACCCGCACCGGCGATGAGCGGGATCGCCATCAGAAAGCTGAAGTCGGCGGCGGACACCGCGCCTAGCCCGACCCAGAGCCCGGACGCGATCGTCGTGCCGGAGCGCGAAACCCCGGGGAGCGGCGCGAACGCCTGCGCCAATCCGATGATCAGCGCGCCGCCGGGCGTCGGGCGATCGAGGCCGACCGGGTTTCGATGCCGCGTGGACCAGAGCAGCGCGCCGGTGATGAGAAAGCCGACTCCCGCAGCCCACAGCGATTCGAAGGCACGCTCGATGAGATGCTCGAGGAAAATGCCGACCAGACCGGCGGGAATCATGCCGATGATCAGCAGACCCGCGTAACGCAACGCGTCCGGTTGCCGGCGCAGGACATCCACCGCCAGTCGCCAAAAGCGTCCGCCGTACACCACAAGGATCGATCCGAGCGTCGCAACGTGCAGCGCGACCTCGACGAAGACGCCCGGAGTCCGCACGCCGGCCACATGGCCGATCACCGCGAGATGCCCGTCACTCGAGACCGGGAGGAACTCGGTAAGTCCCTGCACGAGACCGAGCAGAATGGCTTGCCAGAGATTCATGCGACCTTTCCCGCGACGAGCGCGACGAGCCCAATCACCATGGCGCCTTTGAGCAACGCACTCACCCGTTCCACCTTCCCCAAGATCAGCCACGTAGCGGCTACGAGCACCGCCAGCTGCGCGAACAGCGCGATCAGGTAGTACGCGCCGCCGTAGCCGGCCGCGCGCGGTACGAGCAGGCTGGCGGGGACGAAGAGCAAGCCGACGCCCGCGGCCACCACCAACGCCGGCCGCCGGCCCACGGCGATCGGCAACGTCCGCCGCCCGATCGCGCGATCGCCGGCTTCATCCTCGACATCCTTGACGACTTCGCGCACAAAATGCAGCCACGCCGCGAGGATCCAGGGGACGACGCCAGCCGCCGGGAGACCGACCGCGAGCGCGCCATAAAACGGCGGCGAGCCGGCCACGAGCGCCACGGCGAGGTTCCCGATGAGCGGGCGGGGCTTGAGAAACGGTGAATACACGAACATGACGGCAAGGGCCGCAACGGCCGCAACAACCTGGCGGCCGCTCACCAACGCCGCGCACACGAGCCCGAGCAACGTGCCGAGAAAGACGAGGAGATTGGCGGTGTCTTTGGGCAGCGCGCCGGCAGCGAGGGGACGCGTGTCAGGCCGATTGATCCGATCGGCCGCGATGTCGCGCATGTCGTTCCACGTGTTGCCGGCCGCGCCGAGTGCGATGCCGGACAGCGCGGCGAACAGGAGCTCTTTCGGAGCTCCGATGCGCGCCAGCGCGATCCAGCCGCCGGCGAGGACGCCCGCGGCGGCGATCAACAGATTGGGCGCGCGAATCAGCCGCCAGACCGCCACTACGAGAGCACCTCTTCATACAGCGCTTCGTAGCGCGGCACGATCTTATCGGCGGAGAAATCGAGCGCGCGGGTGGCCGCCCGCTGTTTGAGACGCGCGTGTTCAGCGGCATCCTGCAGCACGAGCACGGCCCGCGCGGCCATGGTGGTGACATCGCCGGGCGGCGCCAGGAAACCGGTCTTTCCCTCCTCGACCAGCTCGGGCATCCCGCCCACCGCGCTCGCGATCACCGGTACGCCGCAGGCCATGGCTTCGAGCGCCGCGAGACCGAATGATTCCGTCGCGGACGGGAGCAGAAACAAATCCGCGCCACGGAGCACGTCGCCGACGGTTTCGACCTTCCCGAGGAAGCGGACATCCTTGCGCAGGCTGAGCCCGTCCACCTGGTGTTCGATGGCGTCGCGGTCGGGGCCATCACCCACGAGCACGAGCGTCGCCGGCATCGTCTTGCGCACGGCGGCGAAGATCTTCACGACATCGCCCACGCGCTTCACCGGCCGGAAGTTCGATACGTGGACCAGGATCCGGTGCCCTTTGGGCGCGAGTCTCTTGCGGAACGCGTCGTCCGTGGGAGGATGATAGTCGACGGTGGAGATGAAATTGGGGATGACGCGCAGATCGCACTGCCCGCAACCGAATGCGCGATATGTCTCGTCGCGCAGGTACGCCGACACGGCCGTCACGGCGTCCGACTGCTCGATGGAGAACTTGGTGAGCGTGTAGTAGGAAGGATCCTGGCCGACCAGCGTGATGTCGGTGCCGTGCAGCGTCGTGACGATCTTGAGATTCAATCCTTCGTGCTCGAGCATCTGCTTCGCGAGCCACGCGGTGGCGGCGTGCGGGATCGCATAATGAACGTGCATCAGATCGAGCTGCTCGCGCTTGGCGACTTCGTGCTGTTTGACCGCGAGCGCCAGCGCATAGGGGGAAGACTGCTCGAACAGCGGATACTCGAGCTGCGTGACCTCATGAAACGTCACCCGCTCGGCAAAGCCGCGCAGGCGGAACGGGCTCGCGTAGGAGACGAAGTGAATCTCGTGGCCGCGTCGCGCGAGCTCGAGCCCCAGCTCGGTGGCCACCGCTCCGGATCCGCCGTATGTCGGGTAGCAGGTAATCCCGATTCTCATAGGCCGGGACGGGGGACGAGGGACGGGGGAAGGGTATGCCAACGCTCGAGAATCTTAGCGGCTAACGTGTCCGGCGACTCCGTGGCATCCAGCATCCACACCCCGTCCCCCGTCCCCCGTCCCCCGTCCCCACGGAGTTGATTTCGAAACCAGGTGTCTTGCCGCTTCGCGTACCGTCGCGTCGCGACGAGTATCGTGCCGCGCAGCTCGCCCTCCGGCAACTCGCCGTTCAGCATTGCCACGACCTCCCGATACCCGATCCCATCGAATCCCGGCGCATCCGGCGCCACACCCGTCGCCAGCGCGCGCTGCACCTCCGACACAAGACCCGCTCGCAGCATGTCGTCCACCCGCGCCGCGAGCCGGCGGTGCAACACCTCGCGCGGTACGGTGAGGTGAATGTACCAGGGATGTAGTGTTCCGCTCGCGCGCGCTTCGCGTTGCCACCACGAGAGCGCATGTCCGGTCAGCAGCGCCACCTCCACTGCGCGCGCCGCGCGTTGGCGCCCGCCGCCAAGAAACTGGGGATCGAGCCGCCCAGCCCAACGGGCCAGGTCGGCGCCCGGGAGCGCCTCGCACCAATGGCGCAGCGGCTCGCGTCGCGCAGGATCGAACGGCGGTTCGCGGAACAGCCCCTCCGCCAACGCGCGAATGTACAGGCCAGTTCCGCCCACGACGACCGGCCGGCGTCCGGCGGCCCGGGCTTCCGCGATCCATCCCGCGGCGTCGCGCGCGAATCGTCCCGCGCTGTAACGCTCTCCCGGATGGATCAGATCGAGCCCGCGGTGCGGAACGCGCCCCAGCGTGGCGCGATCGGGCTTTGCGGTGCCGATGTCGAGGTCGCGATAGACCTGGCGGGCATCGGCAGAGATAACCGTGATCGGCGTGAGGGATGCGAGCGCGACGGCAACGGCCGTCTTGCCGACGCCGGTGGGGCCTACGAGAACGGGGGTAGGGGGTCGTTCGGTCATTCCCAGGCTAAAGCCTGGGCTCGGCAAACACTGTCCTTAAGGACAATGTCCTGCCGAGCGCATCCTTTAGGATGTCGAACGACCAAACCGACGTTCCAATTCTTCCTTGGGTAGCTGCACCATGGATGGCCGGCCGTGCACATCGTGCGCGGGAAGCGTGGCGCTGAGCAGGCGGACGATGAGCTGGCGCATCTCGTCGGCATCGAGCGTCTGTCCGGCCTTGATGGCGGCACGACACGCATACGTCGCGGCGAATCGTTCGAGCCGGTTCTGCCACCCGCCAAACCGGCCGCCGGCGAGATCGGCGACGAGCTCCTGCAGGCACCGCGCCGCCTCGAAACGTGGGTGGGGATTCGGCGCCGTGTGGACGACGATGCTGCGGCCGGAGAACGGCTCGATTTCGTACCCGACGCGCGCGAGCAGCTCGCGATGCGCCTCGATCGCATCGAGCTCGGCGGGGGCAAAGTCGAGCGTCAGGGGCAGGAGCAAGCGCTGCGCCGGCGCGCCATCGCCGGAAAGCTGACGCATCACGTCTTCGTACAGCACGCGCTCGTGGGCGGAATGTTGGTCGACGATGCTGACGGCCTGGCCGGCTTGAAACACGATGTAGGTATCGAAGAGCTGGAGGAGCGGAGCCGTCTGCCGTCGGCCATCAGCCGTCTGCGCTTCACTTGCGAACAGCTCCAGTGGCATTGCGAGACCGCCGATGGCTGACGGCTGATGGCTGATGGCACCCATCGGAGCCGCCGCGTCCAGCGGCGCCAGCGCCTCTCTCACGGCTTCCTCAACTACTTTTTCAACGAAGAACTTGTCCCGAAACCGCGCCTCGAGCTTCGCGGGATGCACGTTGACGTCCACCGCATCGCCGGGCACATCGAGAAACAGGAGCAAAGACGGCCGGTCACCCGGCGCGATGGTCGAGCGATAGCCTGCCTCCGCCGCTCGCAGGATGAAGGGGTCGCGAATCGGCCGGCCGCGGACGAACACATACCCCTTACGGCCCGCGGGACGTGCTTGGGCTGGTCGTTGCGCGAGCCCGGTCACTTCCAGCGGCCCCGCGCGATGCGAGACCGCGAGCAGCGTATCGGCCAGCTCGGCACCCCACAACGCATGCACGCGATCGATCAGGCGCGTGGCCGGTGAACAGTCGAGCAGAACGCGACCGTCGCTCGTGAGCGAGAACGCGACGTCCGGGCGCGTGAGGGCGAGCACGGTAAGCGCCTCGACGGCGGCGCGGGTCTCGGTGGCGGTGGCGCGCAAGAATTTCCGCCGCGCTGGTGTGTTGTAGAACAGGCCGCGGACCGTGACGGTCGTGCCCCGCTGGCGGGCGGACGCGTCTTCACCCTCCAGCTTGCCGCCGGTCACCCGGAGGCGTGTCGCCCCGGCTTCGCCGTCGTCGGTCGTTTCCAGCTCGAAGCGCGAGACGGACGCAATGGCTGGCAGCGCTTCGCCGCGGAAGCCGAACGTTGCGACGCCGATCAGATCGGTCGCCGTCCGGATCTTGCTCGTGGCGTGGCGCTGCAGCGCGAGCCGCGCGTCCTCGCGATCCATGCCCGAGCCGTCGTCGCTGACACGAATCAGCGTCTTGCCGCCGTCCTCGAGCTCCACGCGCACCGCGTGCGCGCCGGCATCGAGCGCGTTCTCAACCAGCTCTTTGACGACGGAGCCAGGTCGCTCGACCACTTCGCCGGCGGCGATCTGATCCGCGACGTGCTCTGCCAGCAGCTGCACGCGCGCGCGCGCGACGACGCTCACAGTCCGATGATCTCCTCGGCCAGCACCCACCCGTGAATGCCGTCCTTGCGGGACACTTCGCGCCAGGGACCATAGCTGCGGCCAACCAGGAGCGCACCACCGGGCAGCAGTGTCGTCGCCGCGCTCGCCGCGCCGTACGGCGCGGCTCGGACCGGTGCCGCGTCTGCGGTCACCACCGCGACCGGCTGACTCCGTCGCTGCGACTCGGTCGCGCCCAGACCAGCAGCCACCACGGCAACCGCGCCGATCAGCGCGAGCGGCACGCGGCGGCGCGCCCCCGCGGCGACCGCGAGCCACAGGACGAGCCAACTCGCCGCGCCCAGGAATCCCCATTCGAATGGCGTCGCCCAGCCGACGCGCAGGAGCTGCTCGGTCACGGGATCCGGCGCCGGCAGCAGCCGCAGCGCCCGCCGAATCGCCTGATCGCGCGGCGCGAGGCGCGCCGCGCGAATCCACGCCGCGGTGGCCTTGCCGTCCGCGCCGGCGCGATACAGCGTGGCGCCGAGATTGTACCAGTGCGCCGGATCCTGCGGGTCGCGGGTGGCGCGCGCGGCGAACGAATCGGCGGCAGCGCGCAGCGCCCCAGCCTCGAATAATGCCTCCGCGCTGGCGGTCTGGGCCTGGACGGTTTGGCCCCGCAGCGGCGCAGCATGCTGCACCCCTACCAGAGCAATCACGAGCATCGTCACCACCACGTGCGGCCGGCGCGTTCCGGTCGGCCCGTCGGCACCCAGCACCCGCAGCACTTGTTGGATCTCCGCCGCGAGCTCGGCCGTGTCGCCCAAGCCACGGGGCCCATACCGCGCGGCACGCAGCCGGTCCCGGAGTCGCTTGACGTGATCGGCAACGGCGCTCTCCACGCCGGCGGCGCGTAACGCTTGCGCCAGGCCATCCCCATCGCGCGCGAACGGATCCGAGACGTGACTCGCGAGCACCGCCAGAAACTCGCGCTCAACGCGGCCCAGCGGCGTCAACGCCGGTCCAGCAGTCGTCGCGCCGGCCGACGTGCGTTCCTGACGCCGGCGGCGCCGCGCCAGCCAGGCGATGAGCGGTGGCACGAACAGCACTAGGAGCCACCCTTCCCTCCCAAGGCGCCGGCCCAGACGCTCGCTGAAAAGCTCGCCACGCGTCGGCAGCAGCGGCGGCAGCACTCGCGCGGCACGAGGCTCGGCACCGGGCGCAACGGCCACCGCTTGCGGTGACGATATCGCCGTCTCGTAGCGGGGGCCCCGGCCTCCCCGCGCAGTCGCGTTGAAGTAGAGGTACCGCACTTCGGGCAACTTGAAGTTGCCGGCGGAATCGGGCACAGCCAGAAAATGGAATGTTTTGGCGCCGGCGATCCAGCCGGCCACTGGCGCAACGCGGACCTCGGTCTGCGCGGGGTAGACGCGAAACCCGGTGGGCCAGCGCAGCACGGGCTCGGGCCACAACGCCACGTTGCCGATGCCGGTGACCGTGACCGACGCCTCCACCGGCTCGCCGACACGCGTCGTCGCGGGATCCACCTGCAGATCGAGACTCAGGCTGTCGCCGACGACGTTCGTCGTAGGATTGTTCGGTGGCAGTTGCAGGACCGTAATGGCAATCGAGTCGCTGCGCAGCGTGTACCGCTCCTCGCGGCTGAAAAACGAGAACGTCACCGGAAGCGCGTACTCGACGGAGGCCGGCGGGATGATCAACCGCCCGGGCGTGAGCGGAAAGACGACCTGATGCGCGATGAACAGATCTATCCACCGGCCGCCCACCTGCCGGGAGAGCGCAACGCCGGATGACGTCGCGGCAGGGTACGCCCATACGCCTTCCGGCGTAACGAGCGTCAGGAAGGGTGGCCGGCGCATGCGCTGATCCAAATCTCGTGGGATCCAGGCCGCGGCAATCACATCGACCTGCTGACCCGCGAACACCGTGTCGCTCGGCACGAGCATGGTCAGTGCGACCCGATCGGCGCGCCGCGAGACGGGTGCGGGCGTGGTTTCGAGCAGCGAACGGGCCAGCGGGCTCAGCGTCAGCGCGGTGCGATCAGCCGCACTGTCCACGGTGACGAGGATCGGATCGGTCGCTACAACACTGCCGCCTTGCCGCGCCCGCACCGGCCCGATCAGCAGCGCACCGGGCTGCTGCGCCCGCAGCTGGAGCTCGCGGACCGTGGTCCGCGTCGAACCGGAGGCGCCGTTGATCGCCACTTCCGTCATGTCGCGGGAACCCACGATCGCGAATCCGTTCAGTGCGGGAAGGACGATCTCGACGGCATCAGCGGAGCGCGTGCGCGCGCGCACCGTGAGCGTCAGCTCCTCGCCGACGCGCAGCTGCGTGCGATCGACGCTCGCCGTGACTTCGGCCCCCTGTACGAGGGCCAAGACAGCGAGCAGCGACAGCGTCACCAGTCCTTCACTCCCGCCGGCGCGGCGCGGCGCGTCCGACCGGTGCGATCACGCCGCGTGCGCAGCTCTTCCTGCCCGATCGACTGCAGCACCTGATCGGCTTGCGACTCGCTCATACCGCCGCCACGCGGGGGCGGCGGTGGGGGCGGTGGTTGTGCAGCTCCCCCTCCCCCGCCGGACGGCGGCGGAGGGGGGTTAGGCGCGTTCTGTCCGCCGCCACCACGCAGCCGCTTGACGAGCTCGAGGTTCCATTTGGCGCGGATGTTGTCCGGCTGCAGCAGTAACGCCTCGCGGTACGCGCGCTCGGCATCCGCGAGATGCGCATCGCGACTGGCACTGTCCGACTTCGCTTCGCGCAGCCCGAGGAGACCGAGATTGTAGAGCGCCCGAAACCGCAGCTCGGGATCGAGTGAGGCGGCCGCGCGGGCGAGCGTCGAGCGCGCGAGCGCGGCATCGCCGGCGGCGAGCGCCGCCGTGCCGGTGTTGTACCATGCCGTGTCATCGTCCTCGTGCGTCTTTAGCTCGGCCAAATACGCGGCCGCCGCGGCCCGCGAGTCCCCCTTGTCCCACGCTTTCTCCGCGGGCGAGCGCGGCCGCTGCGCTTGCAGCGCCGGGACCACGCACAGCAGCAGACCAATCAGCGCGGCGGTCCGTCGGGTGAACGTCTGAGCCGCCAGCACCAGACCGGCCAAGAGCAGTGGAATCCAGGCGCGCGGCCGGCCGCGCTGCGTGCGACTCTCCGTCGCCGTGGCGCGCTTGTACGAGGCGACGAGATCCCGCACGGCGCCCGCCTGATCCGGTAGCTCGGCCGCGACGATCGTGCCCTGCGCGGCGTCCGCGATCGCACCCAGCACGTCGTCGCGCCGGCTCGTGAGGATCTGTTTTCCGGATTCGTCCTGCTGCCAGGAGACCAGTGTGCCCCGATCGTCGCGCACGGGGATCCTGACCGGCTGCTTCCCGCCTTCCGCCACCAGGATCAAATGAATGCCGAGTCCTGCGAGCCGGCGGGCTTCTTGAACCGCCTGCTCCACCGAGTCATGCGCTTCGCCATCGGTGAACATCACGAGCACGCGATCGGCGATCTCGGGACTGGCATGCAGGAGATCGATCCCCTGGGCCAGCGCCGGGCCCAGCGACGTACCGCCTTCGGACGCCACATCCGGGTCCAGGGCATCGAGATACAGCGTGAGTGCCGAACCATCGACGGACAGCGGCGAAAGGATGTAGCTCGTCCCGGCAAAGGCGGAGAGCCCCAGGCGATCGCCATCGAGGTCCTGCACCAGGCGGCGCGCTTCGCGCAGCCCGCGCCGTAGCCGGCTCGGCTGGACGTCTTCCGCCAGCATCGAGCGCGAAATGTCGATCGCGAGCACGAGGTTGAGCCCGCGCGTCTCGGTGACGATGCGCTCTTCACCCCAACGCGGTCCCGACAGCGCGACCGCCGCCAGCCCGGCGGCGAGGCCCAAGGCAGGCGCGCCGAATTGCCCCGCCGAGCGCGCGATGCAGCCCGTTGCCTCCGACCAGGCCGCCGCGCGCCGCAGCCGCGAACGGCGCGCCCAGGCGGCCATGGACCACACCGCGGCCGCGACCACGGGCGCGAGTGCCACGACGATGGGCGCGTCGAACGTGATCATGGGACCCGCACCGCGAATGTGCCGGCGAGCACCAGCTCGAGCGCGAGCGCCAGCAGCCCGAGGCCGAGCGGCACGCGATACGCTTCCTCGTAGCGATGATACACGAGATGCTGCACCGGCGTCTTCTCGAGGCGATTGATCTCGCCGAAAATGTTCGAGAGCGACGCCGCGTCCGTCGCGCGGAAGTAGCGACCGCCCGTCGTATGTGCGACTTCATCGAGCAGCTGCTCGTCGATTTTCACCGGCATCGTCTCATAGCGCAGGCCGAGCGGCCCCTGCCCCGTTGGCACCGGCGCCTCGCCCTGTGTGCCGACGCCAATCGTGTAGATCTTGACGCCGAATGTCGCCGCGGCCTGCGCGGCCGTGCGCGGATCGACCGTGCCCTTGTTGTTCTCACCGTCGGTGAGCAGGACCACGACCTTGCTCTTCCCGGGGGCGCGGCGTAACCGGTTCGCGCTCGTGGCGATCGCGGTGCCGATCGCGGTGCCATCCTCGAGAATGCCGACGCGCAGCTGCCGAATCGCTTCCTCCAGCACCTCGTAATCCGTCGTGATGGGCACTTGGGTCAGCGCCTGCCCGGCAAAGGCGACCAGCCCGATACGATCCGAAGACCGCGCGCGGACGAATTCGGTCGCCGTGCGCCGAGCGACATCGAGCCGGTTGGCGGGCGAGAAGTCTTCCGCCAGCATGCTGCTGGAGATATCGACGGCCAACACGATCGAGATCCCTTCGCTGCGCAGCTCGGCGCGCGCCGACCCGAGACGCGGACCGGCCGCAGCGACGATCCACGCCGCGAGGCAGACCGATCGCAGCGAGGCCGGCAGGCGTGCGATCCACAACCGCTCCACGGGTCCGAGCGCCGGTCGGACATCGCTCATTGGCGCACCCGCGAGCTTCGCAAGCCGCTGGCGCCGCCACCACCACCACAGCGGCAGCGCCGCGAGCAGCAACAGCAGCAGGGGTCGCGCGAAGCTCATGCCGACGATCCGTTCGCGCCGAATTCGCGCGCGAGGGCGCGGGCGCGCGCGGCGAGTGGCGCGACTTCCACGCCGTGCGCCGTCGCAAACGCGACCTGATCGAGCGCATGGAGCAGCTCACGCAGGTCGCGCAGCGGCGCGTTCGGCCGAGCCCGTTCGACCGCCTCCAGAAACTCCGCCGTGCTGAGCGCCTCGTGCGCCGCGGGAATCGCGTGCGCCACCGCGCGCCGCAGGCCCTGGGTCGCTCGCGCCGCCACCGCCTTCGGCTCGCCGGCGGACAGCCAGCGCGCGTCCGAGGCGTCGCCTTGGGCCGCGAGCCCCGGAAGGGCACCGGGCGCGATGACGCGCGGTCCGCGGTGTCGCCACGCGATGAGGAGCAGCAGCGCACCGCCGGCGAGAATGACCGCGACGACGGCGGGAATCGGGCTGGTTCGCGCCAGCCGCAGCGGCCCGACGGCGGGTTGCGGCGCGGGCGCCCTCACGCTGTCCGGAATGACGCTCGCGACGTGGAACGCGGCTGTGCCGCCCGACAGGGAATCCGCCGTACCATCAGGACCCAATCGCCAGATCGGCGGCATGTCGAGCGTGATGTCGCCCGGTGTCCACGCCACCACCGTATGGCGCACGACCCAGCCGCCGGCAGCCGTGGCGACCACCGCCGGATCGCCCAGCGGCTCGGCAACCGTGCCCGAGGCGAGCTTGCTCGTGCGCAGGCGCCACCCGCCTGGCGCGGGCACCGTCCGCTCGAGCCGGATCGTATCGCCGACCGTCGGCCGGCTCGGCGAAGCGGTCCAGCCATCGCCTTGCAGCAGCAGCCACACGAGCGTCGCACCGATCATCGGCTCAAGCGCTTCGCGCGCTCCGCGAAGGCGCGCCGCAGCGGCACACCGTACGGGACGGTGGTGAGGAGCGACACGCGATCGACCCCCGCTTGCACCAGCTTCCGACTGCGTTCCTGCTGCATCTTTTCGGCGGCGACGCGAATCCGCGTCCGCGTCGGCGCGTGGCTCGTGTCCACGAGCAGGCGCTGCCCCGTCTCCGCGTCTTCGAGCTCGACCCACCCCGCGTCCGGGAGATCGTACTCGCGCGGATCGTCGATGGTGATCGCCACCACTTCGTGGCGCGCGGCAAGTTGCGTGAGCGGGACCTCCCAGTCGGCGGCCCGGAAATCCGAGAGGAGGACGACGATCGCCCGGTGCCGCAGCAGCTTCGCGGCATAGGTCAACGCCCCACCGAGATTCGTGCCCCGGCCCCGCGGAGCGAAGGCCACGAGGTCGCGGATGACCCGGAGCGCGTGCGGGCGGCCCTTCGCGGGTCGCACCACGTATTCCGGGGCGTCGGCGAAGAGCAGCGCGCCGACGCGGTCGTTGTGTCGCGCGGCGGCGAGCGCCAACACGGCGGCGACCTCCACCGCCAGCCCCGCTTTGGTGTAGGGGCGGCCAAAATGCAGCGAGCCGGACTGGTCCACGATCAGGAGGAGCGTGAGCTCGCGTTCTTCCATGAACGTCTTGACGAAGGGATGGCCCATGCGTGCCGAGACGTTCCAGTCGATCGCCCGGAAATCGTCGCCCTGCTGGTATTCACGGACTTCCGCGAACTCGATGCCCTGCCCACGGAACACCGACCGGTACTCCCCCGTGAACAGCGAATTGACCAGGCTGCGGGCGCGGAGCTCAATCCCCTTAACATGCCGGAGCACTTCCGCGGTGACGGCCCGCCGGCGCACCCGGTGGGCGGGAGTCCCGCCGAGCCGCCGCTCCTTGCCTTCGAAGGTCACGGCACTCCCACGGCCTCCAGGATCTTCGCGATGACCTGGTCGGCGTTCATATCCTCGGCTTCGGCCTCGAACGTGAGCAGCACGCGATGACGCAGCACGTCGAACGCCATCGCCTTCACGTCTTCCGGCACGACGAACGCCCGGCCACGCAGATAGGCGTGCGCGCGGGCGGCCTGCGCGAGATAGATCGACGCACGCGGCGAGGCGCCAAAGGCGATCAGCGGCTTGAGCTCGGGTAAACCAACCGCCTGCGGCTCACGCGTCGCGCGCACGGCGTCTACGATGTAGTCCACGACTTTCTGATCCATGAACAACTCGGCGATCGCGCTGCGCGCCGCCAGGATGTCATCCGCTTCCGCGATGCGTTGCACCTCGATCGGCCGCCCGGACGCCATCCGCCCGACGATCTCCTTCTCCGCGTCGCGCGTCGGGTAGCCAACACGCACCTTGAGCATGAAGCGGTCGAGCTGCGCCTCGGGAAGCGGATACGTGCCTTCGTGCTCGATCGGGTTTTGCGTTGCGAGTACCAGGAACGGCTCGCCGAGGTAGAAGGTCTCCCCGCCGATCGTGACCTGCTTCTCTTGCATCGCCTCGAGCAACGCCGACTGCACTTTCGCAGGCGCGCGGTTGATTTCGTCGGCGAGCACGAGGTTGGCAAAGAGCGGACCCTTCTTGGGATAGAACTCTTGCGATCGCTGGTCGAAGACCATCGTGCCGATCACGTCCGCGGGGAGCAAGTCGGGCGTGAATTGGATGCGAGAGAACGTGATCTTCAGACATTCAGCCACGGTGCGCACCGCGAGCGTCTTGGCGAGCCCGGGTACGCCTTCGAGCAGCACATGGCCACCGGTCAGCAGACCAATCAGCAGCCGCTCCACCATGACCTCCTGCCCGACCACGCGCTTCGCGACTTCGCGCGTGATACTCTGCGTCAGCACCGCATCGGACGTTTTTGCCGTGCGTGTGGTCATCGCAGCGACGCCTCCGCGGCGCGCTTTACGGTCGGTTCCTTATCCCGCGCGTAGAGCTCGAGCAAAGCTTTTGCCTCCATTCGATCCAGTCGCGCCAGTCCTTCGATCGCGGCCGCGCGCACAAACGGCGTGCGCCGCGGTCTCCCGCCGGGCTCGGCGTACTTCGCGAGGACTTCCAGCGCCTCCTTGGCGCCGAGCTGGCCGATCGCCTTCAGCAACGCAGCCAATACCCCTTCGTCTTTCTCCTGCTCCAGCCGCCGCACCAGGACCGTCGTCGCCCCCACGTCGCCGGCCGCTGCAATCGCGCGCGCGGCGGCGGTGCGCACCAGCACGGACTCGTCCTTGAGCGCCGGCATCGCCGGCCGCGAGATCTCGCGCCCCCCGAGCTCGGCGAGCCCGAGCAGCGCCGCTTCACGCACACGCTCATCACCGTGGCGTGTCAAAGTAATGAGCGACTCGGCAACCTGTGAGCTTCCGGTCAACCCGAGAAACTCCGCGGCGGCAGCAACCACTTCGGGGACCTTGCTGTCGATCCGGCTTTGCAGCAGCTCGACCGTGCGCTCACCCGCCGCCCGCATTGCCGCACGATACGCTTCGCGCCGCTCCGGGGCCGCGTGCAGATAGGCGTCGACCACCAGCCCCGCGGACACCGCCCCCAAAGCGCCGACCGCATGCACGAGATGGGCGCGCTCGGCCGGCGGCACCCGCGCCTCTCCCAAGCGCGCCACCATACGCTCCACAATAGCCTCGTCCGCAAGCGCCCCCGCCACTACACCGATCGCCTCCTGGATCTCGGGATCTTGGATCTTGCCGAGCGAGCGATCGAGGCCGGCGACGACCTCGGCGACCGCGCCAATATCGCGCAACGCAATCACGTCCGGTGTGAGCTGCCGCAACTGTTCGATGCTCGCACGCTGTTCCACCGGCCCCGCCGCAGCCAGCAATGCCGTGACCGCGCGCCGTGCTTCGACATCGGCCGGCAGAACATTCGGGCGAAACACACTGCTCGAACGCGAGGGAGCGACCGTCTCCGAGGGTGGCGACGGAGCGGGCACAAACACAGGCTCCGATGGAGGCGGAGGCGAAGCGGCGTCGACAGCAGGCGGCGGCGAAGCGGCGACAGGAGGCGGCGGTACGGCGGCCGCCGGTGCCGGCGGAACGTCGCTCAGCGCACGCGACGCGGACAGGCGCTGAGTCGCGCGGCGGCCCAGCAATACCGTGATGCGTCCGAGGACGGCGTCATCGGGCGAGACGTTCCCCACCGCAACGCCGAACAGACCGAGCCAATGCTCAGGGGTCACGCCCGGGTTTACTTGAATCGCACGGACGCCGCGCGCGAATAGCAGTCCGGCGAGCTCGGCGACCTGCGTGTTGCGCGGCAGCAAATGTTGGCCGTGCCAGTGCAGGCCCGTCGCACCGATCTTCCACTCCACCGACCCCAGCCCGGCGAGTGCCGGCAGCGAGGCGGTGATGTGGCGCATCGCTTCCAGCACCGCCGGGTGCGACGGCGGATACAAGCGTGTCAGCCGGAACGTCGTGCCGATCGCGCCGAGCGCGCGGTCGACTGCTCCCGTGTCAATGGCCATCAGCGCTTGATACGCGTCCCCTTGTCTTCGACCGTAAAGACCCACGTCGCGAAGCGGGAGGGCTCGATCGGGTCTTCAGGCTCGATCGCGTTCCACTCCACGCGGTCTCCCGCCTCTGGCGGCACGACGACACTACTGCCGCGGTAGACAGTCTTGCCGTCTGGTGCCACAATCGGCAACCCAACCGAGATAATCTGCTGTCGTAGCGCGTCGTCCGTGGCGAGCAGGCGCCACGCCGCCTCCGCGAGCACCGGCGCCTTGCTGCCGGCAAGGGCGCGAACATTGGCCTGACCACTCCCGCCTAGCAACATCACCGTCCGGTCAGCGAGGTCCATGCAGTCGCTCGATCGCTCCGATCTCCTGCCGGGTGAGCTCGCGCCACTGACCCTCCGGCAGCTTGCCCAGCCGCACGGGGCCATAGGCGACGCGGTGCAACCATTCGACTTTGAGACCGAGCGCTTCCGCAATCCGGCGCACAATCCGCTGCCGACCTTCGGCCAGCGTCAGCTCGATCTCGACCGACTTGCCCTGCGGCCGCACGCGCGACTCGACGATGTGCACGGCGCGGCCGTCGATCACGATGCGTTGCGCGAGCGCGGTCCTGATGGCGCCGGGGTCGGCGCCATGCACGCCCAGCCAGTAGGTGCGAGGCACCTCGTAGCGCGGATGCATGAGCCGGTGGGCGGCCGCACCGTCAGTCGTCAGGAGCAACAGCCCCGAGGTCATCACGTCCAGCCGACCAACGTACGTGAGACCCGGCACCTTGGGGAGAAGCCCGAAGACCGTGCGGCGCCCTTCAGGGTCGGAGCGGCTGACGACGAAGCCGATCGGCTTGTTGAGCGCAAGCCACGTGGTGCGCGTCGCACTGCGTACCGCGCGGCCGTCAACCGTGATTTTCTGCGCGCCCGGATCGACGCTCATCCCGATCGTCGCCGGCGTGCCGTCCACACGCACGCGGCCGGCGCGGATCAAGTCTTCCGCCTTGCGGCGTGACGCGACGCCCGCGCGCGCCAAAGCGCGCTGCAGGCGCATCAGGGTCATTCGGGCTCGTCGACGGGGGCGGGACGCCGGAGGGCCACAGACAACTCTTCGAGCCGCGGCAGATCCTCCAGGTCCTTGAGTCCGAGAATCTCCAAGAATGAGGGCGTGGTGCCGTAGAGCAGCGGGCGGCCCAGACCCTCGCCGCGGGTCACGACCTCGATGAGACCACGCTCGAGCAGTTTGTCGATGACCGCCCCAGAGTCGACGCCGCGGATCTCATCCACCTCCAGCCGCCCCACCGGCTGGCGATAGGCAATGATGGCCAGGGTTTCGAGCGCGGCCGGTGACAAACGACGCGGCCGCAGCGCAAACTGTGCCCGGTCGATGGTCTCGGCGTATTCGCGGCGCGTGAGGAACTGCCACCCCCCAGCGATTTCGACAAGTTCGACGCCATGCTCCTCGCCGTACATCGATCGGATCTCGTCGATCGCCGCACGCACGGCGAGTTCTCCCGCCCCCGGGTCGAGCGAAGCGAGGTCCTCGAGCGTGAGGGGGCGGGACGCCGCAAACAGCGCGGCTTCAAGCAGCGTCGCGAGGGGCTGCACGCGTAATCACCATCGGGCCGAATGGTTCAGGTTGTGACAGCGTGAGCGCGCTGCGCTTGGCCAGCTCCAGCAGCGCGATAAAGGTTGACAGCACATCCACGATCGTGGCGGCAGGCCCCACGATATCCGACCACGCCACCTGCTCCCGTTCGGCCAGGAGTGCCGTGATCCGCGCGGTCGCCCCCTCGATGTCCAGCGGGCGCGGCACGACGCGGTGCAACATCGGCTCCGGGATGAGCGCGATGACGCGCTCGGCGGCCGCGAGCAGGTCGTTCAAATCGATCTGGAGCGGCGCCGGTGGGGCGTCTGGAGGCGGTGCCTCATAGCCGCGGCCAAAACGCTCGGCGCGAACGTCCGCGGCATGTCCCAGCCAGTCGACGAGCTCACGGATTTGCTGGTATTCCAGCAGCCGGCGCACCAGCTCCGCCCGCGGATCTTCCCATTCGTCGTCGCCGAGGCGCCGCGGCAACAGCATTTGCGCTTTGATCCGCAGCAGCCGCGCCGCCATCTCGAGGTAGTCGGCCGCCTGGTTGAGCCCCAGATCCTGAATGACTGAGAGGAACTGATCGGCGATCTTGGCGATCGGCAGATCCGTGATATCGACTTCGTCTTCCCGAATGAGATGCAGGAGCAGGTCGAGCGGGCCCGAAAACTTCTCGAGCTCGACGACGAAGCCGCTGTTGCCCGGATCGCGGAGGATGGGAGGACCCGTCATGAAGGCAGCCCGTTCGGCAAGGCGACCGGAATCACCATGGCCAAGGCAACCCGCATCAGCTTCACCGCCGGCCACAGGAAGAACTGAATGACCCCCGGCATCACGAAGCTGACGAGCATGATCGGCAGAAAGCCGAAGCGCTGCAGCTGCCGGTACTGCATGCCAGCGCCGGGCGGTAACAGATGGTAGAAAACGTGACTACCGTCGAGCGGCGGGATCGGAATCAGATTGAAAAACGCGAGCACGAGATTGAGCCACATGCCGTAGTACATCATCCGCTGGAGAATCTCGAGGGTCGGGCCGAGCGCCGGTACCGCTTCGGCAATCGTGCCGACGGTCGCAAACAGCGCCGTGAAGATCAGGAACAACACGAGATTGACGACGATTCCGGCGAGCGAGACGATGACATCCCCTCTGACATACTGCCGGTAGTTGCGCGGGTTCACCGGCACCGGCTTGGCGCCGCCGAACGTGTAGGTGCCATGCGACCCGAACCACAGCACTAACGGCAGGATCACCGTCATGAAGGGATCAATGTGTTTGAGGGGATTGAACGTCAGCCGCCCGAGCATGTAGGCGGTGGAGTCACCCTGCCGGTAGGCGGCCTCGGCGTGGGCATATTCGTGGGCGATCATCGAGAAGAGCAACACGGGGGCCCAGACGAAGAACTCGAACGAGATAGCGGTGCTCGGGTAGGTGACGGCCAAAGATATGTATAGTCTTGACCCGACGCAACTTACCGTCTAGTTTCCCCGCCATGCCGAAGATCAAGTCCGCGAAGAAAGCGATGCGCCAGGCGCGCACGCGCACCATCCGCAACCGCGCGCAACGCTCGTCACTGCGCACTGCGCTGAAGCACGTGCGCGTCGCGGCTACCGCCGAGGCGGCCGCCGCAGCGTACGCGCTCGCCGCCCGCGTCCTCGATCGCGCCGCACGCAAGGGACTCATCCACAAAAACAACGCCGCACGGCAGAAGTCCCGCCTCGCGGCGCTCGTGAAAAAGCTCCAGGCAAAAGCGTCGGCGTAGCTACATCGCGGCCAGCTCCCCGCCGCAGTTTTCGCAGTACCACTCCGTCGCCAGATTCATCGTCCCGCATTCGCGGCATTTCAGCGTCTTCTCGACGGGCGCGTCTTCGTCCTCGGGCGCGACCGGTGTCGCGTTTTCGTCGATCTGATACTGCGCGCCACCGGCTCGCCGCGGCGACGGCGCGTTTTTGTCGTCTTCCGTCACCGACTTCAGGAACGCCAGTTCGTCCATCGGTGTCTTGCGCTTCTCGGATTTGGGCGGCGGCGAAGAGGTGAGCGTGAGTTCCGCCTCAACACCCCGTGAGGGGGCCGTCGGTTTGGCTTTCACGAGCGCGTCGAGCTCCTCGAGCCGTGTGATGTCGCGCTCGACATTCAACAGCTCGTCTCGTACCGCGCCGAGATCCGCGAGCGCATCCTTGTGGACCTGCGCCCACTGCCCTTCGTCGTACTCGCCGACCTCATGCCGCAGCTCCATCTCCGCGAGCCGCTCGGCGGCCGCCTTTTCCTGTTTTTGGAGCTCGAGCAGCGTTTCTTTGCGCTGCGCAATCAGCTGGCGCGCGGCGTCGGCGTGGGCTCTGAGCTCTTCGGTGACCGCCTTGAGTCGCGCCTCGTAGTCAGCCTTCACTCGGGTCCGGACGTGCTCCGGCGCCGAGTCGGGAGTCGCGGTGATGCGCGCGAGCCACGCCTCGTACTGGCGGCGCTCTTCCAACAGCCGCTGAATCGCCGCGGCACTCTTGGACGGTCCCTTAGGCATCCTTCTCCCGCTGCACTTGGGCGCGCAGGGCTTCGAGTCTCTCGACGGACAGCGCAGTCAGGGGTTTCGGCTCTCCGATCCCCCGCGCCGCGGCGATGATGCGTGCGGCATGCTCGAGACTCTCCATGCGAATCCAGGCCTCGTCCAGTGTCTGGCCCATCGTCACGGCGCCATGATTTGCCAGCAGCAGCGCGTGGTGACGTGTGGCTGTGATGTATGGGACGATGCGGTCGCCAAGCTCCGGCGTCCCTGGCATCCCGAAGGGCACGAGCGGCACCGGTCCCACCACGAAGATAAGCTCCGGCAACAAATTGCCCGGAATCTCCTCGCCCGCAACGGCAAACCCTGTAGCTGCAGGCGGATGCGCGTGCACCACGGCGTGGACGTCGGGGCGATGGCGCAGGATGCGCAAGTGTAAGTCCAACTCGCTCGTGGGCTTGCGGGTGCCGCGCTTGCGGGGCTGACCGGCGAGATCGACTTCCACCATGTCGGCCGGCTCGAGGAGCGACTTGATGAGTCCGCTGGGCGTGACCAGCACGCGATCGGCGCCCAGACGCACCGACAGATTTCCGTCCCGGCCCGCAATCAGTCCCTGCGCCGCGAGCTGCCGGCAGCACAGCGCCATGCGCCGGGCCACCGCACTCGCGTTCACAGCTCGTGGACGATCGTGCCGGCGACGATGGTGAGGACCGCGCGCCCCGTCAGCGCGCGACCGGTGAACGGAGTGTTGCGGCTCTTGGAATGAAACGCGGCCGGGTCGACGGACCACTTCGCCGTGGTATCGAAGACGGCAACGTCGGCGACCGACCCCGGCGCGAGCGTGCCCCCCCCGCCCGGCAGATGGAAGACACGCGCGGAATCCGTGCTCATGCGGCGAATCAGCTGGGGCAGCGTGAACAGGCCGCTCTCCACGAGCTCCGTATGCGCGACGGCGAACGCGGTTTCGAGGCCGACGACCCCGAAGGGCGCATCGTCGAAGGCCGCCTCCTTTTCGTCGTACGCGTGGGGCGCGTGATCGGAGGCGATGCAGTCGATCACACCCTCCTTGAGCGCGCCACGGAGGGCGGCGACGTCGGCGGCCTCGCGGAGCGGCGGATTCATTTTGGCGTGCGTGTCATACTCCTCGCACGCGTAATCCGTGAGCGTCAAATGATGTGGCGTCACTTCGGCGGTCACACGGATCCCCCGCTCTTTCGCCTCGCGAATGATGGCCACCGAGCCACGGCAGGACATGTGGCAGAGATGCACGTGCCCGCCCGTCAGCTCGGCCAGGACCACATCGCGCGCCACCATGATCTCTTCCGCGGCCGCCGGAATCCCCTTGAGACCGAGGCGCGTGGAGACCAGGCCTTCGTGCATCACGCCGCCGGCCGCGAGCGTGGGATCTTCGCAGTGATCGGCGACCGGGACATGGAACGTGCGGGCGTACTCCAAGGCGGTCCGCATGAGATGGCTGGAGACGACCGGCTTGCCGTCGTCGGAGACCGCGACAGCGCCGGCACTCACCATCTCCCCGAACTCCGCCAGTCGCTCGCCTTTCTGGCCGATCGAGACCGCGCCGATCGGATGCACGCGCGCGAGCCCGGCAAGGCCGGACTGCCGCACGATGAACCCGACGGCCGCCTGATTGTCGGTGACGGGGTCGGTGTTGGGCATCGCACAGATCGCGGTGAACCCGCCCGCCGCGGCCGCGCGCGCGCCGCTCGCGACCGTCTCTTCGTCCTCGTTGCCCGGCTCGCGCAGATGGACGTGGAGGTCCACGAGCCCCGGTGCGACGATCCTGCCCTTGACGTTGCGGACAAGGGCACCATCCGGCGCCGTGAGGCCGCGCCCGACCGCCGTGATCTTTCCGTCTTGAATAAGCACATCGGCGGGTTCATCCAGGTCGCGGCTCGGATCGATGACGCGACCGCCCTGCAACACCATGGGCCGGCTCACTCGCTCCCTCGCTTTGCGGCATCCGCGAGCTCCGCCCGGCCGCCGGCGAGCAGGTACAGCACCGCCATGCGCACCGCGACGCCGTTGGTGACTTGATCGAGGATGATGCTGTGAGGGCCGTCAGCGACGCGTGAGTCGATTTCGACCCCGCGATTCATCGGTCCGGGGTGCATGATCGTGATCGGCTTGGGCGAGCGCTCGAGCCGCTCCGGTGTCACGCCGAAGACGCGATAATACTCGCGCAGACTCGGGATGAACCCCGTCTCCATGCGCTCGAGCTGGAGGCGCAGAACGTTGAGCACATCGGCTCCCCACTCGATCGCCTCTTCGACCCGTCCGAACACGCGGACCCCCAGCTCCTCGATCCCCCGCGGCATCAGCGTCCGGGGGCCGCACACGGCGACCTCGGCGCCGAGCTTGGTGAGCCCCCACAGGTTCGAGCGCGCAACGCGGGAGTGCAGCACATCGCCGACCAGGCAGACCTTGAGACCGGCGATCTTGCCGTGCTTGTCGCGGATCGAGAGGAGGTCGAGCAGCGCCTGGGTCGGATGCTCGTGCTTGCCGTCGCCGGCGTTGATGACGTTCGACGCGATGCGATTGCCGAGGAATTCCGCCGCACCCGACGAGGGATGGCGGATCACGACCATGTCGATGCGCATCGCTTCGAGGTTCCGCGCCGTATCGACGAGCGTCTCGCCCTTCGAGACGGAGGAGCCCGTCGCCGCCACGTTCACGGTGTCGGCCGACAGCCGCTTCTCGGCGAATTCGAACGAGATGCGCGTGCGCGTGGAGGCTTCGAAGAACAGGTTGACGATCGTCTTGCCGCGGAGCGCCGGAACCTTCTTGATGGGGCGCTCGGACACTTCTTTGAATGGCTCGGCCGTGTCCAGGATCAACCGGATCTGGTCCGGCGTCATGTGCTCGAGCCCGGTGAGATCTTTGCCGAGAGTCGAACTGGTCATTGGATCAAATCCACCTCATCCCGGCCGTCCAGCTCTTCGACCTGCACGTCCACGCGATCCCCGGTGGCCGTCTTGACCGACTTCCCGACGATATCGGCTTGAATCGGCAGCTCACGACCGCCACGGTCCACGAGCACGCACAGTGAGATGCGTTTGGGTCGTCCGAAATCGGCCAGCTCGTCGAGCGCCGCGCGGATGGTGCGACCCGTGAACAGCACATCGTCCACGATGACCACGTGTTTGTCGGTGAGGTCGACCGGGATGTGGGTCTCACCAATCACCGGTTTGGGGCCGACCGTTTCCAGGTCGTCGCGGTAGAGCGTAATGTCGAGCGCCCCGCGCGGAATCTGCCCGCCTTCGTCCTTCTCGATGAGCGTGGCGATGCGTTCGGCGAGCTCGACACCGCGCCGCTGGATGCCGATGAGCACCAGGCCGTCCGTGCCGTGCGCCAGCTCGGTGATTTCCACGGCCATACGCTGCAACGCCCGCGACATCGCGCGGGCGTCAAGGAGCGTGGTGCGTTGTTCCACTTTTGGGGGGCGAGGCATCTCGAAGCTCAAAGCTACTACGGCGGCGTAGGGCGGCAAAGGGGCGGCGAGATTCAGCGGCGGCAAAAGAATCCCTCCTGCAAGGAATTGATGCTGTGCCGCTCGCGTCCCTCACCTATAAAGAGAAATGGCACCGCACAAACGCTTCATTGCTTGGCAAGAATGTCACAAGCTAGTGCTGGCGGTCTACCAGGCAACGAAATCATTCCCGAAACATGAGCTCTATGGGCTTACGTCACAGACGCGTCGATCAGCGTTCTCTGCGCCGGCCAATATCGTCGAGGGCGCCTCCCGCAAAGGCAAGAATGAGTTTCGGCACTTTCTCGATATTGCCTTGGGTTCGCTGGGAGAGCTCGAATATGCCCTGGAGGTCGCTGCAGCTCTCGAATACCTAAGGCCGGAGGTCTACGCCCCACTCCAAGCCCAACAGCAACGAGCCCGTTTTTTCACTTGGAAGCTCAAGAAGTCCATGAGCTAGTTCGCCGCCGTTTCACCTCGCCGCCGCCTCATCACGCCGCCGATTTAATAGACCGGGGTCAAAGGGGGTTTTCCGGCCAACACCGCCTGCACGTTCGCGACGGCGATCCCGACCATCTTGCGGCGGGTCTCTTCCGTCGCGCTGCCGATGTGCGGCAACAACACCGTCCGGGGCGCAGCCAGCAGTCGCGGATGGATGGTGGGCTCATTGGTGTAGACGTCGAGGCCTGCCGCGCCGATATGGCCGAGCTCGAGCGACTTGGCCAGCGCCTCCTCGCGAATCACGTCGCCGCGTGCGGTATTGATCAGAATGGCGCCGCGTTTCATCCGCCCGAGCGTCTCGCCGTTGATCATGCCCTTCGTCTCGGGCGTGGAGGGCACGTGAATGCTCACGATGTCGCTCTCGGCGAGCAGTTGGTTCGTGTCCACGCGCCGGGCCTCGGTCTCACGCTCGAAGTCGGGCTTCGGGGTGCGGGCCGTGTAGACGATCCGCAAGCCGAATGGCGCGGCCCGGCGGCCGACCGCCTGCCCGATCCGCCCGGCGCCGAGCAGCCCGAGCGTCCGCCCGCGCAGTTCGAGGCCGAGGAGCTGCTCGGGATGCCAGCCGGTCCAGTGGCCGCTGCGGACGAGATCGACGCCTTCGACGAGCCGGCGCGCCGTGGCGAGGATCAGTGCCCACGTCAGGTCGGCCGTCGCTTCCGTGAGCACCCCAGGCGTGTTGGTCACGAGAATCCCGCGCATCTCGGCCGCCACGAGGTCGACGTTGTTGTAGCCGACGGCGCAATTCGCGACGACCCGCAGTTTCGGAAGGTTCTTTAATTCGGTGCCGCCAATCCAACGCGACAGGAGCGGTACAATGGCTTCCCAGTCACCCTTGGGCGTCGGGTCGCCCGCCGCCAACCAGGTTATGTCAAGATTGATGAGCAGGGAGGGCTCTAGAAGACTCTTCAGCTCCGCCGCGACTAGTACACGGTGAGGCATGGGCGGCGTGATGAAGCGGCGGCGGGGGGCGGCGAGAGGCGGCAAAAACATGATCGCCGCGATAAAAAGATTGCACAGTTTGACACCGACTCATTATTCAATCGCATGGCACCTCACAAACGATTCATCGCGTGGCAGGAGTGTCACAAACTCGTGCTCGCGGTATACAAGGCCACGGAATCCTTTCCGAAACACGAACTCTATGGCCTAAGCTCGCAATCGCGACGCGCCGCATTCTCCGGCCCCGCGAATATCGTCGAGGGTGCGTCGCGGAAGGGACGTAACGAATTTCGTCATTTCCTGGATATGGCGTTGGGATCGCTGTGTGAGCTCGAGTATGCGCTCGAGGTCGCCGAGGCTCGCCGCCGCTTCACCTCGCCGCCGTCTTAATCGCCGCCGATTTTCAAACCTCGTGGCCCCACGTACTCCGACTGCGGGCGGATGAGATGGTCTTCCGCATGCTGTTCGATGACGTGGGCGCACCAGCCGGCAACACGACCACACGCGAATGTGGCCACGAACGACCGTGGCTCGAGACCCAGCGCTTGCAAGACGAGCGCGGTGTAGAACTCGACATTCGTCCGGAGGTTGCGCCCCGGCTTCACCTCCTCGAGCACCTTCAGAATCGTTTGCTCGGCCGCGCGCGCCAGATCGAACAGGTTGCGGTTTTCGAGCGCCGCCGAGCCCAGCTGGTCGGCGACCTTACTCAGCACGTCGGCCCGCGGATCACGCACCTTGTAGACGCGGTGCCCGAACCCCATGATGCGCCGCGCCGCCGCCAGCTCGTTGCGCACCCACGCCTCGGCCCGATCGGCTGACTTGATCTCCTTGAGCATGTCGAGCACGGGTCCGGGCGCACCGCCGTGCAGCGGCCCTTTCAAGGCACCGATCGCGCCGGTCACCGCGCTTACCATGTCGGAACGGGTGCTGGCAATCACGCGCGCCGCGAACGTCGATGCGTTCATCCCGTGATCGATGACCGTCACCCAGTAGGCGTCGATCGCGCGCGCCGCAATTGGGTCGGGCTCCTTGCCGTGCACCATGTAGAGGAAGTTCGCCGACAGCGGCAGATCGGGGCGCGGCGCGATCGGCTGCTTGCCGGCGCTCAGCCGCGCGTGGGCGGCGACGACTGTCGGAAACCGCGCCGTGAGCAGCTTGGCAGCCGCCATGTCGGCGGCCGGGGAAATGTCGTCGGGATGGGCGAGGTCGAGAGACAGCGTCGCGCACGCCATGCGCAACGCGTCGATGGGCGGCGTCCGCACCGCCGCGCGCACTACGCGCATCGTCTCTTCGGGGAGCGCGCGCAGCTCGGCGATTTCCTTGCGCAGTGTCGCCAGCTCGTCCCGAGACGGCAGTGCGCCGCGCCACAACAGATGCGCCGCTGCTTCGAACGCGACACGGCCCGCCAGCTCCTTGAGCTGGTAGCCGCCGATGATCAGCTCACCGGCCTGACCGTCGACGTGACTGAGGCGTGTCTGGGCGGCGACGACGCCGTCCAAGCCTCTCGGTGTGGCGGCTGGGCTCACGGGCATTGGCGGCGAGGTGATGCGGCGGCGTGGTAAGACGGCGGCGTGGTGATACGGCGGAAAGAGAGTCCGTCACGCGGCAAATGGATGGTGGTGCTGGCGCTAAAATCACTATTCACGCTCATGGCACCCCACAAACGGTTCGTGGCGTGGCAGGAATGTCATAAACTTGTCCTCCTTGTCTACAAAGCTACGGAGACCTTTCCTAGGCACGAACTTTATGGTCTCACGTCACAGGCACGGAGGGCGCTTGCCGAACTCGAGTATGCCCTCGAGGTCGCTCTAGCCCTCGAATACATCAAACCGGACACGTACGCCGCGTTCGACAAGCAGTACCGCCGCGCCCGATTCTCTACCTGGAAGCTCAAGAACTCAATGCGTTGACTATTCGCCGCCCCTTCGCCGCCGTTTCACCTCACCGTCCCCGACACCGCCTTCACCAACTGATAGATGTATTCCGCGCCGTCGTAATAGTTCTGCACACCGATGCGTTCGTCGCGGCCATGGGCGCGAATGTCGTTGATGTCTATGAACACACCCGACACGCCGTACACCGGGATTCCCGCATTGCGCAGGTACAGACCGTCGGTCGCGCCTGTTTCCATCACGGGAACGACCGGAATGTTCCAGAGTCGCGTCGTCACTAGCTCGAGCGGCTTCATGATGGCCGGCGTGAGCGGTGAGGGCGGGCTCGGCGTTGCCGCGGTTACCACGCCGACCTTCACGGCGGTGTCGGCCACAACCCTGCTCAGCGTCCCCTGGACCTCCTCCGACGGCGTCCCGGGCAGCATTCGGCAATTCACGGTCGCGGTGGCGGTCTGCGGGAGGGCGTTCTCGGCATGACCGCCGGACAGCTCGGTCGCCACGCAGGTCGTGCGCAGTTGGGCGTTATAGAGCGGGCTGACGTTCGACAGGCGGCGGATCGCCGCCGGATCGAGCGTCGGCGCTGCCACCGCCGCCATATCCGCGGCGAGCTGTCCCTGCTGGAGCCCCGCCATCCGCTGGAAGAAGGTGCGCGTAATCTCGTTGAGCTGCGCCGGGAACTCGTACGCGCTCAGACGGCCGAGGGCGGCGGCGAGGCGGTAGATCGCATTGTCCTTGGTGGGCAACGAGCTGTGCCCGCCGGAATTGTGCACCTCGAGCTTGAACGTCACGTACACTTTTTCGCTCGCCTGCACCGGTCGCATCAGGCGCTTGCCGTTCAGGATCACCGGATCGCCGGCGTCCATGTTGAGCACGTACGCCGCATCGATCAGATCGCGATGATGGGCGAGGAGCCATTCGACGCCGTTGTAATCGCTGCCGCCTTCTTCGCCCGTCGTCAGCGCGAGGATCAGGTCGCGGTTGGGGCGATATCCCTCCTGCTTGAGTCGCAGGAGCGTGGCGACCAGAATGGCCGCCCCATCCTTGATGTCCTGCGTGCCGCGGCCGTAGAAGTAGCCGTCCTGCTCCACGAAGGTGAACGGATCCATCGACCAGTCTTCGCGCTTCGCCTCGACGACGTCGAGATGCGCGAGCAGGAGGATCGGCTTTTCCCGACCCGTCCCGCGAAACCGCGCGACAAGATTGCCGTTCTTCGAACCTTCGAGACCGATGACCTGCACGTCGGC